>Ga0302325_10004195_pt1 | contig 33386 bp, 27 predicted proteins | sample Palsa_T0_2_FD_201948 | JGI IMG/M metagenome (GOLD analysis project Ga0302325, IMG submission 201948) | Peat permafrost microbial communities from Stordalen Mire near Abisko, Sweden - Palsa_T0_2 | ecosystem: Environmental > Terrestrial > Soil > Palsa > Peat permafrost | place: Sweden: Abisko... | reverse complement strand
GAATGGAACAAATCCCGACGGACAGATTCCGATGGGCGGCTTGATCACGGATACGGCGGGCAATCTCTATGGAACAGCGACCGAGGCAGGCCCCGACGGCTGGGGCACTGTGTTCGAACTCGAACCCCCCAGTCAGTCTCTTGCGGCTCAGTCAAAAAACAATCGAGAGCTCGAGAGCGTCAGCGATCCGCCAAATACGAACTTCAGTGCCGCTCAAGGATCGGTTCCGGCGAGTCCCGAGGTCGGATCGTCCAACACGCTGCAGCCGATTTGCAATCCCACCATGTCCTCGCCCGTCGAGGTCGCGACCTCCCATCAGCGATACGTAGCTGGCACGAAAGCGCTGCCGCCGCTGACCGACAGCTTCGATTGGCCTGATGGACAGCTGGCCGCACTCAAGACCGGCTCCGGTTACATGTTCTTCAGCATCGATGCCGGCTTTCATAAGCGCCAAATCTGGCACGGCCACTCGGTCGGCAACAACAATTCCGGATCCGTCGTAACCTCGATCGGGACGCTCGACAATCCGCTCGGCTCGGCTCCGCCGATCGACGTAGTCATCGAGCAAAATCCCGATCCCAAAGTAAATCCTCACAATTGCGACCCCACAAAATATCCACATCATTACTGCTACACCTACATCGGCGGAGGTCCCGTCTATCAAGTTCCATCGGGCCAGGTGGGCACCGGGAACTGGCTCCTGGTCTACCATGCCGAATACGATGACCCGGCCTACTATCTGCTCGGTCTCGCGATTTCCTCCGACCAGGGTCTGCACTGGACCGATATCGGCGAAATCATTCGCTTCAATATGCCCTTTAGCTACAAAGGCCAGCCGGCGCCCGGGGCAATCGGCGACCCACCGCTCGTCATCTCGCCCGATGGCAAGTATTTCTATGTTTATTTTCTCGACTGGTTGAAGAGCGGCGTTAACACGACAGCGTCGCTCGCGCGAGCGCCCATCGCAGAGGTGCTGCAAGACGCTTTCGGCGCCAGCGTGCACTACGCGGCGCCATTTAAGAAGTACTACCAGGGCGCGTGGGATCAACCGGGAATCGGCGGCTCTTCGACCGACCTCATTCCCGAAGGGCACTACGGCGGAGGAATCAACGTGGCCTACAACTCCTACATTCACCGCTACATGATGCTCAACAGCGATTCGCAAAACTACAGCTATGCGGAATCGCCCGACGGCCTCCAATGGACCGATACCATCTTCCTTGGCATGTTGGGACACGTCCCGGACGTCGCAGGATACTCTGGGCCGATCGGCACAGGCGAGGACCCGACCATTCTCGGAAAAGACTTTTACGTCTATTACACGCAATTCCGAGGACCGTGGCCCGGGGCGCAAGCCGTGAAAAGATTCACGCTCTCCTGCCGGTAAAGCCTTTCGGAGATCCGTCACCGAACTTTCGAAAACTGAACTGGCTTTGCTTCGAGGATCCCCACCTCATTGCCGACCGGAAAAACTCCGGCCAGGCGAAAACCGGCTGCTTCGAGAAGCGTTCTCCATTCGCGCTCCGTACGCTCTCTGCCGCCGGTGACGGCCAGCATGTTGAGATCACTCATGAGGTGGCGTTCCAGGTGCGGGTCGGCCTGAGAGATCAGCGGAGGCAGTATGAATTCGATCACCAGCAGACTGCCATTCGCCGGAATCACGGCGCGACAGTGATTGAGAATGGTGATTGCCTCCGCGTCCCGGCGTCCGTGCAGAAAATGTTTGAGCATGTACACGTCGGCACCGGCGGGAACGGACTGGGTTAGATCTGCCGATAGCAACTGGCAGCGAGAGGAGACCTTTTCGTTCGCGAAGCGCGCCTTCGCGTCCTCGACGCTTGCTTCGAGATCGACGAGCATACCTCGAAGATGGGGATGGAGTTCGAGTACTGCGAGAATCAGTCCGCCCCCTCCCCCGCCCAGGTCGGCGACCACACGCGCGCGCGAAAAATCCCACGCCCTCGCGATGGGAGCGTAATTTTCTGCGGGAGCCGTGCCCATGACGGCGCGAAAGATCGAGCCAGCTTCAGGAACCTCGGACCAGCGAAAAGGTATGTTCGGATCACGCACCTGTGAGGCAGGCTTGCCGGTTCGGATGCAATCGGTAAGCAGGGACCAGTTGTCGGCGAGCAGATCCGCCCAGAAGATGACGGCTGGCCACGCCGACTGGGCCACATCCCTGCGCAGCGGTCTTCCGAACGGAGTCAGCCGAAAATATTTCGGCGTCGTTTCCTCGGTAATACCTACGCTCGCCAGGGCACGCAGCAGGCGACTCAGAGCATCCACATCCGCATGACAAGTCTGGGCCAGGTAATCGACGCTGCGCACCTCATCTCCGAGAGCATCGGCAATTCCAAGGCGCGCAGCCGCGCACAGCATCGAGCTGCGCGCATAGGACATTGCCATCTGCACGAGCTCCGAATTCGGTGTCACATTGCCAATTCCGCGATCCGATTGAGCCATCACATTCCTCAATGATTCGGGGCAAACATGTCAGAGAAGCCACTTACCGATTCCCGTCGTTTCGCGAACATAGGTCAAGGTTGGCCAAGGTACTGTCGAGCCACAGACCCCGGCAGTCGCTGGCTCGATTTTTGTGCGACGAAACTCTATCTTGCTCGGGAGTAAGCCTCGTTGAGGTCCCGGTTCCGGCGCGGCGTCAGCCGCGCACCGACGAGCACCGCCGGAATAATCGTCAGGAGAAATGTCAGGTGATACCAGGCCGGAAATTTGCTCCAATGGGCGATGTGCCAAGGCGCAAACATTCCGAACACCACCAGGCCTACGACCAACGGCGGCCAATGTCTCGATGGGGAGATCGAACCGGTTACGGCACCAGCCACGAGCGAGGTCGCAATCGCCATCAAAAGGCGTGCCCACTTCAGGCCCAGCGTGAACTGGAGCGTGTGCTCGGCCGCGGTGTAGTCCGGCAGGCTCAGGCGAAGCACGCGGTCGATCACCGTGACGACGACCATCCAGGTCAGCAGTCCCGCGAGGCAGGCGAGAATCGAACGCTTCATGACACAATCCTCCTTTAATATAATTATAATAGTAAAATTAGACCAATGAAAGCCGAACTCTACATTTTGGGCATTCTGCACCGCGGCGACTTTCACCCCTACGAGATCAGGCGGCGTCTCACCCAGGCCATGATCGAGTGCTTTACCGATGTGGATGTCGGCACGCTCTACTACGCCGTGCGGCAGCTTGCCAAAGGTGGCCTGTTAACCGCGGTCGCCCACGAGCGCGTGGCTCGGGGCGGCGTGCGCACGGTGTACCGCATCACTCGGCGCGGACGGGACCGGTTTCGTAAACTGCTGCACGCGCAATTTGGGGCCGAAGGCGACCTACGGGAGACCCTTTACGGACCCATGCTGTTCTTGCATCTCGCCGACCTGAACCTGGTCGCCGAGGCACTCGGCACCCAGATCGACAGGCAGAACGCGCGGCAGGCCGAGATCCGGAAATTGCATCGGCAATGGGGAACGATGCTGCCGACCGGTAGCCGCCTCCTGATCGAACACATGGCGGAGCAGTGCCGGCTCGATCTACGCTGGCTCCGCGCGGCACTTGCCGATGTCGAGGCCGGACGCATTCGCGATACCCCGGACCCAGCTCGCCTTGCGGCCAAAACCTAATTGTGTTGCCTTTCTTGAGTATCGGAACAGGTCGCCCGGAACAACTTTCACATTGGATGGGGGCGCAACTCAGACGGGACGGACGCTCTCCGAACCCCGGACGTGTTCCCGAGGAAAGCCCTGTGGGAATTGATTTCTGCGAGTCTGGCAGATGAAAGCCTGCGAGCGCTTGCGTGAACTGCGTGTCGCCCACCATGTGCGGGTTGCTCAGGGTGAGCGGAGTTCCCGGACAGATTCCAGTAAGCGGGCGCACGGCACCATCGGGATAGGACGGAACATTCGAGAAAGTGAACGGGGCAAGCTCGAATTGACTTACTGGACTGATGCCGAACTCGGCGGGGGATTCACTGCTTTCGATCCATCCGCGGCCGACTGAGTCGAGAGGCAGAGCGGGTTGGCCCTGAGGGAGCGGGCAGGTGCTTTCGGCGAGCTTCAAAGTGAGCAATAACGAAGTGGGCCGATGCATCGGCGCGAGACACGAAATCATTGGAGTGAAGCCCGGTTGCGTGGGAGGCTCGATCGGCATGGCCGAACACAAGCCAGCTTCCGGCAGGCTGAACGTGCCATTCGGCACTACAAACTTCCTGCGGTTCGCGTCTTGAAAATAAGCAAACGCGAGCGTGACTCGAAGCTCGATCGGGGAATCGATGAGCCGGTCGTAGAGCGACCGGGGCATGGCGAAGTTAACGCTGAACAGGTTCTCACCCGGCAGGAGGTTGATCGAGTTCATGGAGATCCAACCGGCGTCCCAGTGCTCCCCGTTCGGACCGTCGAGTTCGACGCGGGAGCCCTTCATGATCAGGATGGAGTCGGGATCGGCGCGCGAAATGGTTAGAGGCAAGACAATTCCCGCCTCTTTGGGGTCTGGGATCGAGCCGCGTTGCCATAGGCCGGGATTCTGACCCAAACCAAGTTGGAAGGGGGATTGTTCCCCGATTTTCGGCGGCGGATATTGGCGGTGGATCAGCGTCCGGTAGGGGGCTGCGACCGAAATCAGAACCAGGGCACCCATGAGACCAAGAATTAACAATCGGGCCCAGGCGGTTCGGCGACGCGCGTATTGCAACGCGATCACGGCAAATGGAGTGGCGATCATGAGAATGGTTGGGAGCGGATCAGTCGAGGTGAAACTGGAAGCCGGTAGATGCTGCTCCAAGGCGCTTGAACCCACCAGGTAAAGAACAATTACGAGCAAGGTGAGCAGCAACTGGACGACGGTGGCTGTGACTGCGGCCAATGCGGCCATCGGTAGCAGGAGGATGATCGTCATCAATAACTGCATCCAGAACAAGCCGGCCAGATAGCGGAGAGGAGTGAAGTCCGCTTTCGAAAGCAGAAACAGATCGAGGACGAACATCGGCAAGTTGACGAATACCAGGATGAAAAGCAACTTTGCCGCGAGCAGCTGTCTCCAGTCATAGGGACGAGTCACCCAGAATTGACGGTCTCCGACGAGCGACTCGCTTTGGATGACGCGAATTACGGTGAACGCCCAGGCAAGTGGAACGAGGACGACCAGCAATCTGGCCCAGAATTGCGCGCCGAAAAAAGCGCCGGCGAAAGAAAGCTCAACTCCTCGAACGCCAGGATGCGCCCAGCTGTAGGGCACATTGCCGCCGTAGGTCGCGACCAGCGCGAAGGACACGGCGATTTCTCGCCAGAGATGTCTAGCATCTTTGAGGAAAATGTGGATGATCAGGTTCATGACCTTGCCTCCTCTCCGTCCATGCCACTCGACTCTGCTCCACCGCTGGTCTTTGCCACGCTGGTCGTGCTTGGCTCGCTAGCGGTCTCAGCGCGCTCGCGACCGGCCTTCGCCATGGCCAAGAAAATGGAGCGAAGAGACATGGGAGTGAAGGTTACATCCCGGGTTTCGCCGAAAACGCTGCGGATGTGCCGATTGGTCTGCCCGGGATCGAAGCGGCTTTCGATGAAACGGATGACCGCAGCCGACGCGCTCAGCTCGAGCCATGTTTCCGGGGCCGCTTTTGGCAATGCGGGCGGGGTTTCGAAGGTCAGTTCTACCTCGCGGAAGCGGTCGACCAATGACGTCAACTCCTCTGAAAAGCGGACTTGACCGTTTTCGAGATAGCCCACGTGGCTAGCGAAGGTTTCGACCTCGGCCAGATCGTGAGACGAAATGAGGATGGTGGATTCTTCGGCGCGATCGAGTAGGCCCTGGATCAATTCGTCGCGCACCAACGGGTCAAGGCCCGTGAAGGGCTCATCGAGCACGATCAGCTTTGGGTGATAGGCGAGGGAGCTGGCCAGGGCGGCTTTCATTCGCATTCCGCGGGAGAGGTCGCGCAGCTTGCGATCGAGCGGCAGATCGAACTGGCGGACCAGCTCTTTTTCAAGATCGCGATCCCAGGTGGGATAGAAGGGGCGAAGGTAGGCGAAGAAGACGCCCACTCGCATCCAGTCGGGGACTTCCTGGTTCTCCGAGACATAGCCGATCGAGGAAAGCAATCGGCCACGCAGCCGGCTTGAGTCGATGCCCAGCACTTCGGCACGGCCGAACGTTGCCCCGAAGATGTTCATGAGAATTTTTATGGCGGTTGTTTTGCCGGCGCCGTTCGGACCGACCAGGGCGTAGACAGCACCGTCCGGTACGGTCAGGTTGAGGTTGCGCAGGGCTTCGACCTTTTTGAACTGCTTGCTTAGGTTTTCGGTGCGAATCGCGGCATTCGTCATCGGACGCGGCCTCCCCGCTTTGAGTCACTGGGGAATTCGTTGCTGCCTAGACGCTTCCAGTGGGAAGACATGGAAGCCAGCAGTTCCTCCAGCGTGATTCCTAATTTTTTTGCTTCGACTACCAGCTGCTCGATTTCGTGTCCGAGCAGCTCGGTGCGTTCGGTGCTTCTCGCTTCCGGTAATTCCGAGACGACGGTGCCAATTCCGGGACGGGTTTCAAGCAAGCCGGCCGTAATCAGGTACGTGACTACCTTGTGGGCGGTGTTGGGATTGATTTTGAGTTCTTTGCTGAGGAGACGGACCGAAGGGAATGAATCTCCGGGACGCAGTTGGCGGGAAATGATGGCTTTGGTGGCGGCGTAGACAATCTGCTCGTAAAGGGAAACGCCGGGGCGGAAGTCGACGCGAAACGGGATCACAGATGTGTACTATAACCGATGTGTACTATAACACATAGTACAGCCGCAAAGTCAACTGCAGATGCGCCCAACGCGCCCAACAACGAAGGGCAGCGAACCTGAAACGGGCTCGGGATATCTTGTCTTTACCGTGGTGTCACAAACCAAGAGCAGTCAACCCTGGATGGGTATCCGGGCGACGGCCAAGCTTCCAGCGATACTTGCGCTCCGATTCGGTCATCGGCAGATCATTGATGCTTGCCAGGCGTAATTTCATCAAACCGTCCGCGTTAAATTCCCAATTTTCATTGCCGTAGGAGCGAAACCAGTTTCCGGAATCGTCGCGCCATTCGTAGGCAAAACGGACGGCGATTCGGTCGGCATCAAACGCCCAAAGTTCCTTGATCAGCCGATACTCCAATTCCTTTGCCCACTTGCGTTTAAGAAAAGCGACAATCTCCTCCCTCCCGTTGAGGAACTCAGAGCGGTTTCGCCAGCGGGAGTCGGGCGTGTAGGCGAGCGAGACCTTCTCGGGATCCCGTGAATTCCAGGCGTCCTCAGCCAGTCGGACTTTTTCGACCGCGGTCTCACGATTGAAGGGAGGCAAAGGCGGACGGGACGTCATAAGTTCTCCTTTCTCTCGATCGCGTTCCCGGCTCTTTCTCTTTCATTGCACCTTGCCCGCCTCAAGCTCCTTCAAGCGCGCAACTGCATGCTGGTTCTGATCGTTGAGCGTCAGCGACTTGTGATAGTTCGCAATCGCCGCCGGTTTGTCCCCCGCTGCCTCCTCGGCCTCAGCCAGGCTGTCGTAGGCGTTCGCGCTTTCCGGGTACATGGCTACATTCAGCTGGAAGATGGCAACCGCTTTAGTCACCTTGTCCGACCCCAGCAGATCGTAACCCCAGCGGTTGACGTCGCGTTCCGGGAGTTTGAAGCCGGGATCGGTCTTCCGAACCCTCTGGTAGATGTCGGTCGCCTTGTCAAAGCCTTGCGTCGCCAGTTCGCGCGCAAAGTCAGCGATGTTGGCGGCTGGGTGCCGCGCCTCCCTGACATCGATCTCAAACAGGTGGGGCGGAACCGAATTCTTGCTGGGCTCGTTTTTCAGGAACTGGCGGGCGGAGGCATCGTGGTTCAGGTACGCCTGCAGGAATTCGAGCACATATCGAGCCACCCAGCTGTAATTCTCGCTGAACTCCGCCGCGCTGTAGTCGGTGAAGTACTGGTCCTCGCGAAAGCGGATGAAGAGCGAGGAAAAGCCGGAGTGGATCATCTCCGAGGTCTGCACCAGATAGGTATCGTTGTACTTCAGCTCGTTGAGAAAGTTGTAGGAGTTGTCGATCTTCAGCTGGTTGTTCAGCTGGTTCAACGCTTCCAGGCTGTAGGCCTGAGAGGAAAGATAAAGCAGGGGCACGGTGAGCTTGTTGGGATCGATCAGGCCCACGGCTTCGCCTTCCTTGATCCGTGCCGGCTGATAACGAAAGCCGCCATCGAGACTCACCAGGGCCTGGATACGAGAGTCTTCAAACGCAGCGAAGACATTCGTCATGCCACCCCAACTCCAGCCCGCGACCGCGATGCGCGTCGGGTCCGCCTGCGGGATGGTGCGCAGGTAACCCATAGGAACTCGAGATCGCCCACCTGGGCCTCGATACCCTCCAGATCCCAGGTCATGCCGCGCGAATGCATGCCGAGGCTGGGGCTTGAAAGCACGATGAAGCCGTGGCTGGCCAAGTACTCGCAGAGGTCGGAGTTCTCGAAGGCGGACCCGCTCAGGCTGGGTGCATAGAGAACCACGGGAAAGGGCCCGGGATGCGGCCTGGCATCTTCGACCGCCTTGGTCACCTGAACGCGCTCGCGCTCGTAGTTCCTGCTCATGGAGCTCGCCTCGAGGAGAGCCTTGAGCGTGGCGGCGCGTTGTTGTGCGCTCAGGGGCCTAAAACTGTCCTCGCTCGCGATAAGGTCGAGATAGCGGCCAAACAGCATCGGCTTGGCGCCCGGGACCGCCTGCGCCGGATACCAGATCAGCGTCTGGATGGGGCGGGCCCGCTCTCCCGCAATCAGATTGCCTTCTGAATCGACGCGTTGGTAGGAGCGCGTGTAGTCGTACTGCTCGACCACGCGAAAGCCCACGGGATTTGAGCCGTAGGCCGCCGAGAAAGTGAAATTCGACTTCTCGGTCGCCGAGGCCGAGCGCGCGCACAGCAGCACCATGGCCAAGATCTTGACCCTGGTCACCCGATTGAAGCGCCACATGGCCTGCTGCGCGGTCGAGCGAGATGCTCCGAGCGTCTTGACCCTCGAACCGTGTTGCCGCTTTTTAGCTGACGAAATAAAGTTCACCAGAATTGGTCGAGGCATGTGCGTGCGGTTGTCTTGAACTAGGCGTTTAGGGCCGAGAACCCTCCATGAGCGATCCCGCGATCTTACATTCACCGCCTCGTTCGCTCCATTAGATTCCGCGATCGTATTCCGGGATCGTTGATCCGCGATCGATGATCCGCGATCGATGATCCGCTGTACTCACTTCCCGGCTTCTTTCACCCTCTGCCTCACGACATTCGACGTGCTTGCAGAAAAACTCGAGTCGCCTCCGTAGGCCGCCATCACCTGGGTTCCGCCCACTTTCAAAATCGAGGTCGTAAACGTGGTCGAGCCGCTTTCTAACGACCCCGTTCCCAAAACCGTTAAGCCATCCAGGAACTTGACGCGTTCTCCGTCTGGTATCCCGCCGTCGGTCGAGCTGACGACTGCGGTAAAGGTCACCGCCTCTCCATAGGTAGACGGGTTCGGCGAAGACGTGAGCGTGGTTGTGGTCGCCGCCACACCGTCGCCTTGAACCGCAGTGGTGACCAATACTTTGCCCGAAGAGTCCGTGATTTCTACCTCGCCCGTGCGCTCCTCTCGCGCGAGCGGTGCAAAGTTGATGTTCACAACGCACGAACCAGGCGAAGATAACGTACCCGTGCAGCTGTTGCCACTGCCGAGCGTGAAGTCGCCCTGGGAAACGATCTCAACTGGGCCAAAGGTCGTGGTTGCCGCGACCTCATAGTTCAGGGTGAGCGTGCTGCTCGACTGCATCTTAACGCTGCCGAAATTCACCGCCACGCGCTCGAGCTCCAGGGCGCGGCTCACCGCTCCCGGCTCGGGACAATCTCCGACTGTGCCTCCGTGATCCGTGATGAACAGGTCGCCAGACCCATCGAGCGCCACCCCATAGGGGTAAACCAGTCCGCTGCAGGCTGCGACCCCGGGACCGCACACCGTGGTCTCGGCGCCACCACCGGCTGGAATCTCAATCACCCTCTTGTTCTTGGAATCGGCGATGAACAGATCGCCCGCTGCGTCTAGCGCCACACCACTCGGACTATCCAGTCCGCTGGCTACCGTGACCTGGGTGCCGCCGCCCGCAGGAACCTCGACCACCCGGTTCCCACCCGTATCCGCGATGAAAACATCGCCCGCCGTGTTCAACTTCACATCCAGGGGGTAATCCAGTCGGCTATCCACGGTGAACTGGGCGCCGCCCGCAGGAACCTCCACCACCCGCCTGTTGTTTGTATCCGCGATGAAGACGTCGCCGGCTGCGTCGACGGCCACGCCTCCGGGGTACTTCAACCCGCTACCCACCGTAAACTGGGCACCGCCATTGGCCGGAACCTCAACCACTCGGTTGTTGCGGCTGTCCCCGATGAAGACATTGCCATATCCGTCAACCGTCACCCCATTCGGCCCGTTCAGCCCGGTACCCACAGCGAATTCGGCGCCGCCGCCCGCCGGAACCTCGAGGATCAGGCTTTCGTTGCTATCGGCGATGAGGACATCGCCGGCTCCATTCACCGCCACACCACGGGCGCAACGCAGCCCACTCGCCGGTACGTTGGTCAGTGTACCCGCAAAGATTACGTCTTGCGCCTGAGCAGAAGCGGGAATCGAGCCGAACAGCAAGAGCGCAAACACTCGTGCTGCTGATAGCGTACCTCCCCTGCGCGAACTCACGGAGAAGCCACCAAACAAGTCTGCGAAACAAACGCGCCAAGCCGAGCCACTGGAAGGTTGGTTCATGGGACGATCTCCTTCGGGGATGAAACTTGCTCGTCGAATCTCTACGGATCCAATCAGCTGTTAGAGCGGCTTTTTTGCCACTGGAAGTGAAAAGAAAACGGGGAAGCAGCTCGCAAAGGTAAGCCCTGAGCGGCGATCGAAACTCTACCTTATTGGAAGTGCATTGTAAATTACCTACGCGACTTAAGTACTTATTATAGGTCAGGAACCTGCCGCGGCAGAGCCGGAATAACTTGAGTTCGACAGAGCGCATAGCGGCCACTCGAACCTCGTCATTCGAGTACGGAGTGTAATCCATGGACCCTGTGATTGGCGTAATATCGGTGACGTATAAGATCGGCGCGGCGGCAGTCGAACTTACGTCCGACGATCTGGGCGAGATTGAAATCGCCGCTTCTGAAAGATCACCTTCGGAGGGGCTCGGTATCCCGAACCTATTGAGCGGATGAGCCATCGCTGATAAGGAAGAGGCCAAACATTGGAAATCAGAAGAGTTGGCACGCAACCTTCCGCCCAAGGACCGGCGGAGTGGTTTACTGGCACGGTGCGGATCGATCCGCTCTTTCAGGCACCCGAACCGGCATTGGTTCAGGGTGCCTGCGTAACCTTCGAACCCGGTGCGCGAACCGCTTGGCATACCCACCCGCTCGGTCAGACGCTCATCGTCACCTCAGGCTGCGGCCGGGCTCAGCGCGAAGGCGGACCGATCGAAGAAATCCGGCCGGGGGATGTGGTCTGGTTCTCGCCCGGCGAAAAACACTGGCATGGGGCTTCCCCGACCACCGCCATGACACACATCGCCATCCAGGAAAAGCGCGACGGCAAAGTTGTCGACTGGATGGAGCAGGTCACGGACGAACAATACGGTACCCGACAAAAAAGGATATTTGCATGAGCAATAAGCCAACGCGGATTGACCCATCGAACGCACTGAAAGACCGTCTTTCCCGATCTCGCGAAATCAAAATCAGTCTGACCGGAAGAAAATCAGGACGCACCATTTCAAACCCCGTCTGGTTCGTATTGGACGGAAATAAGCTTTCCCTGCTGCCGGTGAAGGGGTCGGATACTCAGTGGTACAAGAACGTGCTCATCGACCCGTCGATTCAGATCGAGGCAGGAGGCACAAAGGCCGAACTGAAGGCCCTTCCCGTGACGGACGCCAAACAGGTGTCCTCCGTGGTCGAACAATTTCGCGACAAGTACGGGGCCAGCGACGTGAGGAAGTACTATTCAAAGTTCGACGTGGCCGTTCTCGCACAGGTGCCGTGAGGGCCGGATCCGGTCCTGCCGATTGATGCCCGGACTGTTCCGGTGCCCGCGGCTGGCTCTTTTTCAGAGTCGCAAGGCAACTCACCCTTTCAGAAAAAACTCCGTGGTGGCCCGCTTGATGTGCAGTGAGCCGAGCGCTACTCGTACCTCAGTGCCACCATCGGATCGACGCGCACGGCGCGGCGCGCGGGAACATAACAGGCGAGGAGCGCAACCAGCGTCAACAGAATGGCAACGGCGACGTAGGTCAACGGATCATGCGCGGTGACGCCGAACAGTTCATTGGCCATGAGGCGTGTCAATCCCAATGCAGCCGCGATGCCGAGGGCCACGCCCAGGAGCGCCATTTTTGCCCCCTGGGCGAGCACCAGTTTCATCACGTCGCCGGGTTGCGCTCCGAGGGCCATGCGCACGCCGATTTCATGGGTACGCTGGTTAACCAGATAGGAAATCACGCCGTAGATTCCGACGCAGGAAAGAACCAGCGCGAGCGCCGCGAATATTTCGAGAAGAATCATCGAGAGTCGGCGCGCCGCCAAGGAGTTGGCGAGGACCGCGTCCATGGTTTGGACGCCATAGATAACTTCGCGAGGGTCGGTTTCGTAGACGGCGCGACGAACCGGACCCATGATGGCTGCGGGATCGCCTTCCGTGCGCAGAACCACGGCAACCGCGTCAGCGACGAGCGGCATGATCTTCTCGGGAAGCTGCATGAAGGGATAGTAGAACTGGGCTTCGACGGCAGCTTTTGCGTCCGCGCCAAGCCCCCACTGTTTTATGTGTCCCACCACGCCGACGATTTCGGCTGGCACGTTGAATTGCGTGAGATAGACGCGGCGACCGATAGGATTTTGATGAGGGAAGTAGAGGCGCGCAAAAACGTCGTCGATATCGATGACCACCGGAGTCTTCTCGTTGTCTTGCGCCGTGACGAAGCGGCCACGCTCGAGGGTGGTTCCCATGGCTCGCTGGAACCCGGCTTCGACGAGATAAAACATCGCCTGGGGCATCTCGTTGTCGTTGGCGGGCTTCGGCCGGCCTTCGATCCAGAAGGGCAACGACGAGTCGTGGATCATGGGGCGTGATCCGAGCGTGACCGAAACCGCTTCGACACCCGGGATCGAACGCATTTTGTCGTCGAACTGACGCAGCCGGGCGCGAGTTTGGTCGGACGTGGTCGCGGAGGAGGACGGCATCGACAAATTGAAGGTGATGGCGTGGCTGGGGTTGAATCCCGGATTCACTCGCCAAAGCGCATTGAGGCTGCGCAGCATCAGTCCAGCACCAATCAGAAGCAGCAGGGTCATGGCGACTTCGAGCGCCACGAAGCTTCCTTGCAAGCGGTGGCGCACGCCGCTTGAGCCGCGGCCGCTTTCCTTGAGTATCCCCTGAAGATTTACGCGTGAACTTTTGAGCGCGGGAGCGAGGCCAAAAATAATCGCGGCGAGACCCGACAGCGCAAGGGTGAACAACAGCACGCGTCCGTCGAGCGAGACTTCGCTCGCGCGCGGCAATGTGCCGGGTAGAGTTTTGAGCACTGCTTCGATGCCGCAAAAGGCGAGCAAGAGTCCGAGCATCCCGCCCAAGCCCGCCAGCACCAAGCTCTCGGTGAGAAGCTGGCGGATCACGCGCATGTGGCTGGCGCCCAAGGCTGCGCGAACGGCAAACTCGTGCGAGCGGCCCATCGAGCGCGCGAGCAGAAGATTGGCGACGTTCGCGCACGCAATCAGCAGCAGGAAACCGACGGCAGCGAGCAACACCAGCAGGAGGGGCTCTACGTTGCCAACGATATCTTCCTTCATTGAAACCAGAGCGATGCCGACATCCTTATCGGCCACCGGGTACGCGGCAGCGAGATTGCGCGCGACGACGTCCATGTCGGCTTTGGCCTGCGGGAGCGTAACGCCTGGTCTCAGGCGGCCGAGGACGTGCGCGCTCACGGAGATTCGCCGATCGCGAAAAGATGGATCGTTCCACTGGCCGATCGGCGTGTAAAGGTCACGATCATGGCCGTAGAAAGTGAAACTTGATGGAATCACACCTACCACCAGGTAAGATGTGCCATTCAGAGTCAGCGATTTCCCGACGACGCCAGGCGAAGAACCGAATTTGCGCTTCCAGAGCCCCCCGCCGAGAATCACGACCGGAGCGGCACCCACCTGATCGTCGTCGGAGCGGAATGTGCGGCCGAGAATGGGTTTGACGCCGAGGGTGGGAAAAAAGTCCGCCGAGATCATCGAACCGCTCAGGCGTTCTGCTTCGCTCGTATCAATGAAGTTGTAATCCTGGTTGCGGTAGGTGGCCATCGACGAAAACGTCCGAGAGTCGTGCTGCCAATCGAGGAAGTTCAGATAGGCGACCGGGCCTTGACTGAATCCAGGTGAACTTCCATAAACCGCGACCAGTTGCTCGGAATGCGGGTACGGCAGAGGGTTGAGAAGCACGCCGTTCACGATGGAAAAAAGCGCCGTGTTGGCGCCGATGCCGAGCGCGAGAGTGAGGACGGCGACGGCGGCAAATCCCGGCGATTTAAGCAGCATCCGGATCGCGTAATGTAAATCTTGCGCCAGTGTTGTCATGGGTCGATTCCTACATTATCAATATCAAGGATGTGGCCGCGAATCTAGCTTCGAGCTCCGAACACGAACCGGTGACTTTTTCGCGGCGCCGTAACCCTGGGCTTAAACGGCGGACTGGAGCCCCGTCCGCTGGCTCCCGGCGGCGCTCGGCGATGCGGCCCTTGAACTCATCCTTCCCTGGCCGAATTACGGGAATTGTTGCCCGTCGCCCGTCATACGGGCACCGGCGGGCACCGGTGTTCGCTTCTTTCTCATGCCGATGGCACCTGTCTTCGTGACCCTTAGGGGCGAGGGAGAGGTTCGGGGAGAACGACGGGACGACTTTGGTTTCGATCGGGCGCCAGCCCGAAGGTCTGGGTCCAGGAGGGACTGAGCCTGCTCTACAACCACAGCTCCCTCGTTAGCGATCAGCCGCTCCGTCCGACCACGCTCCGACCGGAACCAGGAACGTAGTCAGGTGCTCCCAGGTGTCGTTGAACGCGAGGATGGGGGAGCCCGGCAGATCTGCTCCCCATGTAGCTGGATCAGCCTGTGCAACGAAAAACATGAGGTGCGGGTGCCAGTGTCCGTCGTGATCGCTTAAGTAGCCCTGCTTTGACAGCATGTAACACATAGCCCCGGGTTCGATCGCAGGCAATTCCTTTTTGTCGATGGCTGCGGCAATGGTCTCAATCATCTGAGTTTTCGTGCGTCCGGCCAGTATCAGGTCCGTCTTCTTGATCGTGCGTGGTAGGAAGGTGCGTGCGGCGGCTGCATTAAAGCAGATCGGAGCACGGAGCTTCGGATTCCAAAAGTCCGGGTGATCGATTGGAGCGGTCCAGGAGCGCTCTACGATGCAAACGAATCCGTTCTTCCCTTGAACCGCGCTTTCGTAACCGTGACGTCCAAGAACCAAGACTTCCGCATCGCGCGAGATGGACTCGGGCGCCGCACTCCGCGCCAGCGCGATTTCAGAAGCTCGATCCTCGATCAGGTATTGGTCAACCGGGGCCATGCTCGGATAAGGTGCTTTCACATCCTGTGCCTTCGCCGGCCACGCCGTAGCAAGCATCATGACTAGAGCGATACTGTTCACTGCCATTGCGCCGACGTTGGTTCCCCGCATGATTGTCCTCCCCAGATCAGGCTCGCCCGATGTGTTGATATCAACATACATGCGCGGCTTCTTCTTGGCAAGGTCCATTCATTTTTTGTCCTGATCGGCCGCTGGTAACGATTCCGAACCTTTCAGACCACGCTTGCGGTCCGCGCATTCCTGCCTGCGCCTTGCTGTGCAACGTGCGCCTGGAAAAATCGCCGACATTGTTTATGGAATCAAAGGCTGGTCGGCGGCTTGCATCCCTCACTCCAGGACTCCACCTTCTCGGCCGAAATCATGGCGGAGCGGCGCGCCTAAGAAAAGGGCGTGTGGCGGTGATGTGGTATTTGCATATGCTCTGGCCGACCTGTAGCCGGATGGTGGTGTGGTCCTTGTCGATCTGCGCCGGGTAGGCCTTTCCTATCTTGGCGTCGGCGCACCAATCTGGCGAGATGTAGACCGTTCGCTCGATTTGTATCTCCGACACGACCTCGCCAACGTTGTTACCTCGTGCAACGTCAACGTGCGCAAGCAGAGTGTAGGCCACAGAGGCGATGACCAGCATCCCCAGTGTCATAGTCGCTCCTACCAGGATTCGCATTATTCCACATATTTTGAGAAAAGCCGGAAAGCCGCGGGACTAAGCCGCGGAACTATGGCCAAACTCTTACATCTGCGATCTGGCCGGACGTCGCCGCTCCGTCGGGACGCGGATGCGCCTGTGCTGCGATCGCGGGTGAAGGAAGTTCCTGGGGAAAGCGCACGGCAAACTTGCATTTCCGATTGCGCTCGACCGAAGGTCCGGTAGAGAATTCTATGGATGACTTGCGTCGAGCTTGAGGGGTACTTTAACGACGGAGAGTGGATCGTCCCCACACCGCCGATACGGATGGACAGATGAGCGCCGAACGAAGAGAGGTTCTGGTTCGAGGCCAAGGATCGAGCGTGCTTGGACCAAGTATTGAAGTGCGCATGAGGCGGGGGAAAGCTTTCCGGGAAAAGGTTTCCCGGGCTTCCCAGTCCGACTGGGCCGCCCCCGCTGACCGCCCCGATGTCATCGAAACCCTGCAACGATCCGACCGCGGCCGTGTCCCCGAGCTCTTGCCGATCCGCTACGGCCGGATGCGGCAATCGGCGTTTGCGTTTTTCCGGGGTTCGGCGGCGGTGATGGCATGGGATTTGTCGAGAACTCCCACAACCGGAATTCGCGTGCAGGCCTGCGGCGATTGCCACGCGGCGAACTTCGGTGGCTTTGCGAGCCCGGAGCGGCGGCTGCTGTTCGACATCAACGATTTCGACGAAACGCTTCCGGCGCCGTGGGAATGGGACGTCAAGCGCCTGGCCGCGAGTGTTGTCCTTGCCTCTCGTGAACTCGGCATGGGCGGGGGACGTTGCGACGATGCTGTGCTGGATATGGCGGAATCGTATCGCCAGCATATGCGCGAGTACGCGGAAATGCGTGCGCTTGAGGTCTGGTACTCGCGTATGGACGCCGAGGTGTTCATCGAAGAGGCGAGCACGGCGGCGGCGAGAAAACGCTGGCAGGAAGTGGAGGAGGATGCGCGGCTGCAGACGGCAGAGCACATATTTCCGAAAATCGCGGACGTGGTCAACGGGCGGACGCGGATCGTGGATCATCCGCCACTGGTGTACCACCCGCGCTCGAGCGAGTTGATACGGAAGCACGTGACCCAGATGTTCCACCGCTACCGCGAGACGCTTCCGGCAGACCGGCGGTTGATTTTGGACCGCTATCACATCGTGGATGTTGCCCGGAAAGTGGTGGGAGTTGGTAGCGTGGGAACGCGCTGCGCCGTGGCCTTACTGATGGCCAGTGAGCACGACCCGATGCTGCTGCAATTTAAAGAGGCGCTCCCCTCGGCGCTCGAGCCCTACGCGGGCAAGAGCCGGTATGCCAATCACGGTGAGCGAGTGGTGATCGGGCAACGCATGCTGCAATCGGCGAGCGACGTATTTCTTGGGTGGACGTGCGACGATCAAGGGCGCGCCTATTATTTCCGCCAGCTGCGCGACATGAAAATGAAAATCGATCTGGCAAACATGACCAAAGGTGATTGGCACGAGTACGTTGAGATCTGCGGTTGGACGCTGGCGCGGGCCCACGCGCGGACGGGCGACGCAGCGCTGATTGGCGGCTATCTCGGAACCAACGACGCATTCGGTACAGCCCTTTCGAAGTTTGCGGCCTCCTATGCCGACCAAGCCGAGCGCGACCATGCGACCTTGGTGAAAGCGATTCGCGCCGGGCGACTGAAAGCGCGAAACATGACAGCCGGCTGACGGCTCTTAAGCGGCGTTGATTCGTTTTTTGGTGGGCATCGTACAAACCGCAGAGTCATTTGCGAGTTATCCCGCCGCTTCCCTATCTCGGTGTCGGCTTGTGTCTACCATTTACCTCGGTTTTGTCGAACCCGCACCGGCGATTGCTAAGTGTTGATCCTGTTCCGGGCGCTGGTTCTTCGTTTTAGCCGGCGCGAAGTCGAGGACTACACGTGACGGCACATCGCCGTGCTCGAGGCGGTCGAAGACCTGGTTGATCGAAGATAGGGGTTGCAGTTCGAGATCGGCTTTTACCTTCCCTCCGACAGCGAAAGCGAGGGCTTCGGCCATATCCTGGCGGGTGCCGACGAAAGAACCGCGGATGGTGATACAGTTCGCCACCACGTCGAACAGCGGAACTGGAAATTCACCCGGTGGCAGCCCGACCAATACGCAAGTGCCGCGCTTTCGGGTCATGCCGACGCCCTGGGTGAATGCGATCAGCGAAGGTGCAGTAATTAGAACGCCATGAGCTCCGCCGCCGGTCGCCTTCTTGACAGCCGCTGCCGGGTCTCCAGTCTTGGCATTGATCACGAAATCGGCACCAAGACGCGTGGCATGGGCGAGCTTGCCGTCATCGACGTCGATTGCACAGACCAGGAGTCCCATAACCTTCGCGTATTGGATGGCCAGGTGACCGAGTCCGCCGGCGCCCGAGATGGCGATCCATTCCCCGGGACGTGCCTCGGTCTGCTTGATCCCTTTGTAGGTCGTGATTCCCGCGCAGATCAAGGGAGCGGCGTCGGTGGCGGTTAGACCGGCGGGCACGTGGGCCACGTAATCCGGGTCGGCGACGATGTATTCGGCAAACCCGCCGTTGACACCATAGCCACCGAACTGCGCCTGAGCGCACACCGTTTCCCAACCCGTCAGACAATACTCGCAGTGCCCACACGCCGAGTAAAGCCAGGGGACTCCGACCCGGTCGCCCTCCTTCACAATTTTCACCCCTGAACCGACTGCCGCAACCAGACCGATGGCCTCATGGCCCGGGATGAACGGGAGCGTCGGCTTCACCGGCCAGTCGCCGTGGGCCGCGTGGAGATCGGTGTGGCATACGCCGCACGCCTCGGTTTTCACCAGGATTTCGCCGGCTCCCGGGACGGGAACGTCCAATTCCAGAAGTTCCAGGGGTTTTCCGAATTGCTCGACAACCGCGGCATGCATTTTGGACGCCATGTTCGACTCCTCTTTTCTCTTTCATCTTTCCTCTTGACTAATTCTTTGCCCGCTAGAAAATTCGTCTCGATCAACGCGGTAGTCGTCTTTCTCAGCAAGACCGTACTTGCTGATGCTTGTCCTGCTAGGAGCGGAGCGGCGGCAGACGATGAAACTGCAGGTGCTGCCGCGACTGTCAGCCCTCGCGATTTGCGATTTTTTTCGCCACCGTTTCAAAAAGCGTAGCGGAGCGCGAATTCGACCGTGCTGCCGTTGAAATCCGGGGTGGAAATCGGCGCCAGTCCCGCGATTGCGTTCGACGCCTGCCCCTTGCCGTTATAGCCGTAGTAGTTCCAGGTCATGCGGTAGGTGAAACCTTTGCCCAAGTCGAAAGTCGCCCTCCCGTAGGGCTTCTGATAATTGAAAGCAAGCGTTCCCGGCACCTGCAGCGGATCGATGGCGAGCGTATTGCCCCCGACGAAGGTTCCCGCATATCCGATGCTGGCAGTGACTCGGGGCAGGAGCTTCCACAGGATGTCGCCATACACGAAGTGTTGGTTGCTGGTGTAAAACCCAAGGCCGGACATCGCGGCCGGCGCATACCCCAAACTGGCTGGGCACGGCGTGGTTGGAGCAGGGCCGAAGGCGTTCTGGTAGTAACAAATCTGTGCCTGGGTGGAGATGTCCGTATAGGTATAGCCAAGATCGTAGTAGACCTTGGACTTCGGCATGAGAGTAACGACAAAACTGTAACTCCGGTCGTGCTCCAGGTCGTCAACCGTAGCGACGTTGTCCCGGTTTTCATGGATGTCGACTGCCGCGTCGAGATTGACCCAGGAACGGGGCTTGTAGCTCGCATGGATCTTGTAGCCCTCGACCTGCCGCGGACTGATCCGAGTGAAGGAGTAATCGTTGTAACCGAACTGGAAGTCTCCGGTGATGCGCAGGGAGTCCATGGGCCGCGCGACGAAGCCCGCGACCAGGGTGTTTTCGCTGATCCCGGTGAGGTTGCGCGAGATATCATTGCCCGCCGCCGCGCCGGAAAAGGTCAGAGAAATGAGCTGGCCGGTCGCCGGATCCACGCTCTCAGCGCAGGGAGGAGGCGCACCCGCGACCACCTCGCAGGCCCCGCGCGCTGCGTTGTAATAGTTGGCGGGAGTTCCCCCGGTTCCGCCGGGGAAGTAGGTTTCCCCGGTATAAGAAGTCGCGCTGAAATCGGCAATCGTGCGATTGGTGTACTCGTAGCCAATCCGGAAGGTGAGACGCTTGGTGATGTCGTACTCGAGCTCGAAGGTGTTCGATTTGATGTTTTGCCCCAGAAACGTCGCGGTGGGGCCGTTCACGATGTCGGCCGAGGAACTCGTGCTATGACTGGGACAAGTGGCCGCCGTATAGGGGGCGGGGCAGAGCGAAAGAAACGTTGCCGCAGTAAATAGCGCCTGCGGCTGCGCTAAACCGAGTAGCCCAGGCTGCAATTGGCCAAATATGTTTGTCTCCGCCGTATTCCAAAGGCCGGGCGTACGCCAGTTGTCATAACGAAACAAATCGAGGATGCGAAACTTGTCGGTGACCGAATAGACTCCTGACCAGTTCGCATTCACCGAGACCCGTTTCGCCTCCGCCGGTCCACCCGTGGTGCTTCCCCGCGAACCGTTGCGGCTCACGTAGTCGTTCACGGTCTCATTGAAGTCCGGAATCGAGTTATTGGCCGAGCTGTAGCCGAGCGAACCCGACGTCTCAAAGTTCTTCAAGTAATTCGATTGAAAACGCAGCCGCTCTGTAGGCATGAAAGTTCGCGGCCGGCTGGTCTGGCTATAGGACAGATAACCGTTGCAGGCGGGATTGAAAATGTTGGGTGCGGCCACAATCGGCGCAGCGCACGGCAGAATCTCGACGGGCCCGTTCGTACTCCAGATGATGCCCGGGTCGACCGGCGTGCCGTTGGCAAGCGTATAGCCAGAATTCTGCGGGTTGTCGGTAACCACGTTGTCCTGCTTGTAATAACTCAGGAACTGGTCGAAAGAAATTGTCGTTTTGGGCAAGAGCCGGAAGTCGACTCCGAGACGATAGGCGTTGGTGGTATTGCTATAGGTTTGGTTGAATTGCGGAATCGTGCCGCCGTCGGTGGTGAAAAATCCAGGTCCCTGGTCACGATCATGCGAAAACCCGAGCCGGATTCGCACCCGCGATTGGGGCAACAGGGTCAAATTGTAATCCTGCATCCGGCGCGTTAGATCGAGCGAATGCGGCGAAGTTGGAATGCCAACTTCAGGACTCGAAGTGGATGGGTTGAGCGGATTCGCCAGCAGGTTGTAGTCCCAGAAATTCTTGTCCCGGCGAAACAGGACTCGAAAGTCGTACCACTTGTTCTTGTCGACGCTCAGGCGGGTCACGTCATTCGGGTCCCCGCCATAGCCAAAGTTGCTGAAGTTAAGATTGTCGAAGAAAAGACCGTCGTGGTTGAGCGAACGCATATCCACTGTGTAGTCGAACAAACGAGGGCCCGAGCCGAGATTCACGAAGGTGTCGTAGGTGTCGACATTCCCATTGATCGAACTGGTCCGGTAGCCAGCCTCAATCGACTGGTGGATGTTGTAACCTCCCGAATCAATTCCCTTGGTCTCCTCTGGGCTGTTCTGGGCGCAAGAGAAGGGCGCAAAAACCAATAGCCCCACAATGAGAATCAGAACGCTGAGGACACGAGGCCCCGGACAATCATTGATCGCGGTTGTTTCCGCCGTCCCGGGCTTGCTCCTTTTGGCAGCGGGAGGCGGAAAGCATTCGTTCTCGGATGTCGGGACAAGCTTCATGGCGACCTCTACTTGAAAAAGGTTGGGTCGAAATTGGAGCCGTGGATCTGGATATGGCATAGCGTGCACGACTTGAAGAACGTTTCCTGGCTGTGGAAGGAAGGGGTTCCTAGCGCCGCACCGGTTTTCGCGTTCGGAGCAGAATTCGTGTGGCATTGGATGCAAAGCAAATTCACATTGCTCACCCGCAGCATGTGAGGATTGGCGCCTCCGTGGGGAATATGGCAGGAGGAGCAGCCTTCGATTTTTACCGGCTCATGCTCGAACACATACGGTCCCTGCTTGTCGGTGTGACAGGTGAAGCAAACCGCATCTTGCGTCGCGGAGGTCCGCACTTGCTTCGGTCCGACCGTGCCGTGCACGTTGTGGCAGTCCGAGCACTGGATCAAGCCTTCATTGACTCGATGGTGAAAGGGCATCTCGAATTGGGACTTCTGTTGCAAATGGCAGGAGTAACAAAGCTCGGGTTGCGCCTTGGTCAACAGAAATTCCTTGGTCTCTGCGTGGTGCGGCGAATGGCAGGAGATGCAGCTGACTTGGTTTTGCGTGTGGATCGAGTTGATGGCGTTCATGTGCTGCGGTCCGCCGGTGTGACAGCTCAGGCAGCGGGCGTTGATTTGTTTCGTCGAAGCGTCCTTGAACGTGAAGATCTTGGTCACGTCGCCGCCGCCGGCCACGTGCTCCGCACCGGGACCATGACAGCCTTCGCAACCCTGGTGCGAGGGACCGCCCTCCTTATTGAGCGTGGTCTTCCAGTGCGGTGTTTTTTCCCAGGCGTTGTAAATTTCCTCGTGACAGGTCTTGCAGGTCTCCGCTCCCACGAACTTGGACGTGTCGGATGCAGAGGAAGGCGCGACGGCCGCGGGTGCGGGAGCGCTGGCGGATTGAGGGCTCTTCCCGGCAACTGGCTGGCTAGCCTGGCCGGTAGCCAAGAGGACGTCGACGAAAATGAATAAGACGGAGAAAAGAAGAACTCGAGAGGCCTGGGAATTTGCTCTCATTCGCGCGCGTCCTTCGACGAATTTTGTGGCTCACCGTTCGACCGAAATTCTCTGGTATCAAACACCCGGGCAGAAGCTGCGAGAAAACGACAAAATTCCCGAACGCGATTTCCTGTTCTCGGAGGAGGCGCAAGAAAATCGTCGAAAAACAGCTCGAAGCTTTGAAAGCCTTCAACGCGGGGAGGGCTGCGGAACGAACTCATCGGCGTGCCTCATCTTTCCCGAAAAGACGCACGGTGCATTGGGTTGAGCATCGGATAAATCCTAAAATTGGCAGCCATAGCTTGACTGTTCAAAATTGCTCACTTTCAGGGATTAACGAACGCGCGGAACGCGAACACCGGCCTGCCCGAATCACGGCCAAATATAGGGAGCTATGCGGCGGAACAAACTTTCTACGGCGCGGTCGAGAGCTGCTATCCAAGGGGAGATCGATCAACCGATCGCTGATCGCTGGGGCGAGATTACGGCGAAGGCCCTCGCCGCAAGGTGCCCGGTCCCGGTAATCGACGGCCTTCTTGCGGCGACCGCCCTGCAGCATAACCTCACGTTGGTCACCCGCAACACTCGCGACATTGCTATTACGGGAGTCTCGGTATTCAACCCCTGGACATCTGGAGCTTAGTTCGCCTTTGCCTGAGGTCGGGCAGTGATTCGAGCCCAGGCGATGCAGGCAAACTCACGCGACCGAGCGCCATGCCGACCCGCCACTCAAACGCCCACGAACTCGGGCGGGCGATTCGATGCGGTTATTCCGCAGGGTCGTAATTCAGGTTTTGCCCGAGCCATCGCTCGACTTCGCCGATGCTCATTTCCTTGCGTTGGCTGTAGTCGGCGACCTGGTCGCGGTCGATCTTGCCGAGGCTGAAATATCGCGATTCGGGATGCGCGAAGTAAAGGCCACTCACGCTTGACCCGGGCCACATGGCAAACGATTCGGTGATCAGCATCCCGGTATTCGCCTGCACGTCGAGCAAACCCCAAAGCGGACCCTTCTCGGTGTGATCCGGGCACGCGGGATAACCCGCAGCTGGCCTGATGCCGCGATATTTCTCGTGAATAAGATCCGCGTTGCTCAAGGCCTCCGCACCACCATACCCCCATTCTTCACGCACGCGTTTGTGCAGGCATTCGGCGAAAGCTTCAGCCAAGCGGTCGGCGATCGCCTCCGCCATGATCGCGTTGTAATCGTCGTGCTTGGCTCTGTACGAATCGCACAGTTGTTTCAATCCGATCCCGCTGGTTACCGCAAACGCACCGATATGATCGGGCAACCCCGTCTGCTTGGGCGCGATGAAGTCAGCCAGAGACCGGCAGGGCTCGCTGCCCTCCTTGTTCGATTGTTGGCGAAGGAAGTGGAATCGTTCGAGCACCATCGCTCGTGAGCTGTCCGTGTACAGTTCGACATCGTCGCCCACCGCGCTCGCGGGAAACAAGCCATAGACCCCCCGCGCTGTGATCAGTTTCCGCTCGATGATGACATCGAGAAGAGCGTTGCCTTCGCTGAAGACTTGGCGCGCCTGGGCGCCATGCTCTGCGTGTTCAAGAATCCGAGGATAAATCCCTTTCATTCCCCAGGTGTGGAAGAACGGGCTCCAGTCAATGAATTCGCGCAGCGTCGCCAGAGGGAAGTCATTCAGCACGCGCACGCCGGTGAATGAAGGCCTAGGCAGGTCTTCCGCACGCCACTTGATCGGAGTCCGCCGTTTCCGTGCCTCCTCAAGCGGGACAACGGTGAGCTTCGGCGCGGAGTGGGCCTTGCGCAACGCCTCGTAATCGGCGCGATGCTGCTCGACGAAAGCCGTCTTGCCCTGGTCACTTAGAAGGCTGGTCGTGACCGGCACCGCGCGGCTGGCGTCGAGGATGTGGACGACCGGCTCACTATAATGGGGCGCGATTTTGACGGCCGTGTGCGCCCGGCTGGTGGTTGCCCCACCGATCAGCAGAGGCAGCTTGAAGCCCTGACGCTCCATCTCGCGAGCCACATGCACCATCTCGTCGAGAGACGGGGTGATCAGGCCGCTCAGTCCGATCATGTCTGCCTTTTCCGCCTTGGCGCGTTCGAGGATCTTTTCGCACGGGACCATCACCCCCATGTCGATTACCTCGTAGTTATTGCAGGCAAGGACGACCCCGACGATGTTTTTGCCAATGTCGTGAACATCGCCCTTGACCGTCGCCAGTACAATTTTTCCCTGCGCCTTGACCACTTCCCCGGCGGCAGCCCGGGCTTGCTTCTCGGCTTCCATGAACGGCGTCAGGTGCGCCACAGCCTTCTTCATCACGCGCGCGGACTTGACCACCTGGGGCAAGAACATCTTGCCGGCTCCGAACAGATCGCCGACCACACTCATGCCCGCCATCAGCGGGCCCTCGATGACCGAGAGAGGGCGGCCGAGTTTGACGCGGGCCTCCTCGGCGTCGATCTCGATGTAGGTGTCGATTCCCTTGACCAGAGCGTGAGAAAGACGTTCTTCCACTGTGCCGGAGCGCCACTCTTCGGCCTTTTTTTCGCTGACTGCCTTGCCGACGCCCTTCAGCTTTTCGCCGTAATCCACCAGCCGCTCGGTCGCGTCCGGACGGCGGTTCAGCAACACGTCCTCGACCAACTCCTTCAGCTCCGGCTCAATCTCTTCGTAGACCTCGAGCATTCCGGCATTCACAATGCCCATGTCCATGCCCGCCGCGATTGCGTGGTAGAGAAACGCGGAGTGAATCGCTTCCCGGACCTTATTATTGCCGCGGAAACTGAACGAGATGTTCGAGACGCCGCCGCTCACCTTGGCGTGCGGCAAATTCCCCTTGATCCAACGCGTGGCGTTGATGTAGTCGACCGCGTAGTTGTTGTGCTCCTCCATGCCGGTGGCAACGGTGAGGATATTGGGATCGAAGATGATGTCTTCCGGTGGAAACCCGACCTGCTCGACCAGGATCCGGTAGGCGCGGTCGCAGATGCGGATCTTGGCTTCGTAAGTCGCGGCCTGGCCTTGCTCGTCAAAGGCCATCACCACCACCGCCGCCCCGTATTTCAGAACCTTGGCAGCGTTCTGACGAAACTTTTCTTCGCCTTCTTTGAGCGAAATCGAGTTGACGATACCCTTGCCCTGCAAGCACTTCAGCCCGGCCTCGATGACTTCCCATTTCGAGGAGTCCACCATGAAGGGCACTTTGGCGACTTCGGGCTCGCTCCCGAGCAATTGCAAGAAACGGGTCATCGCCGTGACGCCCTCGATCATGCCCTCGTCCATGCAGATGTCGAGGACATTCGCCCCATTCTCGACTTGCTGGCGGGCGACGCTTACCGCTTCTTCATATTTGCCGTCTTTGATGAGCTTCGCGAATTTGGGGGAACCGGCAACATTGGTCCGCTCCCCGATCATGATGTAGACGCCTGGCTGCTGGGTGAAGGGCTGGGATCCCGAGAGACGAAGCGGTTTCGCCTTCCTAGGTTCGGCGATCGCGCTGTCCGACTCGCTCACGCTCGACTCTCAATCTCGCTTGCGCGAGCGAACGAATCCTCGGCGGGCTGCGCCCCCCAGTTTCGCGGAGGCTGGCCTTCGAGCACTTTCGAGATCGCCGCGATGTGCTCGGGAGTATTTCCGCAGCACCCTCCGGCGATGTTGATCAACCCACCGCGCGCAAAGTCACCCAGATAGCGGGCCATGTCTTCGGGCCCGAGATCGAAGCCTGTTTCCGAAAGCGGATTTGGCAAACCGGCATTCGGATAGCACGAGATCGCAACGTCTGCCTTCTCCGAGAGCTCCTCCAGGAACGGATACATCAGATCGGGACCGAGAGAACAGTTGAGGCCAACCGACAATGGTTTCACGTGCCGCACTGCGTTCCAGAACGCCTCAGTCGTCTGCGCCGAGATCATCGTCTCGCCACCCCGCCCGACCGCCGCCGAGATCATCACCGGCAACTCCCGACCGTCGTTATCGAACACCTCACGGATGGCGACGAGTGCGGCCTTGGCATTCAGCGAGTCGAAGATGGTCTCGACCAGGAGCAAGTCTGCGCCACCGGCGATCAGAGCGCGCACCTGCTGCGTGTAAGCGGCCTTGACCTGATCGAAGGTGACCACCCGAAAGCCTGGATCGTCGGCATCGGGCGAGTTCGAAAGAGACACGGTCAGCGGCCCGATTGCGCCGGCTACGAACCGCTGACGCGAGGTGGCGGTTCCAACCCGATCGGCCCATTCACGGCACTGCCGCGCCGATTGCTCGTTGATATCCCAAGCCAGGCCGCCGAGGAATGGATCGTCGACGACTTTTTGGTAGAACGCGGGATCCTTGCGCCCGCCGCGCTCCCGCGGATCCTCCACAAAGAACTCGCTCTGCGCGATGCTGGTTGCGCCGAAGGTGTTGGTTTCGATGATGTCTGCCCCGGCCTCCAGAAACCGGCGATGGATGTCGCCAATCATCTCGGGCTTCGAGAGCGAGAACAGGTCGCCATTGTTCAGCAGGCTCTTCGTCGCATCCTTGAATCGCTCGCCTCGGATATCGGCTTCCGTCATGCCGTAGGTGCGGATGGTCGTGCCCATCGCTCCATCGATGATGGCGATTCGATTCTCCAGGATCTTTTCAAGAGGATGCTGGTGGGCTTTCTTCATGTCTTTTTGATGACCTTCGGCAGCCTTCGATTCGGCCTTAACTGGACGAGATTTCCAAGAAGTAAGCCTTATTATAGCGACTGGCAACATCCCCAAGCTCTGAAGCATGGGATCACTGAAGTAATCGTGATAGCGTTAAGGCTCGATTCGCGCCCGTTCGGGCTGAAGGAGAAGACCTTCGTCCCAAGACCTTGACGACAAGGGCTTTCCACGGAGAATTGAAAACAGTGCACACTACCGCCATCAGGTCTCAAACCGGCCGGATGCCATTTGTCGCATGTGGCGCGGTCACGGGCATTGGCAGCCTGCCTTTCACCTCGACGATGTCGGCGGTTCGTTCGGTCGCCGAATTCTCGCCGGAAGTTCCTTTTTGGCCTCAGTTACCCCAACTCTCGGAACGAGAGAGTATCGTCGGCCAGGGCCTTGGGCTGATCGAAAACCTGATTGAGCCTCGCAAGGAAGGCTACGGCTATCAGGTGAAAGAAGGCCAGATCGATTCGGTTCTCGAAATTCTGCACCGGAGTAGTGGGGAATTGACATCGGCAAACGCGGCGGGCTTTGGCGCCTTCGAAGAAGCGTTGTCCTCGGGTCTGTTTCGCTCGGCATCGGCCGTCAAGGGGCAGATCGAGGGCCCGATCACGTTGTCGGCGTATCTGTTTCACAAGAACCGGCCTTTTCTGGCAGATCCGACGCTTTTTTCGGCCATCGCATTTCATGTCTCGCAGATCATCGGCTGGCAGATCGATCGCCTGAAATCTGCTGGCCTGCCTGTGCTGCTATTTGTGGACGAACCAGCCTTGTGTTTGGACGCGCCGGTCGCGACCGTTGTCTCAGAACAACAGCGGCTCAATGCTTTGGCGGCCACGCTCGAGAACGCTCGCATTCGCGGAGCCTATACCGGACTGCATTGCTGCGCAGCACGACCCTTCGAGCGCATGTGCCGGGTGCAGCCAGATATCATTTCCTTCGATGCCCATGAAGGGCTCGACCTGTTCTTTTCTGATTGGCATGTGCTCGACTTCATGCAACAGGGTGGGATGGTTGCCTATGGAATCGTGCCCACGCGGCCAGGAGTGAATGCCGTCGATTCGGCGAGCATATTCATTCGCTGGCTGAAAGCCGCATCCCTGGCTGGTGATCCCCAGAAGTTTGCCCAGCGTGCGATGATCACGGCAACCTGCGGACTCGGATTACTCGATCCCTCCGCGGTCGCCGAATCGTTCGAAGTCGCGCACAGCGTCAGCAAACTGATCCGATCCTTGGCGGGTTCACCCGAACAGTGATGCTTTCAAGACAGTTTTCATGCCAATTCCAGTAAAGAGTAAAGGGCTGTTCGGATCAGAGATGGCCAAGGCTGCTTCGTGACCAAGCACATCCGGAGCACAGTCGCTCGGCAAGGCGCGTTCTAGTCGTCGGTCACGAGCCTCCGGTTCGCTCACGATCCTACGTCCCGGTGTCAGGCACCCTGGCGATAACGATTCAGGACCTTCAAATTCCTCCGAAGGAAAGCACTCGCTTTCGAGTAACGTGCGACAATTCGTTCCTGCCCGGTTGAAATTTATGGAAATTTCCTGAAATCTGTCGAAGGGGCGGCGTCTCATCCGTCATCCATGCAGGAGCGCAAGGGCGCTCACGATTGTTCCCAACGAGGAGGAGAAAAGGTGATGCAATTCGCCTTGCTGATCTTCGAATCACCAGAAGCTTTCGCGGCACGGAATGCGGACGAAAATGATCCCTACCTCGGCGCCTGGCGGGCCTACTACAAAGCGCTCGTCGAGGCCGACATCTACGTCGGTGGCAATCCACTGGCCCCCCCGGAGACCGGGACCACGGTGCGACTGAAGGATGGAAAGCGGCGTGTACAGGATGGCCCCTTCGCCGATACCAAGGAGCAACTGGGGGGATTCGCAATTTTGGAGCTCCCCTCGCTGGACGCGGCGCTCGAATGGGCAGCGCGGTGCCCGGCCGCCGCGATCGGTGCCGTCGAAGTCCGACCCGTTTCGCCTGAATTCAAGCGACGAGTCACCGGATGAGTGGGAGCGAGCATGAGAGCATTCACCGAGTCGCTCATCGAACGATCGAGCGGGTGGCTCGCGAGTCCTACGGTCGCCTGGTTGCCTACCTTTCCTCGCACACGCACGACGTGGGGAGCGCGGAGGATGCCCTCAGTAACGCGCTCCTAGCGGCACTCGAAACCTGGCCGCAACAGGGCGTGCCACAAATTCCAGAGGCGTGGCTGCTGACAACGGCGCGCCGCTCTTTTATCGATCTTGTTCGTCACCGGCAAGTGGCCGAGGCCAGCGAACCGACGCTCGCGCTCCTCAGACAGGAATCGAAAGACATGACTTTGTCGCCGGGATTTCCAGATGAACGATTGAAACTGCTGTTTGTGTGTGCCCATCCGGCAATTGATCCGGCCATGCACACGCCGCTGATGCTGCAGACGGTGCTGGGCCTGGACGCCGAGCGCATTGCCCATGCCTTCTTGGTTTCACCGACGACCATGGGGCAGCGCCTGGTGCGAGCCAAGAAGAAGATTCGCGACGGGGGTATTCGGTTTGAACTCCCGCAGGAACGTGAATTGCCGCAGCGGCTGGACGCGGTGCTGGAAGCGATTTACGCCGCCTTCGGAATCGGCTGGGACGACCTGGCGGGTGTCGATCAGCGCGGCCGAGATCTGGCAGAGGAGGCAATCTGGCTCGCGCGGGTTCTTCTGCAGTTGATGCCCCAACAAGCAGAGGTCCACGGGTTGCTGGCTCTCATGCTCCACTGCGAAGCCCGCCGGGCAGCGCGGCGGGGCCCGGATGGCCGGTACGTGCCTCTCTCCGAGCAGAATTGCCAGAACTGGTCGCTGCCCTTAATGGAAGAGGCGGAACGGCATCTCGCCGAAGCGGCGAGTCGCGCTCGCACCGGCCGGTTTCAACTCGAGGCTGCGATCCAGTCGGTACATGCCGAGCGGGCGCGGAGCGGCCGGATTCAGTGGAACGCGATCATGATGTTCTATGAACGGCTGATGCGGATCTCGCCGACGCTCGGCACGCAAACTGGATACGCCGCGGCCGTAGCCGAAGCGAAAGGAGCCGAACAAGGACTGGCGTCGCTCGATGGGATCGACGCGGACGCGATCTCCGTCTATCAACCCTACTGGGCGGTTCGCGCTCACCTGTTGCAACGGCTTGGGAAAACACCCGAAGCCTGGGATGCCTTCGACCGGGCAATTGGTCTAGCCGAGGACCCCGCAGTGAGACAGTTTCTTCTCGAAAGGCGAGGCTAGGTTTTTTAATGTTCCCTGTCGAAATCAGGCCCCCCTGCCCGTCATCCTTGATAGAGGCGGCGCAACGGTCAAGTTGGCCACCGAGGAGGTTCGTGATGTGCCCATTTTGTTTGGGAACCATCGGAGTCGTAGTCGCCGGGGCGGTTTCTACCGGCGGTCTAGCAGCATTAGCTGTGAAAGTTTCTCGCAAGAAGAACGCGGCAGAACAAATCGTCTCAAATTTGAATCACCAGGAGAAATGAAAATGTCGACGAACCAGGATCCGGCGAACGAGCATCTCGCGATGAAGACACCCCCGATCGTGTCGCAGCAAGAGTGGGAAGCTGCGCGGCAGCAGTTCCTCGTGAAGGAGAAGGCCTTCACCCGGTCGCGTGACGCGCTCGCCGCCGAGCGCCGGCGGATGCCTTGGCAGGCTGTGGACAAGAAGTACGAGTTCGACGGACCCAAGGGCAAGGTAAGCCTGATCGATTTGTTCGAGGGCCGCCGTCAGCTGATCGTCTATCGCGCCTTCTTCGAGCCCGGGGTGTTCGGCTGGCCCGAGCACGCCTGCCGCGGCTGCTCGCTCGGCGCCGATCAGGTCGCCCATCTTGCCCATCTGAACGCCCGCGACACCACCCTTGTCTACGCCTCCCGCGCGCCGCAGGAAAATATCGCGCGCCTGAAGGCGCGAATGGGCTGGGAGATGCCCTGGTACACCATCACCGACGGCTTCGACGCCGACTTCGGCGTCGCGGAATGGCACGGCCACAACGTGTTCTTCCGCGATGGCGAGCGAGTGTTCCGCACATACTTCATCAACAGCCGCGGCGACGAGGCGATGGGGAGCACCTGGAGCTACCTCGACATCACGCCACTCGGCCGTCAGGAAATTTGGGAGGACTCGCCCGAGGGTTACCCCCAGACCCCGCCGTACAAGTGGTGGAACTGGCACGACACCTACAACGCCGAGACCTCGCCTGACCCGAAGTGGGTGGATATAATCACCGATCCTCAAGGAGCCGCTTCCCGAAGGCGCGACGCAGAGCCGAAAGCGAGCTAAAAAAGGGCGCCCCGGCAGCGACTCGATTTTGCGCGCCGCGAGCCCGCCCTGGCGGCAACGACCGGCGGCTCGCCCGATCCGGCTTCCATCCGGAAGCCGGTGTACGGGCTTGCATTGGTTCGCTACTGCAATCATCACGGCGATCGGCGCGGAACTCGAGCTACGAGGAATGGGCCAACACGCTCGCCCGAATTGCGCCGAAAAGCACTTCGCGGTCGGGGCGGGCGGCGGCGATCGGCCAGCCTGCACTGATGCCTCCATCCACGACCAGGTTCTGTCCGGTCACGAAACGCGACGCATCGCTCGCCAGGAACAGCGCCGCCTGCGCGACATCATCCATGCGACCGACATACTGCAGCGGTTGCCACCTGGCGACGACAGAACCTATGGCAACTTCGGCATAGTCCGGATGGTCATCTGCTTGGTCGGGTTGCATGCCCGCGAACTTGGCAAAAGCTCCGGTCGAAATCAATCCTGGCGAGAGGCTGTTCACGCGTATTCCTTTTTCGCCTAACTCCATGGCTGCGCAACGCGTCAGATGGATCGAACCCGCCTTTGCGGCCGAATAGTAGTGTCCTCCCAGTCCGGCGCGGAATCCGTTGACACTGGCAACGTTGATGATGCTGCCCGTTCCTTGTGCGGCCATCACGCGTGCCGCATATTTCATTCCCGCAAGAACGGCGCGCAGGTGCACGGCGATCACAGCATCGAATTGCTCCAGATCGACGTCGACAATGGTGGAATATTGCGAACTTCTCCCGGCGTTGTTCATCAGACAATCCAGGTGACCAAAGCGGTCCACCGCATGGTCAATCATCGCCTTGACGTCGGCTTCGACTGAGACATCGGTGCGTAGGAAGCTCGCGGCATCGCCGAGCTTGCCTGCGAGTTTCTCTCCCCGGTCTTGGCGACGGCCAGCAATCACGACCCTGGCGCCGTGAGCGACGAAAACCTCGGCCGTGCAGGCGCCAATCCCGCTCGTCCCGCCGGTTATAACCGCTACCTTTCCTTCGAGTGGCAACATTGCAATCGACTCCTCGTGCTAGGGTCTCGGAAAAGTCTCGTTCCGTTCTTCGAACTCCCTCACTTCACCCTCGCGGCTGCGCTGCGCACCACCACCCATTTGCCTGCGCGCTTCTTGAGGAGATCCATATAAACAAACTCACCGCTGGTATCTTTTCCATCGCGCATCCTCTTTTCCTTGACAATGCCATTGGCCACGGCAACATCGCCGTACACCTGCACGTCGATTGGTCCATTTTCAAACCACTCAAGTTTGTCGTGGAAGGACTTAAAATCGCCCAGCAGGTTTTCCTTATTGAGCTTTGCATAATATAGTTACAAAGGAAACAGTTCTGCCTGACGCCAGAAGGCGACTACCAGAGTGGGACGCTTGCGCATCCGGCGCAGTGCCTTTCGGGCATAAGAGCT
>Ga0302325_10004194_pt1 | contig 33386 bp, 32 predicted proteins | sample Palsa_T0_2_FD_201948 | JGI IMG/M metagenome (GOLD analysis project Ga0302325, IMG submission 201948) | Peat permafrost microbial communities from Stordalen Mire near Abisko, Sweden - Palsa_T0_2 | ecosystem: Environmental > Terrestrial > Soil > Palsa > Peat permafrost | place: Sweden: Abisko... | reverse complement strand
TCGACGAGGACCGGAACCACGCCGCGCTCACTCAGCGCCCCGGCGGCATTTCCAGACCCTCCGCAGGCGTCCAAGGCCAGCGGCGTAGGTCCGATATGCGCCAGCGCTTGGTCGACCGCTGCCAGGAAGCGCTCCTGCTGAACGGCGCCGAAAATGCAGACCTCGGTCTCGTCGTAATCTGGGGCGTGAAGGTGGTAGAAGCGGCGGTTTGCTTCGGCGGCGCTCATCACTGCCGAACTGTGATCGTCGATGCGCATTGCCTGGGGAGGATAATGACTGATGGTGCATGGGTAGGCGAGCAAATGGGTCGCCGGCCCACGCGTCAAGGCGCGGTGGAGACGAGCCACTCCCATGTCCGTCGGAGGCCGAGATCGAGTTCGATCTCGGGACGCCACCCGGTGAGTGCTCCCAGTCGCCTCGTATCGAGGCACGTCTGGGGCACGTCGACGGCCCGCGGCTCCAGGCGCTCGACGGCAAGCGATCGACCGCTGACACTTTGGATCTTGGTGAGCAACTCTCCCAGTGACGTGGCCTGACCTGAACCGACATTAAACGTCCCCCCAGCCTCGATCCGGCTAGCGATCACAGTCGCCCTCGCCACGTCCTCCGCGTAGATGAAGTCGCGGCGCACGTCGCCCTCTCCGATCAGATAGGCAGGCGACTCCGTCAGTGCCGCACCAAACCACGCCGCGATCACCGCGAACGCTCCCCGCATCGTCTGGCCCGGGCCGTAGACATTCGAGCAGCGAAGGATCGTCGGGACCAGCCCGTAGGCGCGGGCGAAGAAGTTCGCGTAGGACTCGATCGCCAGCGAGTTCACACCGTGAGCGGAGATCGGCTCGGTGGGATGCGTCTCCGGCGTCGGGACGAAGCGCACCCGGCCGTAGATCGTCCCTCCGGAAGTGGCGATTACGATGCGCTTCGTTCCCGTCCGGCGGAGCGACTCGAGCAGGCTCAGGGTGGGCACGATGGACTCGACGATCGACCCCACCGCGTCGCGGTCCGACAGCGCAGGTGTGCTGCGACCGGCGAGCATGAACACGACATCGGCGCCGGCGACGAGCTCATCGAGCTCGCGTGAGCGCTGCGAGAACGGCTCGCTGTGCCCGATATCGTTCCGGACGATTTCTACGTGGGCAGCCTCAGGAACTCCGTCGAACCAGCGAGAGACCGAGCTGCTGATGAGCGTGACCTCGCTTCCTGAACGCACCAGCTCGCGCGCTACGTGCGCACCGATAAGCCCCCCGCCGACGACGAGGCACCGCTGCTGCTCCGGCGGGTCGGACGGGTCCGCACGTGGATACGTCTCACAAAGCTCCTCGGGCAAGCCTTTCGTCATGGCGAGAGCGTATTGCCTGCATCCGGGCTTCGCGTGAGGAGAGCTCCGAGTCGAGCCGGCCGAGCGGACCGACCTCTGGCAGGCGCTTGCGCGCCAACTCTTATGCTAGCTTGCGATGGGTCGTCCTCCCCGGGGTGGGACGGCTCGTAGCCATGGACACTAGACCACTTTCGTCTCCGAGCGACAGCAGTAAGGACAGCCTAACGCTCCGTGACTATGTGCGTACCGTGCGCCAGCATCGTGTCCTGGTGCTGGTGGTCACCGTTCTTGGTGCCGCGGTAGCGCTCGGACTCGCACTCGCGCAGCCGTCGACCTATTCGGCCCAGGCATCGGTGGCCGTGACCGATCTGAGCCAGGACTACGCTGCCGTTGGCGTGCCGATTGCCCAGGAGCAGACACAGCTGCAGATAGCCTCGGGCGCGGCCGAGACCACCACCACGCCGCAGGTCGCGAGGAGTGTCAAGCGGCAGCTCGGCAGCCCGCTTACGATCGGAAAGCTGCTGAGCAAGGTCAATGCGTCGGTCGATCAGTCCTCGAACTTCGTGGTGGTCCAGGCTAACGCTGGTACCGGCAGATCCGCAGCGCAGATCGCCAACGCCTTTGCCCAGCAGAGCGCTGCGGTCAGCAATCAGAGTGCCCGCGCCGGATTCGCCTCGGCGGCGGCCGCGATCACGACGAAGATCAAGCAGCTCGGGCCCTCGCAAGCCAACTCCGCCGGCGTCGTCGAGATGGAGAGCGAGCGCGCCCGGCTGCTGTCGCTGAGCGAATTTGCCCAGCAGGCCAGCGTGGTCGAGGCGGCCACGGTGCCGTCGAGCCCATCTTCTCCGAAGCCGGTATTCGACGCCGTACTCGGGGGAGTCATCGGCCTGATAATCGCGATCGTGATCGTGTTCGCGCGCCACGCGTTCGATCGGCGCCTTGGGGACGGGTCCGAGGTCGAGCGGCTACTCGAGTTCCCACTTCTGGGGGAGCTGGGGAACGAGGCGCTGGGACGTTCTCCGGTTCTCGAGCAGCGCGAGCACAGCGAGAACAGCGAGAACGCGGCCGACGAGCTCTCGGATCTCGACATCGAATCGGTCAGGATCATCAGGCGTAACCTGGACTTCCTAGGCTCCAAGGACAACGTTCGGACCGTGGCCGTCACCAGTCCGTTGCCGCAGGAGGGGAAATCCACGCTCGCCACGGCGCTCGCCTTCTCTGCCGCTGCGATCGGCAGGCGAACACTGCTCCTCGAAGCCGACCTTCGCCGGCCGGTGATAGCCGAGCGACTGAACCTGGATCTCGAGCCCGGATTGACCGACTACCTGACGGGCGAGGCTGACCCCAGTGCCGTCCTCCAAGCAGTCAGCGTCGCTCCCGCGACCAACGGGTCTCTTGTCACCGCGGGCCAACTCGTCTGTATCGTCGCCGGCAGCAGGACGTTGCGCGCCGATGAGCTGCTCAGCTCCTCGCGCTTCAGAGAGCTGCTGGCGGAGGTTTCCTCGGTGTACGACCTCGTGGTGTTGGACTGTGCCCCGATCCTGCCGGTCGCGGACACGCTCGAGATACTTCCGCTCGTCGACAGCGTCGTGCTGTGCGTCCGGGCCGGCCAGACCACGCGCGACCAGGCGCTCGCTGCGCGTGCCGCGCTCCTGCGGCTGCCGCCGCGCCCAATCGGCGTCGTCGTTACCGCCGTCTCGCCGACGGACGAGTACGGGAGCTACGCGTACAACTACGCGTACACCTCGTCGGACAGCTCTACCTGAGCCGGAGGATCACGCGCTCGGCGACGCGCTCGTGGGCGTTCGCCTGAGGACCGACCGAACCATCTGCACAGTGCGTGCCAAGTCGGATGGACGCGGGATGATCAGCTCCGAGACGCCGAGACCTACAACCGACTTCGCGCGCCGGACCAGCAGGCAATAGCTCGCGAGCGCCCCCACTCCCGATGCCGATGCTGCTCCGATCAAGCCGAACAGGGGGAGGAGCGCCGCCAGAGACACCGCTGTGACAACGAGTGCGGTCGTCTCGGCAATTCCGGCGTCCAGGGGGCGGCCGTATGCCTTCATCACCGCCTCGAGGGAGCGATCGGTGCTGAAGATCACGGAACCCACGAGCAGGATTCGCGCCGACGTCGTCGCGCCGTGAAAGGCATGACCGAACACCAGGTCGATCAGCTCGGGGGCGAACAGTATGAGTGGCAGCGCGAGTCCAACCGAGACCACCGTCGTCATCCCGATCACGGCTCGGGCGCCTTCGCGTCGCGCCGATGCGGCGGCGGTCCCGGCCAGGACCGGGAATGCGACTGGCGCAACCGAATAGCCGACCATAGAGATAACCGCGCTGACCGTGGACGCGATCGTGTAGAGCCCGAGGAGGCGCGGCGCCAGCGTGAGCGAGACCAGCAGCTGGTCGAGGGTGCCGTTCAATATGACCGAGGCTGTACTCGTCTGGCTCTTGACCCCAAAGGACGCAAGCCGCCGTATCTGCAGCCACTGAACCCGAGGGCGGGGGCGCTCCCGGCGCCAGAGCACCAGCACGATCACGAGCAGGGTGAACAGGTTGGCCGCTACGTATCCGTATACAGCGGTCCGAACCGAGAGCTCGTTCAGGGCGACGATCGCTACCAAGATGAGTGCCGTCACGAGGACCACGAGCCCGCGGAGCCACTGGTAAGCGATCAGGTGCTGACGCCCGTTGAGCACGCCAAGCAGGTACATCCCGAGCAGCGTCGCCGGGATAAACCCGACGAGCAAGATGTCGGCTGAATGCACTGCGGCTGGGCCGTACTTATGGAGGACCAAGGGCTCAAGCACGAGGCCGATCCCGATCAGGACGAGCGCCTGGAACAGCGCCAGCGCCGTGCCGGAGCCGACCATCGAGCCGACCGGCGTCTCGTCCCGAGCCGAGTAGTACGTCAGCGCGTCGCTCATCCCGAGGCTTCCAAGGACGGCAAGCAAGGAGGGCCAGAGCAATACGGCGGTGAGCTCGCCCCGCCCGTACGGACCGAGTGTGCGGGCGAGGATAACGCCCGTGATCAGGTTCAGTCCCTGGACGCCGGCGGTGACGGCGATGCTGGTGATCAGAGCTTTGCCCACAGGACGTTGGCGCATGATCCGTGGTGGCGCAATCGGTGCGTCGGCAGGCCCGGACGTCATCGGCGTTCCGCCGTCCGCGGCGGCTGTGGGACAATCGCCGCGTGAAGCCGGCGTGCACGCCCAGCCGTTGGTGGAGCCTGCTGTGGAGCGATTACCTCGCGCATTACAGCTATAAGCGTGAGCCGGCGAGCCGCGCTCGCCTTCTCTTTCCTCTGCGTCTTCTGACCAATTCGTCGTTGCACGGGAGTCTGCTACTCAGGCTCACGCTCAGTGGGCCGCGCCCAATTCGGTGGCTCTGGCGAGCGCTGCTGCTGGTCACGCATGGTTTCAGCGTCACCGGCGACTGCGAGATCGGTCCCGGGCTGCAGATGACCCATCCGCTCGGTCTCTCGATAGGTCCGGCGGTGAAGGTCGGGCGCGACGCCGCCCTGTTCCACGGGATCACTCTCGTCGGCGACATCGAAGCTGACCGGCCGCTGGTCGTCGGCGATCGCGTCGAGATCTTTCCTGGCTCCGTCGTCGAGGGAGCGCTCATGCTCGGCGACGGATGTATCGTCGGCGCCAACGCGTTCCTCACGCGAGACCTGCAGGCAGGCGAGGTCTACACGGTGCGTTCTGACCGGCACGAGCGGACCTCGGCCCAGGGCCTCGAGCAGGGAGCTCCGCCGCCGCCACAACCGGTGACGCTCGAACCACCGCCCGATGATCAGCTGCCGGCGTGTCCGTATTCATTGACTGAACTGCTTCGCAGTGACTACTTCGCGAGCCGAGGACACCACGCGAGCCTGCTCAAGCTCTCGATCACGGTGCTCCACGATCGCTCGATGAGGGTGATCGCGTTGGTGCGACTCATACAGAAGATGCCCACGTGGCAGTCGTGGCTCTGGCGAAGGCTCATGCTCGTGCACGGTTGCGACGTCTCGCGACGGTGCGTGATCGGTCCGGGACTGCGGATTCCGTGCCCGTTCGGAGTCGTTGTCGGGGAGACGGTAATCGGTGCTGGGGCGACTCTCCATCAGAACATCAGCATGAGCTCGGCTGCTCGGGAGTGGCGCGCAGATTCTCGGCTTGGCCTGCTGCGGGTCGGTGACGACGTGACGGTAATGCCCGGCGCCGCCGTGCTCGGCGCGATCGAGATTGGCTCCGGGGCGGTGGTTGGTCCCAACTCCATGGTCACTCGCTCGCTCCCAGACCACCAGAGATTCGATAACGCTCTAAGCATCGGGGTCGATGAACTGCCGGGTCGCGCACACTCTCCGCTGCGGTACGCGGTCCGGCGCCAGGCGTCGAGCTCTATGCTCTTGCTGGGCCTCCACCGGGCCGGTCCCGGCACTGCCAGGCTTTTCCGCGCACTGCTGGGCCTCGTGCACCAGATCCGCGTCGAAGAGGACGTAACCGTGGGAGAAGGCGTGGAAATGCCCCGACCCGTATGGGTGTCTATCGGGCGCGCAACGTGCGTCGGACGGGGCAGCAGGATCCAAAATCGCGTGACGGTCACCGGAGGTGTACGGGTGGGAGACGGGGTGGAGCTTGGAGCTGGGGCAATCCTGCAAGGCCCGCTCGACGTGCCCGCGATGTCGCGCGTGCCTGCCAATCACGTTGTCGTTGTCCGGGGATCGAGCTCAAGCGTCACCAGGGACTGAGACCCCTGCCCGCGGTGTGTCATGCGACGGGAACGCGGGCCGGGTGGCTCGCGCGATCCCTGCGGTCGACCGCCGTGGAGCGTATCCGCGGTCGCACTTGGGCCGCTGCCGTGGTTGCGCGATCGAGCGCGTAAACACGAGCGAGCAGACCAACGAACAACCAGAAGTAGACGTCCATCGGATCGAGGTCCATGTTCTGAGCCTTGACGGCGTAGACGATGTTCCATATCAGCACTGCCAACAGCGCAGCGGATACCGATCGAAGCTGGGGATCCATGATCCTGAAGTGCCGTCGTAGGCCGCCGCCGATAACGTTGGTCAGGAGGGCTATGACGACCGCGAGTCCGGGCAAGCCCAGTTCGATCATGACCTTCACCCACCATGTTTCAAGCCAAACACCGCCAATGATTTGGTACACGGTGCCCGTGCTCTCCCCTGGGAACGCGTACCGCGCCGCTCCGGTGTCGAGGCCGGTGCCGAGCCCGGTCAGCGTCAAGTGAAGCGCCTGGGGTATCCAGGAGAACACGATCCCCCCGTTGGATCTCCCGTCGGCAGCCGCGCTCGAGAGGGTGGGCCCGAGCTGGGCTCCGATCAGGGTCAAGGCGACGACAAACGCAAGTATCAACGATCCGATTAGAATCACTAGCCTGACCCCGCCCACGCGGTCGAGGATCATGATGAGAATCAGCAGCCCCGGCGCCAAGAAGAATGCGCCACGCGATCCGCTCAGCAGCGAAGCGCTGGTGACAAGCACGAGCAGCGCCCAGCCCCAGTTCACATGAGCGCTGTCACGCAGTGGACCGCGGAGCCACGCGTACACGATGGCGATCATCGCGATCGTGTAGAGATAATACTGGGCGACGAACGAGAACGTGCTGGGAACTCGTGACAAGTTAGCCCCGACGGTACCGAGATTATAGGTGAAGAAGCCCTGGGTGGCGGCGCTCGCAGCCGAGCCATACCATGAGTAGACGGTGCTGCTGTGACCACTGTAGATCAGCAGTGCTTCGACGATTCCGATCACGCAGGGAATCACGGCTGGGACTGCCAGCAAGGTGAGCAGTCGCCATAGATCCTCGCGCGACTGGACGAGCTGGTAGCCAACGTAGATGAGCGGCAGGTAGAGGAGCCATACCTTCACGCCGATCAAGGCCACGAGCACGTTGGGTACGACCGGATTGAATGCCTGGACGATCACCAGGAGCGCAAGGGCCACGAGCATCACCGTGGGAGCGCCCGGAAAGAAAACCTTTCGGCGGCGCAGAATCGCCTCGACTATGAATCCTACGTAGCACGGGATCACAAATAGGAAATCCTTGGCGAGCACGGCAGGCTGGGTATGGGGGTACAGCGCGATGATCGGTATTCCCGACACAGGCAGGTAGAGCAAGAGTGCGTATACCGACCAACGCCAGTTCAGAGCGCCGCACAGGAATGCGGCACTGAGCAGGAGTGCCGCGATGACATAGAGGCCCGCGCCGGCATCAGCAACGACGCCCGCGATCACAGCAGCGAGCGCGAGCCCGAGCGCCATGAACGCCCGCCGGACTAGCGATCGAGGCGAGGGCGACGGCCTGATTTCAGCGAAGACGGCCATGCGGGCGCGAGCAATGGTAGCGTGAGCCCAGGGAGGGGCTCAGCGGGTCGCGTCGACCAGATAGTGGGTGGCGAGTTCACGCCAGTCGTGTCGAAAGATCAAGTCCTCGTACCGTAGATACCCGGCTTCGAGGGGCCTGAAGAAGCGAAAATATGTTGCTCCCTTGTACCGAGGCACGATCTCGTGGAAGGACCACGTACTCAGGATGCGGTCGAGTGCGCTGAACCGGCAATGGTCGTAGTAGGTCGGAAACTTCTCGTCCGCGGCGACACCGAGTAATCGGGCCATCAGGCGACTGCTCGCTGCATGGGGCACGACGCGCGCCAAGATTGCGAAGGCGGACAGTCCGCCGGATAGCTGCGCGACCATCTTCCCGCCCGGTCGCAGGTACGAGCGCATCAGTTCGAAGGTCCGGGGCAACGGCTTGACATGCTCGAGCACCTGCCAAGAGACGATCAGGTCGAAGCGGCCGACCAGAGCTGAGTCAGGCAGCGTCACATCTGCGCAGATCGTTTCGTCGTAGGTGCCGGCGGGGGCGAGGGCGAGCTCCGCCGCCGATGCGTCAAGGCCGACGTACGTGCAATCGGTGGGACGCTCCTCCAGTCCGATCGTGGGGTACCGTCCGGACCCGACGTCAAGGATCGCGACGCCGGGCCGAAGCGCCCCCCGGACTCGCTGCTCGAACGGCTCAAACCACGGCTCAGCGTACCGTGGGGGGAGGCGACCAGCTGCCACCTGATCACGCTCCAGCAACGTCTCCGTCGCTTGGGTCACCATGCCCTGACGGGTGCGCGGTCGGCTCGCCACGGGCCGATTATCCCGCACCCTGCGGGCTGCGACCGGCGTGGCAAATCTCGGAACAGTGCCTCACTTCGGGCCCGAGAAAGCCATCATGATCGAAACCGTACATTTTGAGTCGTATATGTACCGTTTGCGGCGCCGCACTCAGATCGGACTACCAGCTCGCTCTATGCGAGCGTGCAATACTCCGAATTCTGCGGTAAAATGGCGACCCCTGGATCAGACAAGGACGCGGGGATGAACGAACGGAATAATGGCTCTCCTCTCGGGGGGGCGCGCGGGCGAAGCGCATGTGTATCCGGACGGGAGTACTGCTTCACGCGGGGCCAGAGTTGATAGTTGTTGCGGGAGGTGGGGGATTCATAGGCGGTCATCTGATTCGTAGCCTCGAGGCTGATGGCATGGCCGCGGTCCGGGCCGTCGACATCGCGCCACTGCATCATTGGCACCAGCTGTCCCCGCATACGGAGAACATGGTTCTGGACCTGCGCCGTGCCGATGCATGCGACCGGGCGTTGGAGGGGGCGACGAGCGTTTACAACCTCGCTGCGGATATGGGTGGGATGGGATTCATCGAAGCGAACAAGGCGTGCTGCATGCTGTCGGTCTTGATCAACACCCACCTGCTCGAGTCGGCCCGCCGCGTGGACGTCAGGCGCTTCTTCTATGCGTCGTCCGCCTGCGTGTACGCCCAGGACAAGCAACGCACGGCCGACCTGGCTCCGCTCAAGGAAAGTGACGCCTACCCGGCCGACCCCGAGGATGGCTACGGGTGGGAGAAGCTGTTCAGTGAGCGGATGTGCCGTCACTTCACCGAGGACTTCGGGCTCGATACGCGAGTGGCGCGCTTCCATAACGTGTACGGGCCGTTCGGAACATGGTACGGCGGTCGTGAGAAGGCGCCCGCAGCGATCTGCCGCAAGGTCGCCGAGGCATGTCGCTCGGGCCGGCACGAGATCGAGATCTGGGGCGACGGAGAGCAGACCCGCAGCTTCACATACATCGATGACTGCGTCCGTGGCACGCGAATGATCATGGAGAGCGACATCGAGGAGCCCATCAATCTCGGCAGCAGCGAGATGGTGACCATCAACGAGCTCGTCGACATCGTCGAGTCGATCGCTGGGGTCAAGCTCACGCGCCGCTACAACCTCGACGCCCCGAAGGGCGTACGAGGTCGCAACAGCGACAACACGATGATCCGCGAGCGCCTCGGGTGGGAGCCCAGCATCAGTCTTCAGAGCGGCCTGGAGCGGACCTACCGCTGGATCTACGATCAGACTCCAGCGCTCGCGCGCGCTTCCTGACGCACCGCCTGATGCAGGTCAGCGGCCTGGAAGCGCGGCCGATCGGAGCGTCGCTTCGAAGCGCGCCGCAAAGCCATCCTGAGTGAAATTCCGCTCGGCATAGCTACGCGCGTTACCTGCGAGTTCGCCGATTTCGTCGCCGGCGTGCTCGAGGCGGGCGACCTCCCGCGGAAATGCCTCGGGATCGCTCGAATCCACGACCCAGCCCGCTCGCGATTCGCGCATGATCCGCGCGACCTCCCCAGCAGGGTTGACGGCCGCCAGGATGGGGAGGCCGTAGGCCATGAAGTTCATCAGCTTGGACGGGATGTTGAATTCGGATCCTTCGTAGCGCTGGCTGACGAATCCGACGTCGGCCGTGCGAAGCTCGCGCTCGAGCCGTTCATCTCCGACCATCCCGAGCATGCGGACGCGATCGTCGATGATCTCGGCTCGCGCTTCGTCCGCCGCCACTCCGGTGCCGGTGATGACCAGCCTGGACCCGGTGAGCTCCGGATGCGCCTCGAATGCCCGTACGAGCGAGGTCAGCCCCTGTGTGTGCCCGATGTTCCCCATCGAGAGCAATCGCAGGCTGCCTGCGACGCGCGGGGTGGCGGCGCCGACCGGAACGCGCGTCGCGGGGTCGTAGATCAGGTCGATCTTCTCCGGCGAGACGCCTTTTGCCACCAGGTTGTCGGTGAACGATCGCGAGAGCACGACGATCCGCCCTGCCGCCCGGTAGGCAGCGCGCTCGAGCTTCCGAGCGAGCGCTACCACGGAGCCCCCCTCGCTGACCAGGCCGGTTGCCGTCGCGCCATCGGGCAAGAGGTCGTGCAGCCACAGAACCCATGGGATCCTCCGCGCCCGGACGTTCGCGATCGCCGGCAGCAGAGCGGGGAAGCAGGGCGAAGCCGACACCAGCACATCGGGGCGCCGAAGGAAGGGCGTGGCCACGGTCTGGGCGGCCATAAACGTGAGCTCCTGGCGGTAACGCTCGGTGGCGCTGGCGCGCCCGATCCACAGCGGCAGCCGGAGTACCGGTATCCCGTCGCGCACCTCGCGGTAGGGAAGTAGCCGGGTGCCCCAGCGCGGCTCCGGATAATGCGGATGGGCCGCGACCACGTCGACCTCGTGCCCGCGATCGCGAAGGCCGCGCGCCCAGACCGTGCTGACCACGCCGATACCGGTCGGCTCAGGGTCGAAGTTGTAGCTCCAGAGCTGAATCCTCACGCTGTCCTCACGAAGAGCCCCACATGCCTTGTCGCCGCCCGCAGGCGGGTCGCCTCGACGCCGCAGGACCACTTTACGTGATTCGGGGAACGATCCGGATCGGTTGCGCGCACGCGCACTACGATTCCCACGTGGATCCCGTTCGCGCTCGAGACCCTGATGCGCTCGCTCGCTTTTACGATCGCCACGCCGGAAACGTCAGGGAGTACTGCGCAATCGTGTGCCCGACGGAGCTCGTCGACGAAGCCACGCTCGTCGCCTTCGCGGATTTTCTCGGCCGGTTAGCCAAGGCCGACCCAGACACCGACCTCGACGATCTTCTCTGGAAGGCCGCGCGCGGAGCGGCAGCGGGGCGCGCGGAGGTCAGCCGTGATGCCGCAAGCGACGCCCCCGCCCGCAGGGCGTCACGCCGAGCGAGGCCGAAAGAACCCGAGGCGACGTGCCTCGCCATGCCGGAGCTTCTCGCGGCTTACGCGAGCGGCGAGATTCCCAGGAACGTCGAACTCGAACAACACCTGTTCACTTGCTCGATTTGTCGGGCCACCGCGAGCCGATTCCGCGCGGCCGAAGACGCGATCAGCCTGCCGTCGCAAGAGGAGCCCCCGCAGGTCATTCGTCGTGCCTGGCTCGAGCTCGCTCGAGGCAACGGCGCGACTCGAGGACTTCGTCGCGAGCCCTAACCTCCGCTCGAGCCGATCCCCTTGATCGGCGCAGACTGCGCCGGTAGGCTCGACCCTTGCGGAGTCGCGGACGGGAGGCCCTGCTTTGCGGTCGAGGTTGACGGGCGCGACGTGACCGGGAGGCTCACTGCCCTCGTCGGCGTGACCGGGACTACGACGCGGGGCGCGGCGGCAGGGGTGTGGACGGCGGGTGCCGAAGTCACATGTTGCGGCGCTGCTTTTCGCTGCACCTTCACGGCGCGGTGGGCCGCTGTCGGCACCCGGTGCCTGGGCGTCTGCGCCGGGGCGGCACGCGAGACCGTCGTGGCACGAGCTCGAGTGGGTGTGGGGCTAGTGTGCGCGGCCTTGGTCAGTGATGCCTGGGCGGCGGGCGAAATGGTCGGCCGGCTCGAATGTCCGCTGAGCACCACAGCGGACGCCACCGCGGCGGCGGCGGCGAGCGCAACCGTAGCGGCGACAAGTCTGCGCGTGCGAATCAGACGGTCGCGATCCGAGCGCCCTGGTGGCACCCGTGGCGTCACCAGCGTCACGATGGGCACCCCTAACGGGGAAGGTGGGAGCGGCGCGTCGGTGGTGGGCTCCGCGAACGGCACAGCGGCGGCGATGTCCACCGGTGGCGGCGGCGCCCAAGCGACGTCCGGGCGTATCGGGCTCGGCTCGCGCGCGGCCCTCCTGGGGCCCGCCCCGGCGCGGGTATCGAGCCGCAACTCGATGCCAGGCGCTGCCGTCGCCATCGTCGAGAATGCGCGCTCCGCCCGTGCCATCTTGACTTGGGTCGCCAGGCAGACCAGGCAATGCTGGACGTGCGCTCCCAGCCGGAGCTGCGCGCCCGCGCTGAGCTCCCCGTTCGCGCGGGCGCCGAGGGCGATGGTGGCCTCGGGGCATGCGGCTGCGGACTCCTCGTCGAGGATCAGCGCGCCGATGTCATCCGATGCCTGCTCGGCAGCCGCCAACCGCGTGACCCGCAGCAGCTCGTCCACGTCGACAGTCTGGGATCGGGCGCCGATCACCAGGGCCGCGAGGATCGCCGCGACCGCCCGCTCCGAGCTGGTGGGCCCGCACAGCTCGCGGCAGTACGCGCGTGCGGCGGCCTCGGATCGTTCCCCATCCAGTTCCAGCGGCTCGCCGATGGGCCCGCCCGCACGGGCGACAGCGGCATCCGGGGCCGCAGGTGCGATCGTCTCGACCAGCTCGATCGCCGTCGGAGAGCTCCACAACACTGCGAATCCGCGCTCGGCGCGGTCCAGCTTGATCCGGATCGCCGTGCACGGGAGGCAGCCTTCGAGGTGGGCGGCAAGCTCGCGTTGCTCGAGCGGCGCGAGCGTGTCGCTGATTTGAGCGGTCAGGCGCTCGGGCGTCAGCGCGCACGGGCTGGACGACATGGCCGTCAGCTTGCCGCGCGATCCATCGAGGCCCGGGAAGGCAAACCGGGCAGCGGTCGCGCGCGTGGTCCGCAGTAGGTCCGTCTCGCTGAGCGTGTCCGGGCCGCTCTCTAGCGTTGCCAGGACCTCCCTGACGGCCCGAGGTGACGCGGGGCCGCACAACTCGCGACAGTAGGCCGACACCGCTGTCTCGACGCGCGAGTGATCGGGCTCGGCGACCATGGTCGCCAACGAACCGGTACGACCGAACGCGCCGCGCTCGCCGCCGCGGGTCCGAAACATCTGCCCGCCCTCGTGAAGACCCGGATCCATCGCTATTGCGAAGGATAGTGGCAAAACGGCGCCGGTTGGCGCCTCCGGGAGATCTTTTACACCGGAATCCCCCAAAGCGGGAACCAGCGCTCGAGCTCCTCCTCGACCGGGAGGTCGCGGCCGATCTGGGCCTTGAGCTGAAGCTCGCGCTCGTTGTTGCGCTGCTGCTCGCCGGTGGCGGGCACGAAGGGATAGAAAGTGCCGCGCTTGTAGTTGTAGATCCAGTACAGCCGTCTGCCCTGGTCGTCCTCGAAGGCGAACACCGCGCAGAGGACGCGATCCCCGTACCCGCCGGTCTCCAGGGCTCCGCTGACGGCGTTGATCCCGACGACGAGGTCGTCGAAGTCCTTGCCGCGAAGGACGAGCCAGCGGTAGCCGTAGGCGTCATCGGTGCTCGTCACCGTGGTCCCGCTGTCCGCCGCGGTGGCGCGAACGACCTCCTCCATCTCGCGGAGAATCGATTCGAAGTCGGCGGTGGCGAGGGGCTGGAAGACGATCGCGGCGGCGCCCCGCGAGGTGATGCCGAGCCCGGTCTCGAGGGTGACGTACGCCGTCGACATGGCGAATAGCCGGTCCGGGGCCGGGCCGGCGAGCTTGCGCTTTCCCGTGATTACGTCGAAGAAGCCCATCGCCCAGGAGGCTAACGCAGTGAGATGCAGCTTCCGCTACCGACCAACCTGGAGCTCCGCCCGGGGTTTAAGCATGAGCGGGAAGGACCTTGATAAGGACTAAGCATTGAGCAGGGATACGTAGTGCTGTCGTTAACGGATGACCAGGCCGGAGCGACAGGACCCGTGAGGGTCCTGCTCGTCGATCACGACCGGGGCGGCTCGATTCTCATCGCCGAAATGCTCCGGGCGAGGTGGACCGGCGGGCTCATCATCGCCAATGCCGAGCGCCTCGAGGACGCCTCGCGTGAGCTCATCGAGTACGGCGCCTCGTGCGTGCTGCTCTCGATTCACAGCACGAGCGACCTCGGCCCGCTGGCTTACATGCACACGTCCGTTCCCGACATCCCCATCATCGTCGTGGCCGATCGGGCCGACGAGGCGCTGGGTGTGAGCGCGATGCGCGCGGGAGCGCAGGACTATCTCATCCGCACGGAGATCAATCCCGACATGCTCGGTCGCGCCATCTCCTACGCGGTCGAGCGCAACCGCTCAGAGGTCCGGCTCGCCTATCAGGCGCTCCACGATCCTTTGACCGGACTCCCGAACCGCGCGCTGTTCCTCGACCGTCTCGCGGTCGCCCTCGACCGGTCTCAGCGCACCGGCTCCGGGCTCGCCGTCTTCTTTCTCGATATCGACAACTTCAAGACCATCAACGACACGCTCGGGCACGCCGCCGGCGATCGCCTGCTCGAGGGGATGGCCGAGCGGCTGCGGACGATGCTCAGGCCGATGGACACGGTCGCGCGCTTCGGCGGCGACGAGTTCACCTTTCTCTTCGAAGAGCTTGCCAGCGAACGCGAGGCACTGCTGATCGCCGAGCGGATAAAGCACACCGTCGGTTTTCCCATCAGGCTCGACAATGACGAGGTGTCGATCACGGTCAGCATCGGGATCGCGATGGCCCGAGGTCCGGGCGTCGTGGCCGAGACCGTGATCCGCGAGGCCGACGCGGCGATGTACCGCGCCAAGGCGCGTGGGCGTGCGCGCTACGAGCTGTTCGACGAGTCATTGCGCCAGCGCGGTATGGAGAGGATCGAGATGGAGGCGGCCCTCCGGGAAGCGATCGACCGCTCGGAGCTGCGAGTCCACTATCAGCCCAAGGTATCCCTGAACGGGGCCTCGCGCCTGGTCGGTTTCGAGGCGCTCGTGCGCTGGGAGCATCCCGAGCGAGGGCTGATCTCTCCGAGCGAGTTCATGCCGCTCGCCGAGAAGACGGGACTTGTGGTCCCGATCGGCGAATTCGTGCTCGAGCAAGCGCTGCACGAGCTCACGCGCTGGCGGGAGAGCAAGCCCGACGCCACGCTCTCGGTCAACCTCTCCGCCCGCCAGCTCGGAGATCCCGGGCTCGCTTCGGCGCTCGCCCGCGCGCTGGACACGAGCGGGAACGACCCCGGGGCGGTGTGCGTGGAGATCACCGAGAACGCCCTCATGGAGGATCTCGACGTGGCCCGGCAGATGCTCCACAGCCTGAAGGCCACCGGGGTGACGTTGGCCATCGACGACTACGGGACCGGCCATACCTCACTCTCGAGCCTTAAGCGGATGCCCGTCGACGCGATCAAGATCCACGAGAGCTTCGTCGGCGAGCTTGGGAGCGACCCCGAGCAGGCATCGGTCGTCAATGCCATCGTCGAGCTTGCTCACGCGCTCGGTTTCGGTACCGTCGCTGAGGGAGTGGAGACCTCGGTTCAGCTCGATCAGCTACGGCGCGCCGGCTGCGACGGAGCACAAGGCTTTCTCTTCGGGAGGCCCACTCCCGCCGACGAGGCCGACGCGCTGCTGGACCGAAGCTGAGCTAAGCCGTCCCCTGCGGCTGGGCTTCCAGCCGCTCTAGGAGGCCGCGGAGCCCTACCGGTGCCGTTCCAAGGTGGTTCTTCGAGAGAGCCCGATCCGGTGCAGCCGGGCCCACACGAGCATCTCGGCGCGACGGTCGGCGAAGCGCGCGGGGTCTCGGTACGCGCCGGCGCTCAGGAGCGCCGCGCGCGCGAGGGCTCCGAGGAGATTCACGATCGCCGTGACGCGCACGAACGCCGGCCCGCGCCGGCGCAGCATCCACGCATAAGTGCTCCACAGCCACTGCTCCGTGCGCTGGGCGCCCCACGCCTGCGAGGTCGAGGCGGCGCCCGCGTGGCGGACGAGGGCCGAGGGCTCGAACCAAGTGCGCCAGCCGGCGCGGCGCAGGCGCCAGGCGAGGTCGACATCCTCGGCGTACATCCACTGGCGCTCGTCGAAGCCGCCGACGGCGTCCCAGGCCTCGCGCCGCACGAGCAGGAACGCCCCGAGCGCCCAGTCGACGTATCTCGGTCGCGTGGGATCCCACCTCCCTTCAATCGTCAGCCGGTCGCCGAGCGCGGGGATCGCCTCGGACAGACCGAGGTTGAAGATCACGGTCAGGGCGAGGGTGGGGAAGGGATGCACCGAGTGCTGGACCCGACCGTCTCCGAGGAGGAGCCGCGGCGCAATCGTCCCGGCGTCGTGGTGGGCCGCCCCCGCCTCGAGGAGCGCCTCGAGCGCTCCGTCGGTGAGCTCGACGTCGGCATTGGCGGCGGCAATCCAATGGGTTGCGGTCCTGGCCGCGACGCGATTGACCGCGCCCCCGAAGCCGACGTTGGTGCCCTCGAGCAGATTGACCCACGGATGGCGCTCGCGGACCAGCGCGGCGGAGCCGTCGGTCGAGCCGTTGTCGACCACCCAGACCTCGGCCCGGCCTCGATCGACCTCAGGCGCGAGCGAGCGCAGACAAGCATCGAGAAGCTCGCGCGTGTTCCACGAGACGACGACGATTGCGACCTCGGCCATGGACGGCGAGGGTAAGCGAATCACGCGGCGAGCCCTAAAGTTGCTGCGCGAACCTGCCGATACGTACGCGTGCAGAGTATGCGGGTGACGCGCGCGTACATCGCCGGATTCGGTACCGCCGGTTCGCTTCTGGCTGCCGCATCGGTGTTGTTTGTGCTCGCGACCGCCGTGGTGGCCTATCGCGGCTGGCCCCAGGTCGCCGACGCCGGGCCGGCTCCCGCGCTCGTGCTCGCGGGTACCCCCGAGTACGGGGTGACTGCATCGAATGCGGCCGCGAGCCGTGGAGCCGTCGCCGCCCCCAAGCCGACATCGCATGTCGTCTCGACAGCGGCGACGCCTGCCCGCCCCGGCCACACGGTTGCCGCCACCCAGCCGCGCACGACGGCCGGGAGCACCCTCGCGGCCAGCGGCCCCGTGACCCGCCCCACCCAGACGCCACCGCCTACGACCACTTCGCCGGCGACGACCGCTGCGCCCACCGGATGCACGTCGTGCACTGCGGCCTCCACCGGAGGTGGAGGCCTCGGAGGCGTCGCCACGTCCGCGACCGGGGCACTCGGCGCGGGCGTGAGCTCCGCCGGGAAGCAGATCGGGAGCACCGTAACCGCGGTCACCGGCGCCCTCGGGGGGCAACTCTCACAGGCGAGCCCGGTCCTCGGTGGGGTCGTAACCGGCCTCGGCCAGGCTCTGGGCAGCGTCGTCACCCAGGCGACGGGCACCGTCGGCGGTGCCGTCGCGGGCACGGGTCAACTGCTCGGCGGGATCCTCGGCGCCCCCGCCCCCTAGTAGGGGGCGGCGTCAAGGGTTCTCCTACGGCGCCAGCGCCTGCTTGATGAACCGCAGGCTGACCACCTGCAGCTCCTCGTCGTGCTGGATCGATCGGTGGTGGCCTCCGGGCATGGCGATGAGCCGGCTGGCGGGAAGGCGGGCGCTGGCGATGAGCTCGCGCGAGAGCTCGACGGGGACCTGCTCGTCGCCCTCGGCGTGCATGAGCATCAGCGGCGCCCGGAGGGCGGTGACCGCTGCGAACAGGTCGTGCGAGGTGAGTAGGGCCTCGAGCGCGCCGACGTTCGCCGCGAAGCTGAACTTCCCCGCGCGCAGCCCGCGCACGAGGCCCTCGGGAGGCGCAGGACAGATCGCCACCACGGCACAGGCGTCCGCCGCGGCGGCGCCGACGATGGCGAAGTAGCCGCCCATGCTCGACCCGCGCAGGGCGACAGGCAGGGCGGGAGCGCCGGTGGACGAACGAAGGAGGGTCGCCATCGAGGCGACGTCGTCGATCGCGCGGCCGTCCATCGGCCCGTCGCTCTCACCGTGACCGCGCTGGTCGAAGGTGAGGGCGGCGACGCCGGCGGCGAGGGCGACGCGCGCGTAGTCGTGGTGGTTCTCCTTGCAGGAGCCGGCGCCGTGCAGGATCACCACACCCCCGCGGGGCAGAGCCTCGGGGAGCCACAGGGAGTAGGCGAGACCGTCGTGGTGCCCGGTCTGGGTGGGCAGCGCGGCGGTCACTACGCGAGCGCGAGGCACAGGGGCGATGATGCCAGGGTCCGGGAGGTGCATTGCGATCCCGCTCCGGGACGCTCCACCACTCCGCTGGAGGCGGATCGGCCAGTAGGGCAATGGCATGGCATGATCGACCACCTCGTGGTGCTCACCAGCTCACAGCTCTCACACGTCTATCCGCTCGGTTCGCGCGTCAACGAACGCGGTCGTCTCGAGATCGGCGGTTGCGACGTGGTCGAGCTGGCGCGGGAGTTCGGCACGCCGGCCTATGTCGTCGCCGAGGACGACCTCCGCGCTCGCGCCCGCTCCTTCCTCGACGCGGTGGCCGCCTGCCACGCCGACTTCGATGTCCTGTTCGCCTCGAAGGCGCTCCCGTGCACAGCGGTGTACCGCGTCCTGGCCGAGGAGGGACTGGCGTGCGACGTGGCGTCTGGCGGCGAGCTCGCGCTCGCCCTCGCCGGCGGCTTCGAACCTGCCCGGATCTATCTGCACGGCAACGCCAAGTCCGAGAGCGAGCTGCGCGAAGCCCTCGCCGCCGGGGTCGGCCATATCGTCCTTGACTCGCTCGATGATGTCGACCGGCTCGAGCGCGTCGCCGCGGCGCAGAATCGCCGCCAGGAGGTGCTGATCAGGATCACTCCCGGCGTTGCCGGGACCACCCACGCGGCGATCTCGACCGGCCAGGCGGACTCGAAGTTCGGCTTTGCCCTCGATCAGGCACCGGCGGCGATCGAGCGCGTGGGCGCGAGCCCCGACCTGAAGCTCGTCGGCTTGCACTTCCACATCGGCTCGCAGCTGCTCGAGCTCGAGCCGTTCGGCGCGGCGGTGCGCGCACTCGCCGGCCTCGGCGACTTTCCCGTCTACAACCTTGGCGGCGGGCTCGGCGTCCCCTACACCGCGGCGCAGCACGCGCCGGCGATCGCCGACTACGTGCAGGCGATCGTGGGCACCGCGCACGACGTGCTCGGTGAGGACAAGCGCCTGCTGATCGAGCCCGGGCGTGCCCTGGTGGCGAACAGTGGGGTGACGCTGTACACCGTGCAGACCGTCAAGCGCAACGTCTCGAGCTGGGTCGCCGTCGACGGCGGGATGTCGGACAACCTGCGGCCGATGCTCTACGGCTCGGTCTACGAAGCGCTGATCGCCGATCGCGTGACGGAGGCGCCGACCGAGCGCTTCCACGTCGCGGGAAAGCATTGCGAATCCGGCGATGTGATCGTCCGCGACGTGCCGCTCGCGGACCCGCGGCCCGGTGACGTGCTCGTCACACCCGCGACCGGCGCCTACGGCCACGCGCTTGCCAACAACTACAACGGGGTGCCGCGTCCACCGGTGATCTTCTGCCGTGGAGGCTCCGCGCGCGTCGTCGTGCGCCGCGAGACCTACGAGGATCTGATGCGACGTGACGTCGGGCCCTAAACCGGAGGTCGGGGCGCCGGGGGCGAGCCCCCCGTCCGGCGGGGTCTTCCGAATCGGGCTGCTCGGCAACGGGACGGTGGGTTCGGCGCTCGCCGAGCTCCTCCCCGCCCAAGCGGGCCGGATCGAGGCCGTCACCGGTCTGCGCCCGGTCGTGTCGGGCGTGCTCACACGCGCCGAGGGCGACTTCGAGGACATCCTCGAGCGCTCGGATCTGATCGTCGAGCTCTTGGGGGGGATCGAGCCCGCGTACGACTACGTCATGCGCGCGATGCGCTCAGGGCGCCACGTGGTCACCGCCAACAAGCAGCTCCTCTCCCAGTACGGCGAGGAGCTCTGGGAGGCGGCACGCGAGCACGGCGTGCAGCTCCGCTTCGAGGGCGCGGTCGCCGGCGTCGTCCCCATCATCCGCGTGCTCCAGGAATCGCTGGCGGGCGCGTCGATCGACCGGGTGCACGGCATCGTCAACGGGACGACCAACTTCATCCTCTCTGAGATGGCAAGGACGGGCGCGACCTTCGACGAGGCGCTGGCCGAGGCGCAGCGGCTCGGGTACGCGGAGGCCGACCCCTCCGAGGACGTCGACGGCCGCGACGCCGCCGCGAAGATGGCGATCCTCGCGCGGCTCGCGTTCGACACGCCCGTCCACATCGATCAGGTCACCTATGAGGGGATCGAGCACATCCACCCCGACGATCTCGAGTATGCACGCGAGCTCGGACTCGGGCTGAAGCTCATCGGCACCGCCGAACGGCTCGAGAACGGGCTGTCGGTGCGCGTGCATCCGGCCTTCCTCTACCCGGGCCACCCCCTCGCCTCCGTCGGCGGTCCCTTCAACGCGGTCACGGTTGAGTCCGAGACGATTACCGAGATCACGATGTCCGGTCCCGGCGCGGGCGGCCCGCAGACCGCGACAGCGGTTCTCGGCGACGTGATCAGCGCGATGATCCCGCCCGCGTCGACGCCGGCGGCGATCCAGCGCCTCCCGATCGTCGAGGACGTGGTCTCCGCCTTCTACCTCCACCTCGAGGTCGCCGACGAGTCCGGCGTGCTCGCCCAGGTGGCACAGTTGCTCGCGCTCCAGGACGTATCGGTCAAGTCGGTCGTCCAGAAGGGGCTTCGCGATCAGGCGCGGCTGGTGATGGTCGTGCACCCGGTGCTCGAATCGCGGTTCTTCGCGGCCATGGAGCTGATCTCGAGGCTCGACGTGCTGCGGGCGCCACCAAGGGCGATCAGGGTGCTGGAACAGGAGTTCGGGTAGACCGTGCCCGGCCTGATCGAGCGCTACCGCGACCGCCTGCCGTTCGCGCCGGGTGATCCAATCGTCTCACTCGACGAAGGGTCGACGCCGCTCGTGTCCGCCCCCCGTGTCTCCGAGCGCGCCGGCGTCGAGGTATGGCTCAAGCTCGAGGGGGCGAACCCGACGGGGTCGTTCAAGGACCGGGGGATGACCTGTGCGGTCTCCGCGGCCGTGCGCGACGGGGCGGACGCCGTCGTCTGCGCCTCGACCGGCAACACGGCGGCGAGCGCCGCCGCCTACGCCGCCCGCGCCGGGCTCCGGGGCGCCGTGATCGTGCCCGAGGGGAAGATCGCCACCGGCAAGCTCGCGCAGGCGCTCATGCACGGTGCGCGGGTGATCGCCTTGCGCGGCAACTTCGACGTCGCCCTGGCGCTCGTTCGCGAGCTCGCCAGCCGGCATCCGGTAGCGCTCGTGAACTCGGTCAACGAGTTCCGGATCGAAGGGCAGAAGACCGCGGCCTTCGAGATCGTCGACGAGCTCGGCGAGCTCGATGCGTTGTGCATCCCCGTCGGTAACGCCGGCAACATCACCGCTTACTGGAAAGGCTTCCAGGAGATCGGCCACCGTCCGCGGATGCTGGGATTCCAGGCCGAGGGCGCGGCGCCGCTCGTCTACGGTGCGCCCGTCGAGCACCCGGAGACGGTGGCCAGCGCGATCCGGATCGGCAACCCGGCGCGGTGGGAGGACGCGATGAATGCGATGACCTCCTCGGACGGGGCCATCCAGGCGGTGACCGACGCACAGATCCTCGACGCCTACCGGTTCCTGGCCGAGCACGAGGGCGTGTTCTGTGAGCCCGCCTCGGCCGCGAGCGTGGCTGGGCTGCTGGCGCACGGGGCGCGGGGGGCGGAGCGCGTGGTCTGCGTGCTCACCGGCCACGGCCTCAAGGACCCGCAGACGGCGCTCGAACGGGCGGGCGCGGTGGTGCCCTGCGATCCTGAACTGGCCGCAATCGAGCGGGCGGTGCTGGGATGACCCTGGGGCGGCGCCGGCTCGTGCGCGTGCCCGCGTCGTCGGCGAATCTGGGCCCCGGATTCGACGTGCTGGCGGCGGCGCTGACCCTCCACCTCGAGCTCGAGGTGGTGGAGACGGGGACGTTTGCCGTCGAGACGACTCTCGACGTCCCCCGCGACGCCACCAACCTCGTCGTGCGCGCGTTCGAGCGCCTGCACCCGAGCGATGGGTTCACGTTCCGGATCGACTCCGCCATCCCCACGTGCGGGGGCCTCGGGTCGAGCGCGGCGGCCATCGTCGCCGGGCTGATGGCGGCCGACCATATGTTCGAGCTCGACGCCGACCTCAGGGCGCTCGCCACCGAGCTCGAAGGGCACCCCGACAATGTCGCGGCGGCGCTCGATGGGGGGTTCGTGATCTGCGCCGCCGGTCGCACGTGGCGGATCGACGTGCCGTTGGGGCTCGAAGCGGTGCTCGTCGTTCCCGAGGAGCCTGTGCGCACGGGCGAGGCCCGCGCGGCGCTGCCCGAGCTCGTCCCGCGTGCCGACGCCGTGTTCAACATCGCCTCTGCCTCGCTCCTCACGCTGGCCCTGGCGACGGGAGACTGGGAAGCCGTCTCGGCGGCGCTGCACGACCGGCTGCACCAGCCCTACCGCGCCCATCTGTACCCGCGCTCGGCGGCGTTGCTCGAGCGGGCGACGGAGCTCGGCGCCCTCGGGGCGACGATCTCGGGGGCGGGGCCAACGGTGCTCGTGTGGTCGCACTTCGACCAGACCGGCGGCCTGGTCGAGCGCCTCGGCCGCGAGACGCGTGACTGGGCCGCAGTGATGCGGGTGCCGTTCGAGTTCCAGGGGGCCGACGTAAGGGAGCTTTAGGGTCGCAGTGGCGGGGGGCGCCGGTAGCGACTAGCGCTGCGTATCGGTTTGCTCAGGTCAGGCCGACGGCGAGGGCGCCCCGCGCGCGCGAGCCGCTCCCCGCCGCCTGCCGCCCACGCACGCACCGGTCTCGGCCCTCCCGCGCGCCCAACCTCGGGGTCGTGTTGCGAAACCCCCAACAGTTCACGGTTTCGCAGCACGACCCTCACAACCAGTGCCCGCCCCCCGCGGAGGCGTGCGCCCTCGCGCTCGGGGCCGGTCAAATCACCGATCCACCGCACCGTCACCCCCGCCCTCACCCAACCGGATACGCAGTTAGCGGCCCACGACCAGGGTTACCTTCGCGCCCACGCGCAGGCGGGTCCCGGGAACGAGGCTCTGCCGGATGACGCGACCGTGTCCGTGGCCTGCTCGCGTCCGACGAACGTGTCCGAGGCGGCAGCGAGCGCCGGCGAGCGCCTTCGTGGCCGCGCGCAGCTTCCTGCCGACGAGTCTGGGGACGACACAGGCGGGGCCCGTGCGCGGGGCGCTTCCGGAGCCGCTCCCTGAGCCGTTTCCGGAACCCGAGCCCGAGCCGGACGAGCCCGAGCCGGACGAGCCCGAGCCGGACGAGCCCGACGAGCCCGACGCGTCCACGGTGATCGACTGCGGGTTGCTCGTCTGGGGCTGGTAGTCGGTGCTGCCCTGGGCCGACGCTTGCAGGTCCACCGTCTTGCCCTCTAGCGAGGCGGGAACGGTGTAAGCGATCTTGGCCGAGCCGTCGGAGGCCGAGGCGGTGCCGATCGTGCTCCACCCCTGGCCGCGGGCCTGGATCTGGAGGTCGACCACGAGCGATGGGTCTGAGAGGCCGACGCCGTCAGGGTTCGCGACGCCGACGTCGAACGTCCCCTTGGCCGCCAAGCTCGAGACGCTCGGCAGGGTGAGGACGACGGCGTGCGTCACGGTCGCGGTGAACTCATAGGGGCCGGGGGCGGACTCGTCGCAGCACTCGTTGGATTCGAACTGGAGGGGCATCACGCCGGTCTCGTCCGCCGTAAAGGTCATGACGTCCTGGCCGTCGGCATTGAGGAGGTCGGACTCGACCGCGTTCGCATCCTCGACGCTCGAGTCGTCCGTGCCGACCTCATAGGCCGAGAGGGTGGGGCCGTTTCCGTTCTCATCGAGCTGAGCCTGCCAGTTGATGGTCACGTCGTCCCCGTTGGTGACGTTCAACGCCCAATAGGACTCGTAGCCGTCGGCGCCGTCGGTGGTGACGCCGCCGTTGGCGGTGTTGCCGGACTCGAGCTGCCCATCGACGACCGGCGTGCCCGTGGCGATCGTCTGCCCGCCGTCGGCGAGCGCGACTGCGCTGCCCGCGGACAGAGAGAGCGCGCCGATGGCGATGGCCGCCGCGGCGCACCGGAGCAGGCGGTCGCGCAGCGAACCGCTCGTCCGGCCCGGTCGATCGGCGTGAGTGATCATCGGGATCAGCTTCGGCTCGCCGTAGCCGCTTCTGCGTCGCGAGAACGCTATTGCGGACGATTGGACTACGGGCCCGCGAGGGCGAGCCCTAACGGCCGCTACAGTTGTGGTAGTTGCTCACACAATCAAAGGTGTTCCTGTGCACATCGAGATCTGGTCCGACATTGCCTGCCCGTGGTGCTACATCGGCAAGCGCCGGTTCGAGACCGCGCTGGCGGAGTTCGAGCATCGCGACGAGGTGGAGGTGACGTGGCGAAGCTTCGAGCTCGACCCCACGGCGCCGCACGAAGAACCTGGCGAGCTCGCCGCTCATCTGGCCGAGAAGTACGGCATGACCATCGACGAGGCGCGTGAGCGCCAGCAGCATCTCGTGGACATGGCGGCCGCCGAGGGCGCCACCTTCCGTTTCGACCTCGCGCGCAGGGCCTCGACGTTCGATGCCCACCGGATCGTTCACCTCGCCGCCGCGCACGGACGGCAGGACGCGATGAAGGAGCGCCTGCTGCGCGCCTACTTCGGCGAGGGCGAGCTCATCAGCGATCACGGGACCCTGGCCGCGCTGGCCGCCGAGGTCGGGCTTCCAGAGGCCGAGGTCGAGGAGACGCTGGCCGGTAAGCGCTACGCCGAAGAGGTTCGGGACGACGAGCGGACTGCTCGCGGGCTGGGGATCAGCGCCGTGCCGACATTCGTCGTCGATCGCGCGCTCGCCGCCTCCGGTGCCCACCCTCCCGACGCGCTGCTGGGCCTCTTGCGCCAGGGATGGGATGCCGCCACTTCAGAGCCGGCGGCCGCGGTCCGAGACTAGGTCCTCGGGCCCGTACAGGTGGCCGCGTGGACCTGCTCGGTCAGAGCGTGGAGCTTCTCGGCCAAGGCGTGGATCTGCTCGGTGAGGTCGGTGTTCTGCTGAAGTAAGTCGCTCTGGGACTTGGCGAGCTCGTCCCGGTGCCGCGCCGATGCCTCCTCGTTGGCCTTATCGGTGCGGGTCTGCGCCTTCTGGGCGATGATCACCAGGGCGCCGGTGTAGAAGGCGACGGCGGAGAAGACGAGGTTGAGCAGGATGAAGGGCGCGGGATCGAAGCCTCGGCCGTTGAGCAGGCCCGTCCAGGAGTTACTGAGAAAGTGCACGACATGGTTGACGAGCACCCAGATGAGGATCACCGCTGAGCTGACGACGAGGAACCCGACGGTCCCCATCCCGCTCGCGACGCCCTCGGAGACGCGCTCCATGAAGCTGCTCCCCCCGGCGTAGGGAGATCCGTCGCCCTGGTGGTAGTGCTCGTAGTGTCGCAATGGGTCCAGCTTGGATTTCTCTTGCCCGTCCAGCTCGGGCGCGGGTACCGTCGTTCCCATCGTGACCTCCTCTTGATTGCGTGCGGGAGCTTCTACGCCGTTTGCCGGCCGGCGCGCGCGCCGTTCAACATCGGCTTGAGCCGCCGCCGCGCCTTGTCCATGCCGAGGCGCCGCAGCAGCTCGTCGCCGACGAGCAGGTAGTCGAGCCCGAGGTCGGGGCGGTAGTCGAGAATCGACAGGGCTCGCTCGGCGGACTCGGCGTAGGCGATCGAGGCTCGGATCGTCGGCTCGAAGAGCTTCTCGCCAAAGTGCTCGCGCAGAGAGTCGTAGGCCTCGCGCGAGTGGCGGGTGCGCATGTCGGCGATGTTGAGTACGACGCCGAGCCACTCGAGGCCTGGATTCAGGGTGTCGCGGGCGAGCTCGATCACCTGGAGCGCCTGCTCGACGCCCTGGAGGGCGAAGTACTGCGCCTCCGCCGAGAGCAGCGCGTAGTCCGCGGCCACGAGCGCGTTCACGGTCAGGAGGCCAAGCGCGGGCGGACAATCGATGAGGATGACGTCATGCTCGTGCTCGAGCTCCTGAAGGGCCTTCTTGAGCGTGAGCTCTCGCCCCATCTTCCCCCCGAGCATGAGCTCAGCCTCGGCCAGTCCGAGGTTGGCCGGGATGACCCCGGCGTGCACGGCCTCGTTCGGGCGCGCGCGGCCGGCGAGCACGTCCGCGATCGTCGGCGACGCGTCGGGATCGATGTCCAGGTAGTCGGAGAGGTTGCCCTGCGGGTCGAGATCGACGGCGAGGACGCTGAGATCGAGGCGGCGCAGCAGGTCGGTCAGCGTGCGAACCGCCGTGGTTTTTCCGGTTCCGCCCTTCTGGGAGAGGACCGCGATCGTCGCCGCCATGGCCTGGCGGACTATACGGCGTTCTGCGGTGGTGCCGCTAAGGGCGAGGGGTGGTCCCGGCTCCCGTCGGGCCCGGCCCGGGCGCGGTTGTAACCCGCGCCCGGAGCCCGCCCTCGGTGGTGCTAGGCGGGCGCGTCGTTGTAGTCGACCTCGCGGAGCGGCTTGGCCATGCCGTCCTTGACATCGGGCTCGGCGCTCGGATCGTCGGGGAGATTGGCGCCGCCCTGCGACGTGGCGTCGGCATTGTCTCCGGCGCTCAGATCGACGCCGGTCTCGGTCGCGGGCTCGTCAGAGCCCGTGGTCTGACCGAGGACGCCGCTCTCGAGCTCTGGGTCGTCGGCCAGCATCTCGCGCGGGGCGTCAGAGCCACCCAGTTCGGCAGGAACGATGCCCTCGTCGGCGTGACCGGCCCAATCGCCTTTTTTCGCGGTCTCCTCGGCATCGGGCGAGGTACCGCCGCTCGTTTCGCTGGGCGGGACGACCGACTGCTCTGGATCTGTGGTGGACATGCGTAACCCTCCTCGGTTGGCAAGTAGGACTTCCGTATCGTCTTACCCGACCTGGGGCGGGCTAATCCCTGGGGTGGGGGTTTGCTACCGACTGGACAGGCTGCGCACTGCGCCCTGGCGGGCGGTCAGGTCGCCGGCGGCGACCTTGTAGGCGATCGTGTCGAGGTACTCGCCGCTGCTGCCGCCGCCGTCGCGCGTGCGTGTGGCCGCCTGCTCGGGCTGGACGCCGAGCTCGGTGAGCGCCTGCGCGGCGGCGGGATCGAAGCACCGCGCCTTCAGCCAGCGCGCGGCCATCACGTCGCCGAAGCCGGCCTTGGTCCACGCCTGGGCGGCGGCTTCGGGGCTACCGCCACGGTCCGCGAGCTCGCCGAACTGCGTGATCGTCTCGCTGTGCGTCTTGACCGGTAGCTCGTAGATCTTCACGATCTGGGATGTTGGCGCGTGCGGTCCGGCAGGTCAAGCTTCGGTTGGGATACCGTTAGCGAGCGCTCTATCCGAGCCTCATAACAATCGCTAGCAATTCGGAGTCCCTGCCGCTACGGTTGCCGGCAATGGCCCGAGTGATCGAAGGGATGGTGACGCTGCCGTGAGCACCGACATCGCAGCGCTCGAAGCGACCGCCCGTGAGATGGTCGCGGAGGGAAAAGGCATTCTCGCCGCAGACGAGAGCAAGCCGACAATGTCCAAGCGCCTCGAGCAGGTCGGGGTCGAGCCGAATGAGGAATCCCGGCGCCAGTGGCGCGAGCTCCTGTTCACCACGGACGGGATCGAGGATCAGATCAGCGGCATCATCCTGTTCGACGAGACGATGCGTCAGACGACCGCGGACGGGACGCCGTTCCCCCAGTACCTGACGCAGCGCGGGATCATGCCCGGCATCAAGGTCGATACCGGCGCCAAGCCACTCGCCGGCTCCTCGCAGGAGAAGATCACCGAGGGCCTCGACGGCCTGCGTGAGCGCCTCGCCGAGTACCGGGAGATGGGCGCGCGCTTCTGTAAGTGGCGCGCGGTGATCACGATCGGCGAGGGGATCCCCACCGACTATTGCATCCGGACCAATGCCCACGCTCTCGCGCGTTATGCCGCCCTGTGCCAGGAGGCGGGATTGGTCCCCATCGTCGAGCCCGAGTGCCTGATGGACGGGGATCACACGATCGAGCGCTCCTTCGAGGTCACCACCTCGACGCTGCACCAGGTCTTCCACGAGCTCTGGCAGCAGCGCGTGGCCTACGAGGGCATGGTGCTCAAGCCCAACATGGTCATGTCGGGATACGACGCCCCTGTGCAGGCCAGCCCGCAAGAGGTGGCGGACGAGACGCTGCGCGCCCTGCGCGAGACAGTTCCCGCCGCCGTGTCCGGGATCGCCTTCCTCTCCGGTGGTCAGAGCGACAAGCTCGCGAGCGCCCACCTCGACTTGATGAACCGTGCGGAGAATCTGCCCTGGCAGCTCACCTACTCCTACGGCCGCGCCCTGCTCGGGCTGTCGCTCGAGACCTGGCGTGGGGAGGAGGCGAACGTGCCGGCGGCACAGGCTGCGCTTCGCCACCGTGCGCGGCTGAGCGCGGCCGCCCGGCGCGGTGAGTACTCCGAGGAGATGGAGGAGGAGCGCGACGAGGTCTCGGCGGCCTCCTGAGGCGGGATCGCGGCGCGCGCCGGGCCTCGGTGGGCGACGGCGTACCGTTGTTAGCAGTAAGTTAGGTACCCGTAGGTTTCGGGCACAACGGCTTTGCGCCCGAGCCGTCCAAGCCACCAACCTCCTCGAGGAGAACCCCGTCGCGACTCTGACAACCATCCCGCGTCGGCCGATGACGAGACCGCCGAGTCGTCAATGAGCGCCGGAGGACTCGATACGACCGGCAAGCCGCTCGATCCCGAGGCCCGTGCCGGGGCGCCGGCTCCGTATCGCGACCGGAGCTCGCCCTCCTTCTCCGAGGATGAGTTCAGCGGCAAGGTCGTGCGCGCGGAGAAGGGGGCAAAGTCCGGCTCTGCCGTCGATTCGATCGACTTCGCGGACGCGGTGTCAGACGGCGAGGCCGACGTTCAGTCGGTGGTGCGCGAGTCGCGCGTCAATGAGGTGCTCGAAGAGCTCGACGCCGAGCTCGTCGCCCTGCAGCCCGTCAAGCAGCGGATACGCGAGATCGCCGCGCTGCTCGTGATCGACAAGCTGCGTGACGAGATGGGTCTGAGCTCGCAGCGCCCGACCCTGCACATGAGCTTCACCGGAAGCCCCGGTACCGGCAAGACGACGGTGGCGCTGCGGATGGCCGCGATCCTCCACCGCCTCGGCTATATCGAACGGGGTCACCTGGTTTCCGTCACCCGCGACGACCTCGTCGGCCAGTACGTGGGCCACACCGCGCCGAAGACCAAGGACATCGTCAAGCGCTCTCTCGGCGGGGTCCTGTTCATCGACGAGGCCTACTACTTGCACCGGATCGAGAACGAGCGCGACTACGGCACGGAGGCGATCGAGATCCTGCTCCAGGAGATGGAGTCCGAGCGCGAGAACTTCGTCGTGATCATGGCGGGCTACCGGGATCGCATGGAGGAGTTCTTCCAGGCCAACCCCGGAATGGGGTCGCGGGTCGCCCATCACATCCACTTCCCCGACTACAGCATCGACGAGCTCATGCAGATCGCCCAGATGATGGTCGAGCAGCAGGGCTACGAGCTGAGTGAGGAAGGGGAGGCCGCGTTGCGTTCCTACATCGAGCGACGGGTCGAGCGGCCTCGCTTCGCCAACGGGCGGAGCATCCGCAACGCCGTCGAACGCGCGCGCATGCGTCAGGCTAACCGGCTCTTCGACGCGGGCCGGCGCCTGAGCAGGGCCGACCTCGTGACGCTCGAGCCGGACGACATTCTTATGAGCTCGGTGTTCGACGACATCCCGGACGTAGACCCGACGACGAACCCAACACCCAGGTAGGAGGAGAACCTTTGCGCCCCATCATCCTTGGCGTCGTCGGCGACTCGGCGGCAGGAAAGACCACTCTGACGCGCGGGCTGGTCCGCATCCTCGGCGAGGATCAGGTGACAGCCGTCGCCACCGACGATTACCACCGCTACGACCGCAAGCAGCGCGCCGAGCGTCGCATCACGCCGCTACATCCAGACTGTAATTACCTCGACATCATGGCGCAGCATCTGCGCCTTCTGCGTCAGGGCGAGCCGATCCTGAAGCCCGTGTACATCCATCACGACGGGACGTTCGGCCCGCCGGTCTACGTCGATCCGAAGCCGTTCACCATCGTCGAGGGCCTGCTGGGCTACCACGCCGAGGAGATCCGCGACTGCTACGACGTGCGGGTCTACCTGGCGCCACCCGAGGAGCTGCGTCGCAAGTGGAAGGTGCGTCGCGACACCTCACGGCGGGGATACACCACCGACCAGGTGCTTGCCGACCTCGACCGGCGCGAGCCCGACTCCGCCGAGTTCATCCGTCCCCAGGAGCGGTACGCGGACGTCGTCATCTCCTTCCGCGAGGGTTCGGACCCCCGCTCCCTCGACGCCGAGCTGCAGCTACGCGACAGCCTTCCCCACCCGGATATGACGGAGGTCATCGGTGACGGCGAGCGCGGCATCACCATGGACGAGCGCGATTCCGAGGTCGTGGTCAACATCGCCGGCGACATCGACAAGGAGCAAGCCCATGAGATCGAGGAGATGGTCTGGGAGAAGCTCCACTTCGCTTCGCACCTGCGCTCCGAGCGGCTCGGTCAGTTCACCGTGGGCAACGACCTCGAGCGCTCCGAATCGCTCGCCGTCGTGCAGCTGCTGATCCTCTACCACCTGGTGACGGCCAAGGCCGCCGTAGCGCTGGGGAGCGAGGGCGCTCGCCTCGACGGCGAGGAGAAGGAGAACGAGAACGACGAGTCGGTCGCCGACGCCGCTGCGGCGTCGTCGTGAACTACTAGTAGGGCCTCGTTGGCGACCTAAGCCGCCGGAACCTGGGGCGTGAACCCGTCTCCGGCGCCGAGGTCGCGCATCCCGGAGACGGCGTGCACCCGGATGAAGTGCAGGTGGTGACGCCCGATGACGATCTCGTCGCCGTCTGAGAGCGGGCTCCATTCGACCCGCTCGCCGTTGACGAACACGCCGTTCAGGCTGCGGTCGTCGAGGACGCGCAGCCCGTCAGGCTGGCGGACGATGAGGGCGTGACGGCGGGAAACGGTGGGGTCGTCGAAGCGGATGTCCGCGGCCAGGCTGCGCCCGATCCGCGTCCATTCGCGGCGCAGCGCAAACGCAGTCACCTTCTCCACGCTGTCGAGGAACGCGATGTACTCGCCGGGCGGATCGAGATGCTCGCGAAGCTCGTCGAGCCAGAGGGCGTCCTCCACACTCGGTTGAATCGCGCCCATCGTCGCCGCGACGGTGGTGAACAGCGAGGCACGGACGAACTCGGTGCCGCCGCAGCTCGGGCACGTCGGGAGCTCATCGGCTCCGTCAAGGGTGACCCCGTATTCGCACGAGGTACAGCGGAATGTCCCCATACCAGCCAGGCTGCCGGTATTCCAAGCTTTCATGAGGCTCTCCTGTTCTCCGCGGGGGCGCGCTCACCTCGACGTTCGCCTTCCCACGTCCGCGAGGTGGACAAATCATCATATCCGGCGCGTCAATATGTCTACCCAATCCGCGCGAGCGAGAAACGTCACGAGTCAGCAGGAACAGCGGTGGGGACGACGAAATGGGCGGAATGAAACTTTCCGTACGGGAGCTCCCAGGACTCGAATTCCATCTGTTGCGCCGGGGCGTGGGGACGGTGGCGGAGAGCCGCGAACGCTGCGCCCACTGCCACCGCACGCCGCTCGTGGGCGAGCACGTCCACCTCTACAAGTCCGGCCGGATGCTGTGCGAGCTATGCCGTGCGATGCGCCCCGAAGAGCCGGTCTCCTCACGCCTGGTCCATGGCCCAGCCTTCGGGCACGCGGTCCGCATCACCGACCGGCGCGGAGAGTTCGCCAGGGGCGAACTCCCTTAGCGGATTGGCTGTCGCCCAATAGACTCCGCCGGCGATGGATCCCGTCTCGGTCTCGACCATGATCTCTAAGCCTCGCGAGGAGGTTTTCGAGTATCTGGCCGACATCGCGAACCACGCGGAGTTCACCGATCACTATCTCGCCGACTGGCACCTCACGCGTGAGCGGAGCTACGGCACGGGGGCGGGGGCCCGCTTCCGCGTCAAGGCGCCGTTTGCCCGATTCTCGTGGGCGGACATGACTTTCGCCAAGCTCGATCCCCCGTTCCGGATCGTCGAGCTCGGTCGGGGCGGGAAATACAACCGCGTCCGGCTGCTCGGCACCTACACGCTGACGGATGGCCCTGGGGAGACGACGAAGGTCGAGTACCAGTTCGAGACGCGGCCCGTGCAACCGAGCGACCGGCTCATGGAGGCGCTCGGGGGCCGTGCCTGGACGCGGCGACAGGCGGCGAAGTCGATGCGCCGCCTGCGCGCGATCCTCGAAGGAGATGGCAAGCGCGGGCCCCGCCCTTCGGTCTCCGGCCAGTAGCGCATCCTCTCGCCAGCCATCGGGATAGACTTCCCGCCCCGTGAGAGCGCGCCGCGTCCCGATCCTCTGCTCGAGCCTCGTGATCCTCGCCCTTGGCGTCGCCGGCTGCGGGAACAATCCGGCCCGTCGCCACGCCGCCGACACGGAGAACTTCGGCGTCTACGTGTGGGCCGGCAACATCACCTACCAGCTGGAGATCTCGCGCGAGCTCAACGGCTACAGCACCGAGGACGCTCAATATCTCGAGGGGCTCCCCAAGGGGACCACGGCGCCCAACCCGGACCAGGAGTGGTTCGGCGTGTTCATGTGGGCGTGGAACCAGACCAAGCAGTACCAGAGCACGGCGCCGCTGACCGACTTCGACATCGTCGACACGCAGGGCAACATGTATCACCCGGAGCCGATCAACCCCCAGGCGAACCCGTATCAGTGGACGCCCCAGACGCTGGCGCCCAGGGCCACCGAGCCGGCGCCCGACACCACCGCCTACTTCGGTCCCACCCAGGGGCAGGTCCTGGTCTTCAAGATCAACACCACCGCCTACGCCAACCGCCCCCTGATCCTGCAGATTCGGGGCGGAGCCCAGCACGCGGTGGAAGCGACCATACCCCTGGACCAGTGACGTGAACGGCAACCGGCGGGGGCCGAGCGAACCCACCGGACGGCCGGATCTGACCTTCAATCCGCTGGCGGCGGGGATCGGCGTCTTCACCGCCGTCGCCGCTCCCGTAGCGGCCGTCGGGCTCTCACTCTCGGGCCACTTGCACACGCCGGTCGCCGCTGGCGGCGTGGTTGTCGGCCTCCTCAGCGGTCTGGCCGCCGGCCTCTGGCTCGACCGGCGGGACGGCAGGGTTTGGA
>Ga0302325_10004193_pt1 | contig 33397 bp, 22 predicted proteins | sample Palsa_T0_2_FD_201948 | JGI IMG/M metagenome (GOLD analysis project Ga0302325, IMG submission 201948) | Peat permafrost microbial communities from Stordalen Mire near Abisko, Sweden - Palsa_T0_2 | ecosystem: Environmental > Terrestrial > Soil > Palsa > Peat permafrost | place: Sweden: Abisko... | reverse complement strand
TCCTGCTGGACGAGCCGCTGTCGAACCTGGACGCCAAGCTGCGGGTGCAGATGCGGGCCGAGCTGAAGCGGCTGCACAGGAGGCTGGGCATCACCACGGTCTACGTGACGCACGACCAGGTCGAGGCGATGACGCTGGCCGACCGGATCGTGGTGATGTCGGGCGGTAAGGCGCTGCAGATCGGCGCGCCGCAGGAGGTGTTCTCCCGGCCGGCGAACCTGTTCGTGGCCGGATTCATCGGCAGCCCGGCGATGAACCTGCTCCGCGGCCGGGCCGCCCCGGCGCCGGACGGGATCTGGGAAACCAAGATCACCGCCGGCCAGCTGTGCTTCGAGCGGGCGGGCGTGCCCGGCGGCGAGGTAGTGGTCGGAATCCGGCCCGAGTCCCTGGTCCCCGGCGGAGCGGAGCTGACCGGGCCGTCGCTCGACCTCGAGATCGAGCTGGTGGAGCCGCTGGGCGAACTGGCGCTCGTGCACGGCACCGTCGCGGGAACGGCGGCGCGCAGCGGGGCCGAGGAAGAGGAGGCGATCCTGCTCGACGAGACGTCGCGCGCCCCGGTGACGGCGTTGTTCTCCGCCTCGCTGCAGCCCCGGTCGGGCGACCGGGTACAGGTCGGCGTGGACCCGGCGCGGATCTACCTGTTCGACGCGGCAACCGGCGAGGCGATCCGGCCATGACCGACGCGATGAGCACGACGGCGACGGGGACGACGGGGACGGGCGAGGCGATCCGGCCATGACTGACGCAACGGAGGCGACGAAGATGGGGACGACGGCGATGGGCGCGGGCGGGCCGAGGATCGTGATCGTGGGCGCCGGGGGCTGGGTGTTCCCTGTCGAGCTGACCAGGGACATCCTGTCGTTCCCGGCGCTGAGCGGCTGCACGCTGGTGCTGTACGACATCGACGCCGCGGCCGCGGCCACGACGGCCAGGGCAGCCGGGCAGCTGATCGAGCTTGGCGGCCTGGCGGCGACGGTGGAGATACCGGCCGACCTGCCGGCCGCGCTGCGCGGCGCCGATTTCGTGCTGACGGTGTTCCAGGTGGGCGGGGTCCGGGCCTACGCCCACGACCTGCTGATCCCGCGCGAGTACGGGATCGACCAGATCGTCGGGGACACCCTCGGGCCCGGCGGGGTCTTCCGCGGCCTGCGGACGATCGAGGCGCTGCGGGTGGTGGCGCAGACCATGCTGACCGAGTGCCCCGGCGCGCTGCTGCTGAACTACGCCAACCCGATGTCGGCCAACATCTGGGCCACCGACCTGCTCGGCGTCCGGGTGATCGGCCTGTGCCACAGCGTGCAGAACACGGCGGAGTTGCTGGCACATGAGCTCGGCGTGCCGCTGGACGAGGTGACGTTCGACTCCGCCGGGGTGAACCACACGGCGTGGTTCACCACCTACCGGCGCGGCGAGGAGGACCTGATCCCGCGGATCAGGTCGGTGATGCGGGCCAGGTACATCGACGAGACCGAGCCGCTGCTGCCCCGCTCCGACGACCCGTACGAGAGCATCGAGCGGGTCCGCGCCGAGCTGATGGAGCTCACCGGGTTCTTCCACACCGAATCCAGCCACCACGCCAGCGAGTACTGGGCATGGTTCCGCAAGACGCCGCAGCTGACCAGCCACTACCTGGACCGGCACTGGGACAACCTGGAGATCTCCAGCACCGTGGACAAGCAGCAGAGCGATGCCGAGATCGTCGACGAGGCGCGGCGCGACGGCATCCTGCACGGCGGCGAGTTCGCCGCGCCGATCATGGACAGCGTGGTCACCGGCACGCCGCGGATCGTCTACGTGAACGTCCGCAACGACGGCCTGATCACGAACCTGGCGCCGGACGCGTGCGTCGAGGTGGCCTGCGTCGCCGACCGGGGCGGCGTCCGGCCCCTCCGCTACGGCGCGCTGCCGCCCGCCTGCGCGGCCCTGAACGAGGTGCAGATCGCGGTGCAGCGGCTGACCGTGCGCGCCGCGATGACCGGCAGCCGGGAGCTCGTGCGTGCCGCCGTGGCGCTGGACCCGCTCACCAGCGCGATGTCGACGCTGCCGAAGATCGCGGAGATGACCGACAAGATGCTGGCGGCCGAGGCCGAGTGGCTGCCCCAGTTCGAGCCGCCGGCCCGGCGCTACGCAGGCGACGGCTACCTCGCCGGAACGCGCCGGTGAGCCGCCCCGGCGGGCGGATCCCGCTGCTCGCGGCGACGGGCGCCGTGTCCCTGGCCCTCGGCCTCACCGCGGCAGCCGCTGCTCCGGCAGCCGCTACCACCGGGACAGTCGCCGCCCGGACAGTCGCCGCCCGGACAGTCGCCACCAAGACAGCTGCCGCTGACGCTGCGGGCTCGGTCACCCGGTCCCGTGCGGTCGGCGGGCTGAGGCGGCCCGCCGCGCGCGGGGTTCTGCGGATCCGGGGTCACCTGCGGGATGGCGGGTTCGTGCGCGCGAGCGGGCTGCACTGGCGGCCGGGGCGACTGCGCCACGGGGAGCGGCTGCTCAGCTTCGAGGTCAGTTACCGCTGGCGGGCCTGCGCCCGGCGCGGCGGCGGGTGCCGGCGGGCGGCGGACAAGACCGCGACCCCGTTCGCGGCCAGCCATTACATGGTCGGGCACCAGGACACGGGAATGCACCTTAGGCTGGTCGAGACAGCGGTCGCTGTGGTGGAGACCGACGCTGCGAATTTTACGTTCAGAATTATCCGTGACTCCGTCTCTTCCACGACTCGCGGTACCGTGCGGGCATTCCGCCCGGGCCGGCGGCCGGTCACCGAGTTCGTCAACGGGCTGCCCGAGCGCCGGACCGGTTCGGCGGAGGAGTACTTCGAGGTCGGCCGGCCGCATTACAACAGCGCGGACGGGACGCCGGTGCAGCGGTACCGGATCGACGGCGGGGCCTGGCGTGCGCTGCCCGGCAAGCGGGTCTTCTACGCGGGGCACCTCGGCGTCGGGCGGCACCGGGTGGCCGTGCGGACCGCCAACCGGGCCGGGGCGACGACGCTGCGGTTCGGCTGGCGGGTCACTGCGCTGCGCGCGCCGGCCGCGTGCCGCCGGCCGGCCGGCCAGTCCTGCTGGTACCCGCCGCATCTCGACAGCCGGCACCACCCGATGCGCTGGGACTGGCAGATCGGCCGGGTTACGCCGCTGCAGCGGACCGGGGCCAGGGCGGTGGACATCTATGACATCGACGGCTTCCTCACCACTCGCCGCGAGGTCCGCCAGATCCACACCACCTGGCAGGCCAGCACGCTGGCGCACCCGAAGGCCGTCTGCTACCTGGACCTGGCCTGGGAGGACTACCGGCCGGACGCGAGCCCGTCGCCGCGCGGCAGTTACTTCCCCGCGGCCGCGCTTGGCAAGGTCTACTACGGCTACCCGCAGGAGCGCTGGGTCGACTTCCGGCAGCTTGACGAGCTCAAGCCGATGCTGAGGGAGCGCGTCGGGATGTGCGCGCGCAAGGGCTTCGACGCCATCGAGCTTGACGACATCGACAGCTTCGACCCGGCGTCCACCACCGGGTTCCACCTCACCCCCGGCGACGCCCAGAACTACCTCGCCTACGCCTTCAACCTCGTGCACCGCGACGGGATGACCGTGCTGTGGAAGAACACCCCCGGCCTGGCCTGGTGGGGCGTGAAGTACACCGACGGCGCGGTCGTCGAGGAGTGCTACGTCTACCACGAGTGCTTCGCGTCCTGGCAGCGCGGCACCCGGCAGGACGGGATCACCTGCTCGAAGCTCACCGGCCGGACGCCGTGCGGGTGGGACGTCTTCACCGCCGACCGCACCGCCAGCCAGCCGACCGGCAAGTGGGTCGGCGAGGCCGAGTACGCCCAGGATCATTACGTCTGCGACCCGGGCGTGGCGTGCAGGCACCAGCGGGACTTCGCTACCTTCTGCCGCCGGGTCTACGCACCGCCGGACGGGTTCGCCGCGGTCAAGTTCGACGTGGACCTGGACGGCAAGACGTTCTACCCGTGCCCGAACGGCACCTGAGCCTGCGGTCCGGCGTGCTCCCCCTGGCCGGCTGTACAGGCAGCCGCCGGCAGGCCGGGGCGCTCCCCCGGCGATGACCGTCCCGCCCCGGCCATCCCGCCCGGCCATCCCGCCCGGCCATCCCGCGCGATGTGACAACGAGCGGGTCAGATGCCGCCCAACTTCACATTGCACGGGTTGTCAACCAGGCATGAAAGGGACCAGCGGGTTGGAAATGTCTGGCCGGACCGTGGCTTGCCGTGGTCTACAGTCCGGCGTGATCGCGGCGGGCCCTGATTTCGGCGGCCAGCAGGTCGAGTTGCGGGCCGCCGCCGCCCGCGGCGTCGTGCTTCGCGTTGTAGGCGCGGATCCAGATGCCCGCAGCCCAGCATGCGCGGCGTTCCTGCGTGGTCCATGGCGCGCGCCGGGCGGACTCGTAGGCGGCAAGAAACGCGTGAGACTGCTCGACGGTGGCTGCCTGGCCCGGGTCACCGGCCGCTGGCCAGACGGCCGAGGCTGCGCCGGCCACGGCCGCCTCAGGCTGCGCCGCAATGCTGTCCCGGTCATGCACGGCAACCGGCCGGCGTCCGGACCAACGGATGTTCTGCGATTCCCAGTCGGCGTGCCCGATGACCAGTGGCTCGCGGAGCTGGCGGAGGCATGCGCGGGCCTGGCCGGCAGCCTGGTCAAGCCATGGCGGGCCGGCGACTGTATTCAGGTTCCGGCCAAGGTGATCAGACACTGGCCAGAGGGCCGCTCCGCGGTGATCCCAGCCGACCCAGGGTGGCGAGGGATGCAGCATGAACCGCCCGGGCGGCCCGGGTGCGAGCCGGATAGCGCCTCGCTGACGACGTGGCGGCCCGGGACTCAGACTTACCCGCTGGCCTATCGCCCCTGCGGCTCGGCTTCGCCTCCTCGCTCATCTAGTGAGTTTGTCAGGAAAGCAGGATGTCGCACGCGGGTCAGCCCTATATGTCAGCGAATGAATCATCAGCATTCGCTATAGTGAACGAGTGGACTTCGGCCGCCCGCTTGAGGCTCTGATACCCGGCGCTCCCGGGCGGCTGCTGGGCGCACTGGCCAGGGTAGAGGCCGAGCTGCCGGTGAGCACGCTAGCGGCGGTTGCCGGAGTGGGGCGGACCCGGGCCTCGGCCGTGCTGAAGGAGCTCGCGGAACTGGGGGTGATCAGCCGACGGCAAGTCGGCCCGACCGTGCTGGTCCGCCTGGAGCGCGCGAACGCGGCCGGGCAGCTACTGGCCCGCCTTGGCGGTCTGCGGGTCCAGGTGATCGAGGAGATGCGAGGACTCGCCCGCGATATCGATCCGCAACCCCTAAGCCTGACCTTGTTCGGATCGTTCGTACGCGGGGACGGCGACGCCGCGAGCGATATTGACATACTCGCTGTCCGGCCGGCCGGCGGTGGCGAGCGCTGGGCTGAGAGCCTGACCGGGTTCTCGTCAAGAACGCAGGTTCTTACCGGTAATCGAGTCCAGATCCTCGACTACGATCTCTCAGACCTGCGGCGACGGTATGCGGCCCGCGGTGATGCCGCGGGAGCCAGGTTCTGGCGGTCCGTTGCCCGGGACGCCCTGACCCTGGCAGGCGCTGATCTCCAGGAACTGATGGAGGCCGACCGTGGCGCGTGGGAGCAACCCGCACCCCGTCAGCAAAGCTGACGCGGCTGCATACCTGGCGAAGTCGCGAGAGTGGCTCGACGCTTCGCAGGAGAGCCTTGCTGCGGAACGCTGGGACGTGGCGGCCGGCAGCGCGGTAACAGCGGGCATCAACGCGTGCGACGCAATCTGCGGCGCGCTGCTCGGCCAGCGTTCCGGAGGCGGGCACGATGAGGCGGTCGGGTTGCTCGCCACGGCTGGCGATGACGGCCGGCAGGCATCTCGCCAGCTGGCTCAGTTACTGAGGTTCAAGACCCCTGCCCAATACGACCCAGCGCCGATCGCGGCAGCTGATGCGCGTAAGGCTGTGGAACTTGCAGGCCGTCTGGCCCAGAAAGCGACGGCCATCATCGGCCGCACTTCACGCTAAGAAACCCCGCCGCTCGCCTCAGCCGGCAATGTTTGAATGAACCGGCAATGTTTGAATCAAACTGTCAACGACGCCATCGGACTGACCCCCTGGCGAGTCCGAAGTGGGGCGCCGGCGCGGCGGAAACGACGTCGTTGGGACTCCGGTGCAGATAAAGCGACAGTGGAGTCCCAGCCACGCTGGTGGAGCGAGCCCGGGCCCGCTGGCTGGCAGTGACTGATGAGCTGACTGGGGCAAATGGTGACGGCTGGGGCGCGGTGAAACTGCTGGGCAGCGTGCCTGACGGGTGGCCCTCAGCTGAGCTGACGGGTGGCCACAACCTGGTTTGACCACCCGGACCGCCGGCGGCATGATCGATTCTGGACAGCGGTACCGCTGGTGTCGGCCTGGCACTCGGCCGCCGATGACGGCCAGACAGCCCGATCCGGCCCGATCCGGCCCGATCAGGCCCGCGCCGATTCGAGGGGAGCGATCGTCGTGAGCATCCTGGGCACCTCGTCGTGAGCATCCTGGGCACCAGGGTCCTGCGGACGGAAGACCCCCGCTTCCTGACCAGCGGCGGCGTGTACACCGAGGATCTCGTGGACGACCGGCTCACTGGCGCGTGCCACGTGTTCTTCGTCCGCTCCCCGATCGCGCACGCCAGGATCGGCGCCATCGACGTGACCGAGGCCGCGGCCGCGCCCGGCGTGATCGCCGTCTTCACCGCGGCCGACCTCGACGGCCTGCCGGACATCGGCCCGATGATGCCGGGGCTGGTCAACGAGCGGATGCGGCGCAGCCTGCTGGCGACCGACGTGGTGCGGTTCGTCGGCGACGCGGTGGCCGCCGTGGTGACCGAGGAGCCCTACCAGGGCGAGGACGCCGTCGAGCTTGTCGGCGTCGACTACGAGCCGCTGCCCGCCGTGGTCGACCTGGCCGACGCCCTCTCCGACAAGGTCGTGCTTTTCGAGGGGGCCGGGACCAACGTCGCGGCCAGCTTCGGCGACCCGGCGGCGCTCGACGAGCACCTGTTCGACGACTGCGAGGCCGTCGTAAAGCACACCATCATGAACCAGCGCGTCGCGCCGGCCCCGATGGAGACCAGGGCGGCCGCGGCCGTCTGGGGCGAGGACGGGCGGCTGACCGCCTGGATGCCGAACCAGGGAGCGCAGGGAACGCGGGACAGCCTGGCCAGCCTGCTCGGCATCGACATCGCGCAGGTGCGGGTGATCACCCCGGACGTCGGCGGGGCCTTCGGCGCGAAGTTCGGCGCCGACCCGGAGCACGCGATCGTGGCCTGGGCGGCCAGGCGGCTCGGCCGCCCGGCGCGGTGGACCGAGACCAGGTACGAGAACCTGATCGCGATGACCCACGGGCGGGCGCAGCAGCAGACGGTCACGATCGGCGGCAGCCGGGACGGGATCGTCCAGGCCTACCGGCTGGAGATACTCCAGGACGCCGGCGCCTACCCCCGGATCGGCGCGATCCTGCCGTTCCTGACCATCCTGATGACGCCAGGGCCTTACGCCATCGGCAAGGCCGAGGCGGTCGCGAAGACCGTCGTCACCACGACCACGCCGCTGGGCGCCTACCGCGGCGCGGGCAGGCCCGAGGCCACCGCCGCCGTCGAGCGGGCCATGGACCTGTTCGCCGCCGAGATCGGCATGGATCCCGGCGAGGTCAGGCGGCGCAATCTGCTGCCGCCGTTCAGCGAGCCGCACCAGACCGCGTTCGGCGCGCTCTATGACACCGGGGACTACGCCGCCGCGCTGGACAAGGCGCTCGCGGCCGCGGACTACGACGGCCTGCGCAAGGACCAGGCGGAGCGGCGGGAGCGCGGCGACATCGTCCAGCTCGGGATCGGGCTGTCCTGCTACGTCGAGATCACCGGCATGGGGGACGGCGAGGCAACCCTGCCCGAGGAGAACGCAACCGTCGAGGTCCATCCCGACGGCAGCGCGACGATCCTCACCGGCACCTCGCCGCACGGCCAGGGGCACGCGACCGCCTGGGCGATGCTGGCCAGCGACAAGCTCGGCATTCCCGTGGACCGGATCACGCTGAAGTGGGGCGACACCGACATGATCCCCGAGGGCGGCGGCACCGGCGGCTCGCGCAGCCTGCAGCAGGGCGGGGCGGCCGTGCAGAAGGCCTCGGTGGAGCTGATCGAGGTCGCGCGGCGGCGGGCCGCCGACGAGCTGGAGGCCAGCCCTGCCGACCTGGTCTTCGACGCCGGGCGCAGCGCGTTCTCCGTCGCCGGTGACCCGGAGGCGACGGTGCCGCTCGCCCGGCTCGCGGAGACCGAGCGGCTGCTGGTGCGTACCGTATTCTCCGCGCCAGGCGCCACGTTCCCGTTCGGAGCGCACGTGGCGGTCGCGGAGGTCGATACCGAGACCGGGAAGGTCGTGCTGACCAGGATGATCACCGTCGATGACGCCGGGTTCGTGCTGAACCCGCTGCTGGCCGAGGGGCAGCGGCACGGCGGCATCGCCCAGGGAGCGGCGCAGGCGCTGCTCGAGGAGTTCGTCTACGACGCCGACGGCAACCCGCTGACGGCGAGCTTCGCCGACTACCCGTTCCTGTCGGCCACCGAGGTACCGAGCTTCGAGCTGGCCGCCATGGCGACGCCGACCACCTACAACCCGATCGGGGTCAAGGGCATCGGCGAGGCCGGCACGATCGGCTCGACGCCTGCGGTCCAGAACGCCGTCATCGACGCGCTCGCCCACCTGGGTGTCCGGCACATCGACATGCCCGCCTCGCCGCAGCGGGTCTGGCAGGCGCTGCAGGCGGCCCGGGCCGGCACGGCGGGGGGTTCCGGGGGGTCGTCCCCCCGGGCCAGCACAGGGGGTGCGTGATGCGGGTCGAGCTCACGGTCAACGGCGAGCGGCGCTCCGACGACGTCGAGCCGCGACTGCTGCTCGTGCACTACCTCCGCGAGACCTGCGGCCTGCGGGCAGCCAACGTCGGATGCGACACCACCTCGTGCGGCGCCTGCACAATCCTGCTGAACGGATTGTCGGTGAAATCCTGCACAGTGCTGACTGCCCAGGCCGCTGGTGGAGAGGTGACCACCGCCGAGGGTCTCGCCTCGCCGGATGGCGAGCTGCATCCGGTGCAGCGGGCGTTCCGCCAGGAGCATGGCCTGCAGTGCGGTTTCTGCACGCCGGGAATGGTGATGGCGACCGTGGGCCTGCTGGCTGAGAACCCGCATCCGACCGAGGCGCAGGTGCGCGAGGGCCTCGAGGGCAACCTGTGCCGGTGCACCGGCTATCACAACATCGTGCGCGCGGTGCTGGCCGCGGCGAGCGCCGCGCACGCCGCGAGCGAGCAGGTGGGCTCGTGATCCCCGCGCCGTTCGGCTACGTGGCGGCCGAGTCGGCGGCGCACGCGCTTGACCTGATGGCCAGCCTCGGCGACGAGGCGAAGCTGCTGGCCGGCGGCCATTCACTGCTGCCGATGATGAAGCTGCGGCTGGCCGCGCCATCGGCGCTGATCGACATCGGCGGCCTGACCGAGCTGGCCGGCGTGCGGGCCGACGGCGACGAACTGGTGATCGGCGCGACGACGCGGCACGCTGACCTGGCCGCTTCCGGGCTTGTCCGGGCCGGGGCGCCGCTGCTCGCCTATGCCGCCGCGCAGGTCGGCGACCCGCAGATACGGCACCGCGGCACCATCGGCGGCTCGCTCGCGCACGCCGACCCGGCGGCCGACCTGCCGATGGCGCTGCTCGCCCTGGGCGGCTCGGTGGAGGCCCTCGGTCCCGGCGGCACCCGGCGGATCGCGGCAGACGATTTCTTCGCCAGCTTCTTCGAGACTCACCTGGCGGCCGATGAGCTGATCACCGCGGTCCGGGTGCCGCGCAGGCCGGGTGCCCCGTGGGGCTACCAGAAGTTCGTCCGGCGCGCCAACGACTGGGCGATCGTCGGGGTCGCGGCGGCCGGCGGCCGGATCGCGCTGGCCAACATGGGCCCGGTGCCGCTGCGGGCCGGCGCCGCCGAGCAGGCGCTGTCCGACGGCGCCAGCGTCACCGATGCCGCCAGGCTCGCCGCGGACGGGACCGAGCCGGGCGAGGACATGCACGCCGACGGCGAGTTCCGCCGGCATCTCGCCCGCGTGCTTACCCGCCGGGCCCTGGAGCAGCAGGCCCGAGTCGCCTGACGACCGCGCGCCGACAGCCTGCGTAACCTTGGCGGCGTGCTACGTACCTCAGCCGCGACCGCTGGCCCGGGGCTCACGGCCCGGAGATGATCTCCATGGTCACCGTGGAGGTGTAGGTGCCGGCCAGGGTGTTGGACGGTATGTTGAGCCACCAGCCGACCGGGTTGTTGGCGGTGGAGCCGCCGATGATGATGGACCCCTTGCCGGTGCCCGCGCTGGTGTCATAGACGTTGACGGCTGTCGGTGCCGTCGCCGCGGTAGTGATGCCCACCGGGTACGTCGTCGTATTGGTCGGCAGCGTGCACGTCGACCCGGTCGAGCAGGCAGCGGTCGGGGGCGTGACGTCGGTCACCGAGGTGACGCTCCCGTTCGAGGTGAACGTCCCGGCATTCGGCAGGGCCTGGGCACCGCTGGTGAACGTCGTGGCCGAGACCGTCACATGCCAGCCCGCGCCGGTTCCGGTGGCGTCGTCGACCAGGTACGTCTGGTCCGCCGCCGTAGGGTCGACCAGCTTCTGGTCAAGGCCCGTCACGTTGCCGGCCCAGCTCAGGGAGCTTGACGTGGTCAGGGTGAGGGTGCCCGAGGACAGGACCAGCGTGCCCGTCATGGTGCAGGACGTCCCGGCCACCGTCGCGGTACCGCACGCCGCCGCGGAGGCGCTACCCGTGGTGAGCAGGACAACCGTGCCGGCTCCCCCGGCTAGCAGACCGCAGGCCCCGAGCAGGCAAGCGATGCGCTTCCCCGTCATGCGCGTCATATATCTCGATTGCACTACGTTCCCCCGTCTAAAACCCAAAGATAACTATCCGTATCTAAATACTAACACTATGTATTTATGACCTGGATAAACCTTCTGGCTAGACGTGCCGCTTACGCGCGTAATGCTGGAAAAATTGCATCTCAGCGACGGAGCTAGCACCGCATCTGCTACCCCGGCCGAGCTCCCAGGGCCTGTTACGCGGCCGGTCCCCGCCGCGGCCTGGCCGCCGGCTTACGGCGCGGAGATGACCGTCAGGCTGATGGTGGAGGTGTACGTGCCGGCCTTGGCGCTGGCGGGCACGTTGACCCACCATCCCACCGGCAGGGCGCCGATCCCGATGGTGATCGATCCCAGGCCGGTGGCGGCGCTGGTGTCATAGATGGTGACGGCCGTCGGCGCCGTGGGGGCGGTGGTGATGGCCACCGGGTACGTCGCCGTATTGGTCGGCAGCGTGCACGTCGCACCGCTGGAGCAGGCCGCGGTCGGGGCCGTGGTGGCGACCTCGGAGGTGATACTCCCGGTGGTCACGAACGTGCCCGTGTTTGCCAGCGTGACCGTGCCGGTGGTAAACGTCGTGGCCGAGACCGTGACATGCCAGCCCGCGCCGCTGCCCGTCGCGTCGTTGACCAGGTACGAATGATGCGCGGTGGTCGGGTCGACCAGCTGCTGGTCAGTGCCGTTCTCAGTGGTTGCCCAGGCCAGCGCGGTCGGCGAGGTCAGCGTCAGGGCGCCGGTGGTCACCCCCAGCGTCCCGGTCAGCGTGCAGGCCGTCCCGGCCACGGTCGCGGTACCGCACGCCGCCGCCTCGGCCGCTCCCCCCGTCAGCACGACTGCCGCGCCGAGGCCCCCGGCCAGCAGCACGACAGCCCCGAGCAGGCACCTGGAGCGATTCCCGATCACTCGCGTCAGATAACTCACTCGTACAGCTGCCGCGGCCCGCGCTGGCGGGTTACGGCCCTGAGATGATCGTCAGGCTGATGGTGGAGGTGTACGTGCCGGCCTTGGCGCTGGCGGGCACGTTGACCCACCATCCCACCGGCAGGGCGCCGATCCCGATGGTGATCGATCCCAGGCCGGTGGCGGCGGGAGTGTCATAGATGTTGACGGCCGTCGGCGCCGAGGCCGCGGTCGTGATGGCCACCGGGTACGTCGTCGAGTCGGCCGGCAGCGTGCACGTCGCACCGCTGGAGCAGGCCGCGGTCGGGGCCGTGGTGGCGACCTCGGAGGTGATACTCCCGGTGGTCACGAACGTGCCCGTGTTTGCCAGCGTGACCGTGCCGGTGGTAAACGTCGTGGCCGAGACCGTGACATGCCAGCCCGCGCCGCTGCCCGTCGCGTCGTTGACCAGGTACGACTGGTGCGCGGTGGTCGGGTCGACCAGCTGCTGGTCAGTGCCGTTCTCAGTGGTTGCCCAGGCCAGCGCGGTCGGTGAGGTCATCGTCAGGGCGCCGGTGGTCACCCCCAGCGTCCCGGTCAGCGTGCAGGCCGTCCCGGCCGCGGTCGCGGTACCGCACGCCGCCGCCTCGGCCGCTCCCCCCGTCAGCACGACTGCCGCGCCGAGGCCCCCGGCCAGCAGCACGACAGTTCCGAGCAGGCGCCCGAGAAGACCGCCGGTCACGCGCGTCAGATGTGCCATTTATTCGCTATCCCCCATTTAAACACAAATTACTTTCTGTACATTAATACTAACACTAAGCAGACTTGCTTATATTCTGCAGAATGGCGCATTATATAATCAGAATGAATGCTGACTTATGGTCCGGAGATGACCGTCAGGCTGATGGTGGAGGTATACGTGCCGATCTTGGTGCTGGCGGGCACGTTGACCCACCATCCCACCGGCAGGGCGCCGATCCCGATGGTGATCGACCCCAGGCCGGTGGCGGCGCTGGTGTCATAGATGGTGGAGGCGGGCGGCGTGCTCGCCGCGGTGGTGATGGCCACCGGGTACGTCGTCGTATCCGTCGGCAGCGTGCACGTCGACCCACTGGAGCAGGCCGCAGTCGGCGCCGTCGCGGCGATCTCGGAGGTGACGCTCCCGTTGGTCACGAACGAGCCCGTGTTTGCCAGCGAGAGCGGGCCGGTGGTGAACGTCGTGGCCGACACCGTGACGTGCCAGCCGGCCCCGCTGCCCGTCCCATCGTTGACCACGTATGACTGCTGCGCGACCGTCGGGTCGACCACTTGCTGGTCAGCGCCGTTCTCGGTGGTCGACCAGGCCAGCGCGGTCGGTGAGGTCATCGTCAGCGGGCCGGTGGCCACGCCGAGCGTCCCGGTCAGGGTGCAGGCCGTCCCGGCGGCGGTCGCGGTACCGCACGCCGCCGCCTCGGCCGCTCCCCCCGCGAGCAGGACAACCGCGCCGAGCCCCCCGGCCAGCAGCACGACAGTTCCGAGCAGGCGCCCGAGAAGACCGCCGGTCACGCGCGTCAGATGCGCCATTTATTCGCTATCCCCCATTTAAACACAAATTACTTTCTGTACATTAATACTAACACTAAGTAGGAATGCCTGGATCACCCGGCCGGGCGGCGTGCCTGACGCAGAGAATGCCGGCTCATGGCGCGGAAACGATCGTCAGGCTGATGGTGGAGGTGTACGTGCCGACCTTGGTGTTCGCCGGCACGTTGACCCACCATCCCACCGGCAGGGCGCCGATCCCGATGGTGATCGACCCCAGGCCGGTGGCGGCGCTGGTGTCATAGATGGTGGAGGCGGGCGGCGTGCTCGCCGCGGTGGTGATGGCCACCGGGTACGTCGTCGTATCCGTCGGCAGCGTGCACGTCGACCCACTGGAGCAGGCCGCAGTCGGCGCCGTCGCGGCGATCTCGGAGGTGACGCTCCCGGTGGTCACGAACGAGCCCGTGTTCGGCAGCGAGAGCGGGCCGGTGGTGAATGTCGTGGCCGACACTGTGACGTGCCAGCCGGCCCCGCTGCCCGTCCCATCGTTGACCAGGTACGACTGCTGCGCGACCGTCGGGTCAACCACTTGCTGGTCAAGGCCGTTCGGCGCGGTTGCCCAGGCCAGCGCGGTCGGTGAGGTCATCGTCAGGGTACCGGCGGTCACCCCCAGCGTCCCGGTCAGCGTGCAGGCCGTCCCGGCCGCGGTCGCGGTACCGCACGCCGCCGCCTCGGCCGCTCCCCCCGCGAGCAGGACAATCACGCCGAGGCCCCCGGCCAGCAGCACGACAGCCCCGAGCAGGCGCCCCGCGCGCCCGCCGGTTGTGCCCGCCAGATGTCTCAACTGCGCCGTGTCCTCGTATGGAAGTGATATTACTCTCTGTAGCTTGTTGTTGCCCTAAGTAGTCATCGGTAACCCTCCAGCTCAGTAGGCCTGGCCGCGCCTGCGGCGTAGTAGCAGCGCCGCGGCGGCGAGGATCAGCACGCCGAGGACGAGCAGCGCGATCGCCCAGGCCGGCACTCCGCCGCCGGGGACGACGGAGTAGGCGCCCGGCCCGGTGTGGATGACACGAACGTGCGGCGGGGAGGGGATCGTGACGGAGCCCGCCCACCTCGCGATCAGGCCGTTACCGTAACGGATCCGCACGCTGCAGGGCACAGTCGAGCCTTCCGGGATTGCCCGGGCGTTGACCGGAATCACCGCGCGGTCCCGCGGCAGCACGGTCGACGCGATGACGGCGAACGAGTGGCGCGTGCCGGCAACCGTGCAGGATGCCTGGCCCTTTCCGTGCGCGAATCGCTGCCCGGTGTTGGCCAGCTCGATGTCCAACCGGGCGATCGGCCCGACGGCGCCGCCAACTACATCGGGGATCACCAGCCGGTCCGTCAGCCGGGACAGCGATCCCACGGTGACGGCGACGCCTACCGTGACCTGCTGGATGATGATCGCCCTGGCCCGTGACCTTCCGTTCGAGCCGACCTGCACCGGCGGCGGCGGCGTGGCGAGCTCGGCCGTGATGCCTGCCAGGTACTGGCGGCGGCGCGTCCCGGCGGGCACGCGCACGGTGAACGGCAGCGTCTCACGGACGCCGGCCGGCAGCGTGACCGTGCGCGGCAGGCTGGCCACCCAGCAGCCCGGGCCGCGGCAGCTCTGGTAGGAGCGGGTAAAGGCGCTGCCCCCGTTGGCCGCCGTGACGCCAGTGGACCGGCTGATCTTCAGTTTCTCGGTCGTCTGCGACAGGTTGGCGATGATCGCGGTGGCCGCGACCGAATCGCCGCCGGACACGTTCATCGTGAAATACGGGGCGGCGCGCCCGTCGCTGGCAGGCGCCGGGGTGAGGCCGAAGGAGCCGTTGCCGGCATTGCCGACCGCGACCGCGGGCAGCGCCGGGGCCGCCACGGCCAGCACGGTCACCGCGGCCACCGCTGCCAGCCGCCGCCGGTGGCGGCGCCTCATGGGCCGGACACCACGGCGAGGGTCACGGTCGATGTGTACGAGCCTGTGTAGACAGAGGCTGGCACCTGAACCCACCATCCAATCGGGTTTGCTGCGGCAGAGCCGCCGATGGTTATCGCGCCTCCGCCAGTGCTGGTCGCGGTGTCGTAGATCTTGTAGATCGTCGGTGAGCTGGCGGCCGTGGTGATGGCCACCGGATACGTCGTGGTGTCCGTCGGCAGCGTGCAGGACGTGACGCAGGTTGCGGTCGGGGCGGTGGTGCTGGCGGGCGAACTGGTGCTGCCGGAGAAAATAAGGACCGCGCTGTTGGGCAGCGTGTGCGTCCCGTTGGTGAACGTCGTCGCCGAGATCGTGATGTTCCAGCCCGCGCCCGTCCCCGTGTTGTCGGTAGCCGTCAGCTGCTGGTCCCCCGAGACGGCATCCACCGCGCTCTGATTACCGCCGCTGCCGGTGACGCTCCAGGTCAGTGAGGTCGGCGAGGTCAGCGACAGGCTCCCGACCGGGATGACCGTCACCGCCGGGCTGCTCGGCGCGGAGTTGCCGTCGGTGGTCAGGGTGACCACCGTGACCGAGTAGGTGGTCAGGTCCGTCAGCCCGGTGATCACGCAGGTGAGCGCGCTGGTGGTGGAGCAGGTGAAGGTACCGGAGGCAGCGGTGGCCGTGGCCGTGTAACCGGTCAGCGTGCCGGTGCCGAGGCTGGCTGGCGCCGTCCACGAGATCGTCGCCGTGGTGTTGCCGGGCGTCGCCGTCACCCCGGTCGGCGCCCCCGGGACGATGCCCTGCACGATCACCGCGACGTTGCTCTGGGTGGTCGAGTTGTTCCCCAGGTCGCCGCTGGTGTTGTCGCCCCAGCAGTAGAAGACGCCCGTGCTGTCCTCGGCGCAGGTGTGCGAGGTGTCGGCGTCGATCTGGAACAGGGCCGCCCCGGACAGCACCCCGCTGGTGGTCACCGCGACCGCCGTGGTGGTCGCTGTGGTCGAGTTGTTCCCCAGCTGGCCGCTGGTGTCGTTGCCCCAGCAGTAGGCCGTGCCCGCGGTGGACAGGGCGCAGGTGAAGTCGTTGGTGGAGGCCGACCCGCTGTTGGTGGCGATCTGGATCAGGGTCGCCCCCGACAGCACCCCGCTGGTGGTTACCGCCACTGGCGCGTTGCTCTCGGTGGTGGTGCCGTTGCCGAGCCCGCCGGTGCCGTTTTCGCCCCAGCAGTAGGCGGCGCCCGTGCTGGCCAGCGCGCACGTGTCGGGAAAGCCGGCGCTGATCGCGGTCAGCGTCAGCCCCGCCAGCGCCCCGGTAGCGGTCACCGCGACTGGCGTGGTCTGGGTAGCGGGGGTCGTGCCGTTCCCCAGGGCGCCGGACGTGCCGGCCCCCCAGCAGTAGGCCGCGCCTGCGCTGGACAGCACGCAGAAGGTGCTGCTCTTGCCGCTGATCTGGGTCAGGGTCAGCCCGGACAGCGCCCCGGAGGCCGTCACCGCCACCGGGGTGCTGACCGGGGTACTGCTCGACGTGCCGTTCCCCAGCTGGCCGTTGGTGCCAAGCCCCCAGCAGTAGGCGGCACCGGCGGCGGACAGCGCGCACGCGGAGTAGGAGCCGGTGGTGATCTGGGTCACGGTCACCCCCGACAGCACCCCGCTGGTGGTGACCGCCACCGGCGTGGTCTGCGTGGTGGTGGTCGTGCCGTTCCCCAGGTTGCCGCTGGTGCCCCAGCCCCAGCAGTAGACAGCACCCGCGCTGGACAGCGCGCAGGTGAAATCGTCGGTGCCGCCGTTACCGCCGGCGCTGATCTGGGTCAGCGTCACCCCGGACAGCACCCCGCCGGTGTAGACCGGCACGGGCACGCTGCTCGCCGTGGTGGAGCTGTTCCCCAGCTGGCCGTAGGTGTTGCTGCCCCAGCAGTAGGCCTTGCCGTTACGCAGCAGGCACGAATGGCTCTGCCCGACCGAGACCATCGTCGACCGGGCGGTCACCGCCACCGGCACGGCGAAGTTGGCGCCCGTGGCCGGGTTGCCTGCCTGGCCGCTGACGTTCTGGCCCCAGCAGTACGCGGCGCCCAGGTCGTCCAGCGCGCACGGGAAGGGAACGCCGTAGGCGCCGCCGGCGCTGATCTGGGTGAGGGTCAGCCCGGACAGCACGCCGGACACCGACACCGCCACCGGCACGTTGCTTTCGGTGGTGGTGTTGTTCCCCAGCCCGCCCGCGCCCCAGCAGTAGCCGGCGTCCGCGCTGCTCAGCGCGCAGGCGATCTGGTAGCCGGTGCTGATCTCGGTGAGGGTCACCCCGGACAGCGCCCCGGAGGCCGTCACGGCCACCGGCACCAGGCTCTGGGTGGTCGAGTTGTTGCCCAGGCCGCCGTTGCCGTTGTAGGCCCAGCAGTACGCGGCGCCTGCTACCGACAGCACGCAGGTGGAGTTGGCCCCGGTGTCGATCTGGGTGACGGTCACCCCCGAAAGCACCCCGGCGGTGGATACCGCCACCGGCACGCCGCTCGCGGTGGTCGAGTTGTTGCCCAGCTGGCCATTGTTATCGACGCCCCAGCAGTAGGCGGCGCCGGCGGCGCCCACCGCGCAGGTGGTCCCGTCACCGGTGGTGATCTCGATCAGGGTCACCCCGGCCAGCACGCCGGACGTGCTCACCGCCACCGGCACGGTGCTCTGGGTGGTCGAGTTGTTGCCCAGCTCGCCGTCGGTGTCGTCGCCCCAGCAGTAGGCGGTGCCCGCGGCCGACAGGGCGCACGCGAAGCCCAGGCTGCCGCCGGCGCTGACCTGGGTCAGGGTCACCCCGGCCAGCACCCCGGACGTGCTCACCGCCACCGGCACGGTGCTCTGGGTGGTCGAGTTGTTGCCCAGCTGGCCGGTGGCGTTGTAACCCCAGCAGTAGGCGGCACCCAGACTGGACAGCGCGCAGGTGAACTGGAAGCCGGTGGCGATCTGGGTCAGGGTCACCCCCAATAGCGCCCCGCCGGTGTAGACGGCCACCGGTACGGTGCTGGACATCGTCGAGTTGTCGCCCAGCTCGCCGTAGGTGTTGTTGCCCCAGCAGTAGGCCATGCCGCTGCGGATCATGCACGAATGCGAATACCCGGCCGCGATCGTGGTCGCCTGCGGGGCTGCCACTGCTGCCGGCACGAGGAAGCTGGCCGCCGTGGCCGGGTTTCCGATCTGGCCGCTGCCATTCTGGCCCCAGCAGTAGGCCGCGCCCGCGGTGCCCAGCGCGCACGTGAACGGCCCGCCGGTGGGGGCGCCGCCGACGCTGATCTGGGTCAGGGTCACCGTGGCGGACACCGCACCCGGGGACACCGCCACCGGGACGAGGCTCTGGCCGGCCGTGTTGTTACCCAGTCCGCCCTGGCCCCAGCAGAAGCCGGAGCCCGCGCCGGACAGCGCACAGGCGTGCTGGTAGCCGACGCTCAGCTGGGTGAGGTCCACGCCCGACAGCACCCCGGACGCCGTCACCGCTACCGGCACCAGGCTCTGGGTAGTCGAGTTGTTGCCCAGCTGGCCGTTACTGTTGTAGCCCCAGCAGTACGCGGTGCCCGCGGCGGACAGCACGCACGTGCTGTTGGCCCCGGAATCGATCTCGGTGAGGGCCACCCCGGCCAGCACCCCGGCGGTGGAGACCGCCACCGGCACGCCGCTGGTGGTGGTCGAGTTGTTGCCCAGCTGGCCGTTGGCGTCGGTGCCCCAGCAGTAGGCGACTCCCACGCTACCGAGCGCGCAGGCGGTGGCGTCACCGCTGGTGATCGCGTTCATGGTCACCCCCGACAGCACCCCGGCGGTGCTGACCGCCACCGGCACGTTGCTCTGGGTGGTCGAGTTGTTGCCCAGCTCGCCGTCGGTGTCGTCCCCCCAGCAGTAGGCGGCGCCCGTGCTGGCCACGGCGCACGTGAAGCCGAAGCTGCCGCCTGCGGTGATCTCGGTCAGGGTCAGCCCCGACAGCACCCCCGACGTGGACACCGCCACCGGCACGGTGCTCTGGATAGCCGAGTTGTTGCCCAGCTGGCCGGTGGCGTTGTAACCCCAGCAGTAGGCGGCGCCCGCGGCCGACAGCGCGCACGTGTCGAAGTAGCCGGCGCTGATCTGGGTCAGCGTCACCCCCGACAGCGCTCCCCCGGTATAGGTAGCTACCGGCACGCTGCTGCTGATCGTCGAGTTGTTACCCAGCTGGCCATTGCTGTTGCTGCCCCAGCAGAACGCGTGACCGCCGCGGATGACGCACGTATGGCTGTACCCCGCCGCGATCGTCGTTGCCTGCTGCGGGGACACCGCCACCGGCACGCTGAAGTTGATGCCGGTATCGGTATTGCCGAGCTGGCCGCTGCTGTTGAGGCCCCAGCAGTACGGGGCCCCGGTCGAGTCCACCTCGCAGTTGAAGTACTGCCCGCCGGCGAGCTGGGCGAGGGTGGCCACTGCCGGCACCGACCCGACGGGCTCGACCAGCGCCACGGTGCTCTGGGTGACCGAGGTGGTGCCCAGCTGGTCATCGCCATTGTTGCCCCAGCAGTAAGCAATGCCGGTGCCGTCCAGCACGCAGGTGGCGTCATAACCGGAGTCGATCTGGATCAGGGTCTTCCCCGACAGCGCCCCGCTGGTGTACACCGCCACCGGCACGTTGCTCTCGGCGGTCGCGTTGTTGCCCAGCTGGCCGTTGGTGTCATAACCCCAGCAGTAGGCGACGCCCGCGCCGCTCGCCGCGCAGGCGAAGTTGTTGCCGGTGCTGATCTGGGTGACGACCGTCGTCGACAGGATCGCGGACGGTGCGCCGACAGTCACCGCTACCGGGGTGGCGCTGCTGGTGGTCGTGTTGTTCCCCAGCTGGCCATCGGCGTTGTTGCCCCAGCAGTAGACGCCGCCCGCGCTGGACAGCGCGCAGGCGGCGTTCGGCCCGGCGCTGACCTGGCTCACGGCCACCTGGTACAAGGGTGTGCCCGTGGTGGCCGTCACCGCCACCGGCACGCTGCTGGAGCCGGTGGTCACGCCGTTCCCCAGCTGGCCGTTGGACTCGCTGCCCCAGCAGTAGACGGCGCCCGCGCCGCTCGCCGCGCACATGAAGTTGGCGCCGGCGCTGATGGAGGTCACGACCACCCCCGACAGCACCCCGGACGTGGTCACCGCTACCGGCACGTCGCTGCTGGTCGTCGAGTTGTTCCCCAGCTGGCCGCTGCTGTTCAGCCCCCAGCAGTAGACGGTCCCCGTCTGGCTGAGCGCGCAGGTGAAGCCGTTGCCCGAGGCGACCTGGGTCAGCACCACGTTGGCTGGCACCGACAGCACCCCGCCGGTGTACACCAGCACCGGCACGCTGCTGCTGATGGTGGAGTTGTTGCCCAGCTCGCCGTAGGTGTTGTCGCCCCAGCAGAAGGCATTGCTGACACGGATCATGCACGCGTGGGTGTACCCGGCCGAGATCTCGGCCGGCACCACGGTCGCCACCGGCACGAGGAAGTCGACCGACACGTCCGGGTCCCCGAGCTGGCCGCTGGTGTCGGTCCCCCAGCAGTAGCCGCCGCCCGCGGCGGCCAGCGCACACGTGTAGTACTGGCCGCCGCTGATCTGGCTGAGCACGACCCCCTGGAGTACCCCGGCGACGTTCACCGCCACCGGCACGGCGCTCTGGGTGGTCGAGTTGTTCCCGAGCTGGCCGTAGGTGTTGTTGCCCCAGCAGTAGGCCACGCCGGCGCTGGACAGCACGCAGCTGGCGTCATAGCCGGAGTCGAGCTGGGTCACGGTAATCCCGGACAGCACCCCGGCGGTGTACACCGCCACCGGCACGTTGCTCTCGGCGGTCGCGTTGTTCCCAAGCTGGCCGTTGGTGCCGTACCCCCAGCAGTAAACGGCGCCGCCGCCCAGCGCGCACGCGAAGTTGTTGCCGTTGGTGATCTGGGTCGCGGTCACCCCGGACATCGGCGTGCCGGAGGTGGTCACCGCCACCGGCACGCTGCTCGGCGTGCCCGAGGCCGTGTTGTTTCCCAGCTGGCCGTCGACGTCGGCGCCCCAGCAGTAGACGGCGCCCGCGCTGCTGATCGCGCACGCGCCGTATGGCCCGGCACTGGTCACTGTCATGGTCAGGCCGGACAGGACCCCGGCGGTGCTGACCGCCACTGGCACCAGGCTGTTGGTGGTCGAGCTGTTCCCCAGCTGACCCTGGGTGTCGTTGCCCCAGCAGTAGACCTTGCCGCTGGCCACCGCGCACACGGAGTTGAGGCCTGCGCTGATCTCGGTCACGGTCTTGCCCGACAGCACGCCGGACGCGGTCACCGCCACCGGCACGTTGCTGCTGGTGGTCGTGTTGTTCCCGAGTTGCCCGCTGCTGTTCAGCCCCCAGCAGTAGACGACTCCCGTGCTGCTCAGCACGCAGGTGAAGTACTGCCCGGCGGCGATCTGGGTCAGGGTGACCCCGGCCAGCACCCCGCCGGTGTACGCCGAGATCGCCGCGGCGCTGCTGATGTTCGACCTGTCGCCCAGTTCACCGTAGGTGTTGTCACCCTCGCAGTAAGCGCCGCCATAGTAGATCGCGCAGGTGTGGTTGTACCCGGCCGAGAGCGCGCTGCCCGAGGCTGCCGACGCGAGCGCTGGTGACGCGGACACCACCTGGATCGCCACGCAGATCCCGGACAGCAGCGCCAGCGCCGCCCCGGCGGCCGCCGGGTGCCGCCATTCCCCCCGCTGGCTGGCCCGCCGCCGCACCGCGCGCCGCGATCCGGCCCGGTGTCCGGACAAAGCATTTCTTACCCTTGCCGAGAATTTCATTACCCAGCGAATAGGGCATCACTCGTATTTCTACTCACAGTGTCCGCCCCCGGAACCCGTAATATACTGATAATCAATTAGAAAGGCTCATGACAGCCTAGATCATGAATACATCTGGCCAATATTATTCTTCCCGGGAAGACTATTAAGAAACGCACCGAAGTGGCATTCCACGACACCACGGCCGGGCGAGACGTGACCGACCGGCCGGGCGCCGGCCATCATGGGGTAAGGCAGCAGGCGCCCGCGGCGGCTGCCGGGCGCACCTGGGAGGGCCGCGATGGAGTTCGAGCACATCGGCGTCGAGCGCGACGGGCCGTTCGCGACGATCACGATGAACAGGCCGAACCGCCGCAACGCCTTGTCCGAGGCGCATATGCGCGAGCTCATCGACGGGTTCACCCGCGTGGGCGGCAGTGACGCGGCCGGCATCATCCTGGCGGGCGCCGGGCCGGTCTTCAGCGCCGGCCATGACTTCGCCGATGTCGCCAAGGCGGACCTGCAGACCGCCCGGCGGCTGCTGCTGACCTGCACCGAGCTGATGAACCTGATCCAGTCGGTGCCGCAGCCGGTGATCGCCCGGGTGCACGGGCTGGCCACCGCCGCCGGATGCCAGCTGGTGGCCGCCTGCGACCTGGCCGTGGCGGCCGAGTCGGCCGCCTTCGCGGCGCCGGGCGGCAAGGGCGGCTGGTTCTGCCACACGCCGATGGTCGCCATCGCGCGGAACGTCGGCCGCAAGCGCGCGGCCGAGCTCGCGCTCACCGGCGACGCCATCACGGCCCGCCAGGCGCTGGACTGGGGACTCGTCAACGCGGTCGTGCCCGACGCGGAGCTTGACGACGCGGTGCTCGCCCTGCTGACCCGGGCGACCCGGGGCAGCAGGGAATCCAAGGGGATCGGCAAGACGACCCTGTACGCGCAGCTCGACCTAGGACAGGCCGACGCCTACCGGCTCGCCGTCGAGGTGATGGCCGCCACCTCGCAGACCGACGCCGCGCGGGAGGGCATCGCCGCCTTCCTGGAAAAGCGCCCGCCGTCGTGGCCAGAATGAAGCAGCTAAATGACGCAGGTGTTAGCGACAGCCAGCGACGGCGCAGATGACCGGACAACGGCAGATGACAGAACAACGAACGAACTGGGCCGGGAACGTAGTGTTCAGCGCGGAGCGATTCCGCCGGCCCGCGTCCGTCGGGGACCTGCAGCGCCTCGTAGCCGGCAGCAGGCACGTCCGGGCACTCGGCACCGGGCACTCGTTCAGCACCGTGGCCGACTGCCGCGGCGACCTCGTGTCGGTGGCGGGCCTGCCGAAGGTCATCGAGGTCGACTCCGGCCTGGCGACGGTCACCGTGAGCGCGGGACTGCGATACGGGGAGCTGGCCGGGCGGCTGGACGAGGCGGGCTGGGCGCTGCGCAACCTCGGATCGCTGCCGCACATCTCGATCGCCGGGGCGTGCGCCACCGGGACGCACGGCTCGGGCGACGCCAACGGCAACCTGGCCACGGCCGTGTCGGCGCTGGAGATGGTGACCGCTGACGGCGACATCGTCGCGCTGAGCCGGGACCGCGACGGCGGGGAGTTCGCCGGGACGGTCGTCGCGCTGGGGGCGCTCGGGATCGTCACCAGCCTGACGCTCGACCTGGTGCCCGCCTTCCGCCTCCGGCAGTACGTATACGAGGGGCTGCCCGGCGACCAGCGTGATGAGCACCTCGCTGACATCCTCGCCAGCGGGTACAGCGTGAGCCTGTTCACCCGCTGGCGCGGCACCCGGGTCAGCCAGGTGTGGGTCAAGCGGCTGGCGCACGAGGACGACTCCCGGGCGGCAGCGGAGCGCGGCTCCGCCGCGGCGGAGCCGTCACGCTGGCTCGGCGCGACGCTGGCCGACGGCCCCCGCCACCCCGTGCCCGGCATGCCCGCCGGCTATACCACGCCGCAGCTTGGCGTGGCCGGGCCCTGGCACGAGCGGCTGCCGCACTTCCGGCTGGAGTTCACGCCCAGCAACGGGGAGGAACTGCAGTCGGAGTATCTCGTGCCACGCGACCGCGCGGTCGAGGCGCTGGCCGCGATCGACGGCATCAGGGACCGGGTGGCGCCGGTGCTGCAGATCTCGGAGATCCGCTCCGTGGCGCCGGACGACCTGTGGCTGAGCCCGAGTTACCTGCGGCCCACGGTGGCACTCCATTTCACCTGGATCAAGGACCCCGCGGCGGTGCTGCCGGTGCTGGCCGCGCTCGAGGACCGGCTCGCGCCACTGCGGGCGAGACCGCACTGGGGCAAGCTGTTCAGCGTCAGCCCGGCCACCGTCCGCGGCCTGTATGAGCGGCTGCCCGACTTCGAGCGGCTGCGCGGCCGCTATGACCCGGCGGGCAAGTTCGGCAACGAGTTCGTGGACGCCTACGTCCCGGCCAGCCGGTAGGACGGGCCGGCGGGCGGCGAGCGGACACCCCCGGCCACCGGTGGCCGGCGGCTGGCGGCGGGGCGCGCCCTGGAGGACTGAGGGCCCGTCGCCATCCGGGGCGACCCGCCATCAGCAGTCCATCGCACGGAACTTGTGATCACGTGCACGCGGCCTGATAGTTTCCTGGAAAGCGGCCGAGGCTCACCGGCGCGGGTCGACGTGAATCTTGGGCCCGGCACCGGAATGAGCCGGGCGCGATCCCGCGAGCACATCGCCCACCTGGTCAAGTCCGACAGTGGCCGCCACCAGCGGCCGCGGGTCAACAGATCCGGCGGCGAAGTGCTCGATCGCGCCGGTCAGCCCGAGCGAGGCGCCAAGGATCCCGACCGCGGTCACGTCCTTGAGGGCCAGCGTCCGGGTGTCGATTGGGCTCGGGCTGCCCGCCAGGCCGATGTAGACCACCCGCTTGCCCGGCTCGACCAGATCAAGGGCCAGCGCCGGGAGCGACTCGGCGTTGGAGCAGTCGATGACGGCGTCGAACGGGAGCCGGGGCAGGGTGTCCGCCGTCCAGGCGCCATGGACGCCCAGCGTCTTGGCGAACGCCAGCGACTCCGGCGTGAGTCCCAGGACGTGCACCTCGGCGTCACCGGCGAGCGCGAACTTCGCGGCAAGCAGCCCGATGGTGCCCGGCCCGAGCACCAGCACCCGGTCGCTCGGCTCCAGCGCAGCGGCCTGGACCGCGCGCAATCCGTTACCCCCTGGTTCTGCCAGCGCGCCAGCTACCGCATCGACGGCATCGGGCAGCTCGCGCAGCGCAACGACCGGAACGGCCAGCTGCTCGGCGAGCGCGCCGGGCCAGCCGCCGCGGATGCCGATCTCGAACCTGTCCTCGCACACGTAGTGCAATCCGTTGTAGCAGCGCCGGCACCAGCCGCAGCCGAGCATGGTGTCACCGGTGACCCGCCGGCCGAGCCAGGCAGGGTCGACGTCGTCGCCCACCGCGGACACGGTCCCGCACCACTCGTGCCCGGGCCGGATCGGGTACTCCGCGTGACCCTGATGCAGGTAGGCCATCTCGCCGGTGAAGAACTCGACATCGGTGCCGCACACCCCGGCCCGCTCGACGTCGACGACGACCTGGTCGGGCGCCGCCACCGGGCTCGGGACGTCGAAGACCGCGGATCGCCGGGGTCCGGTGATGACGAAAGCTCTCATGCCGTAGCAGACTCTGCCACAGGGGAAGATCACAGCGCCAGTGCAGCAAGCACAGAAAAGCGAGCAGCCCATGTCAGCGCAGCGCAGCGCCCAGTGGTACGCGGGAACCGACAGGAACGCCTACATTCACCGTGCCTGGATGCGCCGCGGCCTGCCGGCGCACGCCTTCGACGGGCGCCCGCATATCGCGATCGCGAACACCGCGTCGGACCTCGCACCGTGCAACTCGCACTTCGGCGAGGTCGCCGAGAGCGTCAAGCAGGGCGTCTGGGAGGCCGGCGGGGTGCCGATGAACCTCCCGGTCGTCTCGCTGGGCGAGACGCTGGTCAGGCCGACCGCGATGCTCTGGCGCAACCTGGCCGCGATGGCCGCCGAGGAGATGTTCCGGGCGAATCCGATCGACGGAGTGGTGCTGCTGGGCGGCTGCGACAAGACCATACCCTCGCTGCTGATGGCCGCGGCATCGGTCGACCTGCCCGCCGTGGTGGTCCCCGGCGGCCCGATGCTGACCGGGACGTTCCGCGGCCAGCAGCTCGGCTGCGGCACGGACGTGTGGAGGCTCAGCGAGCAGGTCCGGGCCGGCCAGCTGTCGGAGCAGGACTTCCTCCGCTCGGAGTCGTCGATGATCCGCAGCCGCGGCCACTGCAACACGATGGGAACGGCCTCGACCATGGCCTGCATGGCGGAGGCGCTGGGCATGACCATCCCCGGCTTCGCCGGCACGCCGGCGCCGGACAGCCGGCTGCTGGAGCACTCGCACGCGACCGGGCGGCTCGCGGTCGAGCTTGTCGCCGAGGGGCGCCGGCCTTCCGCGCTGCTGTCGCGGGGCTCGTTCCGCAACGCGATCATTGCCCTGGCGGCGATCGGAGGATCCACGAACGCGGTTGTCCACCTGCTCGCGATCGCAGGGCGGCTCGGGATCGGGCTGTCTCTCGACGACTTCGACGCGGTCGGCGCCGGCGTGCCGCTGCTGGTCGACCTGCAGCCGGCCGGGCGGCACCTGATGGAGGATTTCCACCGCGCTGGCGGGCTGCTCGCGGTCCTGCGCGAGGTACGCGACCTGCTGGATCCTGACGCGCTCACGGTGACGGGCAGGCCGCTGGCTGACCACCTGGCGGACGCGGCGATCTGGGATGACGACGTCATCCGGCGGCGCTCCGCGCCCCTGCAGGAGGACGCGGGCATCGCCGTGCTCTACGGGAACCTGGCGCCATCGGGCGCGGTGATCAAGCCCGCGGCGGCGTCTGCGGCGCTGCTGCGGCACCGCGGCCCGGCGTTGGTCTTCGACAGCATCGAGGACATGCATCACCGGATCGACGACCCGGACCTGGATGCCGACGCGGACTCGGTGCTGGTGCTGCGGGGCTGCGGGCCGAAGGGATACCCGGGAATGCCCGAGGTGGCGAACCTGCCGCTGCCGCCCAGGCTGCTCCGCCGCGGCATCACGGACATGGTGCGCATCTGCGACGGGCGGATGAGCGGCACCGCGTACGGCACGGTGGTGCTGCACGTTGCGCCGGAGGCAGCGGCCGGCGGTCCGCTCGGGCTGGTCCGGACGGGCGACCCCATCATCCTGGATGTGGCGGCGAGACGGCTGGAGGTGGACGTTCCAGCGGGCGAGCTGGCCGGCCGCGAGCCGTCCGCCGCCATGGTGGCCGGGTTCGCCGCGCCGGCGCGGGGCTGGGAGCGGTTGTACGTCGATCATGTCCTGCAGGCCGATCAGGGCGCCGACCTGGACTTCCTGCTCGGCGCCAGCGGCTCGGCGGTCTCCCGCGAGTCACACTGAACCCGGCCGCCCGGCGGCCCGGCTGGCCTGCGGCCCGGCTGGCCTGCGGCGAGCTCCCTGGCCTGCGGCGCCCGCCTATCGTTGGTTACGCAAGGTGTTGTAATATTTACTATCAGTGACGGAAGGAATGCCCGACCACACCCCGCCCGCTCGATAACCGACAGCCCGGCAGCCCGCGCGCTCGCCGGGCAGCACCCGGGAGCAGTTCACGTGGCCAAGCCGACGGAGCGCGAGCAGTTTGCCGCGCAGCAGGCCAGGCTGGCATCGGAAACCGAGGACCAGGCCGCAGCGGTGATTGACAGCAAGCACCGCGACGCCCGCGACGCGCGGAACGCCCAGGAGCGGTTTGACGTACAGGCCGACACCGAGCGCCGCGACGCCAGGGACGTGCTGGAGCTGGCCGAGGTGACAGCCGACACCGAGCGCCGCGAGGACCGGGACGTCCTCGAGCTCGCCGAGGTGAAGGCCGACACCGAGCGCCGCGACGCCAGGGACGTCCTGGAGCTGGCCGAGGTGACAGCCGACACCGTGCGCCGCGAGGACCGGGACGTCCTCGAGCTCGCCGAGGTGACAGCCGACACCGTGCGCCGCGACGCCAGGGACGTCCTGGAAGTGGCCGAGCTGAAGGCCGACGCCGAGCGCCGCGAGCTGCTGCAGGCCCTGCGGGACAAGTCGCAGGCGCAGTTGCAGCAGGCCCAGCGGCTGGAGAACCTCGGCCAGCTCGCGGGCGGCGTCGCGCACGACTTCAACAACCTGCTCGCCGTGATACTCAACTACGCGTCCTTCGTGTCCGAGGAGCTCGCCGCCGCCTCCGGGGCCGACTGGCCAGAGCGGCTGGACTCCGCCCGCGACGACCTCGCGCAGATCATCCGCGCTGCCGAGCGGGCCGCCGGGCTCACCCGCCAGCTGCTGGCCTTCGCCCGCCGGGAGGTGATCCGGCCGCAGGTACTCGACCTCGACAATGTCATCACCGCGGTGCAGGAGATGCTGCACCGGACACTGGGCGAGCACGTCGAGTTGGTCACCAGGCTCGGCGGTGACCTGTGGCCCGTCCTGGCCGACCCGGGAAAGCTCGAGCAGGTGCTGGTGAACCTCGCGCTCAACGCCCGCGACGCCATGCCCGGCGGCGGGACGCTCCTCATCGACACCAGCAACACCGCGGACGGCGATGCGATCGCCGGGGGATCCGCCGGTCCCCTTGCCGGAGGGGCCAAGGCGCCGCCGGGGGGGCACGTGCGGCTACGCGTCAGCGACACCGGAACCGGCATGACCCCCGAGGTCATCACGCACGCGTTCGAGCCGTTCTACACCACCAAGGACCAGGGCACCGGAACCGGGCTCGGCCTGGCTACGGTCTACGGAATCATCTCCCAGGCCGACGGCCACATCCAGATTCACTCCGAGCCCGGCACGGGCACGACCTTCACCATCACGCTGCCGATCACCGCGGAGGCAGCCGCCCCGGAGGCGGCAGCCGTGCCCTACCAGCCCCGCCCCGCGGGAGAGACTGTCCTGATCGTGGAGGACGAGGAGGCCCTTCGCGAGGTGACAAAACGGATTTTCACCCGCAACGGCTACACCGCGATCACCGCGGCGAACGGCCCGGAGGCCCTGCGCATCGCCCGCGGCCATCCTGGCGAGATCAACCTGATCGTCACCGACGTCATCATGCCGCACATGCTCGGCAAGGAGGTGGCGGAGAGAATCCGGGCGATCAGGCCCGGAATAGACGTGCTTTACATGTCCGGTTACGCCCAGCCCGTGCTCACCTCCCAGGGCAGGCTCGATCCCAACGTGACCCTGGTCGAGAAGCCGTTTTCCGAGGCCGAGCTACTGGCCAAGGCCGGGCAGTTGCTGAACAGCCACTCCCGCCCGGCATCAAGGCGATCGGGGCCCGCTGGCTAAAGTCGTCTGGGCGGTGCCTGCTCCGATGAGCGGTGCCTGCTCCGATTGCCAGGTCACCCAGGAGAGGCGGCAGCATGCGCACGATGACGTTCGGTGTGCGAACCGGCGGCCGCGAGACCGTGCACGACATCACCGCGCACTGCGAGGAGTTCGCCCGCGATGCGGCCGGGGGCGGTGACGGGCTGCTGCACGTGTTCGTCCCGCACGCGACCGCCGGCGTGGCGGTGATGGAGCTGCACGCGGCCAGTGACGCCGACCTGCTGGCCACGCTGTCACAGCTGCTGCCCGCCGGCGATCAGTGGCGGCACGCGCACGGGTCACCCGGCCATGGCCGCTCGCACGTGCTGCCGGCATTCGTTGCGCCGTTTGCCGTGCTGCCCGTGGTAGCCGGATCGCTCGCGCTCGGCACCTGGCAGTCGGTGGCGCTGGTCGACCTGAACGTGGACAACCCGGACCGCCAGGTGCGGCTGTCGTTCCTGGGATAACGGGCCTGCCGGGCGCCGGGCGGGCGTCGCCGCGACTGCGGCGGTTCAGATGACCGGGCGCCCAGGGTAGCGTCGCGGGCGTGTGCCTTCTTATCGCGCTGTCCGGGGTGGTGGACGGCGTGCCGCTGATGGTGGCCGCCAACCGGGACGAGCGCTATGACCGGCCGGCCGAGGTGATCACGGTGCTGCGTGGCGCGGCGCCGCGGATACTCGGCGGCCGGGACGCGGTGGCCGGCGGGACCTGGCTGGCGGTGAACTCCCATGGCCTGGTGGCGGGCCTGACGAATCAGCCGTCGGCCGGGGGGCGGGATGACACCAGGCGGTCGCGGGGGGAACTGCCGCTGGCGTTCGCCGCGCACGCCGACGCGGCCACGGCGGTCGCCGAGGTCTGCCCGAGGCTGGATCCGTCGGACTACAACCCCTGCTGGCTGCTAGTCGGCGACCGGCACGCCCTGTACTCCGTCGGCATGACCGGCGGCCACCGTCCCGTTGTCCGGCAGCTGCCGCCCGGAGCCTACGTGCTGGAGAACGCGCCGTTGCCGGACTACTCGCCCAAGGCACGGCAGGTAGCGGCGATGGTAGCGGCCGGGATTGCCGCAGCCGGCGCCGGGGCCGGGACCGCCGGGGCTGCCGGGGCTGCCGGGGCTGAGGCCGGGGCTGCCGGGGCTGCCGGGGCTGAGGAGGCGCTGGCCGCGGTGCTGCGAGATCACCGGCCCGCCGCCGGGCGGCAGGAAGCAGATACTGGCGAACAGGAGCCTGGCCCGGCCGGCCGGGCGGGCCGGGTTCATACAATCGGCCGGGTCCGGCCGGCCGAGCTGTCGGCGGCCTGCGTCCACACGGCGCTCTACGGGACCCGGTCCGCCATGCTCGTCGCCGTCGGCGATACCGGAGTGCCCCGGGTCCGCGTGGCCGACGGCCCGCCCTGCCAGGCGCCCTTCCAGGATGTGACTGCCTTGTGGTCGGTGGCCGTGCAGGGTTCAACCCGTGCGATGTGAATCTGGGCGGCACCCAACCCGCCCAGATTCACATCGCACGGGTTGGCGAAGGGCCTTCGGGTTGGCGAAGGGCCTTCGGCGCCCCGCATCGGCCTCGGGGCCCCGCATCGGCCTCGGCGCCCCGCATCGGCCTCGGGGGGCAGTCAGCTCGTGAAGGTGGCCCAGAGGAGGTACACGTTCAGGGCGATGATCACGGCGGCGATGCCGCTGGTTGCCGCGGTGGTCACGCGGCGATTGACCAGCGCGCCCATGATGTCCGCGCGCCGGGTGACCAGGATCAGCGGCACCAGCGCGAACGGGATGCCGAAGGACAGCACGACCTGGGAGATCACCAGGCTGCTGGTGGTGGGCAGCCGGAGCGCGAGCACGACGAGCGCGGGCAGCATGGTGAGCCCGCGGCGGAGGAACAGCGGGATGCGGCGGCCGATGAAGCCCTGCATGACGACCTGGCCGGCGTACGTGCCCACGCTGGAGGAGGACAGCCCGGACGCGAGCAGCGCGACAGCGAACGCCAGCGCGGCGCCGCCGCCGACCATCCGGCCCAGCCCGGCGTGCGCGGCCTGAATCGAGTCGACCGGAGCATGACCGGCCCGGTTGAACAGGGAGGCGGCGACGAACAGCATCGCGAGGTTGATCAGCCCGGCCGCGCCGAGCGCGATGAGCACGTCGAGCCGCTGGAAGCCCAGCAGCTCGCGCCGCTCGGCATCGTCGCGGCAGTGCACCCGTGACTTCGTCAGGGCGGAGTGCAGGTAGACGACGTGCGGCATGACGGTCGCCCCGATGATGCCGGCGACGAGCAGCACGCTGTCGCTGCCGGGCAGGACGGGGACCAGCCCGCCGGCGATCGCCCGCGGATCGACCCCCACGGCGAACAGGTCGTAGGCGAAGCCGAGGAAGACGATGCCGAGCAGCGCGCAGATCGCCATCTCGAAGCGACGGTAGCCGCGCTGCTCAAGAGCCAGGATTCCGAACGCCACAACCGCGGTGATCAGGCCGGCTGGCAGCAGCGGCACGTGGAAGAGCAGGTTGAGCCCGACCGCGGCGCCGATGAACTCGGCCAGGTCGGTCGCCATGGCAATGAGCTCCGCCTGCACCCACAGGCCGCGGGACACCGCCAGCGGCAGGTGATCGCGGCACAGCTCCGGCAGGTCGCGCCCGGTGGCGACGCCGGTCTTGGCGGACAGGTACTGCACCAGCATGGCCATCAGGTTGGCCGCCACGACGACCCAGGCCAGTGTGTAGCCGAATCTGGCACCGGCAGAGAAGTTAGTGGCGAAGTTGCCGGGATCGATGTAAGCGACCGCCGCGACGAACGCCGGGCCGAGCAGCGCCATGACGCCGCGCGCCCGGCCGCGGGACCGCAGCACCCGCAGCCCGCTTGGCGGTCCCTCCGGAGAGGTCACCGCTGTCTGAGCGGACAGCACGCCCGCCGGCTCGGCGGGACCTGGCCCGGCCGCCAGCGGCAGCCGCAACGCTGGGTCCCCGGCCGGCGGCGGACCCAACCTCAGCCGACCGACGGGCCGAGGCCGAGCGACTGCGGGGTGCTCGAGTCAGGCGAGGGCTGGTTCAGGCCCTCGTCCAGCGGGCCGAACTCCGTCATCAGCGACGCGCTGCCGCCCCAGGGCGTCTGCTCCTCAGCGACCAGGGTGTTGGTGGTGAGCAGCAGGCCGGCCACCGAGGCCCCGTTCTGCAGCGCAGAACGGGCAACGCGGAGCGGGTCAATGATGCCCATCTCAATCATGTTACCGTAGCGCCCCTCCAGGGCATCAAACCCCTCGTCAGGTCCCATCTGCCTCATCCGGGCAACGACCTCCTCGCCGGCGTAGCCGGCGTTGGACGCGATGAGGTAGGCGGGCGCGGTCAGTACGCTGCGCACGATATTGACGCCGATGGCGTAGTCGTCCTTGACCCGCAGGTCGTCCAGCGCGTTCTCGGCGTGCATCAGCGCGGCCCCGCCGCCGGCCACGATGCCCTCGGCCATCGCCGCCCGGGTGGCGGACAGCGCGTCCTCCACCCGGTGCTGCAGTTCCTTCAGCTCGGCATTGGTCGGCGCGCCGACCCTGATCACGGCGACCTTGCCGGTCAGCGCGCCGATCCGCTCGGCGAGCACATCCTCGTCGATCCCGAACGTTGCCCGCTGCTGCTCCGCGCGAAGCTGCGTGACCCTGAACTCGACCGCGCCGGGGGCGCCGCCGCCGCCGACGATGGCGGTACGGTCCGCGTTGACCCGCACCTGGCGGGCCCGGCCGAGCTGCTCGATGGTCATCGTCTCCAAGGTGAACCCGGAGTGCCTGCTGTACACGGCGCCGCCGCAGATCGAGGCGATGTCCTCCAGCTTGTGCAGCCGGCGGTCACCGAAGCCGGGGGCCCGCACGGCGACGCACTGGAAGACCCGGTTGACGTGATTGTGCACGATCATGCTCAGCGCCGTGCCCTCGACGTTCTCGGCGATGATGACCAGCGGCCGCGGCGCTCGCATGATCTTGTCAAGCAGCGGCATCAGCTGCTGGACCTTCGAGATCTTCTCGCTGCACATCAGGATGTACGGGTCGTCGACGATCGCCTCCAGGCTGGCCGGGTTCGTCACCAGGTACGGCGAGAGGTACCCGTTGTCGA
>Ga0302325_10004192_pt1 | contig 33399 bp, 32 predicted proteins | sample Palsa_T0_2_FD_201948 | JGI IMG/M metagenome (GOLD analysis project Ga0302325, IMG submission 201948) | Peat permafrost microbial communities from Stordalen Mire near Abisko, Sweden - Palsa_T0_2 | ecosystem: Environmental > Terrestrial > Soil > Palsa > Peat permafrost | place: Sweden: Abisko... | reverse complement strand
GTGGCGACCCGCGGCATGGTGCGGTGAAACGCGGTGTCGAAGCATGCCACCTGAGGCAATCTCGGGTAGCGCTGGCGGAACGCCTCGATCAACTCGATCTCGAGCGGCAGATGCTCCGGATCGAAGGGGCTGAGCCGGTGCAGCTCCTCGACCATTTCCGCGGTGACTTGCTGCGGCTCGCTATATTTCGGGCCGCCATGCACTACGCGGTGCCCCACCGCGGCCAATGCGTCACGCCCGCTGTGTTCCTCGATCCAGTCGGTCAGGGTGCCCACCGCCGCTGCGTGGTCCGCCGCTGTCACTGGATGCGAAAAATTATCCGATGGGTTCAAGCCCTTCACCTTCAAGACGGTCTGCGGCAGCCCAATCCGTTCAAGCTCGCCCCCCAAAATCCGTCGTAGCGGCTCGCCGGCCTCGAACAGCGCGAACTTGATGCTCGACGAGCCGCCATTGATCGTCAGGATGCTTGGGTCAGCCGGTTTCATCGCCGGCTCCTTCGCCAGTCTGCAATCCGAGCGAAGCCAGTTGGGCACAGGTTGACCTGTAGTCCGTGTGAAGAATGCCGCGAATCCCCAAACCTTCGGCGATCTCGACAAACATCGGGGTGTTTTCGATATAGACGACCTGCCGGGCTGGCACCTGGGCAATGTCCAGCGCCAGCCGGAAGATGTCTGCGTCGGGCTTGCGCACGTGGACAAAGCAGGAGGAAATAAAGAAATCAACGATCGCGGCCAGCTTGAATTTTCGAATTCGATGCGCATTCAGTTCGCGTGCTTCGTTGCTGACCACGGCGATCTTCAGCCCGTGCCGGGCCTTGAGTCGGACGACCATATCGATCATTTCGGGGTGAGATTTGGACTGCGCGAACATGAAGCGCCGAAACTGAGCCCGGGTGAAGGCTCGCTCTTGATAGAACACCACCCGGCCCAAATATTCTTCGAACGTCAGCTTGCCTTCCTCGTGGGTCTCGAAGGTCAGGCTATGGCGGCCCTCCATCTCGGCCCAGTCCAGCTTGAAGTGGGTCGCCGCCCGCTCGCGGGCATGATGGTCCCACCCGTCGGTGAGCAGGACGCCGCCGATATCCAGGAACAGGCAGGTGAGTGCTGGTATTGTCTTCATTGTTTTGTGTTCGCCGAGCGGATCATCGATGCCATAGCGTGCGCAGCTTTCGAAGGGATCGCGAGCGGTCATGATGCGGCCCGCTTGCGCCCCACCATCACCGAGGTGCGGGTCGCAGCCGACAAATTACGGGCTTAGGCGCCGGTTACCCGTCTCCCTACCAGCGCGACCATAGCCGGCAGCGATCCTGTGAGGCAGGTTCGGAAATTACGCAATGTGACGCCCAGCCCGAGAGGGCGGCTTGGCCGAGCAAACGTGGGCTGTGGCAGGATATTTTCGCCGCGTTGTCGGGCTGCGCCGAGCCGGCGGTGGTGGTGATGATCGACAGCACGGCGGTGCGCGCCCACCGCGCGGCGAGCGGGGCAAAAGGGGGGAATGCGGCCAAGCCATCGGCCGCTCGCGCGGCGGACGCACGACCAAAATCCACGCGCTGATCGACCTCGCCGGCCGGCCGCTCGCCTTGCGCCTGAGCGGCGGCAACATCGCCGACATCACCATCGCCGCGCCGCTGCTGTGCCAGACAGCCCCGAGCGCCTGGCTGATCGGCGACAAAGGCTACGACGCCGACCATCTGCGCGCCCTGCTCGACAGCCGCGGCACCACCGCCGTCATCCCCAATAAGGCCAATCGCAAGCGCCTCTTCCCCTTCGACGCCGAGCGCTACAAATGGCGCAACGTCATCGAGCGCACCAACTGCCGCATCAAAGACTTCCGAGCCATCGCCACCCGTTTACGACAAGCTCGCCCGCAACTTCCTCGCCGGCTTGTGCCTCGTCACCGCTCTGATCTATTGGTGCTGATTGAGTCCACACCCTAGTTCTCGAGCGCCTGCACTTTTGCCAGGCGGCGTCGGTGACGGGAGGCACCACTGAACCGCGCGGTCAGAAAAGTTTCGATCAGCTCCAAAGCAAGCGCCGCCCCGATCACCTTTCCGCCGAGACAAAAGACGTTCATGTCGTCGTCTTCAACGCCCTGATGGGCAGAAAAGACATCATGGATTAGCCCGGCATGCACACCAGGGACCTTGTTCGCAGCGATGGAGGCTCCAACGCCGCTGCCGCAGAGCGCCACGCCGCGCTCGACTTCGCCCGCGGCGACGGCCCTGGCCAAGGGGATGATGAAGTCGGGGTAGTCATCTTCGGGGTTTAGTTGATGGGCGCCGAAATCCACCACCTCGTACCCCGAGCCGCGCAGCGCTTCCGCGATCTCCCCTTTCAGGACAAAGCCGCCATGGTCCCCGGCGATACCGATGCGCATCATGGTTTCTCCTTGACCCTCCAGGCAAAGTTATGCGGCGCGCTTCGCTTGAAGATCGTTCATTTCCAGTTCTTCGAAAATGTCGACGAGTATTTGAGACATAGTCAGCACCGGATTTCCGGCGGCCGAGAACGGCATGTCGGGGCGCTTGATTTGGGTGTTCCTCGCGGTCAGGTTTTTATCGGGAGAGCCGTGATAATTGCCTCAAAATCCGCGGCCTTGAGGCTAGCGCCGCCAACCAGCGCGCCGCCCACTTCGGGCAGCGCAAGAATGTCGCGCGCGTTGGACGGCTTGACCGACCCGCCGTAAAGGATGCGCACGTCTTTCCCTTCGGTACCCAAACGCGCCACGAGGCACTGGCGGATATGCGCGTGCATCTCCGCGATCTCCTCAGAGGTCGGCATGTGCCCTGAGCCAATCGCCCACAGCGGCTCGTAGCCGATCGCGACGGCGGACGCGGTCATGGCTTCGGGGACGCTGCCCGCGATCTGATCGCCGCATACGGACAATGCGTTGCCGTCCAGCCGCTGCGTTTTCGTCTCGCCGACGCAGATGATCGCCAGAAGCCCGGCGCGGCGTGCGGCGTTCGCTTTCGCCGCCACGATGGCATCGGTCTCGTCATGATGTTGGCGGCGCTCCGAATGGCCGACGATGACTGCGGCGGCACCGGCGCCTTTCAGCATTTCGGCGCTGATGTCTCCCGTGAACGCGCCGGAGACTTCCGCGCTGCAATCCTCGCCGCCGATGGCGATCCGGCCCGCTGCGGTCTGCACCGCCCGAGCGATCAACGTCGCGGGCAGGCAGATCAGAATGTCGGCGAACGGCGGCACACCCTCCGCCGAGGCGGCAATCGCCTCGATTTCGCCGAGCTGCGGCGCCAGCCCGTGCATCTTCCAGTTTCCGGCGATCAAAGGCCGCATGTATTCCTCATCGGCGAATCCCGCGGGACACAACGAAATTGGAACCGTCAGTACCGGTCACGCGGCGGCAAACGTGATGCCGTAATAGGTCAGGAATCTTTCGTCGAAGGCCCGATCGATCGTCACGGTGGGATCGTATGCCGGGCTGTCCTTGACCCGCTGACGATCGGTGTCGATGTTCACCAATTGATCAGTCCAATCGATGTCTCGTACCGATCGAGGCGAGATCAGGACCGTCTTCCCGGCCCACCAGTTCGTCGTATCGATAAGAAGATAACGGATGCTCCAATCCGCATCTTCGATAAGGAAGTCCTCGACGTGACCGATCTCACCGTCAGTGGCATGGATGTGGTACCCGGTGACCGCTTTGACGCTGCGCAGATGCACATCGTCGCGGCTTGCCTGGGCATCGGCAATCTCCGCCTCGCGCCGCCGCAATCCGGGCGAAATCGGCACCGCGCCGCCCATGCCGCCCATATAGCCGTAGCCACCCATGTAGCCGATACCGCCCATATAGCCGTAGCCGCTATTCCAATACGGGCTGTAGCCGTAGTAACCGTAAGCGTTCGTCTCCATCTGCCGCGACACCGGCCGATCGGTGTCGATCTCCGGGCTATCCTTGATTTGCTGCATGGTCAATTTGACCGAGCATTTCTCTTCCTTTGCATCGAGACTCTTCAACGCGGAGGAAGGCAGAAGGACTTTGCGGCCGGAGAGCCAGTTGCCGGTATCGACGACCAGCCAACGCACCAGCCAACTGGTGTCGTCGAACAGGAAGTCGCTGACGGTGCCGATCTCACCATCGCTGGCCGCCACGGCGTAGCCTTTAATCGCGGCTGCATGCCACAACATTGCGGGGTCCTCTTTTGTTCAAGTGTTCCGCGGATGCGGAGCAGGATTGCGATCAACCGTTGGTCTTGCCGGTGACATTGTTCGACAGGTGCGTCTTCCAGTACGCGTCGACCTTCTGACTTTCCTGATCGAACAGGCCGGGGGTGGCGAATTGGTCATGGCTCACCAGCGGGCCGGTCTCCATGGCGCTCTTGGTGGTATCGAGTACCAGCAGACTCGCGCTCGGAGTCACCTTGAAGTCGGCCCAGGGAACCGCAACGTATTTTTCGTCGATCCCGAACATCCCGCCGCGGGCGACGATCAGATAGGCGATCTTGCCGGTCTGTGGGCTCATCACGATGTCGTCGACGCTGCCGAGAGCCGTGTTTTGCGGGTTGAGCACATCGATGCCGATCAATTGATCGGAGCGGAACGAGGCATTCTTGGCCGTAACCGGCTGCGCGGCGGCGATCTGCCGCTGCTGCCAGCCCGGCACGTCGGCGGTCGGCGCCTTCCCGCTTTTCAGATCGGCCACGTACAGTTTGTAGGTGTCACGCGTGGTGGCGAGCACGTCCTCGCAGGCCTGCTGATGGCCGCCTCGGGCGAGAATGTTGGTGGCGGCAATCAGCGTCCGGACATCGTAGCCGGGCCGCGCGTCCCGGTAGCCGGTCGTGCCCTTCGCCGGGATGCCGCCCTCCTGCATGCCGTAGCCGAGGCCGTAGCCACCCATCATGGGATAGCCGTACCCGTAACCGGATCCGCTCAGCCAGTAGCCGTCCTTCTGCATCTGGCTGTCGAAGGCGCGCAGATCGGTCAGGCACTGCTGTGCGGGTTGGGCTGCCGCAGTCTTTTCAGTCGGGGCCGGCGGATTTGCCGCGCCGGTCGCCGTGGGCTCCGCCGCGAACAAAGGCGTGGCGAGACCGAGACAAATGCAGGCCGCCACGGAACTGGCGAGGATGGAGCTAGTCATTGTTTCGTCTCCTTGTTGCAGTCTTGAGCCGGCGTGAGTCCAGCTTGCTGCGAGGTTATCCACTGAGGGTGATAAATGGTTGTCGCCGTACCGCGTCGGCAGACTCGGAAACTACTCAACTTCGAACGCGATAAATCGGTTTCGGTGGCCGGACCGGTTCCCCTTCGGCGGCGCGATGGTCGGTTTGGAAAAGAAGGCGATTGACGGGGATTCGGCTGTACTACCCCACTAGAATTACCTTCTTGCGCCCTTACCCGACAGCTTTGACCTTACCTTCCCGAGTTGCCTTCACCGACCTGTCGCCGTATCGAAACCGGTAGCATCCTAATTGGAGCTTCTGAAAAGCTGGGCCGCATAAAAAATCAGCCCAGTAATGAGAAAGCCCAATACCGCCCAGGGCCAATACGGTTCAGGAACCGATAACCACGCAATGAACGTTCCCCTTGTCGGCGTTAGAGAGAAAAACGGTGAGTGGATGAATTCGAGCATCAGGCCCAAGACTGCGCCAAGCACGCTGATGCCGAGCCAAACGAATTGATGCCGCCGCGTCCAATGCAATGGGTCCTGAACCAGATTCATCTTGTTCCTCTATGCAGCTGGCCGGAGCCAATCGATCGACCGATGTCTCCATAGTAGTCGTGGTAATGGTTTTCGTAGGCCCAATCGACCGTTTTCGACGCATCGTATAATGGACTGCCTTTGACCTTTCGACGATCAACACCGAGGTTCACCAGCCGATCCGCCCAATCGATCTTTCGCACCAACCGTGGCGCGATCAGCACCTTCACCCCGAACCACCAGTTCGACGTATCGACGACCAGAAAATGAATGCTCCAATCAGCATCCTCGACAAGGAAGTCCTCGACATGACCGATCTCGCCGTCGCTCGCGTGAATATGGCAGCGGGCGACCGCTGCGATGCTGCGGAGATGCGGATCGCCGTCGCAGTGTCGAGCGTCGGCAATGGCCTTAGCGCGCCGTGTCGATCCCGGCGAGCGTGACGTCACTATCGCTGCGGTGCCCATGGTGCCCATCCCGGCGCCCGGCATATGGTCGCAGCCCTCTATGCTGAAACCGGTGCGCCAATACGGGCTCCAGCCGTAGTAATCGTAAACCCTGGTTTCCATCTGCCGCGAGACCGGCCGATCGGTGTCGATCGCCGGGCTGTCCTTGATTTGCTGGTCGGTCAAGGTGACCGAGAATTCGTGTTCTTTCGCATCGAGCTGCCCCAAGACGGAAGGGGGCAGAAGGACCTTGCGGCCGGGGAGCCAGTTGCCGGTATCGACGACCAGCCAGCGCACCCGCCAGCTGAGGTCATCGAACAGGAAGTCGCTGACGGTGCCAATCTGACCATCGCTTGCCGTAATGGCGTACCTCTTGAGTGCCGATGCGTTCCACAACATTTCCGCTCCTCTGCGTTCAATTGTCTGCGGACCGGGTACGGAATGTGGCGATCACCGCTGGTTCTGTTGTTGCCATTGTTCGCGCTTCACACCCTTGTTGCGGTCAACTGATGTCAATCGAGCTTGCGGCTGCGCTAACAATTAAGCTGACAAATGGTTGTCGGCGGAGCGTGCAGGCAGGCTCGGAATTTACCTAGTCACCCAGCGGTCGATGCCGGTCCGGTGCGGTCGGGCGGTCGCTTGGCCGCGGCCACGTCAGGGCGCCGGTGTGGCTTAGCACGAGCCGCTTTCCAAGGCGGTCAGTTCATTGCTCAACTCGCTCACGGCTGTTCCTCCCGTTGACCGTGGTCGATTTCCGGCTTTATCCGGCCGGTCCCGCCGCACGGTTATCCGAAGAGGAGGCTGTGGAGATAGCCGGTATGATGTCGGCGAACGCGAGGCTTTAAATCAGTCTATGTCCCCGGCCCAGGGCCGCCGCGGGTGATGAAGAGGCCCCAGAACAGGGTCGAGAGAGCCAGCCAGAAGATGATCATGAGCGGTTTGTGCAAGAAGATCGCCCCGTCAGCAATGATGAAGTCCCCGGAGTAAACCCATGACGAGGACCGCCCGGCGACGTCGGAGAGGTAGTAGTCGAGGTCAGTCCTCGGATGCAAAACGTGCAGGTGGAGAACGATACTTTGGCAGCCGAGAATGAGAACGAGGACCACGAAGGCGATGGCAATGAACCAGCCGAGTGGTCGCGCGTTCATTTCGTCTCACATTCGCCGCGAACCTGGCCAGGGGGATTCCGGCTAGGTCGGTAGAGCTAGTTTTTCCTCATACGCTTGCTGGCCCGTTCGCCGCGAGCGGGACGCGAGCGGCGCCATTCGTCGCCGTAATACCCGTCGGCTTACCGGCCTTCTCAATTAGCTGAAGGAATGGCTTGATGATGTCGATCGGCATCGGGAAGACGATGGTGGAGTTCTGTTCGGCGCCGATCTCGGTCAGCGTCTGGAGATAGCGCAATTGCATGGCGGCCGGGACGCTCGAGAGGATCTGGGCGGCGTTGACCAGGGTTTGCGAGGCCTGAAACTCGGCTTCAGCGTGGATGACCTTGGCGCGCCGGTCGCGTTCCGCTTCTGCCTGTTTGGCGATGGCGCGCACCATGTTTTCGGTAAGCTCGACGGTCCTGATCTCGACGTTGGTGACCTTGATTCCCCAGGTTTCGGTCTGGGAATCGAGGATGCTCTGGACGTCGGCGCTGAGTTTTTTTCGTTCGGACAGCATCTCATCCAGTTCGTGCTGCCCCAGCACGGCGCGGAGGGTCGTCTGCGCGAGCATGACGGTCGCGGGAAGGTAGCGCTGGACGGAAATGACGGCCCGTTCGGGATCGACGACGTTGAAGTAGAGCACCGCGTCGACCTTCATCGATACGTTGTCGCGCGAGATCACGTCCTGGGTCGGTATCTCGATGACCTGGATGCGCAAATCGACCCGCACCATTTCCTGGAAGAACGGGATCAGCAGCACCAGGCCAGGCCCCTTCACCCCCTGAAAGCGCCCGAGCGTAAAAACGACCGCTCGCTCATATTGGCGCAGGATCTTTACGGTCGCCGTGATCACAGCAAAGGCCACGACCAAGACGATCGGAACGATAAACATCATCGAGAAGCCCATGGCGCGCTCCTTTTGGGCGGCGCCCATAAATCGACCCGAGTATCCGTTAGCCTGGGCTTAAGCGGACCGAATAGATCTATCGGCAATGCAGATGGAGGACTTGGCCCCAGACGGACCCCGCGCGGCAGGATCGGATTATACTCAGCACCGTTTGCGAGAATTAGCCAATGGGCCATGAACGGCAGTGTCAAGGTTTGGATTGTGATCTGAGTTTGCGTGGTTGGAGCGCGCCCGCCGTAGCAAGCGCGTTCCAACCAATGTCGTCGCTGGCCAATTAGATTTTGCTGGGATACTTATATTCCGGTGCACTCTTGAGCTGGTCCGCCGTAGTGTTCATCGTGGCATGCCATTTCTTGTCGTCGGCGGTGTAGCTGAGGCTGATAGCCGAAGGCCGCACGGCGACGTAGTGGTCACCCATGCCGAGATATCCGCCGACCCCGACGATGTAGGCGCTCAGTCCGGAGCGATCCAACGCCAACTCCTTGATGGTGCCGATATCCTGTTTTTGGTCGTTGTAAACATCGAGGCCGATCACGCCCGAACTGAGGCGGTCACCCGATGGAATATTGGTGAACATTCCGCCCGCGCTTGTGCCTTTTTTCTGGCTACTGGCATTGACCGCGGTGAGTTCGGTCATGGAATCGGGGGTGATCGACATCATCACGGCATTGCCAGCTTTATCGTCCGCGCGCACGAGAAACGAGTCCGGCAGCACCGTCACGTCAGTGAAGCCTGCTTTCTGAAGGCGGGCGGTCAATTCCTGCTGAAGATCGCCCGGGCTCGCCTGTGTTTCGGCAGCCGCCGATTTCGGCGGCGCAGCCGGGGCTGGAGTTGCCGGAGCAGGTACCGCGCCCGTTTGGGCGAAAGCGGCGGAAGAGACTGCCAGCATTACGGCCACCGCCGCTAATTTAGCTTTTTCCATTTCGATCTCCTGGTGTTCGGCTGGGAGGAGGTTTGACGCCCAAAGCCGGCGGAGGATCAAAAGACCAGCCGCTTATGATCTTAGCTGGGAGGAGATCACCGAGAGCAGAGCCGGAAACTACTTAGACCGACCGGTCACATTTGACGGTCAAAACCGGGGTACGCTTTCGTACAACGTGGATACATGACATTGATGGAGCGCAAGGGCAGAGGACGACACGGTGACCCGATTGGTAGTCGTTTCAAGCGATCAGGCGCGAGCCGGCAGGCGCGTCATTCTGAAGGTCGCCCGCGGTCAGCCGATCAGCTCCAGCGGGGGGCTGACATTCGAGTGCGGAAACTCGGTGCTGTTGTTCTCGAAGACGTCGATTTGGAACAAATCCGAGACTGCGTTATCGAATGCGACTGTAGTGCGTTTAACGAGATAGTGGCAGTGTACGTCCTGGCATTCGTGGCCGGAACCATCAGTCATGTCCCCGGCGGACTTGGCGTGTTCGACGCCGTCATCCTGGTCGGTCTTGGCGCTCGCCGTCCAGCCGACGAAATCCTCGCCGGGCTTCTCGCGTTTCGCATTATCTACCAGCTGATCCCGGTGGTTGCCGCGGGTGTGTTGTTCGCCGCCCTGGAAGCCACAACGGCCCGGCGGCTGTTCTCGCGGATCGCGGGCGATATCGGTATTTGGGTCGACGAGGTTAGGCCGACGGTGCTTGCGGCCTGTGCCTTCACGGGCGGCATCGTACTGTTGTTTTCAAATGCCCTGCCGCTGTGGCGGCGTCTTCTTTATCGAGGCTATCGGCACCCGTTGGTGCTATTCGGCCTCGGTCCGGTCTATTTTTTCGTCATCTGTAATCGTATTCCCACCGGCAACCCCCTTCTTCACCGGAAAAGCTGGAGCAGCATCCTCGGAACGAATGCGGCTCTTGCCGCGGTTGTCCTGCTCATGGTGCTGACGGTTGGCACGCGCGCTTTCATGTTCGCCTATCTGCCCGTGGTCCTGCTGGCCGCTTCAATCGGCATATGGTTGTTCTATATGCAGCATCAGCTCGAACACGCCTACTGGGCGTCCGCCCCGAATTGGGAGTTTCATGAAGCGGCGTTGAAAGGCAGCTCCTTCTACGATCTGCCCGTGGTGCTTCATTGGCTGACCGGCTATATCGGCTTCCACCACATCCATCATATCTGCACGAATATCCCCGAACTATCGCTTGCGGGACTGCTTCAACCACAACCCCGAGTTCCGCGATGCCAGGCGCCTCACCTTTCTTGATTGCCTACAATGCTTGCGGCTCGCGCTGTGGGACGAGGAGCGGCAGCTTTTGGTGTCGTTCCGCTCTATGTCACACCCGGACAGCCGATCAGGTCTGGCAGGCCTCTAACTTTTAAGTGCGGGAATTGCGGCGCCGTTGTTCCCGAAACGTTGCGTTTGGCACAACCCGCTTGTCACTATCTCCGCGCCCTCTTGCCTCCTGTTGTCATCGGCAATGAGGCTTCAGCCGTTGTATCCCGCCGTGTCTGGCGCTCGGCCTCGCCGTTGATCTCGGCTCCGAACAGCACGACAAATACCGACAGCCACATCCAGGTCAGCAGAACTAGCGGAACACCCAACGAGCCGTAGGTCTTGTTGTAGCTGTCGAAGTGATAGACATAGACGGAGAAGAGGATTGATCCCAAGATCCAGAGAGTTGCAGCCACGACCACGCCGGGGGAAGCCCATTTCCATTTCGGCTTGCTCCGGTCAGGCCCGTAGCGGTAGATCAGTGCCATCATTCCCATCGCAAATACGATTAGAAGCGGCCATTCGACAATTAAGCTGATCCAGCGCCCCGGGCTGCGCGCGCCCGCTCCGCTGAGCATCGCGGGTAGACCTGCAACGAGCGCCAGGGCGATCAATCCGCCGATTGTAACCACGACGGTCAGCAGCAAGGCAGTCGTGTTGAACCTGATGAATCCCCGCCCCTCCGACTGACCGTAGGCGATGTTGAGCGCCGTCATGATGCCGGTCATCCCGCGCACGCTGCTCCAGAGCGCGATCGCCATGCCGGTTACCGCACCAAGGCCAAGGCTTTTGCTCGACCCGGAGACGAGTTGCTGCAACCCATCGCCAATCAGCTCCACCGTCGATGGTGGAAGCAAGCCCGACAGCGACTGGACGCTATTCGTCACATCCGCTGGGTTCGCGACCAGACCGTAGACCGAAACCAGCGCGGCCAAAGCGGGGAACAGCGCCAGCAGCAGGTAATAGGTTACCCCGCCCGCGACGAGCGACAAATTTCTCTTGGCGGTGTCCTTCCATGCCCGGCGCAGGATATCCACCCAACCCCGCGCCGGTATTTGCCACGGCGCTTTCGCTTCGCGCCCGCGGTTATGCTGCATCCTGTCCAGTTCCCTTCGACGAGAACCTGACCACAATCCGGCGCGGCTTAACTTGAGCCGTTCGGATTAGTGGGTAATCCGATTACCACCCACATCGGCCGCGCGCTTTACCCCTGCATTCCGTCGGCCATTCCGGCCTGGAAATGTCTTGGGACGGGGGAGGCTTTAGGCGTGACTTGGCGAAAGCATCGGCCACCCGCCTGATCGCGCTCGCCTGGGTGGGATAGGCGTGGATGACCGTCGCCAGGACGGACAAGCCGATATGGGCATCGATTGCTAGTGTAATTTCGTTGATCATCTCGCCGGCGTGGGAGGCCACAATTGTCGCACCCAATATCTCGTCGGTGCCTTCCCTGAGGTGGATCTTGACGAAGCCTTCTTCCTGCCCGTCAATCATGGCTCGGTCGGTGTCGTGCATCAGCACGGTGACGGTTTTGACCGGGATCGAGTGGCTCCTCGCCTCGCTGACATAGAGGCCGACGTGGGCGATCTCCGGGTCAGTGTAGGTGCACCAGGGAATGGTCAGCGCACTCCATCTCGCCTTCTCTGCAAAGAGCGCATTCGCCACCGCAAGACGTGCCGACGCCTCCGCAGCATGGGTAAATTTGTGCTCGAGACAGACATCCCCGGCGGCATAGATCCGGAGGTTGGTCGTCTGCAGGAAATCATCCACCCGAATGCCCGGCATCGGGTCGCAGGCGACCCCCGCGTCTTCCAGGCCCAACCCTTCGACGTTCGGGATCCGGCCCACACCGGTGAGTATGTGGTCGACGGCGATCGTGCTCTTGCGATCGTCACTGACGAGGTCGACGAGTTTCTCCCCCGTCGCTGCCGTCCTTACGGCAACCACGGTCGTGTTCAAATGAACCTCGACGCCGTCGCGTGCCAGCGACTCGGACAGCAGCTGGGCGGCGTCGCGCTCTTCCTTGGGCAAAAATTTCGCCTCGTTCTGGGCGATGACGACGTGCGATCCCAGCCGGCAGAAGGCCTGCGCCAATTCGCATCCCAGCGGGCCGCCGCCGATCACCAGGAGACGGGGCGGGCATTCGGTCAGGTCGAACACGTCCTCGCTGGTGAAATAGCCCGCCTGTTCCAGACCCGGTATCGCCGTAGGCATAGTGCGCGCGCCCGTGGCGATCAGCGCCTTCTCGAAGCGCACGGTCGCGCCTTCCACGATAGTTGAATCCGGTCCGGCAAACCGAGCGGCGCCAAAATAAAGATCGACCCCGGCAAGCCTCAGCCGCTCGGCCGAGTGGTACTTGCTGATCCGCGCCCGCAGACGCCGCATTCTTTCCATCGCGGCGGCAAAATTTTCTTGGATGCCAGTTGGAACGCTCGCGCCGAATCTTTCAGCATTTTGCATGTCAGCATAGAGACGCGAGGTGCGGATGATCGATTTGGACGGGACGGAGCCGGTCAGCAGCGAAACGCCGCCAAGCAAATGGCGCTCGATCAACGCCACTTTCGCACCCCGGTCGATCCCGTGTTCCGCCGCGGCGAGCCCTGCCGGCCCGCCGCCAACGATAAGGAGGTCGTAGGGTTGAGCGGGAACCGGGTTATCCCATCCGGTCGGCCGCGCGGAGGCCATCAGCTCACGGCGATTGGGGTGTTCCCCCGGTGTCAAAGCCAACGACCTTCGAACCCGGCGCGTCGCAATCCGCTCGCTACGTGCGGACACGAGCGCATTAGCTTCCAGATCAGGCCGGAGCGGTAGTTTTCGATCATCATCACGACGATCCCCTGATCGAGGCCGTAATACCCGTCAGAGATCCATCCGCCCTGGTCGACCAGGCTGGGGTTGAAGCTGCTCGACATGCGATGGCCAACGCAGATGTCCGGGTAGCGCTCCATCATCTGTCGTATAGCCGTCAGTGCCGATAGCGGCGAAAACGGCAAAGCGGCCAGCATTCCCCAAGGGGCTATCGTCCCGTCGTCGCGTCCGAACGGCACCCCGCGGTCGGTATATCCGAAAAAGCGTCGATCCCGGCCGCTCTCGCGCAGCTCCTTGTTACCCGGGCCGTCGCCGGCGGTGATCCCCCAGAAATTCGGACCATAGCCCTTGAATTCGCGCGGATTGCGGGCGGCATATTCGCGCTGGACAGCCACCGCGCGCCGGCTGTTCTCGAAATAATCGCAGCCCTTCTCGCGCATGAATTCATCCTGAATCCCGCGAAAATCGATCCAGGCGTGGGAGAACAGATGAATGAACAGCGGCCCAGCATAGAGAAAATCGTACCCGTAGATGCTTTCCCACTGATAGGTCGATGTCCAACCGGCGAAGCTGTTGGCGGGCAACGGGAAAGTCGGCGACGCCAAGCCCAGCACGTAGAGGATTGTCGCCTCGCTATAGCCCTCCCAACAGGAGTGGAAGAAGCCGCATTCGGGCTTCCACCCCTGTGCTAGCGTTTCGTGGCCGTCCTGTGCCCACCGCCAGTCAACCCGACGGTAGAGCTCTTCGGCCAGCGCGCGGATTTCGGATTCCTCTGCGATCGCTGCGGTGAAATACGCGGCTGCAGTCAGAATGCCGGCCAGCAGCAAGGTGGTGTCGATCAGCGACAGTTCGCAGTTCCATACGCGCCGTCCCGACTGCATATCGAGGAAGTGGTAATAGAAGCCTTTGTAGCCGGTAACGTCGGCTTCGGCGCCTTGCGGGCTGTTCCAGAAAAAGCGCAGCGTTTTCAGGGTTTGAATAGCGGCATCGGTCCGCGTAATCCAACCGCGTTCGACACCGACCGGGTAGCAGGACAGCGCAAATCCGACGACCGCGATGCTCGCCGGCGAGCCCTTGCGCGAGGTATCGGCGACCAGCCCGGTTGTCGCATCGGCGTGCTCGACAAGGTAATTGAAGGCTGCCTTCTGCAGCTGGTCCAACAATTGATCGTCGGTCTGGTCAATCGCGTCAGGCAACGGGGAAACCGGCGTAGGCGAGAGTAATGGCGGTCACCGACAGGGGCGCGAGTACGGCCGCGATCTCGACGGCTCCATCCCTGCAAGCGAAGTCTTGCCGCTCTCTCTCCATCATCGAAGCCGCATCGAGTTCGGCGAGGCCACCCGCGCTGAGATATTCAGGCGCATCCAGCTCCTGCCACTTGCGCTTGGCGTTGGCGTGGTCCTTGTCGATCCGCCGCAATGTCGCGCGCACCGGCGTGCCGGCATTGAACAAGGTCATCCGCACCGTTTCGGTGGCAATCGGATGGCGCGGCAGCGCGAAATTCGTCAGCAACAGGGTGATTTCCCGATCGCCGCGCACAACCCAGGCATCGACGGTGGGATGGGTGCCGTCGACCGACAGAATCTCCGTTCCCAGCGCGTGCAGCAACTCGTAGGCGCGGTAGGCAGGCTTCGCGATGCCGTGAATGTTGAGCAGACCGAACCCGCCTTGAAACGGCACCGACGGGAAGTAGTTTTCCTCGAAAATATCCGAGAAGGTCCAATAGCTGTATCCCTCGACAAGCCCGTTGGCCTCCATGATCGTCTTTACGACGAAGGCCGCCGCATAGGGTTCGTCATGGAGGGGATCGCGTGGGTTGGAAGAGCTGCTCCATTCGGTGTAGTAAAGCGGCCGGTCGCCCGCCTGGCGCCGTGAGTCGCGCGCCTGCTCACGCAGCACGCTGCGCCGGCTGTCCGATAGCTGCGTCTCGGTATCGTCACCCGGCTTGCCGAACGCATCGGTCGGGTAGTGATGGGTGCTGATGAAGTCGGCGGGAAGCTGGTTCTTCGTGCAGAACCCGATGAAATCGGTGATCCAGGCGTTTGTCGCGGTCGCCGGGCCGCCCACCCGCAGCCCCGTGTCCACCGACTTAATCGCCGCGACCGTATGCCGGTACAATTCAAAATAATCGCTCTGCTTGCCGGTGCCGAAAGCGGTCAGGTTCGGTTCATTCCAAACCTCGAAAAACCATTGCCTGACCTCGCCCAGCCCATAACGATCACCCCAATGCCTGACCAGCTTGCCGATGAAAATCGACCACTGAGCGTAATCCTTGGGTGGCGTGACGTTGGCCCGGTAGTGAAATGCGATCTGATCACCCGACGCCAGTGCGGTCGGCATGAAGCTGAGTTCGACAAACGGCTTCATTCCAATGGACAAGAGAAAGTCGAAGACCTGATCGGCGTTGAAAAACGAATAGAGCAGCCGGTCGTCCTCACGCACCAAGGTGCCCATATCGTCGGAAAGAAGCCCGTGAAACCGGACATGGCCGAAGCCCAATTCTTCGCGACACCGCCGCATCTGGCGCTGCCAGTCCGCCCGTAACGCAAGCGGGGCGTGTCCACTGCCGATCGTATGCTCCCAAAAATGCGGCAGAGCTTGTGATGGCTTTGAGACGTCGCAATTGAATTGCGTGTCCATTTCTCACCGTCGTCCGAAGGCGTTCCTGGTCGAGCCCGCATGCCGCGGAAGAAGAAACGCTCCCGCGCTACAACCTGATAGATTTTGGCGAGGTCGGCCCTAGCGGCGGAAGAGCGGCATTCGGCCCGCTGGAGCGCGCTGACCCGAGGAACCTGCCTGGGTCTGCTGCGTCGAGCGGTGTGGCGAGCCCGCTTGGCTCTCTTCGGTAGGCCGAGTTGCTTGCTCCGAGTTTGGTGAACTGGCTTGGTCGTCCACATTCGGCATTGAATTGTCGGTCATAGCACCCTCTCTCGCTTGAGATGCGCAAAGGTCGCGTGGCGCCGTGGTCGCGGCCGCCATCCGGCTTCTCGACTGGCGTTTTGTCACGAAACGTAGAGAGCGGCCGACCGAGAGAGCAGCCTCGGAATCTACTCAGGTGGGACCATTCGACGCGAACGGCCCCGGAGGGCTGCCCGGAAAACGATTTGCAGCGTAACTCGGCAATCTCATCCCGCTAAGGAAGCGTGATCGTTCTTGCCACGGTTGGACGTCCGCTGGAACACGATCAGCAGCGGGATCACGGCGATTGTGGCGATCATCAGCAGCTTGTAATCGTCGATGTAAGCGATGATCTGCGCCTGCTGCATGATCATGGCGTCGAGTGCGGCGCGTCCGGCTGCGGTGAGCGGGTTCCAGAACTTCGTGATCATCGGGCTTTCGAACACCCGGTTCACGGCGGTGACGTGCTGCGCGATGTCGGCGTGGTTCACCTGCGTGTTCGTCGTCAACAGGCTGTTCACCACCGAGATGCCGATGCTCGAACCGATGTTGCGCGATAGGCTGTAGAGACCGGCGCCTTCGGTCCGCTGCTCCGGCGGAAGCGTCGACAGCGTCACTGCGCTCAGCGGTACGAAGAGAAAGCCAAGGCCGATGCCCTGGATGACCCCGACGACGACGACCGTCATCTGCGAAACGTCCGGCGTCCAGCCGGTCATGGCATAGAACGACCAGGCCGTAGCCCCGAGGCCCACGCCTAGGAGGAGACGGGTATCGACCCGCCCGATCAGCTTTCCGACGACCATCATGGCCGCCATCGTGCCGATACCTCGCGGCCCCATCACGAGGCCGGCGGTGACGGCCGGATAATTCATCAGATCTTGAAGAAAGGGAGGCTGCAGCGCCAGCGAGGCGTAGTAGGTCAAGCCGACAATCGCGACGAAAAGCATGCCGGCCGTGAAGTTGCGGTCGCGGAACAGCGACGGTCTCACGAAGGGTTCCTTCACCGTAAAGGTATGGACGAGGAACAGATAGAACGCCCCCGTGGCGATGATGGTCTCGATGACGATCTCGCCTGAGCCGAACCAGTCGAGCTCTTCGCCGCGGTCGAGCAAGACCTGCAAGGCGCCGATCGCCAGGCTCAGGGTGCCAAAGCCGAACCAATCGAGCTTCGAGCCCGTATTTCTTGGTGTCTCCGGCAGAAAGGCGACCATGCCGAGGAACCCGAGCACGCCGATCGGCAGGTTGATGTAGAAGACGTAGCGCCAGCTGTAATATTCCGTCAGCCAGCCCCCGAGCACCGGGCCGAGGATGGGACCGGCCATCACCGCCATGCCCCACATCGCCATCGCCGATCCCTGTCGCTCCTTCGGGTTGATGTCGAGCAGCACGGTCTGCGAGAGCGGCACGAGCGCTGCGCCGAACACGCCTTGCAGGATTCGGAACAGCACGATCTGCGTTAGAGACTGCGCCATGCCGCACAACATCGAGGCGGCGGTGAAGCCGGCGATGGAAAAGAGGAAAAGGCGCTTGCGCCCGAACCTTTCGGCCAGGTAGCCGGTCGGCGGCGTCATGATCGCGGCGGCGGCGATGTAGGAGGTCAACACCCAGTCGATCTGGTCCTGACTTGCCGAGACGCTGCCTTGCATATACGGCAGCGCGACGTTGGCGATCGTCGTATCGAGCGCCTGCATGAGCGTGGCCAGCATGACGCAGGCGGTAATCGCCACGCGATTGACGCCAACCGCTGGGCGGTCTGCGGGCGTCACCCCCTCGACGCGCCGTGGCCGAACAACGCGGTCAGGAAGTGCGGAAAGCCGCGCGTATGACCGGTCTCGACATCGACCACGACGCTCATCCCGGCGCGCAGCGGCGGCAGGTTCTTGTCATTCGTATCGATGCGTACGCGTATCGCGATCCGTTGCACGACCTTGACCCAGTTGCCGCTGGTGTTTTGCGCGGGCAGCAGTGAGAACTGTTGCGCCGCGGCCGGGCTGACGCTCTCGACGACGCCGCGCCAAACCGCGTTCGGGTAGGTGTCGACCGTCACCGTGACCGGCTGCCCGGGCCGTACGTAGGTCAACTCCGTCTCCTTCGGGGTCGCGTCGACCCACAGGTGATCGGTATCGACAAGATAGAAGGCGGTCGTCGAGGCCGCGAGGTACGTGCCGGGGGCGATCGAGGGCACGTTGGTCACGATGCCGGCAAACGGCGCCTTGACGACAGTGTCATCAAGCTGACGCTGCGCCTCGTCGACCTGCGCCTTGGCCTGCACGTATTGCGGGTGCTGCGTCACCGGAATGTCGGGGCTGCCGCCAAGCTTTGTGAGTTGCACCGCGGCCTGCTGGCGCAGGGATTCGAGCTTGTCCTTGCCGGTCTCGAGTGTGAATCGCGCTTGGTCATAGGTGGACCCGGAAACGACGTCGGTACGCACCAGTGTCGCGGCACGGTCATCGGTCGCCTGGTCGAGCGCAAGTTGCGCCTGTTGCGCCGCGACATCGCTCAGCACGCGCGCGTAGTCCGGTTTCATTGCGTCGATCGTCAGCGCTGTCTGAGCGAGGTTGGCCTTCGCGTTGTCGACGGCGATCTGGAACTGACGAGGATCGAGGCGATACAAAACCTGGCCGGCATCGACGTGCTGGTTCTCTGCGACATCGATCTTCTGGACGATGCCCGAGACGTCGGTCGAGACGCCGACCGTCTCGGCCTCGACATAGGCGTCATCCGTCGACATCACCTGGCCGCCGGTGACGTACCACCACCCTCCGACAATCAGGGCGAGCGGCAACAGCGCAAACAACGCCCAGCGCACCCAGCGCCGGGGCTTGGCCGCCGCTGGTTTCCGGAGCGCAGCGGGGCGCTCAGCCGTTGCCTCCGATTGCCTGTGTGGGGCGCGGGAATTTGGCTTCGGCGTCTCGGCCGCGTCTGGGGGCACCGCGATCCTTCCCCCATCTGCTGGCATGACAGCTCCTTCGACACGCCAATCCGCGTGGCATCAAGCCCATTTTCGTTCGGGTTCGTTCTAGCTGTCGCCGGACCAGGCCGTCAGGCTCGGAAACTACCCCCTTGCCAAGGAGGCCAAGCCACACCCACGGGCGCGTAATGAGGCGCAGAATGGGTGATTTCAGACGGTCTGCGATGCGGCGGAAGGACGTTCGCCGGATTGCTCAAGGGTGTTCAATCAGCACAATGGCATGCCCGTTAGGGTCCCGTTCTAAGGCGGCGCGTGCCTTCGACCAAGGCTCTACGATCGGTGACGCCATACCGCCAGGGCGCCCCTCGGCTGTCCTCGTCTGTCGCATTTGTTGAATTCGGTCTATCACAACGCCGCGCCGAATTCTGGTTAGGGCTCGCATCGAAGGGGCGAAGGGAGCGGGACCGGATGCAGCAAAGCCGGGGACACGAAGCGAAGGCTCCATGGCAGATACCGGCGCGCGGTTGGGCGGATATCCTGCGCCGGGCATGGAAGGACACCGGCAAGAGAAATTTGTCTCTCGTCGCGGGCGGCGTGACCTATTACCTGCTGCTGGCGCTGTTCCCCGCTTTGGCCGCACTGGTTTCGGTCTACGGTTTGGTCGCGAACCCAGCGGATGCGGCGAATAGCGTCCAGTCGCTGTCGGGCATGCTTCCGCAATCGACCGTGGGGCTGATCGGCGGCGGATTGCAGCAGCTCGTCTCCGCGTCGAGCAAAAGCCTCGGCCTGGGTGCGGTCATTGGCATCGCGATCGCGCTCTGGAGCGGCGTGCGCGGGATGACCGGCATCATGACGGCGCTTAACATCGCCTACGGTCAGCCGGAGGGGCGGGGCTTCATCAGGTTCTACATGACGGCCCTATTGCTGACCGTCGTGGTTACAATCGGTGGATTGATCGCCCTGGCGCTCGTTGCCGGCCTACCCGCGGTTCTCAGTGGTGTGGGCGCGCGCAGCCCGGGGCGCTGGATCGGCTTAGTCGTCGAATGGCCGCTTCTCATCGTGTTCGTCATGGTAATGATGGGATTGATCTATCGGTACGGGCCTGACCGCCGGTCGCCAAAATGGAAATGGGCTTCCCCCGGCGTGATCGTGGCTACGATTCTGTGGGTTTTCGGATCAATCCTCTTCACCGTCTACGTCTATCACTTCGGCAGCTACAACAAGACCTACGGCTCGTTGGGCACACCACTTATGCTGCTGACCTGGATGTGGCTGTCGGTGTTTGTCGTGCTGTTCGGAGCCGAGATCAGCGGCGAGGCGGAGCGGCAGGCCCGGCAGGATACAACGGCCGGAGCACCGTTGCCGTCGGGCAGAGGAGGCAAGAGGGCGCGGATACGGTGACGCGCGGGCCTCGTCGACGATAAATATCTCGTAGGGCCTATCGTCGCGACGGGTCGATGTCAGCGCTTGGACGCCACCAGACAGAAAGTGCGATCAGTTCGTCGCGATCTTGGGGCACGGCCCGCATGATCGAGTCTTCGTTTTGCTCCGGTGGCCCGTTGCCCGCGTAATCGCGCAGCAGATCGTTACTATCGGATAGAATCTCGGCGACGGTGTGCACGTAGGACCGGTGCTGTTAGGGAGGCTCGAGGTTTCGGCTTGCGCCGTAATCGGCGTGGTGGGAGGCCGAACTTAACGCTTCAGTCAGAAACTTAGCGCTTCACTCGGCGTAGCCGAAGGAGGCGCGGTAGCCTAAATCTTCGAGCGGCAGCCGGCGGGAATTGGAGCCGGCGAGCACTGCGACTGCAAACGACTTGGTCGCTCGGTCCGCCGCACCGCCGATCGATCGGACCCCGGCTGCGGATCCCAGCATTGGAGGCGCAGAATTAAATTGGAAAGCCTGTCGGCTCATGGAAATCCGCGATCTGATCTATCTGGAGGCTTCGGCGGCCACCGGCAACTTCACGCGCGCCGCGAAGTCTCTCGGGATCAATACCGCCACGATCAGCCGGCGCCTCGGAAGATTTGAGGACGAGCTCGGTCTCGCGTTGTTCGAGCGCAGCCACGCCGGGATCCGGTTAACCAGTGGAGGCAAGGCGATAATGCCGCACATCCGCCGGGCCTTGGCCGAGCTGGATGCGATCCGAGATGCGGGCGATCGGAACGGCAGCGGCATCGTGGGTGAGGTCCGGCTCGCGGTGCGAATGCCGCCGGTTGGGGAACCTCTGCGCGAGCTTCTCTGTGGATGGAGGGAACGGCATCCGGAGGTGGTGCTCACGATGTCGGAATTGAACGAACGGGAAATCCAGATGGGCATGCGGGAGCGGCGCATCGATCTCGGCCTGATGACGAGCCATACGCTGTGGCCCGACGCGGTGACGGCGCCGCTCTATCGCGAGCCGCTCGTCGCGGCGCTTCCCTGCGAACACCCACTGGCCCGGCGGGAAGGGCTCGATTGGGAGAGCCTACGCAGGGAAACCTTCCTCGTTCAGGGCTGGGACGACAGTCAATCCGCCCGGGAGTTCTATGCTTCGGTTATTGGTCGCGGCGTCAGCTTCCGGAGCCATGCCGCAAGCAAGCAGGCCGTGTTCGCCCTGGTCGGCGCGGGATTCGGCATCACGCTCGCTACGAGGAGTCAGTCTGAGGTCGCGTTCCCCGGCGTCGTCTTTCGGCCGATCCGCGAAGAGAATGCCTGGGTTCAGATCGAGCTCGTATGGAGCCCGGACGCAGAAGATCCTGCCGTCGGCCGGTTCGTCGCCTTCATGCGCGACGCCGCGTCCTCACGCGGTCTTTTCTGAGCCGGACTTTTGGGGAGGCGATCCGTGCGGGATCGGCTCCCGCCGCAATTTGGCGAAGGCGCGGTCGGTCGCCATGAACCTCGCCAACATGGGGCCGATGAGCTTCGCAGGTTCGACGGCTCCCTGGCCGGTTTCGCGGCCAAGCGCATTGCCGTAGACGACGAGGTCGCGGTGAATGGCGGCCGGCAGCTCCATCGTGAGCTTGACCGGCCTGTCGTCCGGGATCGTGCCGAGCTTCAGCTTTGCCATGTCGACTTCTCACGCGTTGTAGGGTTCAAGAACAAGGTCGTGGGTGACCATCACCCGCACCGGAAACCCCGGCCTGATGGTGATCGTCGGCTGGATGTTCAGTGACCGCCCCACCACCTGCTCGCCGGTCTGATTGAAGCTCTGCGACGCGCCCTGGCGGATCGCCTGCGCCAGGTTGTTCTCGCTGTTGCTCGTGCCCGCTTCGGAGCCGACGCTCAGAAGCGTGGAGAGGATCGCCGCCTTGAACAGCATGCCCCAATGGTTATCGACTTCGTCCTCGAGGCCGGCATAGCCTTCAGCATCGGCGCCCGGCTGGCGCTCCAGGACGATCGACCGGCCGTTCGGCATGATCAGGCGGTTCCAGACCAAGAGGGCGCGCGTCTGGCCGAAGGCGATCTGTGCGTCGTACTGCCCGACAAGGCGCGCGCCTTGCGGGATCAGGAGGACCCTTCCCGTCGGACTGTCATAGACGTCCCCTGTCACCTGGGCGGTGACTTGGCCCGGCAGGTCGGAACGTATGCCGGTGATCAGCGCAGCGGGGATCACCGCGCCCGCCTGCAGGACGTAATTGCTCGTGGGCGGCTGGACACGATCGGAGCTGGTTGTGCGCCGGTCGACGGAGCCGTTGAGGAAGGCGAGCTTGTGGTCCTGCGAGGTCAGGTCTCCCGTGCCCGTAGTCGCGACCGCTGGCGTCGCCGCGGAGCCTGGGTTGGTGGCCGGCGTCGTTTCCGATACCTGCTGAACATTCATCGTCGTGAACAGACGGCTGGTGCGCGCAGCTTCTTGCTCCTGGGCGATACGCTGTTGCTCGGGGTCGGGGCCGGCGGGCATTCCCGGCGCCGGGGCGCCTGCGTTCGCGATCGGCTTTCCGAGGTCGCCGGGCAATGGTGGGCCGAGCTGCGGAACGCCGCGCGGAAGCCCGGTATAGTCGTGCGGCAGATCGGCGAGACCGTCCGGCGTCGTCCGGTTGCCGGTGTTGTAAAGTTCAGAGCCGGTCGTCGGCCGATGCGGCTCAAGTGCGAAGAACAGCGCGGCGGCGACGCCGGCAGCCGCGACGATGCCGAGACCGAGCAGTACCTTGCGGGACAACCGCGTGACCGCCGGCCGGCCGGGCCGAAGCCGCAGGTTCGGTTGGATAGGCCCGCCGGCTTCGGGTTCGCTCACGATTGTGGCCTCCCGTCGGCGCGGACGATGCGCACCTTCTGCTGGTGGTCGCCGCCGAGTCGGAGCTCGGCCGCGGCGAAGAGCCGGTCGACGATCATATGGTTGCCCTGGACCCGATAGTTCACCAGCTGGGCGCTGCCTTCCGGCCCGATCACCCATAGCGGCGGCAGTTCGCCCTGGCCGATGCCGCGCGGAAACTCGACAAAGACCTGCCGGCCGTCGTCGAACGCCCGCAGCGGCCGCCATGGCGGATTGTCGCCCTCTATCCGATAGCGGAAATTGAGCGTGTTGATATCGACGCCCGAGGCAATCGGGGCCGCCGCTTCGGCGGCGGCGTTCTGGCCGCGCAGCGCGATGAGTTGGTCGCCGGGATAGGCCCACGACACCGAGGCCATATAGGTCTTCGTGTCTGAACTTAACTCGAGATGATAGGTCCGGCGATCGGTGTTGATGACGAGGTTGGTGTCGAGGTCCGGGCGCGTCGGCTTGATGAGAATATGAACGCGCTTCGCCGCGCCGGCGCCGCTTTCGGTGTTGCCGATGATCCAACGCACCGTGTCGCCGGCGGCGACGGGACCGGAGCCGACGAGCTGTTCGCCGGCCTCGAGCGCGATGTCCGTGATCTCGCCGGGTGCCGCATAGACCTGGTAGAGCGCGCCCTCCGAGAATGGATAGACCTGGATCGCATTGATGTAGCCCGCGCGCGTCGGCTGCACGCGGGCGGCGCCGTTGGCCTGGTCGACGCGCGCGTGCGGATCGGCGGGCTCCCGCGGCTCGGTCTTGCCCCGCTGGAGGGGCTTGAGCTGGCCGGGCAGCGGCAGCGGTTTCGGCAGCTCCACAACCTGGATCGGCTTGGGCGGATTGGGCGCGAGCACAGCCTGGCGCGGCGTATCGTCGTAGCTGATGGCGGGCGGTTTCCAGGTGGAGCAGCCGGCCAGCGATGTCGAGAGAAGTAGAAGCGGTGCGAGAGACAGCGGGCGCATCAGCCGAGCTCCTTGGACCAGTTGAGGGCGTGGACGTAGACGCCGAGCGGGTTTTTCTTCAGCCGATCGGCGTCGGTCGGCGTCTGCACGGCGATGGTGAGGATGGCGCTCCAGCGTTCGGTCGCGGCGAGCGCGTCATCGACGTAGCGGCGCTCCACCCACTCGACGCGGAAGCTGCTGTCGGAAGCGCGGATCACGCTCGCCACCTCGACGGACACCTGCGCCTTGCCGATCTTCGAGAAGGGATCGCTGGTGCGGGCGTAGTCGTTGAGCGCGAGTGCGCCCTTGTCGGTGACGTAGTTGTAGGCGTCGAGCCAGTCCTGCCGCAGCACGACCGGGTCCGCGGGAATGCCGCGCACCTCTCCGATGAACCGGGCCAGATGCCAGGCGATCTGCGGGTCGGTCGGCCGGTAGTCTGCCACCGCCGGTGCAACCGCCTGCAACTGGCCGAGTTTGTCGACCTGGACCACCCAGGGCGTGATGGTGCCGCGTGCCGACTGCCACACGAGGCCGGCAGCGAGGCCGCCGCTCAAGGCCAGCGCGCCGAGGCAGGCGAGCCGCCAGTTCTTCGCCTGGACGCGCGCCGACCCTATGCGCTCATCCCAGACCTGGCCGGCCCTCTGGTAAGGCGTTTCCGGCTCGGGGGTCTTGCCGTAGCGGACGGTCGATCGCCGAAACATCGGTTACTTCTCCTCGGAAAGGTCGACCTCGCTGCCGCCGCTCGGCCGGTCACCGGAGCGGATCGCATGGTCGGCGGCGCTCACGCCGCGGTTGATGGTCTGGCTCCGTTTCAGACGCTCGGCCCAAGCGGGCGGGCTGTCGGAGCCGCCCGAAGCGGCCGGAGCGCCACCGCCTTGGGATGCTCCACCCCGCATCACAGCGCGCTCACCGGAGGCGAAGCTCCCTTTCAGGCTGGCCGCTGCGCGACGAAGCGGGCTCATCGCGGCCGATCCCGCCGCCTGGGCGACACCCGTCGCGCCGCTGGCGCGATAAGCGGCGGTCGCGCCGCCAGCCACCGAAGCGCCCGCGCGAGCCGTTCCGCCGATCGCGCTCCCGGCCGCCGCAAGGCCGCCCGCCGTCGCCGCTACACCGGCTGCGCCGATGCCGGCGACGGCCAGGCCCGTGCCGGCCGCGGCGCCGGCGCCCAATTGCGGACCGCCGGCGATCAGGCCGTTGGCGATACCGGGGCCGAAGATGGTGAGGCCGAGCAGCGAGAGCGTCGCGAGAATGAGGGTCAGCGCGTCGGAGATGGTCGGTGGATTGTTGAAGCCGCTGGTGAACTGACCAAAGATCGTCGAGCCGATGCCGATGATGACGGCGAGCACCAGGATCTTGATGCCGGATGAGACGACGTTGCCGAGCACCTTCTCGGCGAGGAACGCGGTGCGGCCGAAGAGCGCGAACGGCACGAGGACAAAGCCGGCGAGCGTCGTCAGCTTGAATTCGATCAGGCTGACGAAAAGCTGGATCGCCATCACGAAGAAGCTGATGACGACGATCAGCCAGGCGACGAACATGATGAGGATCTGCACCAGGTTGGCGAAGACGCTGGTGAAGCCCATCATGCCGGAGATCGCGGTGAGGATCGGCTTGCCGGCGTCGATCCCGACCTCGGCGATCTTGCCCGGCTGCAGGAGCTGCGTGGCGCTCATCGTGCCGCCGCCGGCCTCGATGCCGAGCCCGGCGAAGCTGTTGTAGACGATCTGGGCGAGGCTGTTGTAGTTGCCGATGATGAAGGCGAAGACGCCGATATAGAGCGTCTTCCTAATCAGGCGCGCGAGCACATCCTCGTCGGGCGCCATCGCCCAGAAGAGGCCGGCGAGCGTGATGTCGACGCCGATGAGGACGCCGGCGAGCCAGCGCACGTCGCCTTGCACGAGGCCGAAGCCGGAATCGATATATTGGGTGAACGTACCCAGGAAATTGTCGATGACGCCGGTGCCGCCCATGGCGCTTACCTGTCGGAGGGTTTCGCTGATGGGACCGGCGAGGTCGCGTTCGGGGCCGGCTGGTAGGTGAAGAAACGGCGGCGGCTCTCGGCCCAGGCCGCTTCGCAGGCCGGGTCATCCTTTGCTTGCGTGGCGAGCACCCGACAGCGCTGAAGTTCTTCGGTGAGTGGATCGGCGGAGATCGCCGGCGTTACTTGCAGGCCCTGGATGCCGGGCTCGCTCCTCCGAAAATGCAGCGCGGCGGCCACGATTGCGACGGCGACGAGTGTGAAGCCGAGCGCGCGAGCGATGGCGGAAATTTTGAGAAGGCAGCCGCGCATCAGTGGAACATCTGCGCCGAGCCGGGCTGATAGCCCGAGCCGTAATTGAGGAAGTTCGTGACCTGTTGCTGGGCCTGCGCCTGGTCCTCGACCTTGCGCACCCCGTCGAGGCTTTGGGCGCGCGCCATCGCCGCGATGACCGCGGTGACATCGGCGAGCTGCTGCGTCGCGAGGCCGATAAGCTGGTTGCCGGATTGGGCGGCCTGAAGCGCGCCGCTGGCGGACTGGCTGGAGGATATCAGTGCGTTGATTTGGGTGCGGGTGTTGTCGAGGTTCTGCACCACGCCGGCCTGGACATTCATCGAATCCTGATAGGCGGCGCGCGCGTTCTGCCAGCGGGTCTGCGCGTCGGCGATGAGCTGTGCGCTGGAGGTCGAGGCCGAATAGCTTTGCGGATAGGCCTCGGTGAAGGCCTGGTTGATGGTAGTGACGCTGTAGGCGATCCGCTGCGCCTGCATCAGGAGTTGCTCGGTGCGCTGGATCGAAGCTTCGAGCTGGGCCACGGCCGAGTACGGCAGGCTCGCCAGGTTCTTGGCCTGGTTGATGAGCATCGTGGCCTGGTTTTCCAGGCTCTGGATCTCGTTGTTGACCTGCTGCAGCTCGCGCGCGGCGGTCAACACGTTTTGGGAGAAATTGGTCGGGTCGTAGACGAGCAAGTCTGCGTGGACAATTTGTGCCTGATGCATGAGCACAACGAAAGCGGTCCCGGCGGCAAGCGCGAACCGGAGGCGCCGGGGAATCATGGCGAGACCTCCTGGTCGCGGGCGAGCATATCGGCCGCCCAGTCGAGGTCCTTGCGGCGCAGCCAGGCGGCGGCGAAGCCGTCGCGGCCATGGGCGGCGAGGAGCTCATCGATGGCGGTCTGGTCGGTCTTCGCCGATGCGGCGGTGAAGGCGAGCGCGACCTCGGAGAGACCGAGCTCAAAGAGGCGATTGCCGCGGCGCGACTGGCAGTAATAGTCGCGCTTCGGGGTCGCCCGGCTGAGGATCTCGATCTGCCGGTCATTGAGGCCAAAGCGTCGGTAGATCGCCGCGATCTGCGGCTCGAGGGCGCGTTCGTTCGGTAGGAGAATCCGCGTCGGGCAGCTTTCGATGATCGCGGGTGCGATGGCGCTGCCGTCGATGTCGGCGAGCGACTGGGTGGCGAAGATGACCGACGCGTTCTTCTTCCGCAGCGTCTTCAGCCATTCGCGAAGCTGCCCGGCGAAGCCGGGATCGTCGAGCGCGAGCCAGCCCTCGTCGACGATGAGCAAGGTCGGGCGGCCGTCGAAGCGATCTTCGATGCGGTGAAACAGATACGACAGCACGGCAGGCGCCGCGCCGGCGCCGATCAGGCCCTCGGTCTCGAAGGCCTGCACCTCCGCTTCGCCGAGACGCTCTGATTCCGCGTCGAGCAAGCGACCCCAGGGCCCTGCCACCGTATAGGGCTGCAGCGCCTGCTTGAGCGCGTTGGACTGCAACAGTACCGCGAGGCCAGTGATCGTCCGCTCGGCGACCGGCGCGGAAGCCAGCGAGGTCAAGGCCGACCATAGGTGCTCCTTCAGGTCGGGGGTGACGGTGACCGACTCCCGGCCGAGCAGCGTCGCGACCCACTCCGCCGCCCAGGCGCGTTCGCCGGCATCGTCAACGCGCGCTAGCGGCTGCAAGGCGACGGGTGCGCTGGCGTCGTCGGCCAGCGCGCTGCCGAGATCGTGCCAGTCGCCGCCCATCGCCAACGCCGCTGCGCGGATCGAGCCGCCGAAGTCGAAGGCGAAGACTTGCGCGCCGGCGTAGCGGCGGAACTGCAGCGCCATCAACGCCAGCAGTACGCTCTTGCCGGCGCCGGTCGGGCCGACGATCAGCGTGTGGCCGACATCGCCGACATGAAGCGAAAAACGGAACGGCGTGGATCCTTCCGTCCTGGCGAGGAACAGCGGCGGCGCCTCGAAATGCTCATCCCGTTCCGGCCCAGCCCAGACCGCCGAGAACGGCATCATGTGCGCGAGGTTGAGCGTCGACACCGGCGGCTGGCGGACATTGGCGTAGACGTGACCAGGGAGCGACCCGAGCCAGGCCTCTATGGCGTTGACGCCCTCGCGCATGCACGTGAAGTCACGGCCCTGAATGGCTTTCTCGACCAGACGCAGGCGCTCGTCGGCGACGCGGGGATCCTCATCCCAGACGGTCACGGTCGCCGTGACGTAGGCCTCGCCCACGAGGTCGGTGCCGAGCTCCTGAAGCGCTGCATCGGCATCGAGCGCCTTGTTGGCGGCATCGGAATCCATCAGGACCGCCGCCTCGTTGGTCATCACCTCCTTGAGGATCGCCATGATGGACTTGCGCTTGGCGAACCACTGGCGGCGGATCTTGGCGAGGAGCCTGGTCGCGTCGCTCTTGTCGAGGCAGACGGCGCGCGTCGCCCAGCGATACGGAAAAGCCAGGCGATTGAGGTCGTCGAGCAGCCCGGGCCAGGTCTGCGAGGGAAAGCCCATGATGGTGAGGGTGCGCAGATGTGCCCGGCCGAGCCGTGCTTCGAGGCCGCCGGTCAGGTCCTCGTCGACCAGAATCGCGTCGAGGTACATCGGAGTCTCGGGCACGCGCACGCGCTGGTGGCGGGTCGAGGTGCAGGAATGGAGATAGGTCAGCGTGTCGCCGTCACCGAGCCAGTCGGCTTCGGGCATGAAGCCCTCGATCAGCGCGAGCACGCGGTCGGTGCGGTCGATAAAACTTTCCAGTACCGCACGCCAATTGGCGCCCGGATGCGAGCGGCCCTCATAGAGCCAGCTCTCGGCGCGCGCCGCGTCGTCGGCCGGCGGCAGCCACAGCAGCGTCAGGAAATAGCGGCTTTCGAAATGCGCGCCTTCCTCCTCGAACTGCGCCCGCCGCTCGGCCTCGACCAGGGCCGACACCGGATCGGGAAACTCGCCGACGGGGTAGCGATGCGCGGGCAGGCGCTGTGCCTCGATGAACACCGCCCAGCCCGAGCCGAGACGCCGCAGCGCGTTGTTCAGCCGTGAGGTGATCGCGACGAGTTCGGCCGGCGTCGCGGAATCGAGATCCGGTCCGCGGAAGCTCGCACTGCGCTGGAACGAACCATCTTTGTTGAGGATGACGCCCTTTTCGACCAGCGCGGCCCAGGGCAGGAAATCGGCGAGCCCCTGGGTGTGGTGGCGGTATTCAGCAAGGTTCATCATGCCCGCCCTCACGCGACCAGATGCTGCGGATAGCGCAGGTGACGGCGCACCACGTCGACGAAAGCGGGGTCGCGCTTCGCCGCCCACACGGCGGCGAGGTGGCCGAGCAGCCAGATCACGCCGCCGACGATCCAGAGGCGCAGCCCCAAGCCGACCGCGGCCGCCAGCGTGCCGTTGACGATCGCGACTGCGCGTGGTGCGCCGCCGAGGAGGATCGGTTCGGTCAGTGCGCGATGGACGGGCGCGTAGAAGCCGGTGATGGGCGCGTCGTATTCCATCAGACCAGCACTCCGCCGCCGAACTGGAAGAAGGTCAGGAAGAAGCTCGATGCGGCGAAGGCGATCGACAGGCCAAAGACGATCTGGATCAGCCGGCGAAAGCCGCCCGAGGTCTCGCCAAACGCGAGCGTCAGACCGGTGACGATGATGATGATCACCGACACGACCTTGGCGACCGGTCCCTGGATCGATTCCAGGATCTGGTTGAGCGGCTGCTCCCAGGGCATGTTGGAGCCGGCGGCGTAGGCCGGTGCGGTGGCGAGCGTCACGAAGGCGAAGGCCGAAGCCGCGGCGAACGCATGGCGGGCACGGTCGAGCAGCATCACGGTTCTCCTGCTGGGGTGAGGACGTAATCGCCGGCCGGGCCGAGATCTTCGACCGCGGCGAGTTCGGCGAGCCGTCGTGCGGAGCCGCGGCCGGCGAGGACCGCGATGAGGTCGATGGTCTCGGCGATCAATGCGCGCGGCACGGTGACCACTGCTTCCTGGATGAGCTGTTCGAGGCGGCGCAGCGCGCCGATCGCGGAGCCCGCGTGCAGCGTCCCGACGCCGCCTGGATGGCCGGTGCCCCAGGCTTTAAGGAGATCAAGCGCCTCGGCCCCGCGCACCTCGCCGATCGGGATACGGTCAGGCCGCAGGCGAAGCGCCGAGCGCACCAGATCAGACAGCGAGGCGGCGCCGTCCTTGGTGCGCAGCGCTACGAGGTTGGGCGCAGCGCATTGCAGCTCGCGGGTATCCTCGATCAGCACCACGCGGTCGCCGGTCTTGGCGACCTCGGCGAGCAGCGCATTGACGAGCGTGGTCTTGCCGGTCGATGTGCCGCCGGCGACGAGGATGTTCTTGCGCTCGCGCACCGCCGCGCGCAGCAGCTCCGCCTGCGCGCCGGACATGATGTCTGCTTCAACGTAATCGCCGAGCGTGAAGACGGCGACAGCCGGGCGGCGGATGGCGAAGCACGGAGCGGCCGCGACCGGGGGTACCAGGCCCTCGAACCGCTCCCCGCTTCCCGGCAGCTCCGCCGAGACGCGCGGGCTGCCGGCATGCACCTCGACGCCGACATGGTGCGCGACGAGGCGCACGATGCGTTCCGCGTCGGCCGGCGTGACCCGGCAGCCGGTGTCTTCGAGGCCGCTCGACAGCCGGTCGATCCACAAACGACCGTCAGGGTTGAGCATCACCTCGACGATGCCGGGGTCTTCGAGATAGCCGGCGATCGCCGGGCCGAGTGCGGTGCGCAGCATGCGCGCACCGCGGGCGAAAACTTCTGATCGGAGGGATATTGTCGCCACTCAAGAACCCCGCAAGTTCGCCTCGGTCGGAGGCGCGGATGTCAGCGGGGTTGATTAGAAAGAGCCGGAAACGCGTCTCCGCAACAGCGGTGACGAGGCAGGAGGGCTTCGGGATAGAAAGACAAGCCGCCGGGACGGTCGGCCGTCAGGAACTTTTCGCCGAAGCGCCCTGTTCCGGCTCGGCAGCAACGTCCTGGATGACCTCATCGGCAAGTTTGCGCCCGCGCGCCAGGCGCCGGCCGAGGGCTTCGACAAAGCCGTCGTAACGCTCGCGCCCCTTGGTCTGCGCAGCTGCGAGAGCGGTGTCGGGCAGAGCCGGCGTGCTGGTCAGCCAGAAGCGCACAAACACCGCCAGCGCCTCATTGGAGATCGTGATTTGCCGCTCGATGCGTTCCATCTGGCGCGTCATGCGATCGAGCCGTCGTGCCAGTGCGGCCTCCAGCCGATCGGCGCTGTCGGGCGACAGATGCGAGGCGAGCGCCGCCTCGACGATCAGCGCCTGCGGCACACGCTTGCGGGTGGCGTAGTCGGCTAGCTTGCCCGCGAGGTCAGGCGGAAGCCGAAACGTGTGTTTGGTGCGCATGGGTGTCACATCCGCATGTCGTCGTCCGGATCGAGCGAAACCTGGCGGGCGACGGTCCCGAAGGTGCGCCGCATGATGCGCTGGCGTTGAACTTCGTCGTCAGGGTCTTCGTCCATCGGATCAAATTCATGAACAGGCTTTGCCGGTTCGGGCGCGATCTCCTCATGGTCGGGCAATTCCGGTTCGCGTCTTATGCCGGCGTTGGCGGGGTCTTCGGTTGCCGCCGACGACGGGGCCGCGACGATTACACCGGCCCAGTCGCCATCTTGCGGAATCGGAGGGCTTTCCTCAGGTGGTGGCGATCTGTCATCGGTCAGCGCTGGCGGCGGCAGGATCCGTGCGTTCATCTCAGTGTCTTCGAAGTAACGCGCCTTCTCCGCGCGGATGGGCGCGCAGCCGGATATCAGAACGAGCTCGTCGTCGGGGGGAAGCTGCATCACCTCGCCCGGGGTCAGCAGCGGGCGCGCCGTCTCCTGGCGGGAGATCATCAAATGGCCGAGCCACGGGCTCAGCCGGCTGCCCGCGTAGTTTTTCATCGCGCGCAATTCGGTCGCCGTGCCGAGCGCGTCGGACACGCGCTTGGCGGTGCGCTCGTCATTGGTCGCGAAGCTCACCCGCACATGGCAGTTGTCGAGAATGGAGTTGTTCTGTCCGTAGGCTTTCTCGATCTGGTTCAGCGACTGCGCGATGAGAAAACTCTTCAACCCGTAACCGGCCATGAAGGCGAGCGCACTCTCGAAGAAATCGAGGCGGCCGAGCGCCGGGAATTCGTCGAGCATGAGCAGCAGCCGATGCCGGTGGCGCTTCGACTCCAGTTTCTCGGTGAGTCGCCGGCCGATCTGGTTGAGGATCAGGCGAATGAGAGGCTTGGTCCTGCTGATGTCGGACGGAGGAACGACCAGGTAGAGCGTCATGGGGCGCTCGGCCTCGACGAGATCGCGGATGCGCCAATCGCAGCGGCTGGTAACGGCGGCGACGACTGGATCGCGATAGAGACCGAGAAACGACATCGCCGTCGACAGCACGCCCGAGCGTTCGTTCTCGCTCTTGTTGAGGAGCTCGCGCGCGGCGCTGGCAACGACGGGATGCACGCTCCTCCCGCCAAGGTGCGGCGTCGTCATCATCGCACGCAATGTCGTCTCGATCGGACGCTTCGGGTCGGAGAGAAAGTTCGCAACCCCGGAAAGGGTCTTGTCCTTCTCGGCGTAGAGGATGTGCAGGATCGCACCGACGAGCAGCGAATGGCTCGTCTTCTCCCAATGGTTCCGCTTCTCGAGCGCGCCTTCGGGATCAACCAGCACGTCGGCGATGTTCTGCACGTCGCGGACTTCCCACTCGCCGCGGCGGACCTCGAGGAGGGGATTGTAGGCGGCGCTCTTCGCGTTGGTCGGATCGAACAGCAGCACACGGCCGAACCGGGCACGCCAGCCGGCGGTCAAGCCCCAATTCTCGCCCTTGATGTCATGGACGATGGCCGAGCCCGGCCAGGTCAGCAGCGTCGGCACGACCAGGCCGACGCCCTTGCCCGACCGCGTCGGCGCGAAGCACAGCACGTGCTCGGGGCCATGATGCCGGAGATAGGCGCCGTGCCAGCGGCCGAGCAGAACCCCGTCAGAGTGAAGAAGGCCCGCCTTGCGAATCTCGC
>Ga0302325_10004191_pt1 | contig 33402 bp, 23 predicted proteins | sample Palsa_T0_2_FD_201948 | JGI IMG/M metagenome (GOLD analysis project Ga0302325, IMG submission 201948) | Peat permafrost microbial communities from Stordalen Mire near Abisko, Sweden - Palsa_T0_2 | ecosystem: Environmental > Terrestrial > Soil > Palsa > Peat permafrost | place: Sweden: Abisko... | reverse complement strand
AACCGCCAGACAAGCTGCTAAAATCCAACTTGCTTACCACTCAACTGGCGTTTGGAGAATTCAAGATGTGTCGTTTGTTGCAAGCCCTGTCGCTTACGCTAGCCCTTGCGCTCGTGAGCATCTTCGCCGCCAGCTGTGGCTCGAGTGACGCGCGAGTTCGCTTTGTGCAGGCCATCCAGGACGCTTCCGCCCTCGATATCGATGTGAGCAACCCGAATTTCACTCCCACTCAGGAATTTACCAACATCCCATTCCTCGGCGTTCAGCCGAACCAGCCCGGCTACACCAGCGTGCCTTCCGGTAGTGACACGCTCACAGGGTCTTTAACGGGCACTACTACCCAGGTATTCAACACCACGGTTGGCTGGGCTGGTGGGCAGCAGTACACGGTGATAGCGACGGGCTTTTCGAAAACCGGTACCAACGGCAGCAACGTCGTCATCCTATCGATCCCTGACAGCATCCCGGCACCGCCGACGAACGATGTTTCATTTCGCGTCATCGATGCCTCGCCCAGCGGACCCGGCACGGTGGACGTTTATATTGAACTGAACCCAAACACCGGTCCCGGGCTTCCGATTACGATTCAAGGCCTTGCCTACACGCAGGCAAGCAACTACGTATCGTTTGAATTCAACCCCAATAACGAGCCTACTCCCCCGGGTTATACGGTGTACGTATGTGCATCGGGGAGCATGAACCCAATCATCAGCGAGCCCATCTATCCGGCATCTGCAGGCGCGGTTCGTACCCTGGTGCTCACCGACGTCCAGGGTGGAACCTCCATGAGTTCGTCTTTCCTGGAACTGTCGGACCTCGATTAGGCTGAGGGATCAGCCGCAGACAGACCGGCTAGGCCACCCACAGGCGTCACCTTGCTTGGACTACGATGCTTGGACTTCGCAATCGGAGCGTCGCCGTAGGGTTCGTATCAGGGCATCGCTCTAGCGACGCCGCCAGTCTTCGACTCGGTCGCCCGTTTTAGGGCATCGCATCGGAAACGGCAACCATCTAAGCCGCATCTTTCTTGAACGACTTCGCGGCCGTTTCTTCATCGTCGAACACTTCAAAAATTGTAAGCAGCTTTGTGACTTGAAGAAGATCGCCCACACGCTGGCTCAGGCTCGCCAGTTTCACCGCGCCGCCGGCGTTGCGGGCAGAAGTAAAGAGCGAAACCAGCGTGCCCAGCCCTCCGCTATCGATGTAATTCACTTCGCGCAGATTCATCACAATCTTTGGGCTCTGGACCAGCAGCTTCTTGACCATGTCACGCAGGCTCGCCGACTCTTCGCCGAACACGAGCCGGCCACTACAGTCGACCACCAGTACGCCCTCTAAAGATCGGGTACTCATTCTCAGTTGCATAGCAGCTTTCTCTCCGATACCGCGGTAGGACTCACTGCATGAGCGTAACCCGCCCGTCGAAGCCATGCAAGCAGGAGGGCTGCGAACCACGAACTACCATGCATCCGCTGTACTCGTAGCTCGCAGTTCGTAGCTCGAAGCCAGCCTGTATAATCAAGGATTCCGATGAGCTATCAGGTCCTGGCGCGCAAATACCGGCCGCAGAAATTCTCCGACGTCATCGGCCAGGAGCACGTGACCCGCACCCTGCAGAACGCCATCGCGCAGGAGCGCATCGCCCACGGTTATATCTTCAGCGGCCACCGCGGCATCGGCAAGACAACCGTCGCGCGCATCCTCGCCATGGCGCTGAACTGCCGCTCCTCGGAAAAGCCGGTGGCCGAACCCTGCGGCGTTTGCGATTCCTGCATCGAGATTCGCGCCGGCAACGCCGTGGACGTGATCGAAATTGACGCCGCCACCAATCGCGGTATCGACGAGATTCGCGAGTTGCGCGAGGCTGCGCGTTACCGTCCGGCCCGCGATCGCTTCAAAATCTATATTCTCGACGAGGCCCACCAGATCACCGATGCGGCCTTCAATGCCCTGCTCAAAACGCTCGAGGAGCCCCCCAGCCACGTCATCTTCATGATGGCCACCACGCAGCCCGAGGACATTCCCCAGACCATCCGCTCGCGCTGCCAGCACTTCAGTTTTCGCGCCGTGAAGTTCCAAGACATCATGGCCCAACTGCGCGAAATCGTAACCAGGGAAAAGATTCCCGCCGATGACGACGCGCTCGCCCTGCTGGCCGAAGCGGGCGACGGCTCGCTCCGCGACGCGCTCTCCATCCTCGACCAGGCAATTGCCTCGACGCCCGGCCAGCTGTCTCTCGAGTCGGTTCGTAGCCTGATCGGTTCTGCTCCAGCCGCCGCGCTCGAAACCATAATGCAGGCGGTCGCGGAAGGGGCGACCGACAAAAGTTCGAGCGAAAAAATCCTGGTGCTGGTTGACTCGCTGATCAGCGAAGGCCACAGTCCCGCGCATTTCGCGCGCCAACTGCTGCGCTTCCTGCGCAACGTCACCGTGGCCAAGATCGCGGGCAAGGACTCGGCGCTGCTCCAGATCTCCTCCGACGAGCGGGCTCGCGTGAACCGCATCGCGGATCTATTCAGCGAGGAAGATCTCACTCGCCATCTGCAGATCATGCTGCGCACCCACGCCGAACTCGGATACCGCCAGGAACAGCGCTTTCACCTCGAACTCGGACTGCTGAAAATGGCCCATGCGCAGCGTCTGTTGCCGATCGAGCAACTGCTGAGCGATGCGGTAGCGTCCGCACCAACCCGCACCGCACCCGGCCCGGTTCTCGCTTCGACCACGGAGGCCCGGCGCAGCGCGAATCCCGCTCTGCCGCGATCAAGTTCGGTGTCTCCGTTCGCGGCCGACTCCGCCCGTAAGAGCGCCCCGAAGACTGAGTCCTCGAGCGACATCACGGTCTCGGCGTCAGGGAGCGCGGACACTCTAGTCCGCGACCGCGGCCATCTGGTAATCATGGGATCCGCCGCTCCAGCGCTGGAAGAGTTGTCGCCCGAGCCGATCGGGACTGAAGCGACGGGGGTCTCGTCCGTCCCGCCGGTCGATCGCGCCACGCTCTCTGTCCACCGGAGCGAGCGAGGGAAGGAAGCAACCGTCGACGCTCTGCGCGATACCGTTCTCAACGCGCTCGGCGATCAGCCGATGCTGATTTCGATTTTAGAAACCGCGGAGTGGCACCTGAACGGAAACGCTCTGACTGCAAAAGTGGCGGCGTCAGCCACGATGATTGAAATGTCGTTTCCTGCCGACGCGCGCCGCATCGCTAGCGCCGCCGCCAGCGGACTGGCGGGAAGGCCGATCAAGATGCTCGTTGAGTCCGGCGGCACGCCGCAGGCCTCCTCCGCGCCCCGCCCGTCTTCGTTAAAATCCGGCGGAAGCGCGCGCAGCCGAGCCGAACAGGATCCAATCGTGCAGCGCATGCGGGAAAAATTCGGAGCCGAAATCCGCACCGTGATCGACTATCGGGAGAAAGGATAAGTTCATTTTGTAATTTGGTCATCAGGCATTCGGTAATTTGAAACCTCGAACCTGGCCAGACTCGCAAAGGTTTGAAATTACAAAATTGCAAGATTACAGAATTTAAGATTACAGAATTTTCCTATGTCCGGATTCAATTTGCAGGAACTCATGTCGCAAGCCAAGCAGCAGTACGAAACGCTGCAGAAAAAGATGGAGCAGACCGTAGTCGAAGCTTCGGCCGGCGGCGGCACGGTTACCGTCAAAATGGATGGTCGCAAGCAGGTGCTCGCCCTCAAGATCGATCCCGAGGCGGTGAAAGCCGGCGATGTCGAGATGCTGCAGGATCTGGTAATGGCCGCCCTGAATGAGGCCGGGCGTAAGGTCGATCAGGCCATGCAATCGAGCCTGGGCGGAATGCTCGGAGGAATTCTGTAATTTGGCAATTTTGTAGTTTTGCAATTTGAAGAACGTCGGAATCGATGGTCAGATCGAATCGACGGGATCTGCAGTTTGGAGCGGCCGCCGCCGGTTTTTCAAATTACCAAATTACCCGATTACGAAATTACAAAATCTCTATGTCTCGTTTTGCCGAACCGATGACCCGGCTCATCGATGAACTCAAAAAGCTGCCGGGAATCGGCAGCAAGAGCGCCCAGCGCCTCGCCTTTCATATCCTGCGCTCGGGCGCCGATGACGCCGAAGCTCTCGCCTCCGCGGTTCGAGACGTCAAGGACAAACTGCGTCTGTGCTCGATCTGCAATAACATTACCGACGTCGATCCCTGCCTTTACTGCAGCAGTCCAACCCGGAATCAAAAGCTGGTCTGTGTGGTCGAAGAGCCGACCAACATTGCCGCGGTCGAGAAGACGCGTCATTTTAACGGTGTCTACCACGTGCTTCATGGCTCGATCTCGCCGTTGCACGGAGTCGGTCCCGAACAGTTGCGCATCGCGAATTTAATGACCCGAGTCGGCCGCGGTGAAATCGAAGAAGTCATCCTGGCGACCAATCCCACGGTCGAGGGAGAAGCCACCGCCACCTACCTCGCCCAGCAATTGAAGCGGCAAGGAGAACGACTGCGCATCACCCGCATCGCCGTGGGGATTCCGGTAGGCAGCGACATCGAATACACCGACGAAGTCACCATGCTGAAGGCGATGGAAGGCCGCCGGGATTTGTAGTTTCATCGTTTCATCCCGGGACAGCGCCGCGTTCTCGCCCTTTTATCTCAAACCGGCTTGGGTAAGCTTGACCGCACACCCCGTGCCTGAAGTGCCGTCTCCGCAGGTCAAGTCGTTCGCGATTGGCATGAAATAGAAACTCGACGCTTCACCATAACCAACGCCGGCAGCTTTCCCGGCGCAGTTTCCCGCGCAACTGGAGAGCCCTGAGCGGGCCGCCGTGTAGCTGATCGAATTGGCGGTTGCTCCCGGCGCGCATGATGCGCCAATACAGGTCACCGCCGCCGAAGCGTTGTCATACCCGGCGTACGCTGCCCCCATAGCCGAGACGTCGATATTCTGACCCACTGCGGTCGAGAGAGTGGTCGAGGTGGTGATGGTTGCTGTCGTGCCCGACTCTGAAGCGGCGATCACGGGAACGGCCGCGCTTGCTGTCACAGGAGCGACATTGTCGATCACCAATCCGCCCGTCCCGTTCATGTTTTGTATATCCCCAGCCACTCCCGACCCATAGGAGCTGTTCACGCCGGTCACCATACCGTCGGTCCCAAACGCCGGTGTGTCTTCGAGACTAATTGAAACGACACACGATCCGCCGCCACACCCGGCCGTTTTGCCGTTGTTATCGAGGCTGAGAAAAAGCCAATCGTGCGCGGTGGCGGTCGATGCGTTGTAAACCTCGGTCAGCGGAGAGCAGTTCCCGAAAGTGTTGGTAGTAGTGAGTTTGAGCGGGTTCCCGTTCACACTCCCGAGCGTAACCGCGCCCGCGGAACTGGTGAAGCTGACTCGATACAGGGCGGTCTCCTTGACGTCAGGCCCGCAAACATAATAGTACCCGGTGGTCGGATTGTTGAAATAGTTGTTATCGAAAGCTCCCGTATGGTAGGAGAGATCCACTTCCGCTGCCAGGGTCGCCGAGTTAAATACACTCAACGAGGTGTTGGTTTGTTCCACTTTTGCGTTGGTACCGTCCGCATCGGAGAACTGCGTGATGACCAGGCCGTTCGAAGAATCCACGACCAACGAGTCGGTGAATCCCTGCTTGTTGGACATGACCATACATGTCGGGCCCGGATTCGCCGAGGCACAATCCCCCTGCGCACCGCCGCCCGCGGTGATTCCAGACCTCGTTGCCGGCAGGCCTAAACACGGGTAGAGGACTCGCCCGGTGACGCAGGATCCGACCACCGTAGATGTCCCTGGATCCAGAACATAGTACAGGCTGCCATCCTGGTCGCCCACGAAAACGTTCTTGGATGTAGCGTCGAAAACCGGCCCGTTCAATGCGACGTTATCAAGATGGTTGGACGATCCGGTCACATAAACCGGCCATCCGCCCACCGAACCGATGTTTGTCCATTGCACACTGCTATCGGTGAGGACGGAGTTCCACGCGGTGCTCCAGATCGGCTGGCTCAAACCCGACGTGCCCGCCGCAGTGCATTTCTCGATGAAGCCGTGGCTATCGACGATCAGACTGTTCAGTGCGTACGCGTGCGAGGGCTGCCACGCCGGAGTGGCGATCTCCTGAAGCGTTCCGCTCGCGGTGAAAAATGGACTGATCTTGTGCAAATAACCGTCATTATCCCCCACGTAGGCGGAGTCGGTAGTGTAATCCACAAAAATTGCCGACACACTCACGCCGCTCGTCGGATTGTGCGTTGCATTCCCCAGAGTCAGACTCTCGAGCGAAGCCCCATCGCCGCCGGACGACACCGAGCCCACGCACGCGGGATTAAACACGCTTTCATCCCCACCCGCGATCGTGGCCCCCGTGCCATAGGTCACGATCTGAACCTTACCCGTCGAAGTGACCCACGCTACCTTGGTGCCATCCAGAGAGATCACGGGCGAACTCGCAATCGGATCGCTGCTCGTCGTCGCAGGGCAGGCCGCGTTGATGTAAGCCCAGACTACCGAGGGCCCGTTGTCGCCGCAAATGCCAGTGGTGCCGCCTTGCGACGAGTAGAGTTGGTTGTAAGCGGCAATCGATGCCTGGCCATTGGGGGCCCCCGGGTCGGTGGACACCGCACCCGCGGCGCTCGTCGGAAACGCTACAAAGTCATTCACGCAGGATGGTACGGAATAGATGTCGAAAGTGTATTTCGCGGGATACAAGGGCCCGGAATTGGTCGCATTGACGGGGTTGAATTGTGTAGCCCCAAGCGACACCCCCCAGTCTCTTTTTCCAACTCGTTTCACTCCTTCAGGCGTCGAAGGTGGTTCCGGACCTTTTTCAGGAGACGGGCTTTCGACGGAACTGCCGCCAGACTGGAATGGATCGAGCGAAATCGGCGCGCCATCCGCGGCGCCGATTCGGTTCCTTCGCAACCATTGGTGGAATGCCCGCGGATCCTTCTCGATGATCGCCTGAACCGCGGGGTCGTCGGTGTTGCTGAACAGGAGATGTTCGTGCGACCAATCCCAGGGGAGTCCGACACGTTCCGGCCCGGCGGCCAACACCTGGCTAGCGCTTCCGCAATAAATCAAAGCTGAAACAATGAGGCCGCACAGCGTCCCATAGAACCCCAACTGCCTGAGAACGTCTGGACCGGTTCGCATCTTTCGCAGCGAAATCTTCGTTAATTCTCTAGCTTCCTTGGGAAGAACTTGCGTCGCGACAACTGGCATGAACGACCCCCTCGTTTTTATGCCTATCTTTTTTGTACCGGATTGTGTGCAAATCTCTGATTGCGTGACCGTATTATAACCGTCCCTCATCAACATCTGTTTCGACGCGGATTTCCTCTCGCGAAACCCGACAATTCAAAGCGTAGGAGAAACAAACCACCTGAATAGAACGAAAACCCGAACTGTTTCCCTTCTGCTACCCGTCAGAAACTGCTCACGGCGACCATGATACCGCGAGGCTGCCAGGCATTGTGCAACACTTTGAAACACTTCCGTGCCGACACTTTGGACTGGCCGGGTCGACCGAGTCCACCTTAGAGAACAATCGCTTGTTTTTCTATGCTTTGTGGGGGGAATGGAAACTGTTGGACAAACTTAGGAATGGCCCCATATTTGCTTCCACGTGGGTGTCCTGTGCTCGCTCCTTTTGACTTTTGCTGGCGCGAGACGCAGAAGCGGACGCGTCCCGCGCTGCGCAAATCTCCAAGCCAGCCGGCGCCCGGCTCTGGTGTTACTGCATCTCAGCCGCCGCCATCGAAACCGGGCCCAACCGCCCGGTTTCTTTTTGCCGCCGCCCGAGCTGGCGCTTACCTAAGATCCCCCGCGATCAGTCGCACGAGGTTTCAAGCAAGAATCCATTCGCTTCCTTTTCCTCAGCAACTAACCCTTCCGGCAGTCGCCCCCGGTTGTATTCGGCCATGCGGTTTTTCCATTTGAGAAAATCGGTGATGCTTTCCGGTTCGATGCGGATTTCCACCCGCCGCAAGCTCGCCAGCAGCAGATTCATCTCGTATTCGAACCCGATCGCGGAACGCAGATTCTTCGCCGACAGCTTGACCCGTTCGATCTCGCGCCCGCACACCTCGAGCAGTCCCCAGCCCGCCGGAAGCTCCTCAACCCCCATCAGACCCCGCGGCGCAAGGTAATACCGCTCGCAGCCAACACCAGTCTCGGGCTTCAGCCGAAACAGCTTGGAGCGATCGGCCAGGAAGTCCGCACGCGACACCTTGCTCTCGACGAGCACCGAATGGCACGCTTTTTTCCAGCCAATCGCGTCCGGCATCTCGCCACTGACGCAGGCCTGCTCACTGAGCACCACTCCGCAGCGATAACGCCGCAACCACCGCACCGCCATCGAAACCAGTTTTGCATGAGTCACCGGAGAAGTTTGAAAGAGAAATGCAGTCTTGAGAAGTGTCAGCGCAGCTTCTGCGCTTTCGCGGGTACCGTTTGGCAGCCAGCGTCCAATCCTTTCAGGAATTTTTATCCTGAGCGAAGCGAAGGACTTGCTTTCTGCGGAGTACTGCTAGGCCTTCCGGCTTCGAGCGACGAGCGCGACTCTCATTGATTTCCTGCCCCGATTTCCTGCCTCCCGCCGAAGCACGCAGCGCCCGCACCACCACCGGCCGCCGCAACACAGTTTCGAGCAGATGCCGGGCCCCAGCCACGCCTTCGGCCGAACTATCGAGAGCCGAGTATCCGGCCACCCGCACCAGCACAAATTGATCATGCACACCGACCTCAAGCCGCGAAGCGCTTTCGTTCGCATGGCGCCCGTGACTTGTGTCCAGCGCATTAGCCAGGCGCAAGACGGCAGCCAACCTCACGGCGATCGGCCGGTCCGGAAGCTCCAGCAGCTGCAAGGTTTTTCCGCGCGGATGTGGCAGTGCCCCGCGATGATAGCGCGCCACCACCGCCGCCATTTCCAACTCTCGCGCACTCCAACCCAAAGGCCGGGCCAGCCCGCGAATCATCCGGTAAGAACTCTTTTGGTGATTGTCTGCGCCCCTGGCTTTGCCGACATCATGCATGAGCGCCGCCGCCTGCAGCACGGCGCGCCAGTCCGGCTCCAGTTTCCCGTTCCCAGACCGAGCGCTCTCGGTCATCAACCCCGCATCCTTCAACCCGTCATACAGAATCAGCGCCAGTCGGGCCACGCGTTCGGAATGCAAAAACTCGGGATCGAGAGAGCTCGCCCACAGCTTGAGACGGCTCATGGCTGCCGCGCGCAACTGCGGGCCCGAGGGCAACTCCGCCCGCCAGACGCGCCACAGTGATTGCCGGCCCACCATCTTCTCGCGATACCGGGCAATCCTCCGGGCGCGCTCCGCATTCAACTTCAGCCGCCAGCGCTCGCGGCTCTCCACATCCGGAAATGCCTGGACCTCGACCGCGCTCGCCCACAGCACATCCAGGTCGTGCACTTCTCCCAATAGATCCTGCAGTTGTTTCAGATCGTCGCCCCACAGCGCATGCTGGCGCGGCAGAAAATTCTCCACCGTGTAACGAAAGCGTTTGATGCCGATGCGCAATTGATGCCAGCCCGCCTGCGACCGCGTCCGCAGCGCGTGTTGGTGCAGATCGTAAGCTGCCGTCCACTTCTCGAGCGCCAAATGCAGATACACCACGCTCCCCGGACGCACCCGCGCCGCGCGCCGCGGCAAAGTTCTCGTCCACTGCTGCCATTGCTTGCGGTCAAACTGCTCGAGATCCTTGAATGCATGCTGCTTGCATGCGGCTTCACGCACGCGCGCGTGCGTGAGCAGTTTGAGGGCGACCCAATCGCCGAAAGGATAATCACCCGCCAGATCGGGCTGATTTCCGGTCGAAACGTGGCTTCGCGCGTCCCCCGCCGCGTCACCGAATTTCTCGATCCACTCCTGCATCACCTGCATGTCGCGCAACTCGCCGAGCGCCTGAAAAAGCTTCTTGCCCGCCTTCTTCATGTCCTTCCATGAAGACTCCGGATCGATTGCCATCAATCCATCGGCCAGCGAGCGGCAGCGCCGCAAAGAAACGCGAAGATCGTGCACCGCGTCCACGTCGAACCCGGCAGCCGTCCGATCACACTCGACCAGCACCCGCTGCATCCACGCACGCAGTCCAAGCTTCGGCTTCGCGCGCGCAGGGCCTGGCTCAGCAAGTTTCGGAACAAGCTTCAGAACTGGACTGGCGACCACCCTCGCTCCTTTATGGCGTATGGCTCATAGGAACCATTGTCGCCTCTTTGCGCCAATTCTTCTAGCAGCAGCGATCCGAGCGATCAGAACCCCATCAGAACCTGGGTCGGTGGAGGGACAAGGCGTCTGTGCGCAAGAGCCCGCCCCGGGCGGAACCGAAGGGCGGGATTCGAAAACCGCGTCCCGCTTGAAATTCGTAAGGACGGCCTACAAGGAGCGCTCCCCGCGCACTCTCTCCGGAAATGCGGTGTCCCCAATCCCTCGATTTTTCCGCTTCAAGGCAATGAATCGTCAGCGAGATCAAGTCGGAAAATTTGTCGGGGCGGCCGGCTTGAACTGATAGGACAAAACTGATCGACCAGAAAAGGGTGCGGCCACATCCAGCACCCTTTTTTCGTTTCGCTCGGTCATCGAGCTTTTTCTGAGAATCGGGGACTGAGAATTCGCTTACGTGCTCAGCACCTTCTCCCGCTCCTCGGCATCCTGGAGTTCCTCGCGCGGCGAACTGGGGAGCGCAAACTCCAGGACTTCGTCGATGGTCTTCACGTAGTGGGTCGTCAATCCGATCAGCTGCTCGGGCGTCAAGTCTTCCTCGACATTCGTTTTGTTATCCGCCGGCAGGATCACGTCATGCACGCCCGCACGTTTGGCGGCCAGCACTTTTTCCTTGATCCCGCCGACCGGCAGCACGTTTCCGCTCAGCGTGATCTCGCCCGTCATTGCGGTCAGCGGACGAACTTGCTTGCCCGTCAGCAGCGACACCAGCGCCGTCACGATGGTGACGCCCGCCGAAGGACCATCTTTTGGAATCGCGCCCGCCGGCACGTGAATATGGATATCGTGGCTGGCGAAAAATTCCTCGTCGATTCCGAGCAGCTTTGCGTTCGACCGCACCCAGCTCAATGCCGCCTGCATGGACTCGCGCATCACATCCTGAATCTGGCCGGTGATGGTCAACCCGCCCTTCCCTTTCATCTGGTTGGCTTCAACAAACAACACGTCGCCGCCTGATGGCGTCCACGCGAGTCCGACGACCACGCCCGCACGCTTGGTACGCTCGGCAATTTCGCCCTCGCTGCGCACTTTGATACCGCCCAGAAATTCCTGGACGGTCGCCTTGGTGACGACCAGCTTTTCCGTCTTTCCTTCCGCCAGCCGGCGCGCCTGCTTGCGGCAGATGGTGCCGATCGTACGCTCGAGGTTCCGCACTCCCGCTTCGCGCGTGTAGTGACGGATGATGTAGCTGACCGCCTCTTCCGGAAATTCGATCTGCTCCTGGGTGATTCCGTTTTCTTCAATCTGCCGTGGGATCAGGTACTGGAACGAAATGTGAATTTTCTCTTCCTCGGTATAGCCCTGCAGTTCGATGATCTCCATGCGATCGCGCAACGGTTCGGCGATCGGATCGAGCATGTTCGCGGTGGTAATGAACAACACCTTGGAGAGATCGAACGTCACGTCCAGGTAGTTATCGCGGAAGGTCGCGTTCTGCTCCGGATCGAGCGCTTCCAAAAGGGCCGACGCCGGATCGCCGCGGAAATCGCGCCCGACCTTGTCGATCTCATCCAGCATGAAGACCGGATCTTTGGTCTCCGCGCGCCGTATGCCCTGAATAATCTGCCCCGGCAACGCCCCGATGTAGGTGCGACGGTGTCCGCGAATCTCCGCTTCATCGTGCACTCCGCCCAGAGACAGACGAGTGAACTTGCGCCCGAGCGCCCGTGCGATCGATTTGCCGAGCGAAGTCTTTCCCACTCCCGGAGGCCCGACAAAACACAGAATCGGCCCTTTCATACCGGGCTTCAATCGCCGCACCGAAAGGTAGTCGAGGATGCGGTCTTTCACTTTCTGCAAATCGTAGTGATCGGCGTCGAGAATCTCCTTGGCCTTGGGGATTTCAATTTCTACCCCTGACGTTTTCGCCCAGGGCAGCACCGCCAGCCACTCGATGTAGTTGCGCGTGACCGAATAATCGGCAGCCATCGGCGACATGCGTGCCAGCCGCCCCAATTCCTTCAGCGCCTCTTTCTTCACTTCGTCGGGCATCCCCGCCGACTCGATCTTCTGCTTCAGCTCTTCGGTGTCCCGCGCGCCTTCATCCTGCTCGCCCAGTTCTTTTTGGATTGCCTTCAACTGCTCGCGCAAGTAGTACTCGCGCTGCGTCTGCTGCACGCGATCCTGCACTTCAGACTGAATTTTATTCCGCAGTTGCTGCACTTCGAGTTCTTTGGCCAGGTGCTGATTGATTTTTTCCAGGCGCACCCGAACGTCGGTCGTTTCGAGCGTCTCCTGCTTATCCGAGGTTGATAACGACGGCAGCGAAGAGGCGATGAAGTCCACCAACCGTCCCGGCTCTTCGATATTCATCGCGACCGTCGAAAGCTCGTCGGAGAGCGTCGGAGAACCGGCTACGATCTGCTGGAACAAAGTGAGAACATTGCGCTGCAGCGCCTCAATCTCGGAATCCTTGGGCGGAATAATCTCGGGAATCGTGGTTACCCGCGCTCGCATGAACGGCGAGAGCTGCGCGAAATCAGCCAGCCGCACCCGCTCCAGTCCTTCCGCAAAAACAAACAGGCTCTGGTTCGGCATCTTCACGACTTTGTGCACCACCGCCAGCGTTCCGATGGCATACAGATCGGTCGGTTGCGGCGCGTCCACCCGCGCCTCACGCTGCGCGACGACGACGATGGTCTTGTCCTCGCCGAGCGAGTTGATCAGCTGCACAGAACTTTCCCGGCCGACCGTCAATGGCAGAACGGCGTGCGGGAACAACACCGTGTCGCGGACCGGCAGAATCGGCAGCGACCGCTCGGTCGTTTCATAAGATATTTCGTGGGAACCTGAATTAGAAACAAGATCGCTCATGATTTTTCCTTGAGTGTCTTTCACTCAACCTTTGGATGAACCGAACCGCCAAAAGGATGCAACCGTTCAGGCTATCGTATTGAATTTTAGAAGCTTTCGAGCCTTTTGCAAGGCTCGCGTCGCATTTGTCCCCACCACGGTAACCCATGCGCTCGCATCCCTTTTGGATCCAATCTACGCGGAACCGAAGAACCGCGCTGTGCACCGCCTCACAGCAGGTTGTGACGAACCAACGGCGGCTGCGTGCTCGAACTCTAGGCAGCTATAATGGCTCCATGCCCATCTCGGCCCGAAACAAATGGCGTGGGAAAATCGAGGAAATTCAGCTCGGCGATATCATGGCCCACGTTGTCGTTCGGGTCGGGGACCATCTCATTGAGAGCGCCATAACTCGCCGTAGCGCCGACGAGCTGAATCTCAAAAAGGGCGATACCGTCACCGCGGTGGTAAAAGCTACCGAGGTAATGATTCAGAAGGACTGACCGGCTTTACTGCACGTCCACAATCTTCAACGTCGTCACCTGCCTTACCCAACGAGCCATCCTTTTCTCATCGGGGATGACGATACGGTAGGGCCCTTCCTTGTCATCGAGACGTTTCCCGTCTTTTAAGAAAGCCAGCACAACTTGTTTGTCGCTGAACGCCTGGTCGATTTCCGGAAGCGCAATCACGACCCGGTACCCATCGGCAGCTTCCACCAACAAACACGAAGCCATCCGCTTCCCCTTCAGTGTCTCCCCGAATCCAATTCCCGCTTTTTCGAGCACGGCTCGAAGCAGCACACCTTCAAACGTTGCAGACAAACCAGACGCAGAGGTCGTAATCTTGATGCGTGGCAGGGCCTCGATCTCGGCCGGTGTCAAGATCGTCTGCTTTCGATCGCCACCTTGGATGGCGAGCGGTTGACCGAACGCGAAGGCCCACTGCAGCGTCAGCGCAAGCAACAGGGCGGGAACCAACCGGCGATCTCTCATGTCAAACTTCCTATGTCACCGAAGAATCGTTACTTCAGTTGCTTTTTATGAGAGCGGCTGCAGTCCGTCCCGGTCTTCAGTTGCATCTCGCGGGCTGAAGTTGCCCGATGATCGACGTGATCTGTCGGCCGCAGTCGAAATCTTCCCCTCCGCCATCAGACCGCCGATGCGAAACAGAATCCATGCGCGCCCCACCTCTTCATTGCGTCCACTTCATTTCGTCCACGGACGCGGCGGACAATTTGTTGCCGTTCGCCCCCGTTTTTGCCGCGTTCGGAACAGTAATTTGCCGCTCCCCGCCGTCCGAACGAAATCGTACAGTCACCGTAAACCACCGTCAACACACTGTGCCCGGCCAGATCGGCACCAGGGATGCTTTCCCGGCAGCAACAGCAGAAACCGGATCGGCGGACGCTCGTGACTAGCAATTTCTCAGATCTTCTGCGGCTCGAACAGGCGCTTGGTCCCTGGACCTAGAGGCCACCTAGCGCTTTGTGCGCGCGGCGGAAACATCGGTCTTCGCCCGGCTGAATGCAAAGCGCAGTGCCCATTCCCGGTCGCCAGACTCGCCGACCGGTGTGGGAGAAAACTTCCACCCCCGGGCAGCCTCCAGTGCGAGGCGCGAAAAATATTTGCTCGGCCCCGCGGATTCCAGTTCAGCCCTGGCCACATTGCCCGCCGCGTCCACTTCGACTTTTACTCGAACTCTGACGTTGCCTTCAATCGTACGGCGCGCGCTCGGCGATACCTGCGGCAACACCCGCTGCACAACGCCGCTTTCATTATTTCTGCTCTTGTTCGCAGTGCCGGCATCAGTCGTGTCTGCGTTCGGAGACGCTTTTTCCTCGCCCCCTGCTTCGTTTGTGGCTTTGACCTTCGCATCGCGAGCCTTGGACCGTCCAGTCGGAACCGGACTCGACTTCGGCTCCGGCTGTGCCGGGGACTGCACCGAATGGGGGCTTTCGTTCGCTGCACCCGGCTGAGCCTGAGTCGATTGAATTTCTGTCGGATGGCTCGATGGTTTCGGTTTACCCAGGAAAAGCAGGGCGGCCGCAACGATTGCCACCAACACCAGCAGATAGGGCCATTTCGGGGATGCTTTCCGCGAAACCAGATTGGGGTGAACCAGATTCGGAACCAGATTCGGACGACCCAGCTTCGGTTGACCCAGGTCCGGATGACCCGGGCTCGGCGACGCAGAAGCCAATTTTTCAGCCTGACCCGACATTGGCCCCCGCTGCGCGGGATCCAAACGATCCGATTCCAAACGGGCAATGATCTTCGCAACCGTCCATCGCTTGGTGGCGTCCAGTTGCAAACATTGCGCTGCGATTTCGCGAAATGGCTCCGGAACCACCGCCGGTAGTTCCGGCGTGCTCGGCCCTGTGCGATCCCAAGCCGGCAAGCGCTGTGTCAGCACCTCGACCAACATCGTACCCAACTGCCAAACATCGCCGGCAGTCGAAGCCACTCCCGCCGTCGATTCGGGAGGATCATAGGCACCCGTCTTCCCGGCGCGCTGGCTCCGGTCACCCGCTGCGACCAGAGTGTCGCTCGCCAGCTTCACCTGGTCTCCTATGGCCAGAATGTTCGACGGTCGGATATGACTATGAACGAACCCGTGGTCGTGTACATATTGCAAAGCCCGCAGAATCGGCAAAAACATGCCCCGTGTTTCTTCCGCCGTCAGCGCCCGCTCCGGAAGAATCTGAGAAAGATTCTCCTCCGCGTACTCCTCCACGACATACACGTGCGAGGTGCCATCCAGTCCCGCCTCGAAAATACGAATCAGATTCGGATGGCTTAGTTCGCGAACCGCTCTCCAACGCTCGAGTTGCCGCTCGGCTTCCACAGCCGAATGAGCAGGGACCAATTTGAGGGCTATTTCGGATTCACCCGCACTGTCTTGCCTCACGGTAAGGTACACCGCACTGTGGTCGGAGCCGCCCAGATACCTTTCTAACGGGAATCTCCCCGCGACGGCCCGGTGCTCCCATTGTCTTGAAGTCTCGCTCATATCCTCTCGCCCCAATCCGGAGCTCGATAGCCCGCATTGTATGTCAACGATCGCCCGAACGATCAAAAACAATCGACGCGGAAGTTCACCGCGTTGATCGGGGCGCACTCCCCCAAGAACCCTCTCGGCACTTTACAATATCCGCATGGGCTCCATCCCCGCTGAAATCCGCGGCCAGCGTTACGTCAGCCTCGCCACTTTCCGCAAGAATGGGGTCGCCGTGCACACTCCCATCTGGTTTGCGGAGGACGACGACACCCTCTACTTCATGACGAATAGTAAATTGGGGAAAGTCAAGCGCATCCGCAACAATCCAAATGTCACCATCGCGCCCTGCACCATCCGCGGGAAAGTTACCGGCCCGGAATTCCCGGCAACCGTACGCGTAATGCGACCGGAGGAGTTCGCTCGCGTCCGCCGGTTGATCAACGCGAAATACTGGCTGGCTCGACTCCCATTCTTGTGGCGCAACACCGACACCTACATTGCAATCACACCCACCTCTGCATGAGTCGGCCGGCACGATCCAACTGGCAAGCCAGGAGAGCGCCCCGTGGCCCTGTAGTGCATGACCTGTGGCGCATGACGTTTACGCTGCCTGCTCCATCCTGTTAACATCAGGGGTTCTTTAAGGTTTCGCTTATTTCTTATCAGGCAGGCAATTTCTTTTTGGAGGTGTCATGGCCGTAAGAGTTGGCATTAATGGATTTGGACGCATCGGGCGCAACGTTTTACGTACCGCGCTCGCGGAAAACAATCTCGACTTCGTTGCCGTAAACGATCTCACCGATCCGAAGACTCTCGCCCACTTGCTCAAGTACGACTCGATCCTGGGCAACCTGCCAAACAAAATTGCGGCTGGCCTCGACAGTATTTCGATCGACGGCAAAGTGATCAGGGTCTTTAAGGAAAAAGATCCCGCTGCCCTGCCCTGGGAATCGGTCGGTGCTCAGGTCGTCATCGAGTCAACCGGCCACTTCACCGACGCCAACGACGCGAAGAAGCATCTCCGCGGCACCGTGAAAAAAGTCATCATTTCCGCCCCGGCCAAGAACGAAGACCTCACCGTCGTTCTCGGAGTGAATGAAGAGAAGTACGATCCCGCCAAGCATCACATCGTGTCCAACGCATCCTGCACCACGAATTGTCTAGCCCCGGTCGCCAAAGTCGTCAACGACACCTTCAAGATCATCAGCGGCACCATGACCACCATCCACTCTTATACGAACGATCAGGTGATCCTCGATTTTCCGCACAAAGATTTGCGGCGAGCCCGGGCGGCGGCGATCAACATGATCCCGACCTCGACGGGCGCAGCGAAGGCGCTCAAGCTGGTCATCCCCGATCTGGCCGGCAAACTCGACGGCTTCGCCATGCGCGTACCCACGCCGAACGTCTCGGTGGTCGATCTCGTCGTCTGGGTAGAAAACAAGACGACTCGAGAACAGGTCAACGCCGCCCTCAAAAAAGCCTCCGAGTCGGGCCCGCTGAAGGGCTACCTCGGGTTCGAGGAGAACGAGTTGGTCTCGTGCGATTTCAAAGGCGACTCCCGCTCCTCCATCGTCGACGCCCAGATGACCCTGGTTGTCGGCGGCAATTGCGTCAAGGTGATCTCCTGGTATGACAACGAGTGGGGATACTCCTGCCGTGTCCGCGATTTGATCAGCCTGATGGCAGCGAAAGGACTGTAGGTTCTTGCAGCGTGGCGAGCCGACACCACCAACGACTCACGACGAACGACCAACACCCGGGGTTTTCCATGTCTAAACTCTCCATGCGCGATCTTTCCCTGAATGATCGCCGCATCTTCATGCGGGTCGACTTCAACGTCCCGCTCGACGACGGCCGGGTCATGGACGATACGCGCATCCGCGAAACTCTACCCAGCATCGAGTACGCTCTGCGTCACGGCGCCCGCCTCATCTTGGCATCTCATCTCGGCCGTCCCAAGGGCAAACCGAATCCGAAGATGAGCCTCAAGCCCGTCGCCGAGCGTCTGCGCATGTTACTGGACAAGGAACTGTCGCGCGGAGAAAATGTCGGCTTCTGCCCCGAGTGCGTCGGAGAGGAGGCCGAAGAAATGGCGCTCAAGCTCGAGAAGGGCCAGGCGCTACTGCTCGAAAATCTCCGCTTCCACGCCGAAGAAGAAAACAATGACGAGAAATTTTCCAAGCAACTCGCCAAACTCGCCGAGTTCTACGTGAACGACGCCTTCGGGGCTGCGCACCGTGCCCATGCTTCGACCGTGGGCATCACGAAGTTTGTGCAGAAATCCGCCGCCGGCTTGCTCATGGAGAAAGAGTTGCAATATCTGGGCCGCGTCCTGCAGAACCCCGAACCTCCCTTCGTCGCCATCCTCGGCGGCGCCAAGGTCAGCGACAAAATCGGGGTCATTCAGAACCTGCTCGGCAAAGTCGATGCCCTCATCGTGGGCGGCGGAATGGCCTACACTTTCCTCAAGGCGCGAGGCGAATCCGTCGGCAAGAGTTTGCTCGAGCAAGACAAGATCGAACTCGCCAGCAATCTTTTGCATCAGGCGCAAACTCGTAAGGTCAAGTTCCTGTTGCCGACCGACCACGTCATCGCCGACCGCGTCGAGCCGAGCGCTCTGACGAAAATCGTCGGCCCTGGCGAACCCATTCCCTCCAACATGATGGCGCTCGATATCGGGCCCGAAACCATCGAAACCTTCTCCGAAGAAATCGCGCGCGCCCGCACCATCGTCTGGAACGGCCCCATGGGAGTTTTCGAACTGCCGCCGTTCGCCAAAGGCACCTTTAAGATCGCCCAAGCCGTGGCAGAAAATGCTGGCGCCATCACCATCGTTGGCGGCGGAGATTCCGTTGCGGCAGTCAAAGCCGCGGGAGTCGCCGACAAGATCACGCATATTTCAACAGGCGGCGGTGCTTCGCTCGAATTTCTCGAAGGCAAGAAGCTGCCTGGGGTCGAGGCACTGACGGAGAAAAAATAGGTGCAGGTCTGTGGTGTCGGTCTCCCAGGCTTAGGTCTTGGGCGTCCTGACACCTGCGACCTGGGACCTGTTCGAGACCTATGTCCGACTTTGCAGCCCGACTGACGTTCGCCAACGGCAAGACCTTAGAATTCCACGGTCCCGCCGACATCACCAAGGAGCCGGCCGAAGCCATCGTCAACGCCGCCAACTCGTCTCTGCTCGGCGGAGGAGGCGTGGATGGAGCGATTCACCGCGCCGGCGGCCCCTCGATCCTCGAGGAGTGCAAGCGCATCGTCGCCCAGATCGGCAGTCTTCCCGCGGGCAAAGCTGTCCTCACCACCGGTGGACGATTGAACGCCCAATATGTAATTCACACCGTCGGCCCGGTGTACCGAGGAGGCGAGCAGCACGAGGCCGAGACGCTCGCCAGCTGTTACCGCGAATCGGTCCGAATCGCAGCCGACCATCGAATCCGATCCTTGGCCTTTCCCTCGATCTCAACCGGAGCATTCGGCTATCCGGTGCATGAAGCTGCGGAGATTGCGGTGAGTACCATCGTCCAGGTTCTGCCGCCTTGCACCCATGTGGAGCACGTCCGCTTCATACTGTTCGACCTCGCCACCCGCAATGCCTACGTCGGAGCCGCCGAAAAACGATCCCGAAAGCCTCTCGCAATTTCCGCCAGGTTCGAGAAAGGTCCTTCATGAGAAAAAAGCTCATCGCCGCCAACTGGAAGATGAATAAAACCCCCGACCAGGCCCGGGACTTCTTCCACGATTTCCTGCCGCTGGTCGAGGGCCACGATCGGGACGAAATCGTCGTCTGCCCGACCTACCTTGCGATCGATGCCGCCGTCCATGCAGCCAACGGATCGAGTGTCGCCATCGGTTCGCAAGATCTCTACTGGCAAAAAGAGGGCGCTTTCACCGGCGAGATCTGCGCCAGCATGTTAGTGGCGGTCGGCGCAACCCACGCAATCATCGGACACTCGGAACGCCGCCAGTACTTTGGGGAGACCGACGACACCGTCAATTTGAAGCTCAAGGCCGCGATCGAAGCCGGACTCACGCCCATCGTCTGCGTGGGAGAAGTTTTGGAAGAACGCGAAGCCGGGCTCACTGACGATGTTCTGCGCCGGCAGTGTCTTCGTGCCTTCCACAAAGTCTCGGCCAAAAAGGCCGCCACCCTGGTGGTCGCTTATGAACCGACCTGGGCCATCGGCACCGGAAAAAACGCCACCCCGGAGATCGCCGCCGACGCTCACGCCATCATACGAGCCCAGGCTGCCGAATCGTTCGGCCAGGAATTCGCCGGAAAACTCCGCATCCTCTACGGCGGGTCTGTCAAACCAGAGAACGCCCACACCTTGATGTCGGAAGAAGAAATCGACGGCGCGCTGGTAGGCGGAGCGTCGCTAGATCCCGGATCCTTCGCATCCATCGTCAAGTATTAAATGCCATTGTTCGAATGGCAGCGAGCGCCATCAATCGCCCCGTTCTACAAGTTGCGGAAGATCTGCCATTCGCCGCTGACTGGTGTGGCTGGGTGGGTTCGAAACTCTCGTCCACCGAGTCGTTCCATCAGTCCTACAGTGAATGCTGTACGTGCGAATCCTATTCCACGTGCTAATCCTATTCTGGGCAGTCGAGCGCTCCTGTCGGTCGTCTTTGGCGTTCAACCATCTCTTCCGATGGAAACTTGCGGACCGCGGCCTACGCGTTCGTCCAGCGTATGATCAATCTGCGCAACCGCATTGCGCCTTCGGCCCGCCGGCGCTTGTCCAGGGAAGCCCATCAGGGGTGCAAATGGAAAGCATGTGCCGTGGCTGATCCTGGCGGCAATCGGCGGCACATACGAGGGGCGCGACATCGTTCGGTTCGATGGTTGGGGAATGCTTCTTGATTGGCCAGGGACTGAAACAAACCGATCAGCGCGGCTGGAAACCTGGAGCGCTGCCAGAGCGGTGAGCGAGGGAGAGCCGAATGAAGCGACGTCATGACATGCCATTCGGAGCGCAGTATCGTGACGATGGAAAAGTGCTTTTTAGGTTGTGGGCCCCGGCGGCTCGCCGAGTGGAGCTCTGCCTGGGCGATGTGAATCGAGGGCAACCCATCGTCCTTGAAGAGCGCGATCGGGGTTGGTTCGAGTTAGAGACGGACGCGGTAAAACCCGGCACTCAATACCGCTTTCGGATCGACGATGCGCATAAGGTTCCCGACCCAGCTTCACGCTTTCAGCCCGGCGACGTGCACGGCCCGAGCGAAGTGATCGACCCCGATGCTTTCTCTTGGCTGGATCAGGATTGGCAGGGGCGCAGGTGGGAAGAAGCTGTCATCTATGAATTGCATGTTGGAACTTTCACGCCGGGCGGCACTTTTGCGGCCGCACGCGAACGGCTGGACTATCTCGCGGATCTCGGAATTACGGCGCTCGAACTGATGCCCGTTTCCGACTTTCCCGGACAGCGGAATTGGGGGTATGACGGCGTGTACCCTTTTGCTCCCGACAGCAGTTATGGCCGGCCGGAGGATCTCAAAGAACTGATTCAAAGCGCCCATAGCCGCGGAATTATGGTTCTGCTGGATGTCGTTTACAACCACTTTGGCCCGGAAGGAAATTATCTTGGGTTGTACGCGCCGCAATTCTTTACCGATCGTCATCGTACCCCCTGGGGCAACGGCATTAACTTCGACGGATCGCAATGCCGGGCAGTCCGAGATTTCTTTATCCACAATGCACTCTACTGGCTGACCGAATATCACTTCGATGGACTGCGTCTGGACGCGGTTCATGAAATTGCCGACGACTCGACGCCAGACATTCTCGCGGAGTTGTCCGAGACGGTGCGGAGGTCGGTTGCGAGGGATCGACAGGTTCACCTCATCCTTGAGAACGATCGCAATCAACCGCGTTACCTGCAACGGGCAAAAGAGCGCTGCCAGCCCCGATCCTATACGGCCCAGTGGAATGACGACATCCACCATGCCTTGCACGTGCTGATCACGGGGGAGAGAGATGGGTACTACGCGGATTATTCCGTACATCCGCTCGACCAATTGGGCCGTTGTTTGGCCGAGGGGTTCGCTTATCAGGGCGAGACTTCCCTACACAGAAATGGCGCAAACCGGGGTGAGCCGACCGAGGGCGTGCCGCTTACTGCGTTCGTCTCCTTTCTGCAGAATCACGATCAGATCGGCAATCGCGCGTTCGGCAAACGGATCACGAAGCTTGCCGATCCGCGTGCCGTGCGTGCGGCGTTGGCAATTGTTCTGCTTGCCCCGGCGCCACCACTGTTGTTTATGGGCGAAGAGTTTGGAGCGGACACACCGTTTCTGTTTTTTTGCGATTTCGAGAAGGAACTGGCGGCGGCGGTTACCGCAGGACGGCGTAATGAGTTCGCCCGTTTTACCGGGTTCAGTGATCCAGCCGAACGCGAGCGGATTCCTGATCCCGGTGCGGCCACAACCTTTGAGGCGTCGCGCCTCAACTGGAGCGAAGTTAGCGAACCGCCCCATGAACAATGGCTCCAATTCTATCGCCGGCTTCTGAAACTAAGGTTCGAACACATCGTTCCCCGTCTTTCCGCTGGGTGCAGGCTCGAGGCGGATTCCGGAGTTCACGGGGAGCGCGGCCTGAGCGCGCGCTGGAAGTTCGCCGATCATTCTGAACTCACTCTGTTGGCGAATCTGGGGACGGCGCCGCTTTCGGGCCTGACCTCCTCGGCTTCCCATGTTCTCTATTCGAGCGCGGAACTGAGCGCAGAGGATCGGCGTCGAGGGGCATTGCCCGCCTGGTCGGTCGAGTGGGGCCTGGAACCATGAAGCCGCGCTCCCCCATTCCGCTTGCGACCTATCGCCTGCAACTCAATCGCAACTTCACCTTTACGCAGGCAACCGAAATTGTTCCCTATCTTTCCGAACTTGGCGTCAGTCACTGTTATGTCTCTCCGTGTCTGAAGGCTCGCCCGGGCAGCATGCATGGATATGACATCGTGGATCACCACTCCTTCAATCCCGAAATCGGCGGCGCCGAGGATTTCAACCGCTTGGTGGCGGCGCTCCATGAGCACGGTATGGGATTGATTCTCGACATTGTCCCCAACCATATGGGGATCATGGGCAGCGACAATGCGTGGTGGCTCGATGTGCTCGAGAATGGTGAGTCTTCGATTTACGCCGCTTTTTTTGACATTGACTGGCAACCGCTGAAAGATGAACTCCACGGGAAAGTGCTGGTACCGGTTCTGCACGACCATTACGGAGCGGTGCTTGAAAGTGGCGAGCTCAAGCTCATTTTTCGACCGGCGCGCGGTGAATTCGACATTGCATATCGGGAGCATCGTTTTCCGGTCGACCCCAAAGAATATCCGCGCATTCTTGAACATTGCGGAACCGAAGCGAGCGAAATACTCGGCGAACAGAACTCCGATCTGCTCGAGTTTCAGAGCCTGATCACCGCTTTCAGGCACTTACCGGGAAGGCGGGAACTGAGCAGCGACCGCGTCGCCGAGCGCAACCGTGACAAGGAGATTCACAAGCGCCGGCTCGCCGAGCTGTGCGCGCGGTCCCCCCAGATCGCGGCCTGCATCGCTCGATCCGTCGAGTGGATCAACGGGGCTCCCACGGACCCCGCAAGTTTCGAAGAACTTCACGAACTGGTCAAAGCGCAGGCGTTTCGCGTGGCCAATTGGCGCGTGGCTGCCGACGACATCAACTACCGGCGCTTTTTCGATACCAACGATCTCGCCGGCATTCGTATGGAGAATGAAAAGGTATTCGAAGCGACCCACCGTTTCGTTCTCGATCTGATGGCCGAAGGCAAGGTGGATGGCTTGCGGATCGACCATCCTGACGGCCTTTACGATCCCGCTCAATACTTCGAGCGCCTCAGCCGCGGCATCGCAAGTGTCGTGAACGACGATTCCGCGAACGGATCGAGCGACGGGGGGCACAAAGGATTGCGGTATGTGGTCATCGAGAAAATTCTGACCGGATCGGAACGCCTGCGCAGCGAGTGGCCGGTGAGCGGCACGACCGGCTACGATTTCGCGAATCTGGTCAACGGGCTGTTTGTAGATCCGGCAGCCGTGAGGCGACTGGCACGCATTTATCGAAACTTCGTTCCCGATGAGATCGATTTCGAGGAACTCGCATATCGCAGCCGAAAACTTATAATTCGGGTCGCGCTGGCCAGCGAATTGAATGTGCTTGCCAACCACCTGACCCGTATCGCCCTTTCCAGCCGTCGCACCTGTGACTTCACGCTCAATAGCCTGCGCGAGGCATTGACGGAAGTGGTGGCCAACTTTCCCGTCTACCGAACCTACGTCACTCCCGCGGGCGTTTCCGAGGAGGATGCACGCTATATCCGCCTGGCCATCGCGTCCGCTAAATGGAGAAGTCCGGCGGCCGATACCAGCATCTTCGATTTCATCAGCGAAGTGCTTCTGACTCGCATCGGAGCAGGACAAAGCGCTGCTTACCAAGAGGCAGTCATAAAGTTCGCCATGAGATTCCAGCAGTTCACCAGCCCGGTGATCGCCAAAGGCCTGGAAGACACCGCCTTCTATCGTTATAACCGGCTCGTCTCGTTGAATGACGTCGGAGGCGATCTTCACCGCTTCGGAATCACCACGGCTGAGTTCCACGCTGCCAACCAGGAAAGGTCGCGCTCGTGGCCCCACACGATGCTCGCCACCAGCACGCATGACTCGAAGCGCTCGGAAGACGTACGCGCACGGATCGACGTGTTGTCTGAGGTATCGTCATTATGGCGGCTTCGGCTGCGGGACTGGAAGCGATTCAATCGCCGTTACAAGCAACTGGTGAATGACAAACCCGCTCCTTCGCCGAATGACGAATACTTGCTCTATCAAACGTTGCTGGGCGCCTGGCCGCCGGAACCCTTGAGAGACAAGAACGACTGGAAGACGTTTAGCGATCGGATGGAAGCCTATATGTTGAAGGCCATCCGCGAAGCCAAGAAGAATACCAGTTGGATCAATCGCAACACTGAATACGAGGCCGCCGTCTCGTCCTTCGTGAAGGCGCTGCTTGATCCGGCCGCCAAGAATCGGTTTCTCAACGACTTTATTCCCTTCCAACGACGGGTGGCTCGCATTGGCCTGTGGAATAGCTTGTCGCAGACGCTCCTCAAACTGACGTGTCCGGGCGTTCCCGATATCTACCAGGGTAATGAGTCGTGGGATTTTAGCCTGGTGGATCCGGACAATCGTCGTCCCGTCGACTACATCCGCCGCCAGGAAATGTTCGAGTCGATCCGCGGCCAGGTTGGCGCGGCGGATGCGTCATCCATCCGAGGCTTGCTGGAGACCCCCGAGGACGGCCGACTGAAGTTGTACCTGATCTGGAGAACTCTATGCCTGCGTCAACAGCAACCGAAACTTTTTCAGCAAGGCGAGTACTTGCCTATAGCGGTTGCGGGCTCGAAAGCGGATCATGTGATCGCGTTTGCCCGGAAGTTTGAAAGCACGAGCCTGCTCGTGATTGTTCCGCGCTTGGTGGCCGGCTTGCTCAATGACATTGACATCGATCTGCCTCCAATCGGGTCTCGGATCTGGGAGGACACGCACGTTCTACTCCCGTGCGCTTGTCGCGAACACTGTCGAAACGTTCTTACCGGAAAGGCGCTGGAACTGGCGAAAGTGAACGGTCACACAAAGATCGACGTCTCCACGGCCTTGGCGGAGTTCCCGGTTGCTCTCTGCGTGCTGCCGTAGCCCTGCCGATCAAGACGATCTCGCCCTCATCAGTTTTGACGCTTATGGTCACATCTGCGAGGCCGGGCTCCGACCTTAAGGTTTCCTTGATCCGTCGCTGGACTTCGGACTGGATTTCGGGCTGGACTTCGGGAGTGGGCAATTCATCAGACGGTTGCGTACCCTGGCTTGGATTCACCTGTGGTTTCCACTGCACCCAAGGGAAAGCGATCGGAAAGCTTTCCCGCGAAGAAATGGCTGACGTTTGGCTTGGCTGCTTCGCAGCAATCCATCCCCCAGGACAACGATTCGCGCAAATGACGCAGGTTTTATATCGCACCGGGTGATTTCTGGCGAGTTTCATCGGACCCGTCAGGATGCGGGAAAGAAGTCGACCTGACTCCTGATCCGAGCGAATCTTCAGTTCGACCATTCGCTGCGGAGTTTGCCGGACATTGCTTTCGCAGTTCTTCCGCGGCTTCCGCCAGCGTCAAATTGTCGGTCACCCGGCGAAAGTTGGTTCGGGTTTCGTTCTGCTGCACCGAAATGGTTTTGAAGAACAAGGCCCTGCCACGCATATTGACGTGCAAGAGACTGATTTCCCAATGACCGGGCGCCACTTCCGACTGTTTCACGTGAAACTGGCCGCCCTCATCCAGATAACCGAGCAAGCCTCCGAAGAACTTGACGGTTTTGATGAGGTGGCCATCGATCTCCGCCAAACGGTTTTCTTTCTGGTGAATCCAGATGTGGCCTTCCATGGAGTGGAAAACGACATCTTCGTGCGACAAGGGACGGAAATTGGGATTAGGGCGAAACAGAATTTCCACCAGATCGCCCTTGCGCTCTCCGTAGCTTGCATGCACTGCGTCCGGTATCATTCTGAACAGGTGTTCGGTTGTCTGGTCGTCTTCCTGTTGCGCACGCCGCTGTTTGTTCTGCTCATCTTTCTTGTGCAGCAAGCGTTCGATACGCCGGTTCTCCTGGGTTTCTTGTTCCGCAGTGATTGGCTTCCCGTTGACTGACAGCAACCGATCAAGATCTCCCTCGCGGGTTTCAATCACCCATTTCACTTCTTCATTTCCTGATTCGCCCCCCTTGACCTGATACATCCAGCGGGTGTGATCGTTGTCTTGCGCCGTCAACTCCGACTCGACCGCCCTTCGCAGAAACTGATCGGCCGACAACTTGTCATCACCAGAGGCAGCTCGAGGGGAGGCTGCGACGCGAGGAAAAATCAGGAAGGCGGCAGCGATCAGAACGAAAATCGCAACGCTCGCGTGCACTCTCGATACGAGGATTGACCGGCGCGTAAAATCCGCTTTCTGCACTGCTCTACTCACAAGACTCCCCCATCAGAGAACGTAAAGGAGCATCCCTGAGGAGCGCATCGAATGCATTCTGTAGTTATGTTGATTGTTTGCCTTAGTGCGGGCCCGGCGGATCCGCTGCAGGCTCGATCTTAGCGTCTCGCCCTCCCATCGGAATTCGATTATGTCCGAACTCGTTGTCGGAGCTCGATGGCATCGGCTGCTCGCCAAATACAGTGATGCCTGTACATGCGAGCTGCAAGGGAGAGTGTAGGCTCGAAATCAATAGAAAAGTTGGCGATGCTCTGCCTAATCTCCGGCCTTCTCTCAATCCGAGAGCGGCATGGCTCTCGAGAAAGGAATCAAAAAATGAAACCCAGTGAAAACGAACAACCCAACCGAGCCAGCCATATTCCCATCGAGCTGCAAGAGGAAGTCCAACGCCGCGCTTATGAAATCTATCAGAAGCGCGGGAGGCGAGATGGTTTCGAATTAGAGGACTGGTTCCAAGCGGAAGCCGAAGTTCTGAATACCCAACGTACAAAGAAAGCGGCTTAGGCCGGAGTTGCGGACCCAAGCTGAGTTTCAGGAGAGCGGCATGGCTGCGTGCACAACCTTTCCGCTCTCCAGCCCCGAACGCCGAGTTGGATTCTTTTATGATTCGGAAACTGAAATCCGGCCAATACCGGCTATACTCCCGCAAAAAGGACGCTCGGACCGGACGACGGCGCAACCTCGGCACCTTCGGCACCAGGAAAGCCGCCGAGGCCCACGAGCGCGCGGTTCAATATTTCAAGCATCGAAACTAGGAACAATTGAACGGCAACCGTCGTTCAGTGACCGTGGTGACCGCTGCTGGCTGTCAAATGGCGCTATAATCGGGTAGTTTTTCTCCCCCTCCAGCGTGAATCCATGGACAAAGCCCCCGGGGTTTTGATCGCAAGCCGAACCGCTCAGCGCTCAGTGCCCCCACCCCGTCTCCGGCTGCTGATCGAATGGGAAGCGGGCCATCGCGTGTTCTTTGGCAATCTGGCGGACCTGCTCCTGTCGCGGACGGTCCCGCCGTTTCCGACCACCTCACGGCCGGCGCGTTTCTGGAACGATGTTTTCGTGCCCGCTGGCGCTCCCTGGTCCTCGTTCGCGGAGTCGATGCTATTGCATCTGCTGCTGATTGTCTTGGTGGTCTGGGGCCAGTCCAAAGTATGGGTATCGGTAAAACTGTTCCCGCAGCGTGATCAGTTCCACAGGTCGATCACCTATTACCCCCCTGCGAAGCGGTCCTTTCGAGCCGCTGAGGGAAGAGCACCGACCCCGCGGACGCGGTCTCGAGTGAACCATGCTTCTTTACCTCGACCGTCACATCAACCCGCGATTCCAGTGAGGCCGGAGCAAAAACCGAGTCTTGTCACACCCCCTGACATCAAACAAGCCACGGCAAAGTTGCCGAATCTCCCGAACGCTCACCCGTTTACGCCGATGGAGCCGTTCTCAGCCGCTGCGGACGCGCGCCGGAACCGGGCGGCCGAACCGTCGGGAGTGGTGGCCCCGCCGCCGCAACTTGACCAAGCGACTGCCCGCCAGCTGGCGCCGCCGCAAGCTTCGGCGGTTGCGCCTGCACCCGAACTGAATGGGCCTTCCGCAGGACGGGCTGTGAAGTCGCCGAATTCCTCTGGCTCGGCCGTTGTGCCGCCCCCTCCATCAGTTCAAAACGCGGGCGACTCGGCTCGAGTTGGGCGGTTGAATTCGACGGCTGGCGCGGGGCCAAATGTCGTACCACCTCCACCGGCAGTCCAGGGCGCGGCCCATGGTGTGGCGCGGCTGGGTTCGGCGGTCGGGGCCGGTTCGCAAGTAGTGCCGCCGCCTCCGTCGGTTCAGGGCGTCGGCAACTCGAGTGCGGCCCGGTTGAGTTCGTTATCGGGTACGGGGCCAAATGTCGTGCCGCCTCCCCCGGCGGTTCAAGGTACGGGCAATGCCAGTGCACGTTTGGGTTCGATGGCTCGTGCGGGTTCGCAAGTGGTGCCGCCGCCTCCGTCGGTTCAGGGTTCGAATGGCCCTGCTGGAGGTGCGCGGTTGGGCCCGTTTTCGAGTGTCGGTGCGGTGCCGCCTCCTCCTTCACTTCAGAGTTCAAACGGCGCTGCTGGAGGTGCCCGGTTGGGCCCGCTTTCCGGTGCTGGTCCGGAAGTCGTTCCACCTCCTCCTTCCGTCGAGAACGGAGCCGACTCCGGAGCACGCGGACGCGTAGGCTCGTTCTCCGGAAATGGGGCCGCAGATGGCTCCCAGGTCCTGCCGCCTCCTACCTCCGTTGAGGGTACGGGCAACGCGCGGGCAGGGGGAGCGGGCAAGGTCTTGGACCCAATGGATCCGCTGCCGACCGGCGCCGCTGCGGGCACACCGGGCGGCAACAACGAAAACGAAATTGCCGTCGAAGATTTGCCTCTCGGTTTGATCGGGGTCGTGTTTGCCGCGCCGGGTACCTCGTTTTTTTCCAATTTCGAAGTCTTCGTCGCCAAACGACGGGTCGGTAAGGACCTGCGACTCATCAAGCTGGTTTACGAATTTCTTCCATATCAACGTCGGCTGTCTGAATACAATCTCAACAACCTGACGCCGAGGGTAATCAAGCTGCGCGTAACGCCAGATCCGAGCTGTGACGAGTCATTGGGACAGATGCTGCGGTCTGAAACCGACCCAACTCGATTAGCCACAGAGTACGCAAAACTTCCGGCGGCGTTGCGTTCTTCCGACTTGACCGCGGTGCTGCCCTGTTATCGCACCAACGCAGGCGATTTCCAGAAGGCGATGTCGCGAGGCCAGTAATCGCGGATAGCCCATACGAGCCATTCCCATAAATTGACGAACAGGTTAGCGTGGTTTTGAGCAGACTTCGGGGGAGGGCTGTTCGACGGGCGTCTCACGACTCTAACTGGAGTCTGGGGCGCTTTCGTTTTTGTGTGCTTGCCGACCACCTACGACCCCACCACCTGCCGGGACAACTTCCGCGGTTCAGCCTGAACGCATTGGGAGCTTTGGTGTCAACCGACCTCGAGAGTCGAAGCCCGACCCAACCTGCCCGCTGATTCCAAAGCACTTAGAGGCGTGGCGGCGAGTTCGCACGAAAGTCTCATTGCTAAAGGACTACGCCAAAGGTTTAATGGTGGAATGTATCTCAACCTGCTTGGGACGGAACGATCTTGGTCCCAAGCCGTTCCTGCGGTGTGTTCTAGGAAGGAAGCACAATGAAGGACATTATGCGGAAATGGTGGCTCACGTTGATGGTGTTACTGTACTTAGCGCCGGCCGCTTTCGCGATAGAAGATCACAATAATCTTAGGAGAGACCACCCCTTGCCAATCCAAAATTTCCAACCATGGACGGTTCCCGAGGGTGGCTCTTCTTTGGTCTACGTGCTCGGGGCTGGAGTCACATGCCTTGGTGCAATGCTGATAAAGTCCCGCATCGCCGATTCTTCGCTCAGCGACAGATCAGGCATCTAGCGGGTCTACAAGGGGCCACGTGTGGCAGCGTGGCCGCTTATTCAACACGATTTTGAACACAACTTTTTCCCAGGGTGCTAACTCGGAAAGCTCGCGAAGAATCCCCCAGTTATGGCGGACTGCTGGTCAGTCAAAAGAACTGGCGCGGAAAACTGCTGACAATGAAATCGAAGTCGACCTACCGCGATCTGCCCTTGCCGGTCGAGAGCGGTATAATGCCTAACCGGGCAATGGGCGCGGCATTCGGCTTCCTACTCGACGACGATCGTTCCTCGGCTTTCTAGTTTCCAGTGGCGGCGAGTATCGCGGAATGAGTTCCTTTTGGAAGGATTTTTTGGGGGGGGGCAGTCATGCTGGCAACTCGATGGACGAACACATGCATAATTGTGCTTTTGGCGTTTTGTGGGGGTGTACTTGCGTCCCTGGATGCCTACGGTCAGGCAAGCGTTCTGACCCACCATAACGATGTGGGGCGCACCGGCCAGAATTTGAACGAAATCATTCTGACTCCCGCGAACGTAAATGCGTCCTTGTTTGGCAAACTTTTTGTCCAGAAGGTGGACGGTTCGATCGTCGGCCAGCCGCTCTATGTGCCGAACGTTCAATTGCCTAACGGAACAACCCACAATGTGGTGTATGTTGTCACCCAGCATGACAGCGTGTTTGCCTTTGACGCCGACAATATCCTCGGTGGCAACGCAAGTCCGCTATGGACGGTGAATTACCCGAAGTCGGTCCCGGACGACGCGGCCAATTACGGCTGCGGCGGGGTTGGTTATACCGAAGTCGGCATCATGGGGACGCCAGTCATCGATCCCACCACCAATACTCTCTACCTGGTTTCGAAGACCTTGGTGACGGGGGACTACTACTTCACATTGCACGCTTTGGACATCACTTCGGGCGCGGAAAAATTTGGTGGCCCAGTGCAGATCAACGCGACGGTGCAAACCAGCCAGGGGCAAATTGAGTTTACTCCTGCCTATCAGTTGCAGCGGCCCGCGCTGCTGCTGTTGAACGGAACGGTATACATCGGCTTCGGATCGAACGGCTGCGACACCTACAGTTACCATGGCTGGTTGATGGCCTATAGCGCTTCCACATTGCAGCAGCAGGGCGTGTTTATCACGACACCAGGGGGCTCCAAGGGTTCTCTGTGGGGCAGTGGCGGCGGACCGGCAGCAGACGACGAAGGATTCATCTACGTCTCCACCGCGAACGGCACTTTCGATTTCAGCGCCGGGGGCACCGATTTTGGAGACAGCATGCTCAAGCTGAACACGGCGCAAAACGGACTCACCGTGTTTGACTATTTCACGCCCTACAATCAAGAGACTCTGGACGACAGCGATCTCGATCTGGGCTCGGGAGGCTTGATGGTCCTTCCCGATCAGACGGGCGGCACCTACACTCACGAATTGGTGGGCGGAGGAAAGCAGGGCACGCTCTACCTGGTGGACCGCGATGCGATGGGCGAATACAACCCGGTCGCGGATAATGTGCTGCAGGAGTTCGTTGGGATTACGCATGCCATCAAAACGGTTCCGGCATATTGGAACGGCAACATCTATCTGTCCGGACAAGATGACTACATCAAGATGTTTTCGCTGACCAGCGGAGCCATGTCGAGCGCGCCTGTCCAACAGACGAGCGTTTCCTTCAACGATCGGGGCCCCTCCATCTCTATTTCTGCCAACGGAACCAGTGACGGAATTCTGTGGGCGATTCTGCACGGCACTCCTGTTCTGTATGCCTTTGACGCAACGAACCTCTCGAGCGAACTGTACAACACGACCCAGGCTCTGAAGCTGCGAGACAGGATTTTGTCGACCTCGCGCTATGTAGTTCCTACGATCGTGAACGGTAAGGTGTACGTCGGAGGCCTCACCGACCTCTACGTTTTTGGTGTTTTGCCCAGTCTTGCCATTTCCGCGGGCAACAATCAGTCCGGGACGGAGGGGACCACCCTTCCCATTCCACTCAGCATGCAGGCGACGGATTCCTACACTCAGGCCGGAATTCCGGGCGTAACCGTGACCTGCACCGATCCGGGCGCGGGTGGGAAGTTCAACCCTTCAAGCGGTGTGACCGACAGCTCCGGCAACTTCAGCACCAGTTTCACATTGGGAGTGAAGGCGCTAACGGCAACCATCACGTGCGCAGCGACCGGCTACACTTCGGCGGTGTTCACCGAAGTGAGTGTCGCGGGGGCGCCGTATGTGATCAAGCAGTTCTCGGGCAACGCGCAGAGCGCTCCGATCGACACTCAATTGCCGGCACCATTGGTAGCCGTGGTCCAGGACGCCCACGCCAATCCGGTTTCCGGAGTGACCGTGACCTTCAGCGATGGCGCATCGGGTGGCAGCTTCACGAACAGCACGGTGACCACGGATGTTTACGGACATGCCACAACTTTCTTTACGAGTCCCAGCAAAGCCGGTACCGTGAAAATTACAGCTACGACGGGCACGCTCAAACCGGCGAGCTTTTCCGTCACCGTAACGGCACCAACCAGCATCTCGATTACGAGCGGCAACAATCAATCCGGTGCTGCCGGAACGCAGTTGTCCCAAGCTCTTACCGTGCTCGTCACTGACAAGAACAACAATCCCATTGTCAATGCCAGCGTCTCGTTTAGCGATGGTGGCGCCGGGGGCAGTTTCTCGAACCCCAATCCTGTCTTGACCGGACCGAATGGAACGGCGACCCAGTCCTACACTCTCCCGCGGGTCGCTGGTGCCGTCACCATCGCCGCCTCTGCCACCGGGCTGACCGAGACGGCCAGCTTCAGCGAGACTGCGGTTGCCGGAAACGCCGCTAGCATCAGCATCGTCAGTGGCAATAATCAGACAGCTCCGAACGGGACCCAATTACCCCAGCCACTGGTCGTGCTC
>Ga0302325_10004189_pt1 | contig 33414 bp, 25 predicted proteins | sample Palsa_T0_2_FD_201948 | JGI IMG/M metagenome (GOLD analysis project Ga0302325, IMG submission 201948) | Peat permafrost microbial communities from Stordalen Mire near Abisko, Sweden - Palsa_T0_2 | ecosystem: Environmental > Terrestrial > Soil > Palsa > Peat permafrost | place: Sweden: Abisko... | reverse complement strand
CCAGGCCGGCACCCCGAGCCGCACGTGAGTGCATCGCGATCCCGGGCTCGGAGTGGTAGTGCTCCGCGACCGCCAGCCCGATCCGCTCGAGCGTCGCCAGCGTCAGCTTGCCGTGGCGCAGCTCTGATCGAAACCGCGCATACGCCCGCAGCGCAGCCGGTGATCCGGCCAGCACGCCGAGGAAGTTCGGCAGCTGCCCACCCGACGCCAGCGCGCCGCGCAGCACCGCGACCGACCCCTCGGGGGCCGTCAGGTCATCATGTATCTGAAATCTGCTCATCGGAATCTTCATCGCTGACCGCCAGACTTAAATCTTGGGGTGGCTCGACCGCATCGGCCTCGCCGTCACTGTGGAAACGTGCTTACGCTTGATAAGCGTAGCTCTTGTGCGATCTGCGCACAAGAGCCACGAACTGCCCTAACACAGGAGCCATGACCTGCCCTAACAGGTTCTACGTATCGCCCTAAGGGCCAGATCAGCGTGGCCAATGAATCACCGGCAACGCAACCCTCGGCGATCCGGCGACCGACTGGCTCCGGCGCTCCGTCAAGGGCGCCACGCGGGCCGGTTTCGGTCGGCCAGAGCCGCTCGGGCGCTTCCTGCAGCGTGGTCGCCCCGCGATTGCAGGGGCTTCCTGCGGCGCGGTGGCGCCGCGCCGATTCGTTCGCTCAGTGCAGCCCGGCGATCGCGTGCAGCGTGGCGGCGTGCGCGCTGGCTGCGGCGACGAACACCAGCAGCAGCGCGAGCGCGACCGCCAGTCCCGCCGCGCGATCGGGCCGAAAGCCGTCACGCTCGTGGCGGGGAACGTACGGCCGTCGCTGATCCTGGCGCCGCCGTGAACGTGTCACGGCGGTGAGCATAACCCCGGCCCCGGACGTCACGGTTGCGGCCGGCGTCGCGGGACGCCGTGCAGCGCCGTCCAGCGGTCGGTGACGTCGCGTGCCGCCTCGGGCAGCGAGCTGACGGGGCGAGGCTCAGTGCCCGGCGGCTTCGGCGACGGGGCTCAGTGCCCGGCGGCTTCGGCGACGGGGCTCAGTGCCCGGCGGCTTCGGCGACGGGGCTTAGTGCCCGGCGGCTTCGGCGACGAAACTCGCCACGTCCTGCGCGTCCGTGCCGGTCACGACCTCGGACGGCATCACGCCCTCGCCGAGGCAGGTCTCGTTCTGGTTGCTGCCGGACGCGTTCGGCAGACAGCCATTGGCGATCGTGTGCAGCACGAGCGACTCGGGCGGCTTCAGAATGTCGAGGTCCGGCCCGACCTTGCCGATCGCGTTGGCGGCCGACAACGTGTGACAGACGGCGCAGTGCTCGCCGAACAGGATCCGTCCGCTCTTGGCCTCGGCGGTCAGCTTGACGCCGCCGACCTGGCTGCTGGCGTTGTCGTGGTTGCCATAGAGGATCACGAGCGCCAGCGCGATGCTTCCGAGCGCGGCGAACATGAACAGCACCGTCACGACGTTGTTCGAACCGCGTCCGCCGGCCGACGTGGGCTGGCCGGCGCGGTTGGCCCGCACGCGACTGAGGCCCCACAGCAGCAGCGGGACGAAGATCAGGACAACGACGAGGACGACGACGATGACCATGCGGTCGGCACCTTATCGCGCCGGGCAGCCCAACGACGCGGTCGCGGCACCTCGCGGTCATCGCCGCCGCCCGGACGCAAAGCTCATCACCGGCGGCGCGACCGCTCGGAAATCCTCGACGACGCCGTCACCCCCGGCGCGATCTCCCTGACCGGCCCCGCCGGCTCCGGCGGCCGCGGACGCCTTGGCACCGGCAGCCTCGGCGGCCTTCTGCTCGGCCAGCCCGCGGCGCACCTGCTCATCGAGCATCGAGAAGTCCTTGATCTCGGCCAGCACCCGATCCGGCGCGTCGATCGAGCCGACCGTGTCGACCAGCACATTGATCGCGCCCCCGGCCGCCGGCAGCTTCTCGAGCTTGCCCTCGACCAGCATCAGCGGTTCGGTCCTGACCGTCAGCCGGTGGCGCTCGTAGACGGGCGGCGGCACGACCAGGTTGATCGTCCCGTGCTCATCCTCGAGCAGGACGAACACGACCCCCGAGGCCGTGCCCGGCCGCTGGCGCGCAACGACCAGACCGCCGATCCGCACCCGCCGCCCGTGCTCGAGCTGCTCCAGATCCGCGCTGGAGACGACCCCGGACCCGAGCCGCTCGCGCAGCAGCGCCATCGGATGCGTCCGCGTCGTCAGCCCGATCGTGTCGTAGTCGGCGAGCATCCGCTCCCACTCCGACAGTCGGTGCAGCGACGGGGGCGCCGGCAGGTCGAGCGGGAGTGCCAACTGCGTGCCCCCGGGAACGCGCCGCCCCGGCGTCATCACCCCCAGCTGCCACAGGGCGATCCGGCGCGCCGACCCGCGATCGACCGGCGGGACCGGCGCGGTGGTCAGCGGTGTAGCGGCAGCGTCGGGAGGCCGAGGCGGCGTGACGCCCGATTGTGCGAAAAGGGCGTCTATACGTTCTTTTTTGCACAACTGACCCGTGTCAGCGCCCGCCACCGCCCCGCCCGCGTCCGACAGCGCCAGCGAGTCACACGCCCCCGACCAGGCCAGCAGTGACAGCGCGTCCGCGCCCGACCCCGCCCGTGACGCCAGGTCCGACAGGCTGCGAAAACGCCCGCCCCGCCGCCGCGCATCGACCAGCTGCTCGAGCTCCTCACGCCGGGCCCCGCGCACGTACCCGAGCCCGATCCGTACCCGCGGCGAAGGCTCCAACACCACGTCGCACTCGACGTCTGACTCGTTGACGTCGGGCGCGAGCACCTCCATCCCGCGCCGCTGCGCCTCGTGGACGAGCGAGTCCGGCGGGTAGAAACCCATCGGCTGCTCATTCAAGAGCGCGCACAGAAATTCGGGCGCGTAGTGGACGCGCAGCCATGTCGACTGGTAGGCCAGCAGCCCGAACGCCGCGCCGTGGGCCTTGGGGAACCCGAACCCGGAGAAGCCCTTGACCATCTCGAACACGCGCTCCGCCGTCTCTGCATCGACCCCGTGCTTACGCGCCGCGCCCCGCACGAACCGCTCGTGATAGGCCTCGATCGCCGCGTCAGAGCGCTTGCGACTCATCGCCCGTCGCAGCCCCTCGGCCTCCCCCACCGAGAAGCCGGCGAACGCGATCGAGACCTCGAGCACCTGATCCTGGAAGATGATCGTCCCGAGCGTCTCGGCGAGCACCTCGGCGAGCACCGGATGCTCGTAGGGAACCTCGAAGTCCGGGTCGATGCGCAGTCGCTGCTTGCGCGCGATGTAGGGGTTGACCGCGCCGCCCTGGATCGGGCCGGGACGGACGATCGCGACCTGGATCGTGATGTCTCTCAGGTTCTCGGGCCGCGTCCGGCGCAGCGAGGCCATCTGCGCGCGGCTCTCGATCTGGAACACCCCGGTCGTGTCGGCGTTCTGGATCACCTCGTAGGTCGCCGGATCGTCGTAGGGGATCCGCGAGAGATCGATCCGCTCGTCGCGTAGCTCGGAGATCATCGCCACCGCCCGCTCGACCGCCGACAGCATCCCCAGCCCCAGCAGGTCGATCTTCAGAAAGCCCGCGTCGGCGCAGGAGTCCTTGTCCCACTGCGCGATCTGGCGGCCCTCCATCGCCGCCGGCACGATCGGGCAGCAATCGACCAGCGGCCTGGTCGCGACGATCATCCCGCCCGAATGCTGCGACAGGTGACGCGGCAGCCCGTGCGCCTGCTCGGCCAGCCGCGCCAGCCACGCCCAGCGGCCCGTCAGCTCATGCCGGCCCGCCCCGACGATGTCCGAGCCGACATCCCTGGCGCTCCACCCCTCCGAACTCCGCGCGACCCGTTCGATCTCGCCCGTCGGCAGCCCCAGAGCCTTGCCGAGCTCACGGATCGCGCCCCGCGCGCGGAAGGTGGGAAACGCCGCCACCAGCGCCGAGCGGTCCTGGCCGTAGCGCTCATGCACGCGCGGGATCAGCTTCTCACGGATGTCACGCGGGAAGTCCAGGTCGATGTCGGGCAGCGAGGTCAGCTCCTCGTTGAGAAACCGCCCGATCAGCAGCTCGTTGGCGACCGGATCCACGTGCGAGAGGCCCGTCAGAAAGCACACGATCGAGGACACGCTCGAGCCCCGTCCGCGGCCGGGCGGCAGCAGCGCTCGGGCGGACCCCGGCCCGCGGACCTCGACCGCGACCTCCCGCGCGAGCACCAGCATGTCGTGGTGCAGCAGGAAGAACCCGGGCAGGCCGAGCTTGTCGATGATCCGCAGCTCCTCCTGCAGCCGCACACCGGCCCGCGTGCGGATCTCGGCCGGCGTGTCGCGGTAGCGGTCGTCGATCAACGAGTCACACAGCTCCGTCAGGTTGCGCATCGCCGCCTCGTCCTCGGCGCCCGGGTACCGGTAGCCGAGGTCGTTGCCCAGGTCGAAGCGAAGCCGGTCGGCCAGCGCGGCGGTCTCGGCGACGGCCTCGGGGTACTCGGCGAATCGCCGCTCCATCTCCTCAGGCGTTGCCAGCACGTGACTGAAGTTCCCGCGCCGCAGCGGCTCCGAGGAATCCAACGTCGTGTGCGTGGCCACCGCCACGAACGCGTCCTGCAGCGGCGCCCGGGCCCGCACGTGCGCATGGACGTTGCCGGTGGCCACGCACGGAATTCCCAGCCGCCGCGCGAGCGACGCCAGTCGCCGGTTGCGCGCGCGATCGTCTGACAGGAACGGACGCTGCAGTTCGACCCGGACACGATCGAGGCCGAATCCCTCAAGCAGACGTCGCAACGTTGGCTCGTTCCCCACCCCCCGCAGCGCACAGCCGCTCAGGCACACCAGCCCATCGGAATGCCTCAGCACCGTCTCGAGCGACACCGAGGGGTCCGACGGCGGCGCCCCCGGCCGACCGTCACGCGTGTGCGCGTGCGCGCGAGTGAGGATCCGGCAGAGGTTCGACCAGCCACGGCCGTCGATCACCAGCAGCGTCAGGTGTCGGCCGTCGGTCAGGTCGATCTCAGCGCCATGGATCGGCCGCAGCCCCAGCGCGCGGGCAGAGACCGCGAACTCCATCGAGCCCGAGACCGAGTTGTGGTCGGTCAGCGCCATCGCCCCGTGGCCGAGCGCCGTCGCCGTCGGCACGAGCTCGTCGGGCAGCGACGCCCCGTCCAGGAACGAGAACGCCGAGTGGCAATGCAGCTCCACGTACGTCATCGAACACATGTTCGCATGGACCCGAGACAGACCCGCCCGCACGCAGCACGGCCCTGCCAACAACAGGCCAAACACAAAATCCAAAAAGATCCCTTGACTTCTGATTAGTCACTGCTAAGTTGCTCATCTAGTTAGCAGTCACTAATCATCTGGAGGCATTTGTATGTCGGACTCACGCAAGCGCGCATGGACCCTGGGGATCGTCTCCCTCGGCCTGTTCATGGTCGTGCTCGACAACCTCGTGGTGAATGTCGCCCTGCCGAGCATCCACCGCGACCTCGGCGCCTCGATCCAGGCGCTGGAATGGACCGTCAACGCATACACGCTCGCCTACACGGTGCTGCTGCTGACCGGCGCCGCACTCGGCGACCGATTCGGGCGAAAGCGGATGTTCATGGCGGGGATCGCACTGTTCACGGTCGCCTCGGCCGCCTCGGCGCTCGCACCGAGTGCAGACGCGCTGATCGCCGCCCGCGCCGTCCAGGGGATCGGCGCAGCGATCGCGACGCCGCTGACGCTGACCCTGCTCGCCCAAGCGTTCCCGCCTGACCGCCGGGGCATGGCGATCGGCGTCTGGTCGGGGATCAGCGGCATCGCAGTCGCGCTCGGCCCGCTGGTCGGCGGCGCGATGACCCAACTCGCCTCATGGCACTGGGTCTTCTGGATCAACGTCCCGGTCGGACTGGCGCTCGTGCCGCTCGCCGCGGTTCGCCTGGAGGAGAGCCACGGACCTGCCAAACGCCTAGACCTCTCCGGGCTCCTGTACGGCTCGGCCGGCCTGTTCGGGATCGTGTTCGGGCTCGTGCGCAGTCAGTCACTGGGCTGGGGCAGCACCGAGGTGATCGTCTCGCTCGCCGCGGGCGCAGCGCTCGTGGTCGCGTTCGTGATCAACGAGCTGCGCTCAGAGTCGCCGATGCTGCCGATGGGGTTCTTCGCCAAGCGCGGCTTCGCGGTCACCAACGTGGTCTCGCTGACGATGTACTTCGGGATGTTCGGCTCGATCTTCTTCCTCAGCCAGTTCTTCCAGAACGTGCTCGGCAACTCGCCGCTGCAGGCCGGGATCAAGCTGCTGGTGTGGACCGGCGCGACGATGATCGTCGCCCCGCTCGCGGGCGTCTTCTCCGAGCGCTTCGGAGCACGGTGGTTCATGGTCGCCGGGTTGACGCTGCAGGCGATCGCGCTCGGCTGGCTGGCGTCCGAGGCCAGTGTCCACCAGGCGTACTCGAGCATGATCGCGCCGTTCGTACTCGCCGGTGCGGGGATGGCCCTCGTGTTCGCGCCGTCGGCCAACGCGGTGCTGGCTTCGGTCCGCTCCGACCAGGCCGGGCAGGCGTCGGGCGCCACCAACACGATCCGCGAGTTGGGCGGCGTGCTCGGGATCGCGGTCCTCTCAACGGTGTTCACCTCGGATGGCGGCTATGGCTCTCCGCAGGCGTTCGTCCACGGGATGACGCCGGCGCTGTGGGTCGGCACCGCGGTGCTGGGGGTCGGCGCGCTGACCGCCCTGGCGCTCCCGTTCAACAGCCGGGCGACCGCGCTGGCCCAGGCCGAGCTCGAGGCTGCCGAAGGTCGGGCGGCGCAGGCGGCCGACGCCCAGCCGGCACGTCCGGCCGCGGCTCCGGCTGCCGGCCTGACCGTCGCGTACGATCGCTGAGACGACCTCCATGGCGACGACGACCAACGCATCCGAGTCCAAGCAAGCGCGTCAGCGCGTCCCGGCGGCAGAGCGCCGGGACGCGCTGATCGACGCGGCGATCCACGAGTTCGCGCAGACGGGACTGCACGGCACCCCCGTCGACCGGATCGCGCGCCGCGTCGGCGTCGCCCAGCCGTACGTGTTCAGCCTGTTCAGCTCAAAACGCGAGCTGTTCCTGCAGGCAGTCGAGCGGTGCTTTGAGCGGGTCTACGAGATGCTCGCCGAGGCGGCAGCGGAGTTTGACCCCGCGGTCGCGCTGCCCGACTGCACGGCGCTCGCGCCGATGGCCAACGCCTACATCGAGCAGCTCGACGACAACCGTGACATCCTGCTGCTGCAGCAGCATGCCTACGCGGCCTGCGGCGACGATCAGGTGCGACCTCGCGTCCGCGCCTGCTACGAGCGGCTCCAGGCCCAGGTCAAGGAGCTGTCGGGGGCCGACGACGAGACGCTCGAGGATTTCTTCCGCTACGGGATGTGGATCAACGTCAACGCCGCGCTCGGACTCGAGGACTTCTGTCAGCAGATGCACTGGCGTTCCGACGACCCGGAGGCGGGCATCGGCCCGACGAAGTGATCCGGCGCCCCGTCTTGCGCTAGCGAGGGGGCGCCGCCTCGGGGTGGCGCGGCAGCCCGTCGTCGGGGATCGGTTCCCACGACGCGGCGGAGGCGGTGAACTGATGCGCGCCAGGCCAGATCCCGGGATCGTCGTCGAGCACGCCCAGTCGTACTCCGACCCCACCCTGCGGATTGCGTGAGAACAGCGACGAGCCGCAGTCGCCGCAGAAGAACTTCTCGGCGCCGTCGGACGGATTCCAGGAGCGGATCCGATCCTCGCCGCGCACGATCCGGAAGGCCCCGTCGGCGACCCGCGCGTTGGGTGAGGCGCCGGCGCCGGTGCGGCGTTGGCAGCGGGTGCAGTGGCAGTAGTTGGAGCTGAGGAACGGCTGTGTGACCTCGAACTGGACCGCGCCGCAGTTGCACGTGCCGGTCAGCGGAAAGCTCATGCCGCCACGCGCTGGATCAGGTCTCTGTCCGGCTCGATCTCCCACCGCGCCGCGACCGACTCCAGACGCTCGTCGAGCGTCCAACGGTCGGGTTGCTCGTCGCCGGAGAACTCGGGGCTGGCGCCTTTGAGCAGCATCGAGCCGGTGTTGTCGCCGAGCGCGCGGATCGCGGCGACGTCGTCGCTGCTCAACAGTTGAGCAGCGGGCAGCGCGGCCAAATCGGCGCGCTTGTCCTCGATCGAGCGCGCGTGCGATCCGACCTCCTGGATCAGAGTCGGCGCCGTGCACGCGACCGGCCCGTGCGCCAGATTCCACTGACACGCCAGCTGGATCAGCGTCAGCCCCGTGCGTGCGGCGATCGGTCGCATCGGCTCGATCCGCTGGCGGCCGGCCTCGATCCAGCCGTCGGGACGAAAGCCGCGGTGATCGCCACGGGCCAGCTGTTGGTCGGGCAGCAGGTCGTCGAAGAACAGCCCGCCGTAATCGACCACGCGCGTGATCAGCTTGACACCGGCCTGGGCGGCGGCGCCGAGCACGAGCTCGCCGGGCCAGGGCTCAAGCGGGTTGAGGATGATCATCGCCCAGTCCAAGAGGTCGCCGTAGCGCTCCAGGCAGTCGATCAGGTCGAGCGTGAACCCGTTGGCGGGGCCGGGAGCGACGCCGATCGTCGACGTCAGCCCCTCCTCGCGCAGCGCCGCCATCGCCTGCCAGACGGCCGGCGACGTGTAGCCGGTGCGGTCGGGGTTGTGCAGCAGCAGCAGATCGAAGCGGTCGACGCCGCAGCGCTCGAGGCTGCGTTCGGTCGCCGTCCGCAGATAGCCCGCGTACCCGTCGGCGCCGCGCAGCGACGGATCGGTGAATCGGGGGAAGCCCTTGGCGCCGTTGCGCTCGCCTTCGTAGAAATCGTGTCCGACCGCGCCGACGATGCAGAACTCGTCACGCGCGATGCCGTGCAGCGCTCGGCCGAGCATCGTGTCGGCCTCGCCGGCGCCGTATACGTCGGCGGTGATGACCGTGTCGATCCCGCCGCCCGGGCGCACCATCGCCGCGAACCGATCGTCGTCGATCGCCTCGCCGAAGTGCATGTAGCGACCGCCGCTCCAGGTACCGACCGCGACGCGGCCCGGTTGGCGTGCAGCATGCCCGGTGGCCATGCCCGAAGTCTAGGCGGAGCGTCGCCGCGCCGGCATGCGACGACACCTGGGCGTGTCGCCGGCCCGGCATGCGACGACACCTGCGCGTGTCGCCACACGCGTGCGTGCGACGACACCTGCATATGACCGTCCCGCGCCAGGCCGGTGCGTCCCCGCCCGGGTGCTCGGCCAACTCGAAGTCTGGCGAATCACCCCCTGTTCTCGGGGGGTGAAACGCCATCGTTCGGAGCTGTCACACCCGCGGCGTGGAGGATCGAGCGCAGCAGTTGCGGCAGCGATTCGTCGCGCTCGGAGCCGGGCGCATCGCGTGCGCCCGCGTCGAGCTCGGCGCGGTCCAACCAGGCGAGCTCGGCGATCTCGTCGCCGTCGGCGCGGAGCGCCCCTCCCGCGATCCACGCGTCGAACACGGTCGCGACGAAGGCCACCCGGTCGCCGTTCGGATACGTCTGTCGAAAGCGCGCTCCGCCGATCACCGCCCGGATCCCGGCCAGCTCCACCTCCAGACCGGTCTCCTCCCGCGTCTCGCGCCGTGCCGCATCCCAGGGCGACTCGTCCGGATCGACGCCGCCGCCGATCGCCTGCCAGGTGCCGGTATCGGCGCCGCGCGCCAGCAGCAGACGCCCGTCTTCGTCCCAGATCATCACGCTGACGGCCGGGATCAGCAGCAGCTCGGTGCCGATCCGCTCGCGGATCCGCCGAATGTACGGCGACGCGCTCACGCCGGCTCACTCTACGTGGCGCGATCCGCGTGGCGCGATCCGCGTGGCGCGATCCGATCGACGTCCACGGCATCTCGAGCTACGGCACCCGTATCACGCGCACGGCGTGGTAGTCGAGGCGCCGGCTCTGATTGCTGACGGCCGTCAGCGCTGACGCCACCACCTCCCGCTGCGCAGGTCGCAGAACACGACCTCGTCACGGCCACTGACCGTGACCAGCTCCCAATAGTGACGCCGCAGTGGCTTCTCGGTCCACCAGCGATCCTCCACCAGCCATGACTCGCGCACGGCGTCGACCTCATGACCGTCTACCTGCAGCGGCCGTCCGTCGCCGCCGGCGCGGACAGCCACGCGGGTCGGAACGCTCAGCCGGCGAGGTCCGGACATTCCACGCTCCCTGAATAATTATTACGCAATATCTGAGTAATTCTCGGTAGAATAGATGCATGCGCCAGGCCAGCGGTGACCTGTTCCCGACCGACGTGCCGATTCCGGCCAGCCAGATGATCGGCCGACGGGCGGATGTCGACGAGGTCACCGGCGCGCTGATCGGCGGCGCGAACCTGATCCTCGCCGGACCGCGCCGGACCGGCAAGACGAGCGTCTGCGACGCGGCGCTGAACCGAGCGCGACGTCAGGGGTGCTACGTCGCGAGCCTCGATCTGTTCCGCGTCGCCGACACGGCAGAGCTTGCGGAGACGCTGGCGCTGGCGGTGATCGCCAACCGCTCGACGGCCCACCGCCTGGTCCGCCGGGCGCGAGAGCTGGGACGCGCCGCGCTGAGCGCCGCACAGGCCGCGGCGGTGCTCAAGCTCCAGAGTCAGCTCGGCGAGGTGGTGGAGGTCGCGGTGACGCCGGGCTGGGCGGCGGCGGACCCGCAGCGCGCGCTCGATCTCGCCCTCGAGCTGCCCGAGCGGGTCGCGGTCGCCGACGGCAAGCGGATGATCGTGTTCTTCGACGAGTTCCAGGAGCTCGCCGGCGATCGGCGCCCCTACGGCGATCCCGACCAGCTGACCAAGCGGATGCGAGCGGTGTTCCAGCGCAGCACGAGCGTCAGCTACCTGTTCGCGGGCAGCCTCGAGCACACGATGCGAGATCTGTTCGCCCCCAATCAGCGCGCGTTCAGCGGCTTCGGCAGCTTTCACGCGCTGCGGCAGATCTCGCAGGCCGACTGGGTCATGGGTCTGTCCGAGCGCTTCGGCGCCGACGATTGCACGGTGGCGCCCGGGGCGCTCGAGCGGATCATCGAGCTCGGAGCGAGGCACCCCCGCGCGACGATGCGCATCGCCCAACAGACCCACCTGATCTCCGTCCAGCTCGAACGCACCGAGATCGACCTCGACCTCGTTTCGCTCGGCTACGAGGCTGCGCTCAGAGGAGATCTGCCGACGATGGAGCAGACCGTCGAGGAGATCCGTCGCCTGCACAAGAACGCGCTTCAGATGGCCCGCTCGATGGCGCATGACCGCCCACCGCCCCGGCGGCTGTCGCCGGCGATCCGCGACCGGGTGTCGAATCTGCTGCTGCGCGCCGGGATCGTCGAGCACGTCGCGCGGGGGGACTGGCGGATCGTCAACCCGCTGCTGAAGGAGTACCTGCACCGAACCGACATGCTCGACGGCTGACCACGATTTACACAGAACGGGTAGAAATATTACACAATATCTGTATAAATATGAGCTACTCACGTGCACTCACCCCTCGAACGGCGCCAGCACCGCCCGGCGCTCGGGGAAGCGGGAGTCGGGATCGACCTCGAGCACCCGCAGTGCCGCATCGGGGCCGGCGACCGCCCGGGCCTGGCGGATCGCCTCTCGCAGCCGGGCGGCGCGCGCCGCCGCGGGGTCGTCCAGCAACGCGCGCTGATCGGCGGCGGGCGGCCCGAACCGCTCGACGGCGAGCCGGATCCGCTCGGCGGGGGCGGGCATCAACGCCAGCCGGGGAGCCAGCGCCAATCGCATCCGGGACGGGTCTGACAGTGCCTCGCGGAACACGACCTGCTCACGCCAGGTGCCGCCACGCTCCACCAGCACGGCGGAGATCACGACCGAGCGAAACGTGCGGCAGCGCCGCTCACGCCGAGCCAGCAGGCGATCGATCAGCAATCCCAGCCCACGCTCGAGCTGCATGCCCGATGCCGCCTCGGGCAGGTCCAGCGACTCCCGCAGATACTCACTTGCGGTCCGCGGCGCGAGCTCGGTGTCGCCGCCGCAGGAAAGCTCGTGCGCGATCAGCCCGAGCCTGCCGAACCGGTCGGCAAGCGCTGCCGCAGGCATCGCCGCCAGCTCGCCGAACGTTCTGATCCCGAGCCGCTGCAGCGCCTCGGGGAGCTCGGCCAGCGCCGGCCGCGCGCGCAGCAGCGTCACCGGCAGCGGCGCCAGATAGGCGCGCGCGAGCTCCCTGCCCGAACCATCCCTGCCCGAACCATCCCTGCCCGAACCATCCCTGCCCGAACCATCCCTGCCCGAACCATCCCTGCCCGGACCGTCCCGCGCGCCACCCTGGCCGACGATCTCCGGTCGCCGGGACCGCGCCCTGCCCGCCGCCGCGACCGCCGCAAAGCGCGACGGCGCGACCCCCAGGCGCGACGGGATCCGCAGCGCCGCCCGGACCGCGCCCAGCACCCCCTCGATCCCGCCGTGCAGGCGCAGCAGCCCGCCGGCATCGAAGCAGGCAAGCCCCGGGCGCTCAGGCTCGACGGCCGCGCCGACCGACTCCAGGCGCACCAGCAGCCGCTCCCAGGAGTCGGCCACGCCGGCCGGATCCGCCGGCACCAGAGTCAGCTCCGGGCAGCGTGAGAGCGCCTCCCCGAGCCGCATCCGCGGATGGATCCCGAACGCCTCGGCGGCGAGCGACACCTCCCCCACCTGCTGCGTCGCACCAGGCTCCGGCGCGAGCGCGACAGGTGCACCCAGGAGCTCGGAGCGATCGCCAACCGCCGTCGTCAGCTCGAAACGTGGGATCAGAACACAGACGATCATGTACGAACGCATGTTCGCACACGGGTCGGACGGCGCCTGCGTCAGGCGGCGTGAGCCCGCTCGCGCGGACGCCTGGACTAGTGGTCGCCCCCATCCCGGAGACCACCGTGCTCGACGCCGTCGGTGTCGACCCGTACGACCTCGTCGTCGTCGGTGATCGAGAGGCCGAGCCGCATGCTCTCGCCGCTGAAGTACTCCGGCTGGGTCCGCATCGACCACAACATCCACAGCAATCCGGCGATCGTCGCGAGCACGACGACCACGAGCGTGCCGCCGATCGTGATCCCGAACAGCGTGATCGTGAAATAGCTCTGATTCGGGTCCCAGTAGACCTTGAAGCTGTAGGCGAGCAGCACGAACAGCGCGACCCCGCCCGCCAGCGGCACCCACACGTAGCTGACCGCCCGTCCGAACCCACCGACGATGAACTCGCGGTAGTGCCAGAAACAGGCGATCGCGGTGATCCCGAGGTACAGCGCGGCGAAGAACACGGTCGCGTCGACGGCGTCGGCGATCACCGCCCCGCCTGAGACGAAGTTCAGCGCCACGTAGTAGATGATCGAGATCACCCCGAACGAGATCGTCGAGAACGACGGCGTCTTGTAGCGCGGATGGATCCTGCCGAAGATCGCCGGCAGCGCCTTGTGGAAGGCCATCGACAGGGTCGTACGGGCGTTCGGCAGGATCGTCGTCTGGGTCGTCGCCGCGGCCGAGGTCAGCACCATGAACAGCAGCAGGTGGCTGAGGATCGAGCCGACCGTGGAGCTGCCGAAGATCGCGCCCCCGAGCGACGAGAGCACATCGTTGATGTGCGCGGGGTTGCCCAGCCCGATCCCGTGCGTGCCGATCCCCGCGAACGCCTGGACCGCGAGGACCACGAGGATGTACGTGCCGAGCAGCAGGAACGTCGAGTACACCCCGGCGCTGCCCGGGATCCGGCCCGGCTCGTCGGTCTCCTCGTTGATCGACGTGGTCGTGTCCCACCCCCAGTAGATGAACACCATCAGCAGCATCCCCTGCATGAAGCTGTCGAACGAACCGAACTTCAGCGGGTTGAACCAGCTCCACGTCGGATCGATGTGGCCGGGAGGGGCCGAGCCGTTGGCGACCTTGATCAGCGCGACGATCGCCAAAACCAGCAGGATGATCACCTCGATCACGACGAGCGTGATCTGGATCCTCGCCGAGATCTCGATCCCCCGCCAGCACAGCCACGTGAGCACGACGATCCAGCCGATCCCCAGCAGCAGCACCCAGATGCTGGTCGCATCGTTGCCGATCGACTTGGCGCCGATCAGCAGGAACACGTACTGGGCGGCGACCTGCGAATAGCTGGCCATCGCCAGCAGGTCGGCGGCGATCGTGCCCCAGCCGCCCGCGAACCAGCCCAGCTTCGGTCCGAGCGCCCGGGCCGCCCAGGTGAAGCTCGTGCCGCAGTCGGGATCGGCCTCGTTCATCTGCTTGGTCGCCCACGCCGACAGGAACATCGGGATGAACGCGAGGATCACCAGGAGCGGCGTCCGCAGGCCGACGACCGCGACGACGAAGCCGAGGGTCGCGGCCAGCGAGTACGCCGGCGCCGTCGAAGCCATCCCGACGGCGACGCTTGCGAACATCCCAAGCGCGCCCGATTCAAGGCCCTTTGACTCAACGACGATCCGCTCGGACGCCGCCGAGTCGATCTCGTCGGGAGCGCTCATGGCCGCGGGACTCTACGCGGGACGACGTCAGGCCCGTGTCGCTCCGGGAAGCCTTGAGACGGGCCGTACAACGGGCCCGTGCCGCGCCCGCCGAACGAGCCAACCGCTGACCGATGACGTCCGGACCGTCGTGCACGATGGCCGACCCGTGCCCGCCATCAGACGTTCATCGGAGACCACCGAGCTGCGTCGATGGCAGGTCCGAGCCCTGTCGGCGCTCGCCGTCTGGGAGCAGGATCCGCGGCGGCCGTTTCTGATCTCCGCCGCGCCGGGCGCCGGCAAGACCCGGCCGGCGCTCGAGTTCGCCCGCTCGCAACTGGCGGCCGGCCGTGCCGCAACGATCGTCGTCGCCTGCCCGACCGCGCCGCTGACGCGCCAGTGGGCCCGTGCCGCCGACCGTCTCGGGCTCGACCTCGTGCCCGACCACGACTCGCCACGGCCGCCGGCCGGCTTTCACGGGGTCGCGGTCACCTACGCGCGGATCGCCCGGGCGCCCAAGCGTTGGGCCGCCGCGCTTGCGCGCACCACGGTCGTGATCACCGACGAGGCACACCATCTCGGCCAGGACCTGACCTGGGGCGACGCGTTCGCGACCGCGTTCTGCGCAAGCGACCGCCGGCTGCTGCTGTCGGGCACGCCGTTTCGCTCGGATGCGACCCCGATCCCGGGCGTCAGCTACGACGCCGACGGGGTCGCCGTGCCCGACATCGCGTTCACGTACGCGGAGGCGGTGCACGACGGCGTCTGCCGTCCGGTCCGGTTCGTCGCCTACGACGGCACCCTGTCGTGGCGTTCGGGCGATGACGTGATCGAGGCCGGGTTCGACACCGTGCTGTCGACCCGTGAGGCCAGCCGGCGCTACCGGACCGCGATCTCGACCGAGCTGCCCGAGGGGCTGGCACGGATCCTGCGTGAGGCCGACGCGCGGCTGCGGACGATCCGGCAGGACGGCCATCGGGACGCCGGCGGCCTGGTCATCGCCGCCGACTCCGAGCACGCCCGCCAGATCGCCAAGCTGCTGCACGAGGCGACTGGCAAGCACCCTGTCGTCGTGCTGCACGACGAGCAGCGCTCGGCCACCCGGCTGGCGGCGTTCACGAGCTCCACCGAGCCGTGGATCGTCGCGGTCAACATGGTGTCCGAGGGTGTCGACATCCCGCGCCTGCGCGTGGGCGTGTACGCGACCGCCGCCAAGACCGCGATGACCTTCCGGCAGATCGTCGGCCGCTTCGTCCGGGTGATCCCGCAGCGGCCGGTCCAGGCCAGCTGGCTGTACGTCCCTGCCGACCCGATCCTCCGCAATCACGCGGCGACGATCGAGCGGGAGCTGAGCGCGCCGCTGCGCCGACCAGGCGAGACCGACCTCGCCGAGCTCGACGATGAACGGGCCGAGCGCCTCCAAGGCGAACGCGGCCCGACGCCGGACTTCGTACCGCTGTCGGCCGAGGTCGTCTCGCAGCTGACGCTGTTCGGGGGCGCCCAGCCGCTGCCGGCCCCGGCGCACGTGCCCACGCGCTGGCAGACCGTGACGGCGCAGGCCGGCCGCGAGGTCGAGGCCCGGCCGGCGGGCGAGCCCGCGGCGGCGACCCCCGCGTTCGAGCGCCGGGCGCGACTTCGTGAGGAGCGCCACCGGCTGGTCTCCGAGGTCCGCCGCCGCGACGGCGCAAGCCACCGTGAGATCAACCAGTGGCTGAACCAGAAGGTCGGGATCGCAAGCGTCGAGCAGGCGACGATCCCCGAGCTCGAGCGCTCCGTCGACCTGCTGATGAAGCGACTGACCGCGCGGCGTTGAGCGCGGCGCTCCTGGACCGGCGGCGCCACCGACCTATATGCTCGCGCCGTACGCGCTCAGGAGAGGAGAGACGTCGTGTCCATCGCTGCCCGTCTGACCTCCCGTCGGACGATTTTCGCCGCCGCATTCACGATCCTCGCCCTCGCGGCGCTGGCGCTCGCCGCCACCCAGGCCAGAGCCGCGACCGGCCCCTACGTCGCGCTCGGAGACTCCTACACGGCAGGACCGTTGGTGCCGACGCCAACCGGCAGCCCGATCCTATGCGGACGCTCGACCAACGACTATCCGGCCGACGTGGCGCGCGCGATCAACCCGTCGAGCTTCGTCAACGCCAGTTGCAGCGGCGCCACGACGGTGAACATGACGCAGTCGCAGAGCCTCGGGGACGGCATCCAGACCGCGCCGCCGCAGTTCAACGCGCTCAGCGCCAACGACAAGATCGTGACGCTCGGGATCGGCGGCAACGACGCCGGCCTGATCTCGGTCGCCGAGGAGTGCACGGCGCTTGACATCCTGTGGCCGTTCGGTGACCGCTGCGAGAGCCACTACCAGTCCGGCGGCACCAATACCGAGCTGACCGCGATCGACGCGACCGGCCCGAAGGTGGCGCAGGTGATCCAGGGGATCCGGGCGCGCGCGGGGCAAGCCAAGATTCTGGTCGTCGGTTACCCTGACGGCCTGCCCCAGAACGGATCCAACTGCTATCCGGACGTGCCGTTCTCCAGCGCCGACGTGACCTGGTTCAACACGATGGAGATCGACCTCAACAGCGTCCTTGCCCAAGCGGCGCAGGCAAACGGCGCCACGTACGTCGACACGTTCCTCTCGAGCATCGGCCACGACGCGTGCGCGGGCTCGAACGCCTGGGTCAACGGCGTGCTGCCGACCTCGGCGGCGTATCCGCTGCACCCCAACGAGGCGGGCGAGGCGAACATGGCCCGGCAGGTCGAGGGAGCTCTGGACAAGGATGGCGCCTGACCTGACCGACCTGGCGATCGACGGCATCCGGACCCTGCACTCGCTGGGGAAACGGATCCCGGGCGCGGGCGGCTTTCTGGCGGACTCGCTCCACGGTGCCGTCAAGCGGCGCACGGTCCTGATCACCGGCGCTTCGTCAGGGATCGGCGAGGCGACCGCGCTGAAGGTCGGGGCGGCCGGCGGCCATGTGCTGCTGGTGGCGCGGACAAGGTCCAAGCTCGAGGAGGTCGCCGACCAGATCGACGCGCTCGGTGGCTCGGCCGACGTGTACCCATGCGACCTAACCGACGTCGACGACATCGACCGGATGGCCGACGAGGTCCTGCGTCAGCACGGTCAGGTGGACATCCTCGTCAACAACGCCGGCAAGTCGATCCGCCGCTCGGTCGACCGCTCCTACGACCGCTTCCACGATTACCAGCGCACGATGCAGCTGAACTACTTCGCGCCCATCAAGCTGATCCTCGATCTGCTGCCGGTGATGCGCGAGCAGGGCTTCGGCCACATCGTCAACATCTCCTCGATCGGCCTTCAGGTCAACACGCCGCGGTTCGGCGCCTACGTCGCGTCCAAGGCGGCGCTCGACGCGTTCTCGCGTTCGATCGGCCCGGAGGTGATCGGCGACGGCGTGCACCTGACAACCGTCTACATGCCGCTGGTCAAGACCCCGATGATCGCGCCTACGAAGGTCTATGACCGGATCCCGACGCTGAGCCCCGAGAAGGCCGCAGAGATGGTCACCGAGGCGATCCGCAAGCGGCCCAAGCGCACCGGCACGACGCTCGGCAACATCGGTCAGCTGACCTATGCGATCGCCCCCGGCGCCCAGGACCTGGTCGTCAACCGCGCCTACCAGCTGTTTCCGGAGTACGACGGGAAGCAAGACCGGCTGCACGAGGCCGAGCAGCGCGCGTTCGCGCAGGCCACGCGCGGCGTGCACTGGTAGGGCGATCTCAACGTTGGGTAGGGCGATCTCAACGTTGGCTGCCGGATCTCTTGGTTGTCTGAGTCCGGGGCGTCACGTCCGACGCCGGGGAGGCGATTCATTGCGCCGCCCCGCCGACGGTGTCGCCCTACGCTTGCCAGATGCCCGAGCTGCCCGAGGCCGAGCGAGCCCGCCAGACGCTGGAGAGCGCGTTGCACCGCCGGATCGTCGGAGTCGACGACTCCGATACCTATGTGTCACGCCCCCATCAGCCGGGTGAGATCGCCGCTGCCCTGACCGGTCACGAGCTGCGCTCCGCCCACCGGCGCGGCAAGTTCCTCTGGCTGGAGACCGATGACGGGCCCACGCTTGGCCTGCACCTCGGTATGGCCGGACGGATCGTCACCGGCGACGACGCGCGGGAGCCGTCCCGATGGGATCGCTTCGCGCTGCAGTTCGCCGACGGCACTCGGCTCGCGCTGCGCGACAAGCGGCGGCTCAGCCGGGCGGTCATCGATCCCGACTTCAGTCACGTCGGACCGGATGCCGCCGACGTCGACCGCACGTCATTCCGCCGTCGGATCGGCGCGGGTCACACGGCGCTCAAGGCTCGATTGCTCAACCAGAAGACGATCGCGGGCGTGGGCAATCTGCTCGCCGACCAGGCGCTCTGGCAAGCGAGGCTGGCGCCGACCCACGACACGGGCGCGCTTGACGACGCCGAGCTCGACCGGCTGCGTCGCGAGCTGCGTGCGGCGATCCGCTCCGCGATCCGGCACGGGGGCGCGCACACCGGGGCGTTCATCCCCGCGCGGACGACCGGCGGCATCTGCCCACGCGACGGCCACGCGGTCACGCGCGCGACCGTCGGCGGCCGCACCACCTACTGGTGCCCGGCATGCCAACGGTGACCGGCCCGCTTCGTTCCGAGCGGGTCGGCCGGTTCGGCGAAACCGAGGACCTGGCCGGCCGGTTCGGCGGAACTCTGGTGAGTTCCTGCGAACTCCCCGCAGCAACTTGCCGAAGTTCGGGCCCGCCGCCCTGTCACACACGCCCGCCGTCCTGGAATACATGGAGGCGATGGGCGCACGGCCACCATCAGACGCCGAAGCCGGTGAGCTGCTGGAGCGGACCGCGGCCGGCGACGCCGCCGCGTTCGGACTGTTCTACGACTGCTTCGAGGCCGAGCTGCTGCGGTTCTTCCCGCGTCGACGGGACGGGCCGAGCTCGCGGCCGACCTGACCGGCGAGACGTTCGCGGCGGCGCTGTCAGCGGCGGCGAGCTACCGGCGCGACCTGGGTTCGGCGCGATCCTGGCTGTTTGGGATCGCGCGCCACGAGTTGCACGACGCCTGGCAACGCGGACGGGTCGACGACCAGGCCCGCCGACGCGATGGCCGGGCGCCCAGAGCAGAGCGCCCGGCCCGGACGACCGCGAACAGCCGCGCTCGGGAGCGACTCAGGCGAACGCGATCGAGATCGGCTCCGAGCTGATCCCCAGCGCCACCGTCGCAATCACCGCGTTCGACCCCGTGTCGATCACCGAGACGGTGCTCGAGACGTTGCCGGTGACCCACATCTGCGTGCCCAGCGAGGAGATGCCCGTCGGGATCCGGGAGACCGAGATCGTGTCGGTCACAGAACCCGACTTGGTGTTGATCACCGACACCGTGTCGCTGCCCGAGTTTGTCACGTAGGCCGCCGTCGAGTCGGACGTGAACGCGACGTTCCACGGGGTCGCTCCGACCGGGATCTGACCGGAGACCGACTTGCCCTCGCCGTCGAGCACCACCACCTGATCGTTGAGCGTGTCGGCGACGTACACCCAGTTGCCGTCGGGCGAGGCCGCCACCCCGTGCGCCTGCGCGGACTGCGACGTGGCCAGGTGCGCGCTGCCGCTGTATGCGTCGACGACGTACAGACCCTCCAGGCAGGTGACGAACACCTTCGAGCTGTCGGCGCTGACGGCGACCACCTCCGGCGCCTGACCGACCTTGAACGAGTCGACGACCGCGTTCGTCGAGACCCTGATCACCGACACCGAGTCAGATCCGTCGAGGTCGGAATCGGACCCACCCACCCCCGTGTTGGCGACGTAGGCGCGAGCGCCGTCGGGCGAGACCGCGACGCCATGCGGGTAGACGCCGACGACGATCGTCGTGCCCGCCTGCGTGGCCGTGGCCCCAACGAGCGAGGCGACCTGGAACGAGGACACGAGGTTCGTGCCCGACTCGGTCACGTACAGCGTCGAGCCGTCGGGCGTCGCCGCGATCCCGTACGGGTTGGTCTCCGACACCAGCGCCTTGACCCAGACGAACGTCGAGGTGTCGATGATCGCGATCGCGCCGGCGTCGACCATCGGCACCCAGGCGTGGGTCGCGGTCGCGCTCAGCTCCTTGCCGATCCGCTCCTCGAGCATCCCCGGGAACTGCGACCCCTTGTAGCCGTGCGGGAAGTCACTCGCGTGGTTGGTCTGATTCTCCAGCAGTCGGCTGGTCGTCTTCGGCAGCGCTTTGAGGCCACGCGGCCGGTGTCGGTGGTTGCGCTTGGTGTCGGGCATCCAGTTCGGGTGCCGGTGCTTCTCCTGCTGCGGGAACGGCTGCACCGCGCCGGGAGGGGTCGCCGCGGGCAGGTTCTCGACCTCGTACTCGGCCTCCCAGAACAGCTCGCTCGTGACGGCCGGCCCGGGCAGCGCCGGCGCCGGCCGCGCCCAGCCGCCGCCCATGCCGAGCGCCGAGGTCAGGTCGCCGAACGTCTCCCGGCGCCAGGCCGAGATGTTGGGCTCCATCACGCCGGTGACCTGCTCGAGCAGTTGGAGCACCGACGTGTGGTCGAAGTTCTCGGTCGCGACGTAGCCGCCGACCGTCCACGGCGAGATCAGCAGGCACGGCACCCGGACGCCGCCCCCGATCGGGAGCCCGTCGACGAACTCGTCGGCCGTGCCCGCAGGCGGCAGCGGCGGCGGCACGTGGTCGAACAGGCCGTCGTTCTCGTCGTAGTTGAGGATGAACAGGGTCTTGGCCCAGACGTCCGGGTTGGACGCGATCGCCTCGAGCTTCGAGGCCAAGTAGTCGGCGCCGGTCGCCGGCAGGTAGGCCGGGTGCTCGCTCTTGCCCGAGGTCGGGACGATCCAGGAGACCGTCGGCAGGTTGTCGTTGATCGCGTCGTACTCGAACTTGCCCGGCTGCGAGATCGTCAGCCCGCGCTCGTACAGACCCGAGCCCCGCGTCGCCGCCTGAAAGCTCTGGAAGTATTCGATCACGTTGGTGCCGTAGTCGTCCTCCTCCTGGTAGACCTGCCAGCTGATTCCGGCCTGCTCCAGGCGCTCGGGATAAGTCGTCCAGTTGTATGGCGGGGTTGGGACGACGTTGGAGATGATCGGGCCGCCGGCGGTCCCGTTGGGGTCGATCCAACCGGTCATCAGGTACATGCGGTTGGGCCACGTCGGGCCCAGCAGCGAGCAGTGGTAGCCGTCGCAGATCGTGAAGTTCTCGGCCAGCGCGAAGTGGAATGGGATGTCGTCACGCTCGTAGTAGCTCATCGTGAAGGGACCGTTGGTCTGGCCGTCGGCCGCCAGGTGGGCCGGCAGCCACATGTCCTCGGCCGCCGTGGTCGGCTGGCCGGCGGTGGCCGACACGGTGATGTCCAGCGCCTGATGCTGGACCGCCCAGGCGTGGCTCGTGGAGGGGATCGCCTGCGAGCTGGTCGTCTTTGTGTCCAGGTGCCACGGCAGCAGGTAGCCGTCGGGGTTCACGTAGCCGCCTGGGACCGTCGTCGTCGTGGGAACCGGCTGGTAGAAGACCGACTTGCCCGTCGACAGCGTGAGCGCGTTGGGATCGGCGAACCCGCGGACGCCGGCCAGCGTCCCGAAGTAGTGGTCGAACGACCGGTTTTCCTGCATGAACACCACGACGTGCTTGATGTCGTTCAGCGAGCCGTTCAACGGCGCGTTGGCGATCGCCTTGCGTAGGTTCGGCGGCAACAGCGTCGAAAGCATGGCGCCACCGGCCGCGGCGGCTCCGGTTCCGAGCAGACGTCGTCGAGTGATCTCGGGCATGGGTCGATCTCCCTTTCCGGGTGGACGTACAGTGCATGTCGCAGGCCGGCCGGGCGGGCCGTCTGAGGTTGGGACTCTCGGGCGGCCCCAGTGTGAGGGGGGCGGCGCCGCGGCGATCTTAAGCCCGACCTGGGGGCACTGCTGTGAACTGGCTGTGACCGTCGTCGACGCGTCTGGACGAATTCCTGCACGTCGAGATGCAATCCGGGGCCAACCTGCGCAACAATCAGAGATCCGTGCTGTTGTATGTCGTGCCGAGTCCCCGGCAGCCGACCCGGGGAGCGGGGAGCCCAGGTAGTCGGGGCGAGTCCGGCAGTGCTCTGCCGGTAGCGCGATCAGCGATCAGCGATCTCCGATCACGCGAGCCCGTCAGCTAACCCCGTAGGCAAACCGGCAAACCGAATTGTCTGCCCTGGGATTTCCCTTTGCCCAACCCGGACATCCGACGTCGATCGCTGCCGACCGCGGTGCTGCTCACGCTCGTCGCGCTGGCGGCCGCGTCGCTGCCGGCCCTCGCGGCCGCCCGCACGGTCAGCTACCGCGGCTACGCGGTCAAGGTTCCGGCGGGATGGCCCGTGTTCCGGCTGACGGCCGACTCGCACACGTGCGTGCGGTTCGATCGTCACGCGATCTATCTCGGCACCCCGGGCCTGGCCCAGCGCTGCCCGACCGACGCGCTCGGCCGCACCGAGGCGATCCTCGTGGCCCCGCAGACGCCGACCTCCCAAGCGCCGGCCGGCGCGAGCCTGCTGCCGACCGCGACAGCCACGGCGGCACGCGCTGGGCAGTCGGCCGCGCGGATCGTCGATGCTCGACGTCACGTCGTGATCACCGCGACTTGGGGCCGTCATCCGGCCCTGATTCGCCGTGCGTTGTCGATCTCGTCGCTGCGGTCCGTGGGCGCCCAGTTCACCGTGCGTCGCTCGCCGTCAGCGACCTCGAAGCGCCGTCGCGCCGGCCGCACCGCGGACCGCTCGCAGCTGGCCGCGTCGGTCTCGAGCACCCCCGGCGGCGTGTTCACCGGTCTCGGGTTCGACGCCTGCGAGACGCCGTCGCAGACCGCGATGACCGACTGGCTGCAATCACCGTTCGGAGCCGCCGGCGTCTACATCGGCGGCGCCAACATGGCCTGCTCGCAGGCGAACCTGACACCGACTTGGCTCAGCCAGCAGACCGAGACCGGCTGGCACATCATGCCGATCTACGTCGGGCTGCAGGCACCGGCCAACTCGTGCGGGTGCGCACCGATCTCGACCACGTCGGCTGCCGCCGAAGGCGCCGCGGCCGCCACGGATGCCGTCACGCGCGCGCAGGCGATCGGGATCGGGCCCGGCAACCCGATCTACGACGACATGGAGGCCTACAACCGGACCGCCACCAACACCACCGCGGTGCTGACGTTCCTGGGTGCGTGGACCACCGGGTTGCACGCCGCCGGCTATGTGTCGGGCGTGTACTCCAGTGACTCATCGGGGATCGAGGATCTCGTCGCCCAGCTCGACACCACGTTCGCCGAGCCCGACGACCTCTGGGTCGCCAGCTGGAACGGGGTGGAGTCGACCGCCGACGCCAACATCCCGGCCGGCGACTGGGCAGACCACCAGCTCCTGCACCAGTACCGCGGCGCACACGACGACACCTATGGCGGCGCCAAGCTGAACGTCGACTCCGACTACGTCGACGCGGCGACCGCTGCCGCCGGCACCGGCTCGCGCACGACGCCCGTCGCTCCCCCGGCACCATCCTCCACCCCGGCGCTGACGATCACGCCGACGCCGAACGGGACGCTCGATGTGACGCCGAGCTGGAGCGGCGAGGCCGGGATCAGCCACTGGCAGCTGGAGGGCGGCAACTCGCCGAGCGCGCTCACTCCGGTCGGGACCCGCGTCAACGCCGACCGCACCGCGCCGATCAACGTCCGCAACTCCTACGCGTATTACCAGGTGCTGGCGCTGGACTCGACCGGCCAGACGCTCGGGACGTCGCCGCCCACCTCAACCCCGGCGCACGTTGCGATGTTCGGCCAGAGCGCATACGTGCCGCGCCAGGGTGAGGGCGGTGTGCCGGTCGCCTGCTTTGAGTCGAGCTCGTGCCAGATCACCGTCAAGGTCCGCTACGGCAGTCACACCGTCTCGAACACCGGCCCCGAGCCGATCGCGGCGGGAGGCGGGGTCGCGCACTTCACGCTGTCGGGCTATTGGCACACGTTCATCGCCGGCCACAATCGGCTGCCGGTCACGGTCACGATCGCGTCGACCGAGGCCGGGCGGACCTCGCAGGCGATGCGCCTGGTCCCGTACACGACCAGCGGCCCCCGGCCCGCGGAGAGCGGCACTCCCAGTGCGCAGATCAAGCTCGTCGGCGGGATGGAGTTCGTCTCCAACGACTGGTCGGGCGGGGTGCTGGCGGCGTGCGTCGCGACGGCACCGTGCCGAGCATCGACGACGATCAGCGCCGGCGGCAGGGTGATCGCGCGCACGAGCCCGCAGACGCTCGGCGCCGGAATGGTCGGCTACCTGCACTTCACGCTGACACGACAGGGCCATGTGTTGCTGGCGCAGACCAAGTCCAATCAGCTCTCGGTGAGCGTTCAGGTCGCCAGCCAGGGCGGCGGCGTCGATGGCGGCGCGAGCGCCTCCTCGGTGTCGGTCGCGTCCGGCCAGGTCACGCTCGCCTCGTTCTGAGCGAGCGGCGGCCGGGCGGGTGGATGGGTGGGTGGCCCGTATAGCTGCCCGCCGGCCCGGGATGCGATCTCGGTAACGGCCGCGTCAGCGCCCCCTCACGCCTGGCCGGATCAGCGGCCCCCCACGCCTGGCCGCGTCAGCGCCCCCTCACGCCTGGCCGCGTCAGCGTCCCCTCACGGCTGGCCGGATCAGCGCCCCGCGACGACCGGCGCCGGCCGATCGGCCGGCACCACGGCCGCGGGGACCGGCCGCTGCGGCGCCAGGACCCGGTCCCTGGCGGCCGCGAGCCCGATCACGAGCTCGGGCACCACCAGCGCCAGCAGCAGGATCAGCGACGGTGTCCAGCTGTGGGCGGCGCCGTGGATCGCCCCGACCGCCAGCGGCGCGAACGCGCCGAGCGAGTACCCGATCGACTGGGTCATGGTCGACAGCGCCGCGGTGTGGGAGACGTCGCCCGCGCGCGTCACGATCAACATCAGCGCGAGCGGGAAGGCCGCATTCTGTCCGAGCCCGAGCAGCACCGTCCAGAGATACGGGGCCGACATCGGCGCGAGCAGCACGCCGGCCAGGCCCGCCGCGGTCAGCGCGCAGCAGCCGATCACAAGCGGCCGTTGATCGGCCCTGCGACCGGCCAGCCCCGGGATCGTCACCCCCGTGAGCAGGCCGACGACCATCGTCAGGCTCAAGAGCACCCCCGCATGTGCCTGGCTTGCGCCGTGGCTTTCGAAGATGCTCGGCAGCCACGCGAGCGTCGCGTAGAAGCCGCCTGACTGAACGGCGAAGAACAACGTCACCTGCCACGCCAGCGGCCGCCGCAGCAACGCCGTCACCGCGACCCGCTCGCGCGCGTGCACGGCGTCGTCGTCGGGCCGCGCGGGCGACGCGGTCGCGTCACGCCGCAGCAGCGACGGCGCCCAGGCGAGCGCGGCGACCGCAGCCGGCGCCGCCCAGATCCCCAGACCGCCCCGCCAACCGCCGCCGAGCACGTCGGCGAACGGCACCGAGACGCCCGCCGCGAGCGCCGCGAAGCCGATCAGCGCGGTCGAGTAGAGCGCCATCACGGTCGAGGTGCGACCGCTGAAGTCACGCCTGACGAGCACCGGCAGCAGCACGTTCCCGGTCGCGATCGCCGATCCGGCCAGCGCCGTGCCGACGAAAAGGAACGCGACCCCGGGCAACAGCCGCATCGTGATCCCGGCCAGCAGCACGAACATCGCGCCGGCGATCGAGCTGCGCACGCCGAACCGCTTGGCGAGCACGGGCGCAAGCGGCGCCAGCAGGCCGAAGCACAGCACCGGCAGCGTCGTCAGCGCCGACGCCCAACCCGAGGAGAGGCCGGTGTCACGCTCGATCCGCCCGATCAACGGACCGATGCTCGCCGCCGCCGGACGGAGGTTGATCGCGACCAGCACGACCCCGGCGATCAGCAGCAGCTCCGAGTTGGTGGCCCGCGGGCGCTTCACCCCTACACCGTAGTGGCCGGTCACGCGGTCAGATGTGCCTCGAGTGCGAGCGTCTCTCACGTAGGCGGCTACCGGTCAGGCGAACATGCCGGTGACCACGTCGCGGACGAGCCCGGGCAGCTGGTCGTCGGGAACGTCGCCGAGCATGTCGGCGCCGAGCAGCCCGGCGAACACCGCGCCGAGCGAGCACGCCAACCGTACGCGCATCGCCGGTTCGATCGCCGGACTCGACAGCAGTCGGCGGATCTGCTGCTCGAATTCGGCGTTCTCGGCCTCATGACGCTCGTTGTGCTCGAGCGTGTGCAGCGCGGTCGGGTTGCGCTGGTGCATCAGGATCAGCCGGCGGTTGGCGCAGACCTGCTCGACAAACCGCCCGATCATCTGCGGCCACGCCCTGACACGGGAGCGGTCATCCGGCAGCTGCTCGAGCTCGTCGAGCAGCTCGCGGCCGAACGCGTGCAGCCGGAGGTGCAGCTCCAAGAGGATGTCCTCCTTGCGCTCGAAGTGGTAGTAGAGCGCCGCCTTCGTCGTCCCCAGCTGCTCGGCGATGTCGCGCAGCGACGTCTTCTCGTAGCCCTGCTCGGTGAAGAGCTCGAGCGCGATGTCGAGGATCCGCTCCCGCGTCTGGACGGCCGACCCGCGCCGTCCCATCTGCCTCTGTTCGGTGGCCATCGTCCGGCGAAGCTTACTTGACGGACGGTAAGTGATGTGTACGATGTCGCATTACTTGACGACCGGTAAGCAACTGGAGATGCGGATGACCGAATTGATGATCGAGGCCGAGGGGCTGCGCAAGCGCTTCGGCTCCACCCAGGCGCTGGACGGGCTGGACCTGCAGGTCGGCTACGGCCAGATCCTCGGCGTACTCGGCCCCAACGGCGCGGGCAAGACGACCGCGGTGCGCGTGCTGACGACGCTCAGCAAACCCGACGAGGGGCACGCGCGGGTCGCGGGTCTCGATGTCGTCGCCCAGGCCGACGCGGTCAGGCGCTCGATCGGCGTCACCGCGCAGGGGGCGACCGTGGACGAGGTCCTGACCGGCCGCCAGAACCTCGTGATGATCGGCCGCCTCAGCGGGCTGCGCCGGCGCGCCGCCCGTGCCCGCGCGGTCGAGCTGCTGGATCGGTTCGGGCTGACCGAGGCGGCCGACCGCCCGCTGAAGGGCTACTCCGGCGGGATGCGCCGCCGCCTGGATCTGGCCGCGGGCCTGGTCACCCGCCCGCCGGTGTTGTTCCTGGACGAGCCGACGACCGGCCTTGATCCGACCAGCCGCGCGCGGATGTGGGACGTGATCCGGGCGTTGGTGGCCGACGGCGCGACGCTGCTCCTGACCACGCAGTATCTGGAGGAAGCCGATCGGCTCGCCGACGAGATCGTCGTGATCGACCACGGCCGCGCGATCGCGCGTGGCACCGCCGCCGAGCTCAAGGCGCAGACCGGCGGCGCGACGCTCCACGTGACGCTGCCCGACTCGGCCGGCGACGTCGCCCTCGGGGCGCTGGCGCCGCTCGTCGCCGGCGAGATCCAGCTCGGGGCCGGCGGCCATGACCTGACAGCCGCGGTCGACGCGCGACCGGGCCTGGCGACCGACATCGTGCGCGCGCTCGACGCGGCGGGGGTCACGGTCGACGACGTCGAGGTTCACAAGCCGTCGCTCGACGACGTCTTCTTCGCCCTGACCGCCACCGGCGCCGGTGCCGGGGCCGGTGCCGAGGCCGAGGCCGGTGCCAGGGACAGCGCCGAGGCCAGGGCCGACGCCGGGGCCAGGGCCGACGCCGGGGCCGATACCCACGACCGCGAGGAGCTGCTCGTATGACCGCCGTCTCGATCCCAACGCCCGCGAGTCGCCGCACGCCGGCCGCGATCGTCCGCGACTGCGCCGTTCACACCTGGCGCAACTTCATCCACATCGCCCGGGAGCCGCTGCGTCTGTCCGACGTCACGGTCCAGCCGATCCTGTTCACGCTGCTGTTTGTCTACGTGTTCGGCGCCGGGGTGTCGCTGCCCGACGGCGGGAGCTACACCCAGTTCGCGATCGCGGGGCTGCTCGGGCTCAACCTTACGACCTCCGCGATCGGGACCGCCGTCGGGCTCAGCACCGACCTCGCGACGGGCGTGATCGACCGCTTCCGGACGCTGCCGCAGTGGCCGGCGGCGGTGCTCGTCGGCCGCTCGATCGCCGACCTGATGACCGCCGCGCTGTGTACCGCGATCGTCCTGCTGACGGGGCTGGTCGTCGGGTGGCGGCCGGACGGGACGGTGCTGCAGACCGCCGGCGCGATCGGACTCGTGCTGCTGTTCGCGTACGCCATGTCGTGGGTCTGCGCGTGCCTCGGGATCATCTCCAAGGACGCCGAGTCGGCGCAGAACCTGGGGCTGATCCTGCTGTTCCCGCTGTCGTTCGTCTCAAACGCCCTGGTCCCGACCCAGCACATGCCGGCGGCGCTGCGCGCGATCGCCGACTACAACCCGGTCAGCGCGATGACGGCCGCCGCCCGCCAGCTGTTCTCCAACCCGAACCCGTCCGCCGCGATCGGCGCCTGGCCGATGCAGCACCCGGTCCTGGCGTCGCTGATCTGGTCGGTCGGGCTGATCGCCGTCGCCGCGCCGGTCGCGACCGTGCTCTACCGCCGCCGCACGGCCGATTAGGACCGCCGCGCCGTGAGGCCGAGCCGGCCACCTTGGTCGCGGTCTGCACGAATGCCTCCGCGGCAAAGCATGGCGAATCGACCCCCATATCCGGGGTCGATTCGCCCCTCTTCGGGTCGATTCGCCCCTCTTCGGGTCGCGGGGACCCGGCGACCGCAAGCGACCCGCCCCGATCGAGCTCCGCCTCCGATCGAGCCGGGCGGCTCCGACCCTCGTGGTCGCTCACGTACGTACGGTCGCACCGAGAGGTGTGGCTGGGGGTGGCTGGCAAGGACGCAGGACCCGCGGTGTGGCTCTGCCAATATGAGCCCACCCACCGCGAGGACGCCGCCAGGCGCCGCCAGACGCGCCTGAATGCGAGCGTAGTTGCGTGAGGGGCCACTAGCTCACCCCAACAGCGCGGCGAACGCGTCGGCGCCGATGTTCCCGCCCGAGAGCACGACCCCGACCCGGAGCCCGCGCATTTCGACCCGCCCGGCCAGCAGCGCGGCCAGCGCGCACGCCCCGCTGGGCTCGACGACGAGCTTGAGACGCTCAAAGCAGAACCGCATCGCCGAGACGATCTCCGGGTCGGACACGGTCACGACCGCGTCGACGAGCAATTTGATCACGGGCCAGGTCAGCTCGCCCGGCGACGGCGTCTGCTGACCGTCGGCGATCGTGCGGCCGACGGTGACCCGCTCACGACGGCCGCTGCGCAGCGACCGCGCCACGTCGTCGGAGGCGAGCGGCTCGACGCCGATCATCCGGCAGGCGGCGGTGGTCGATTTGACCACGGTCGCGCAGCCCGACAGCAGACCGCCGCCGCCGACCGGCACGACCATCGCGTCGAGCTCGCCCGCCTGCGCCAGCAGCTCCAGCGCGACCGTCCCCTGCCCCGCCATCACCGCCGGGTTGTCATACGGGTGCACGACGGTCAGCCCACGCTCGCGGGCGAGCGCCGCCAGCAGCTGCTCGCGATCGGAGGCGTAGCGATCGAACTCGATCACCTCGGCCCCGTGAAATTCGGTCGCGGCGCGCTTGAGCGCGGGCGCGTCGGCCGGCATCAGAATCGTCGCGCGGGTGCCGCACAGCGAGGACGCGATCGCGACCGCCTGAGCGTGGTTGCCCGAGCTGGCGGTGCAAACGCCGCACCGCAGCGCGTCCGGCGTCAGCGACGCGATCGCGTTGTAGGCGCCCCGGAGCTTGAACGCGCCGCCGCGCTGAAAGGTCTCGGCCTTCAGCGACACGTGCGCGCCCAACAGCTCGTCGAGCGTGCGCGAAGTGTGCACCGGCGTGCGGCGTGCGACGCCGTCCAACCGCGCCGCGGCGCGCCGGACGTCGTCGAGCGAGATCACGCTCGTCAAGTCTTCTGGTGTGCGTCGCGCATCAGCTCGCCGACCGGCACGGCATGCAGGTGGTCGGCCGCCAGCGCGGGCGCGAGCTTGCCCAGCAGGATCTTGAGCTGCGTGCCGCTGGTGACGTTGAGCTGGATCACCTCGCCGTCGTGCAGCTCGCCGACCGAGTCGTCGGCGTCCTGCAGCGAGATCGCCCCGGCGACCAGCCGCCCGCCGGCCTGATGGGCGAACAGCCATTGGCCGAGGCACGGACCGCTTGACGCGTACAGGAAATGCCGTCCGTCGCCGGTGGGCCCGAGCAGACGATCGAGCTGGCGGCGGGTCGAGAGCCAGCGGACGAGTCCGCCGCCCGGCAGCTCCGGCAGCGCCTGGTCCTCGTCGCCCGCGACCATGTGCGCCTCGGGCGCGGTCAGCCGCGCCGTCTCGAACGAAGCGTGGATACCGCGAGCGGCGAGCGTCCGCGCGATCGCCGGGATCTCACGCTGGGACGCGTCGACGATCACCCCGACCTGGGCCCGATCGGTCGCGACCAGCGTCGTCGGGCGGATGTGGGCGAAGTGCGAGACGACCGAGTACGCGGCGCCCGTGGTCAGCGTCAGCGAGGCGACGATGAACAGCGTTGCGAGCGCCACCGACGCCTTCAGCGTCCGCAGCCGCCAGCCGGGCACCGGCTGCACGCGCCGCTCGTCGGAGACGATCAGCGCGGCGGTTTGCGACCGCAGGGCAAACCGGCCGTCGGGCTCCGGCCGGTGCGCCAGCGCCGACTCCAGCGCCGCCGGCAGGTCCGAGCGCCGCTTGGCGACTCGCGCCAGACCGAAGCGCTCGAGCGCCGCGTTAGACGCGCGCACGTGCCCGTAGCCGAACCCGTAGGAGATCACCGGGCAGCCGCGGATGATCGCCTCGAGCACGGTCAGGCCGGCGGTCGAGTGGATCAGCGCGTCGCACGCCGCGAGTACGTCGCTCATCTGATCGGTGAAGCCGATCACCCGCAGCCGGGCCTCGGAGCCGAGCCTGGCCTGCACGTCGGCGCGGACCTTCTCGTTGCGCCCGCAGAGGCACACGACCGTCGCGCCGGGAACCGCGAGCGCCGTCTCGGTCGCCCCGATCAGATCCCCCACCCCCCAGCCGCCGCCGGAGATCGCGATCACCTTGCCGGTCGCCGGCAGCCCGAGCGCGCGGCGCGCGTCGGCCTGCGCGCGCGGCTCGTCGAACTCGAGCGAGGTCGGTGGCTTCGCCCAGCGGACGCTCCCCGGACCGGCGATCCGCTCCACTTCCTCGGCCGACTCGGGATGGGTGATGAAGTGCAGGTCGATCCCGGGATGCGCCCAGAAGCGCAGCCCGGCGAGATCGGTGATCGACGAATAGCAGGGGATCCGCAGCCTGCCCGATCGACGCATCTGGCCGAGGATCCCGGTCACGCCCGGGTAGGTGGAGACGATCACGTCGGGGTCGTGCGCGGCGATCAGCCGAGCCAGCCCACGCCGGCCCAGCGCGGTCAGGAGCCGCAGCGCCAGCCAGCGGGTCGGGGCGAAGCGCAGGCACAGCCGGTACTGCAGGTCGAACACCCACGGCAGGTAGGCGAACAGGAAAGCGGAGTTGCCGCGGAGCATCGCCGTCAGCAGCCGCCCCATCGCGGGCAATCCGTTGACGATCGAGACCTGGCTGTCGGGGTCGCGCTCGCGGAATTCGCGGGCGACCGCGCGCGCCGGCAGGTCGTGACCCTCGCCGATGTCGGCGGAGATCACGAGTACGTTCAGAGCCCTGCCCAGTTGCTCGGGCTCGCCAGCGAGAGCGAGCTCAGTGGCCACTGCCGGAGGATTCCCTTGAGCGGTGGGCACCGTTTGAGCCGTTTGAGCCGTTCACGGCGGGGGCAGCGCCGACCTGCGCATGGCGCCACTCGATGTACTTGCGCACGCCGACCGAGAACGGCGTCGCGGCGGTCCAGCCGAGCTCGGCCTCCGCCCGCCGCGAGGACACCGTCTTGCCGCCGAAGTCGCCGGGGCGAGCGGGCATGTAGACGATCTCGACGCCGCCCATCAGCTGCTGGATCGTCTCGGCGATCTGCTTGATCGTGACCGACTCGTCGGACGCGAGGTTGTAGATGCGATTGACGGCGGCATCGTCAAGGCCGGACGCGACGCCGTCGGCGAGATCCTCGACGTAGACGAACTTCCGTGACTGCAGCCCGTCGCCTGAGAGCGTCAGCGGGTCGCCGGCCAGTGCCTTGTTGACGAACGCCGGGATCACCGCGGCCTCGCGGGCGCGCGGACCGTACGGGATCCCGAACCGCAGGATCGTGTAGTCGATCCCGTAGAGCTCCTGGTAGGCCTTGCAGTACAGCTCGCCTGCCAGCTTGGTCGACGTGTACAGGTGGCTCGGCGGCGCCAGCAACGTCTCCTCGTCGACAACGTCTGAGGCGCAGTCGGAGTACACCCAGATCGTCGACGCGTACGCGACCCGCTTGACGCCGGCGCGGCGGGCCGCCTCGAGCACCGCGGCGGTGCCGCCCGAGTTGACCTGCTCGGCGTCCTCGGGATCACGGTGCACGTCGTTGACGTCGGCCATCGCGGCCAGGTGGGCGACCGCGTCGCAGCCCTCCAGCGCGCGCTGCAGCCCCGCACGGTCGGTGATCGAGCCGATCACGGTCTCGACCTCGTCCTCGGGATGCCATGGCGACGGCCGCCGGTCATAGATCACGGGCTGGTGCCCGCGGGCTGCGAGCTTGTCGACAACGTGGGAGCCGATGAACCCGGATCCGCCTGTCACGAGAATGCGCATCGGCCTGACCTCACGGTCGGTAGTAGAGCGGGACGCAGGAATGATTGCGTGCCACCCAGTCGCTGTTGGGCAGGTCGATCTCGTGCCCCATGATCCGGTGGCACGGCTCGTCGTAGACGCGGCCGGTCGAGCGCTCCAGCCAGTCGAACACGATGTACTTGTAGAAGCCGGAGACCATGCCCTCCGGGAGCTCCAGGCGAGACGGGTGGACCGGATCGAGCTCCGCGCGCGCGACCTCGTTCTTCCAGGCCACGATCTGGGGCAGCCGCTCGGTCTGGATCACACCGAGCGCCGCCGTGAACTCGCTCATGCGGAAGTTCAGG
>Ga0302325_10004185_pt1 | contig 33440 bp, 26 predicted proteins | sample Palsa_T0_2_FD_201948 | JGI IMG/M metagenome (GOLD analysis project Ga0302325, IMG submission 201948) | Peat permafrost microbial communities from Stordalen Mire near Abisko, Sweden - Palsa_T0_2 | ecosystem: Environmental > Terrestrial > Soil > Palsa > Peat permafrost | place: Sweden: Abisko... | reverse complement strand
CCTTCGGGTCGTACCGAAAGTCGTGATACACCGACACCGCCGGATAGCCGGTGAACTCCGTCGCTTTGGCGCCGATCGCGGTGTAGACGCGCAGGTCCCACCACGGCAACGCGTCGTCCGCCTTGTTGCCATAGGGACGCAGATGCACGCCCGACTGGGTGTGGTACTGGATGAAGGCGCCGATGTTGGGGCGTTCGACGATCGCCTGGACGGTGGCGCGAATCTCCGGCTCGGAGGTGGGGTACGGCCCGGCGCCGCGCTGCTCGCCCGGGTGCCGCCAGTCCACGGGATAGTTGCGGTTGAGGTCAAGACCACTGAGCGGGGGCGCGTAGGGGATGGAGACACCGTCGTACCCCTCGATACGACCCTCGGTCAGGAGCCGGTAGTAACGACCGGGCCCTTCTTCGGCGGGGTCGCGCGGCACCATGAGGCGGGGATCGGCAGCCGAGATCTTCCACGCCCCGTTGGAGTCCGGGATGCGCATGGTGAGGATCCGCCCGTCGACGTCGATGTCCTCCTCGATCAGCCCGTCCTGCTGATCGGTCCGCGGCCACGGGCGCACGGAGGACCGGAGATACCGCGGCCGCTCGGCCATGGCCAGCTCGGCGCCGTCGGGATTGAGTCGCGGCACGATGTAGAAGCACCTCGTGTCGAGAACGTGGGTCACGGCCGGGTCGTTGCCGTACCCGCTGACCAGGCGGTGGAGCAGATGGAGAGCGGCGACCGACCCCGTCAACTCCGTGGCATGGATGTTGGCGTCGATCCACATCGCCGGCTTCTCATGGTGGGGACCGGTCTCGGTGTTGGTCACCGTGCACAGCCAGATCTCCCGGTCCTCATAGGACTTGCCGATCACGGACAGCTCGAGGAGGGTCGGATGGTCACGGGCCATGCCCTCGAGGAGCTCGGTCAGCTCGGGAAACTTCACGAAGCGGTCAAACGGGGGGGTCGACATCGGTGAGGAGGGTAGGTCGCACCACGGCGCGATGCATTACGACGAACGTTGAATGCAGCCCCTCTGACGGCGGGGCAGGATACGCAGCACATGACGACCACCGACACCAACCTCGACCCCAGCAGCTGGCCCGACTCGGACACCATCCTGCTCACCGACGGCGCAACCGACCTTCGTGATCTTCAGCCGGCCACCGGCGAGTTCGCCCGTGCCATCGTCGTCGGATCGACCGGGCCGTTCGGCCAGGTTGCCGGCCGCCACGTCCTCGCCGCCGGCGGCTCGGCCGTTGACGCGGCCATCACCACCGCCCTGACCCAGATCGCCCTGGCCGCGGGGGCGTGGGTGAGCTACGCAGGCATCTTCCATTTGATCCACTTCGAAGCGGCGACGGGCGAGGTCACGTCACTGTCCGCCGGCTTCGGCACCTTCAAAGGTGAGACGGATGCGGCCACCATCCCACCGCCTCCGCAACCCAGCGGCCGCACCGCGCTCGTGCCGGGCTTCTTCGCCGGGATCAACGCGGCCCACGCCCGCTTCGGCAAGCTCGACTGGGCTGACTTGTTTGCCCCGGCCATCCATGTTGCGGACTCCGGCTTCCGGCTCAACCCGGGCCAGGCGGGGGCATACGAGATGCGGCGTGACGTGCTGATGCGCACGCCTGAAGGACGGGCCATATTCCTCGATGCCGATGGCAATCTGCCCACGAGCGGCAACGTCCTTCGCTTGCCGCAACTGGCCGACACGCTGCGTCGGGTGGCCGCCGAGGGCGTCGACTACATCTACCGCGGGGAGTGGGCCGAGCACTTCGTCGAGGCCGTCAATGCTGAGGGCGGCAAGGCTTCGTTGGAGGACCTGCGGGACTATCAGCCGATCTGGGCCGCACCCATCACCGGGAGTTTTTGTGGCCACGACGTCTACGGGCCGGGCCTGCCCGACCTCGGCGGCGTCCACCTGATCGAGGGGCTCAACCTGGTGCAGGAGGCGGGGCTGTCCGATGCGTCCTCCTCACCGGAGTCGCTCTACTGGCTCATCCAGATCACTCGGCAGGGCGGCGCTCTCTCCGGGCTGCCGCCCATGACGCGCATCGACCCAGAGCACGCTCAGCATGTGTGGAAGGAGATGCAGGCCGCCGGCCGATTCGTCGGCCCGAGCGTTGTGACCGGTAGCCATTCGGACTTCGTGGTGACGGTCGATGCCGACGGCAACTGCGCGGCCGTGTGCCACAGCATCAACACCAGCATGTACGGCACGACCGGGATCTTCGTCGACGGCGTCTCCATTCCTGACGCGGCTTGCTTCCAGCAGCAGGTACTCGCCACCATCACGCCCGGCGACCCCTTGCCCCACCCCATGGCGCCGTCCATCGCCCTTCGCAACGGCAAGCCCGTCCTGGTCTCGAGCAGCATCGGCGCCGGCCTGCAAGCGGTCACGTTGGAGTGCGTCGCGAGCGTCCTCGGGACGGGCCTGTCGGTGAAGGAGGCGGTGAGCCAACCGCTTTTCCACGCGTCGGATCTCTATTCGGGCGACTCCATCAACTCCGCCGTCGAGGCCAAGTCCATCGACGACGACGACGGCGAGGGGCCCAAGGGACTTCTCAACGGGATCACCAGCGCCGTCGCCGCCATTCAGGCCGCCATCGAGCGCCACATCGGAGCCGGCGTACCTCCCGAAGACGCCATGGCCGCCGTGATAGCCGACGTCCCCGAAATCGTGGATGACACGTTCGATCCGCAGCTGCTTGCCGCCGTTGAGGCGCTCGGACAGCGCGTGAGCGCCCGAGGCGTCGACGACCCGACTGTGCCGCGCGGCTACTGGGGCGGGGTCACCATCGACGCCGAGACCGGGGCCCTGCGGGGCGGTCGCACGCCGTTTGTCCACGGGCGGGTGGAAGGCATCTGAAGCGGGGACAACAGCTGGAGCCCGCGGTGAGAATCGAACTCACGACGTTCGCATTACGAGTGCGACCCTCTACCGACTGAGGTACACGGGCGGGCCGGACCATGCCGGACCGGACAAGAGTAGTCGGGGTCGCTAAGACCGTTGCAGCCCGAGCAGGAGGGCCTGCAACCACAGCGCCTCGTTGGGGTTGCGGATCAGGGCCTCGCTCGCCACCTGGATCCGAGCGACGGCGGCGACAGCCGACGCCACCCCTCGAGCCGGGCCTGGTCGGGCCGCCCGGTCGCGGTACGCCGCCGCCAGGGTGGCGAGCCCCGACCGCAGCTCGTCCGTCCGCAACCGGCGCTGCTCGCGCTTGTGGCGGGCCTCGAGATCCTTGCGGCCCGACCCTCGCTCCCCCGTCAGCTTCTCCCGCTCAGCAAGGGCGGCAAGCTCGGCGGACTGCTGTGCGGTCAACGCGTCCGAGACCTTGGCGTGCTGGATCCCGTCGAGTAGCTCCACCGTGAGGGTGGCAACCGTCGCTCCGGTGCCGTCCAGCCGCGCCGGGACACCCTCCCAGAGGGCGCGGCGGGATGCCACGTCCGGGTCGAGCGCCAACAGACGAGCCCGGTCGAGACGCCCTCCCGAAGCTCGGGCCGCCTCCTCGGCCGCTCGGGCGCCGATCCCCTCCGCTTCCAAGGCGCCGCGGATCGTGTCCTCCGAAAGAGGGCGGAAGGTGAAGGTGACACACCGACTGGCGATGGTCTCCAGCTCCGGCGGCACGTGGTCGGCGAGCACCACGAAGACGGTCGACGCAGGCGGCTCCTCGATGGTCTTGAGCAGCGCCGGCGCCGCCTTCTGGACCAGGTGGAAATCGACGAGGACAAGGACCTTGCGCCGCCCGGCGACCGGCGTGCGCGCCGCCATGGTCGTGATCTGATGAGCCTGATCGACGGTGATGAAAGCCCCCGTCCGCTCGACGACCTCGACGTCCACGTGGGTCCCGGCGCGGGCCTGCTGGCAGACGCGGCAGGTGCCGTCGCCGCCGTCCGGGCACAACAGGCTGGCGGCGAAGTCCTGGGCGGCCCGGCGTTTGCCCGTCCCGGGCGGCCCCACGAAGAGGTAGGCGTGCACCGGTCGCGCCGCCGCCCGCCGGAGCTGGTCGGTCACGGCCTGCTGGCCGGGTACGCCGTCGTACAGCGCGCCGGCTGCGGAGCCTGTCGAGGCGTCGGTCACTTCGGAGAATCTACCCAGCCGCGGCCCGGCCCGGAGGGAGAGGCGGACACCCGGCTTGCGTCCGGAAGCGCCTCCAGACGTCAGAGGGCGAGGCGGTCGTTGACCGCGGCGAGGACCCGCGCCGCGACCGCTTCCTCGGAACCGTCGCCGTCCACGACAACCCAGCGGTCAGGCGAGTCGGCGGCCAGAGCGGCGAAGCCGGCCCGGACCAGCCCATGGAAGGACGCTCCCTCGGCTTCGAGCCGGTCCGGGACCCGCCCGGCGGCGGCCAGCCGCCCGGCCGCTACTGCTGGCGGCACGTCCACCAGGACGGCCAGGTCCGGCCACCGCCCGTGCATGGCCCAGTCCGAGATGCCCCGCACCGCACCGGCTCCGAGCTCCCGGGCATACCCCTGATAGGCGAGGGATGACCACGCCGACCGGTCGCTGACCACAACCAATCCGGCGGCCAGCGCCGGCGAGATCACCGCCGCGAAGTGCTCGGCCCGATCGGCAGCCATCAGCAATGTCTCCGTTCGGGGATCCATCCCGGCCGCCCCGGCCGCCCCGGCCGCCCCGGCCGCCCCGGCGGCCGGCTCCGCCGGCGAGAGCAGCAACTCCCGGATCCGCGCCCCCAGCGCCGTCCCGCCCGGCTCGCGGGTCAGCACGGCGCCGAGGGCGGAGGCCAGCCGACGGGCCTGCGTGGACTTGCCCGAACCCTCGCCCCCCTCGAGGGCGATCCAACAACCGGTCAACGACCTGTCACGCGCGCCGCAGATCCCGGTGGGCGATCCAGGACGCGAACACGATGATGAGCCCGCCGAGCCACAACGTCAGCCGGGCACCGGGCAGGGCGACGTGGAGCGACGATGTGCCGACCTCGTGACGGACGAGCACCTTGCCGATCCGCACGCGGAAGTGGGCGGACACGCCATCGAGCAGGCCGGCCAGCAGGGGCGCCAACGTGAAGGCCAGCAGCAGGCAGAGCCGCACCAGGGTGTAGAAGACGCCGAAGATGCGGCCGCGGAGCTCGTCCGACGTGCTGGCCCCCAGGATCGTGAAGCCGAGCACGTAGACGGCGCCGACGAACATGCCGAACACGCCGATGCACAACATGACGAGCCCGATGTTGGACATGCATGCGGCCAGTAGGAGGGCGATGCCCGCACCCAAGACCGAGACGGCGTACATCCGATGGTGCGGTAGTCGATTCTGCGTCGCCGCGAACAGCATGACCCCCGCGGCGACGCCCACGCCCAGCGCCAACTCGAGCAGTCCGAAGCCGGTAGCCCCCTCGTGCAGGATGGTCGATGAATAGGTGATGCCGAGAGGGACGACCATCCCGCCACCGATGAGGCCGGTGCAAAATCCGATGATCACGGCGCGCACCTGATAGGTGCTGCGGATGAACTTCCACCCCTCCTTTCCCTCGCGCCACATGGAGGCCAAGGTGGCGGCCGCGACGGCTGCTTTCTGCTCGGGGGTCTTCTGCGGAAGGGTCATCCGAGAGATGAGGAACGCCGACGCGAAAAACGTGGCCACGTCGAGGTCGATGGCCAACGACTCTTGATTGAGGAAGTGGAGCCAACTGACGTTGTGGAGCAGGGCGGCGATGAAGGTGAGCGCCGGGAAGAGCAGGACGGCGGGGACGATGGTGCCGTAGGCGGCGCCCATCGACGCCGAGTTGGCCGCCGCCAACTGATCGGGCCGCACCAGGTTGGGCACGGACGCCTCCTTGGCCGGCGTCCACATCAGGGTCAGCAATTCGAGCAGCACCGACAGCAGGAAGAGTCCGATGATGCTGTGCACGAACGGCAGCAGGGCCACGATCAGACCGCGCCCGATGTCGCAAAACACCATCACCTTCTTGCGATCCCACCGATCCAAAAGGGCGGTGGCGAAGGCACCGAAGAAGAAGCCGGGGATCAGCCGACCTGACAACACCACGCCGACGGCCACGTCGGCATTCGACTTGCCGACTTTGGCGGCGAGGGCGGCGACGGCCAAGAAGCCGACCCAGTCCCCGAAGGACGAAACCAGTTGGGCCTTGAACAGGCGTCGATAGCCGCCGCCGAACAAGCCGACCCGCTCGATCGACCCCAAGTCACCCAACGCGTTGACGTACTGATCGGCCTTCTCCTGCCCGATCGAGCGGTCCCCCCGCGAGGACTCTGAGGTGGGTTCCGCCACTCCGGTCAGGCTACCGCCGGTCGCCGTCGCCCCCAGGGAGGGCCTTGGGGAACGTGGCCGTTGCGCAACTAGCCGTCGCTGCCCGCGCTGTCGGCCTTCTTCTTGGCGGGCGCCTTCTTGGCTGCCGCCTTGCGAGCCGCCGTCTTCTTGGCCGGCGCTTTCTTGGTGGCAGAGGCAGTCCGACCAGAGCGCTTTGCCGGTGGGCCGGTCTCACGCCGAGTCTGCAGGAGAGAGGCGGCGCGCTCAGCGGTCACATTCTCCGGAGTATCCCCGGCGCGGACCGAGAGCGTGGCGTTGGTCTCGCCGTCGGTGACGTACGGGCCGAAGCGGCCTTCCTTCACGATGATCGGCCGGCCGCTCACCGGGTCGGGGCCGAGCTCCTTCAGGGGCGGCTTGGCGGCACCGGCACCGCGGCCACGCTTGGGCTCGGCGAGGATGGCGAGCGCCTCGGGCAGGCCGATGGTGAGGAGCTGGTCCTCTGCGGCCAGCGAGCGGCTGTCGGTGCCCTTCTTGATGTAGGGCCCATAGCGACCGTTTTGGGCGGTGATCTCGACGTTGTCGGCGGGGTCGACGCCGACAACGCGGGGCAGGGTCAGGAGCTGCTGGGCTTCCTCGAACGTCACCGTCTCCGGGGTCATGGTCTTGAACAGCGAGGCCCGCGGCGGCTTGACCTTGGCTCCCTCGACGAGCTCGCCGCGCTGGACGTACGCGCCGAAGCGGCCGGAGCGCACCGTGACCTCGTCGCCCGTCGCCGGGTCGGTGCCGAGGACCCGGGGTCCCTGCGGCGCGGCCAACAGTTGGGCGGCTCGCTCGGGCGTGAGCTCGTCGGGAGCGAGATCCTCCGGCAGCGAGGCGCGGTCGTCGCCCCGCTGGAGGTACGGGCCGTACCGGCCCACGCGCACGACCAGCTCGTTGCCGTCGGCATCTACGCCGACGGGGATGGAGTTGACGTCGCGGGCGTCGATCTCGTCGAGGCGATCGGTGGTGAGGGCCTTCAGGCCGGGATGGGCGGCGGCAGCGGCGTCGGCGTCGGCGTCGCCGTTGCTCTGGGCGCCGAAGTAGAAGTCACGCAGCCACGGGACGCGTTCTTGTGAACGGTTGGCGATCTCGTCGAGGTCATCCTCGAGTCGCGCCGTGAAGGCGTAGTCGACGAGGTCGGCAAAGTGGCGTTCGAGAAGGGTCACGACCGCGAACGCCGTCCACGACGGGACCAGGGCCGTGCCCTTCTTCCAGACATAGCCGCGGTCCTGGATGGTGCCGATCATGGTGGCGTACGTCGACGGCCGGCCGACGCCGAGCTCCTCGACGGCCTTGATGAGCGTGGCCTCGGTGTAGCGGGCCGGCGGGGAGGTGGCGTGCGACTTGGGCTCGAGGTCCTCGATGCTGAGGCGGTCACCGACGGCGAGGCGAGGTAGGGGACGTTCCTGATCTTCGAGCTCGGCCTCGGGATCGTCGGCGCCCTCGACGTAGGCGCGCAGGAAACCCGGGAACGTGATGACCTTGCCGCTCGTCGCGAACTCCGCATCCTCGCCTGCCGTTGACAGACCGCCGAAGCGGACTTGCACGGTCTGACCCTTGGCGTCGGTCATCTGCGAGGCGACCGTTCGCTTCCAGATGAGGTCATACAGCCGGTGCTCGTCGGGGCCTACCTCGGATGCGATCTGATCGGGCGTTCGGAATGACTCGCCGGCGGGACGGATGGCCTCGTGGGCCTCCTGGGCGTTCTTGACCTTCTTGGCGTAGAGGCGAGGTTGGTCGGGGACGTACTCGGGGCCGTACAGGGTGCGCGCCTGGTCGCGGGCGGCGGTGAGGGCCGTCTCCGACAGCGTCGTGCTGTCGGTGCGCATGTAGGTGATGAAGCCGTTCTCATACAGCCGCTGGGCGATCTGCATCGTGCGGCGGGCGTCGAAGCGCAGCTTGCGGCCGGCCTCCTGCTGAAGGGTGGAGGTGATGAAGGGGGCCTGCGGTCGGGCCGTGTACGGCTTCTCGTCGACCGAGCGGACGGTCAGCTCGGCGGGGGCCCCTATGAGGCGGGCGGCCAGTCCCGTAGCCGTCTCCTCGTCGAGGCGGACGACCGGGGTCTTGGTGGCGAGGGTGCCATCTGGATTGAAGTCGCGGCCCGACGCCAGGCGGGTGCCGTTGAGGGCGACCAGGCTGCCGGCAACATTCGGGGCCTTGGTGGCCGCGGCCGTGGCCGTGGCCGTGGCCGTGGCCGTGGCTTGGGTGAAGTGGCCCTCGATGTCCCACCAGCCCGCGGAACGGAAGGCCATCCGGGCCCGCTCCCGCTCGACGACGATCCGGGTGAAGACGCTCTGCACCCGACCGGCCGACAGGTTGGGGCCGATCTTGCGCCAGAGCACCGGCGACACCTGATAGCCGTAGAGGCGGTCGAGGATCCGGCGCGTCTCTTGAGCGTCGACGAGGGGCATGTCGAGCTCTCGCCACTCCCGCACGGCGCGTTCGATGGCGGACTGGGTGATCTCGTGGAAGACCATCCGCTTGACCGGGATGTGGGGGGCCAGGACCTCCAGAAGGTGCCAGGAGATGGCTTCGCCCTCGCGATCCTCGTCGGTAGCCAGGTACAGCTCGTCGGCGTCTTTGAGGAGCGCCTTCAGCTTGCGGATCTGCTGTTTCTTGTCGGCGGGCACCACGTAGAGCGTCTTGAAGTCGTTGTCGGGGTCCACGCCGTCGCGGGCCCAGGCCAAGCCCTTGTAGGCCTCGGGCACGTCCCCGGCGCCCCGGGGAAGGTCACGGACATGGCCGTAGGAGGCCTCGACGACATAGTCGTTGCCCAGGAATTTGGAGATGGTCCGGGCCTTGGCCGGGCTCTCCACGATGACGAGTGACTTGCTCACGTTGTTTTCCACCGTTGACACGGCGACGGCCCGCTGTCAAAAGGACGGCTCCGACTACCCTCTCCGAAGTGCACGCCCTCGACCCAACTCACATCATCAACACCTACGGCGTGTGGGGCCTGATCGCCGTGATCTTCGCCGAGTCGGGGCTGTTCTTTTGCTTCTTCTTGCCCGGCGACTCGCTGCTGGTGACCGCCGGCCTGCTGGCGTCGACCCACAAGGCCGGGGACGTCCACCTCAACTTGGCCATCGTCCTGATCGGCTGCGTGCTGGCCGCGGTGATCGGTGATCAGGTCGGCTACCTCTTCGGGCGCAACGTCGGCCCGCCCCTCTTCAGCCGACCCGAGTCGCGCTTCTTCAAGCCGAAGCATCTCAACCGGGCCCAGGACTACCTCGATGAGCGCGGCGCCCGCATGATCGTGCTCGCCCGCTTCATCCCCGGCGTCCGGACCTTCACGCCCATCGTGGCCGGGGCCAGCAAGATGCGATACGCATTGTTCCTGCCCGTCGACATGCTCGGCGGGACGTTGTGGATTTGCGGGGTGACTCTGGCCGGCTTCGCCCTCGGAAGCTCGGTGTCCAACATCGACGAGTACCTGGTGCCGATCTTCCTTGCCGTCATCGTGATCTCGGCCATCCCACTGGTCCTGGAGATCCGGCGGGCCCGACGCGAAGAGGCATCCACCCCGTCGCCCCCTAGCTAGAGCGTCACCGGCGTCGCCGGCAAGCGGAAAGGAGGTAGGCCCGCTCGCCACACGCCGCGGCAAACGGGCCTACCTTTCCTACCAACCTGGTGCTGCTGGCCCCCGTCAGGAGTCGGACAGCGCCTGTCGTTTGGCTCGCAGCTTGCGGATGAGGGTGGAGTCGCCCTCGGCGTTTTCGAGCACCACTTCGATGGCGACGAGCAGGTCGACCTCGGTCTCACCGGCACCAGCCGCAACATCGGCGCGCAGGAGGTCGGTGGCTGAGTGGGTCTCGGCCGCCTTCTCGTAGGAGACGGCGATCTCGTCGCCGATGGATCCCGTGCTGCGCTTGCTGAAGGCGATGGCGATGATGAGGATGACGAGGCAGACGCCGGCGATGGAGAACCTCGCGCCGGTGTTGTTGCGCAGGCTGATCACGGCCGGGAGCAGCAACAGGCTGACCAGGTTCATGACCTTGATCAGGGGGTTGAGGGCGGGACCGGCCGTGTCTTTGAACGGATCGCCGACCGTGTCGCCGATGACTGCCGCCTTGTGGGCGTCGGACCCTTTGCCTCCCTCGTGACCATCCTCGATGAACTTCTTGGCGTTGTCCCACGCACCGCCCGAGTTGGACAAGAAGTTGGCCATCAACTGACCGGTGAGGATGACGGCGGCCAGGAAGGCGCCGAGCGCGAGGTAGGAGATGCCGAAGCCGACGATGGCGGGCGTCAACACGGCGAGCAACGCCGGCGTCGTCAACTCGCGCAGTGACGCGGCCGTGCAGATGTCGATGACGGCGGCGTTGTCGGGCTTCTCCGTGTAGTCCATGATCCCGGGATGCTCGCGAAACTGCTTGCGAACCCCCTGGACGACCACGCCCGCTGACCGACCGACGGCTCGAATGGCGAGCGCCGCGAACAGGAACGGCACCGCCCCCCCGATCAACAGGCCGATGAACACCTTCGGGTCGGCCACGTTGACCTGCGTGAAGATGTTGCGGAAGAGCGCTGTCCCCACGAGCGCCAGGTGGGTCGCCGGGTCGGTGAGCTTGAGTTGTTCGCCGATCGTCTCGATGAAGCTGGCGAAGAGAGCCACGGCGGCGATGACGGCCGATCCGATGGCGAATCCCTTGGTGACGGCCTTGGTGGTGTTGCCCACGGCGTCGAGGCTGACCATGATCCGCTCCGGCTCACCGCTGAACTCGCCGGACATCTCGGCGATGCCGGCCGCGTTGTCCGAGACCGGACCGAAGGTGTCCTCCGAGACGATGACCCCGGTGGTCGCCAGCATGCCCATTCCGGTCAGGGCGACCAGGTAGAAGGAGAACTCGAGGTTGCCGTGGCCGAGGGCGAGGGCGACGCCGAGGGCGGCCGCGATCAGGATGATGGCGTAAACGCTCGACTCGAGACCCGAGCTCAGACCGGAGAGGATTGCCGTGGCCGGACCGGTCCGGGTCGCCTCGGCGATCTCCCGTACGGGAGCCGTCTCGGTCGAGGTGAAGTACTCAGTCAGGTAGCTCAGGAGTTGGGCCAGGATCAGACCGGTCGCGACGGCGCCGAAGCACTTCCAGCCCTCATCGCCGTGATGGTTGCCGACGTAGAAGAGGGCGACGGCGAGGGTGCCGACGAGGGTGAGCACGCCGGCCACGATGAAGCCGCGGCGGATGGGCGCGAGAGCATTCTTCTCGCCCTCTCGGGCCTTGACGACGAGGACGCCGATGATCGATGCCAACACCCCGAGGGCGCGGGCGACGACAGGGAAGATGATGCCGAGGACGGGGTTGGCGCCGATGGACTTGAAGGCGGCGACACCCAAGATGATGGAGGCGACGAGGGTGACCTCGTAGGACTCGAAGAGGTCGGCGGCCATGCCGGCGCAGTCGCCGACGTTGTCGCCCACGTTGTCGGCGATGGTCGCCGGGTTGCGGGGGTCGTCCTCGGGGATGCCGGCTTCGACCTTGCCGACGAGGTCGGCGCCGACGTCGGCGGCCTTGGTGAAGATGCCGCCGCCGACTCGCAGGAAGAGGGCGAGGAGCGACCCACCGAAGCCGAAGCCGATCAGGATGGTGGAGGCGTTGTTTTGGAAGACGCTGATGATGATCGTGGCGCCGAGGAGGCCGAGTCCGACGGTGAACATCCCGGCGATGCCGCCGGTGCGGAAGGCCACTGACAGGGCCTTGGGCATGCTCCCCGACTTGGCCGCGGCCGCCGTGCGCACGTTGCCACGGGTGGCCAGGCTCATGCCGATGAACCCGGTGAGGCCGGAGAGGAAGCCGCCGGCGATGAAGGCGATGGACCGGTAGAGCCCTGACGAGACAAAGCTCAACGAGACGAGGCCGGTGTTGGTGTTGACCGTCTTGGTGGACGTGACGAACACCACGACGACCAGAGGGACGAGGATGACGATGATCGTCTTGAACTGACGCTTCAGGTAAGCGAGGGCACCCACCTGGATCTCGTGGGCGATGTCTTGCATCGTCTGGGTGCCCTGGTCCTCGGCCAGGACCGATCGGGCGAGAAACGCCCCGACGGCCAAGGCCAAGAGGGCGGTAATGCCGCTGAACAGCAACCAGAGCTTGTCGCTGCTTCGCAACGTGAAAGCCTGGTACCCCCCTTCAGCGGCGAGGAGGTTGATCATGCCGATTGCTCCCTTCGTGTGTCGTCTCTGGTGCCGCCGGTGGTGTCATCGGTGAGGCCGCTGTCGTCTGTGGGGCTGGACGGGTCGAGCTTGCGGACAAAGATCGCCTGGGCGATCCGCTCGCTCACGGTGCGGTCATGGTCGGCCACCCGCAGGACCAACGGACCGTCAAACGGGTGTTTCTCCCGCACCTCGACACGCACGCCGGGTCGCAGCCCGAGGGTGTCGAGGAACTCCACGATGTCGTGTTCGGTCGACCCCGGCAGGGCCACCACGGCGACATCGCCAGGCTCGAGGCTGTAAAGGGGCGGCATCTCCGGGATGTCGGTCACCTCAGGAGCCGGGATGGGAAAGCCGTGGGGGCAGGTGGCCGGGCGGTGGAGGGCAACAAACAGTCGGTCCTCCACCTCCTGAGGCAGGTCGTGCTCGATGGAGCCGGCGAGGCGGTCGGCTTCGTTCCAGGCGTAGCCCAGCATGTCGGACAGAAACCGCTCGACGATGCGGTGCCGGCGGATGCAGGCGACCGCCTGCCGGCGACCGGTGGGGGTCAGCTCGACGCCTCGGTACGGCTTGTGGTCGGCGAAGCCCCGGTCGGCGAGTCGCTTGACGGTCGCCGTCACCGTGCCCGGGGACAGGCCGAGGGACTCGGCGAGGGCGCCGGTGTGGGCGCCCTCGTCGGTCGCGTCATCGGGCACGCGGTTGGTGAGCCGGTAGATCGCCTTCAACGCCTCGCGCTCGGACTTCGTGAGGGGAGGTTCCATGGTTTGTCCGGGTGAGAAATTAGGTTTCGGGTCAGCAAAAAATCAAGCGGGGAACGTGCCCCGGTCGCCCCCGACCCTCTCACCACCCTCCCGACCGGTGTCACGTTCCCGCGCAACTGGGCCGAGTTGCGCGGGAACGTGACATCGGAATCGGCCAAACACCATGAAGGCGGCGCTCATGAACCCAGCCGTCCCCGAAGGGCGGCCAGACCGCCGGCCAGACCGGGATCGGCGACGGCCACCGCCTCGTCCCAGCTGTACCAGCGGACCTCCTGGCTCTCGCCGGCCGGCGGGGCCGGCGTCCCGGACGACAGCAGCCACCACCGCAGATCCAGATGGACATGGCCCCGGCCGCCGGGATGGACGTCGACGTGGACCAGTTGCGGCCCTCCGGCGGGGTGGTGCAGGACCAGGCCCGTCTCTTCGGTGGCCTCGCGTACGGCGCCGGCCGCGAGATCCTCGCCCGGGTCGAGGTGTCCTCCGGGCTGGACCCAGATGCCCAGACGCTTGTGCAGCAGGAGCAGGACCCCGGCGGGGCCGGTCACGATGGCCGAGGAGGTGACGTGGGTCGGATCGGCGTCAAGGTCAAAGGGTTGCGGGAGGGAGACCAAGGCCGAAGCGATCACCTCGATAGCGGCCCGCTCCCGACCGTCGGCCGGCTGGCGACGCCGGGCGTCGAGGAGGGTGGCCAGCTGGGGGACGCGAGGGTCGGACGGTGTGGGGGGCTGCGTCCCCAACGCCTCAGTCCTGGTACGGGGGCGCGGGAGGGCAGAGGAGCCGGAGACGCAGGAGATCTTCGCCGCCGACGTTGACGGCGGAGACGTCATCGACGAGGGCCCGGATCAGCTGGAGGCCCACCACCTCGGCCCAGCTTCCCGGACCGCCGCCCGACACGTCGAGGACAAACGCATCGTCCTCCTCCCGGCAGGCGACGGTCAGGCGCCGCTCGGTGGCCGCATCGGCGTCGACGGACAGGCTGCAAGCCTCCGATAGGGCGAGGCGAAGATCGTCCAGTCGCTCGTCGTCGAGGTCACGTCGCTCGGCCGCCAGCGACGAGACGAGGACCCGCAACAACCCGACGTACTCGGCGCGGGCGGGTACGTCGAACTCGACGGCGGCGTTCACCGGCTGGCCGTCGGCTCGGTGGCGGCCCCGACAGCGGCCGCTCGCGTGGCATAGATCCCGAAGACGGGCAGGAGGCCGGTGATCTCGAACACCTTCAAGATGCGGTGCTGTGTGCAGACGAGCAGAAGATCGCCGCCCAGGGTTCGAAAGCGCTTGAGGCCGCTCACGAGCACGCCGAGTCCCGTGGAGTCGAGAAAGTCGATGCCGTCCAGGTCAACGACGGCCCGATTGCTACCGGACGCGGCGATCTCGACGAGCTCCTGACGAAGGCGAGGAGCGGTGGCGACGTCGACTTCGCCGTGGACGGCGAGGATCGAGACGCCGCTGTCTTCGGTGACCTCAAACCTCAGCTCCATGACCTCGTCACGGTAGTCGGGCCCCGCTCGGACCGTCCGAGGCCGTAGCGTCAAGGCGTGGCTGCACGATCGCGCCGGTCGTCGACGCCGGGCGCGACAACGACCGCGCCCACGCTCTCCGAGGTGCTGTACGGACTGGCCAACGACGGCCAGTTGGTCGACGTGCGGACCTTCCCCGGGCGGCCGGCTCGGACCGCCGCCTTGGCATCTCCGCTACCACCGGCCTTGGCGCCCTGCGTGCCGCCGGGGGGACTGTGGGCCCATCAGGCAGAGGCCATCGATCTGGTGCGATCGGGACGGTCGGTGGCGATCTCGACGGGCACGGCGTCGGGCAAGTCGCTGTGCTACCAGCTGCCGATCGCCGAGGCGGTCACTGCTGGCGGGACGGCCCTGCTGCTCTACCCGACCAAGGCCCTGGCACACGACCAGCTCCGGGCCCTGGGCGCCCTCGACCTGCCAGGGGTCACGGCTGTCACCTACGACGGGGACAGCGGTGCCGACGCCAAAGCGTGGGCGCGTCGGCACGCCAACGTGGTGCTCACCAATCCCGACATGTTGCACGCCGGGATCCTCCCGTTCCACGGCCGGTGGGCGTCCTTCCTCGGCGGGTTGCGATACGTGGTGCTCGATGAGCTTCACACCCTGCGGGGAGTGTTCGGCACCCACGTCGCCCACCTCATCCGACGTCTGCGGCGGCTGTGCGCCGCGTACGGGTCCGACCCGGTCTTCGTGTGCTGCTCGGCGACCATCGGGCATCCCGAGGTGCTGGCCGCCCTCATCACCGGGGTGCCCATGGCCTGGGTGGCCGACGATGCGTCGCCGTCAGGCGATCGGATCTTCGCCCTCTGGAACCCGCCCGTGAGCCACCCCACCAACGGTGGCGGCGGGCGGGCCGGGCGGGTCTCGGCGCACAGCGAGACGGCCCGGCTGCTGGCCGGACTGGTGGCGAGCGGCCACCGCGCCATTGCCTTTACGAGAAGCCGTCGGGGCGCCGAAGTCGTGGCCGCCCAGGCCCGGTCGCGGGTCGAGGGTTCTGGCAGCGGGGTCGAGCTGGCCTCGACCATCCGCCCCTACCGCGGCGGCTACCTGGCCGAGGAGCGTCGGGAGATCGAGCAGGCCCTCTCCGAAGGCACCGTGCTCGGCGTCGCCGCCACCAACGCCCTCGAGCTCGGCGTCGACATCGGCGGGATCGATGCATGCATCCTCGACGGCTTCCCCGGGACGATCGCATCGATGTGGCAACAGGCAGGCCGCGCCGGGCGCGCCTGCCAGGAGTCGCTCGCCGTGTTGGTTGCCGGTGAGGATGCCCTCGATCAGTGGCTGATGGCTCATCCGTCGGAAGTGTTCAGCCGGGCGCCGGAGCCGGCGGTGGTCAACTTGGCCAACCCCTTCGTGTTGGAGCCGCACGTGGCGTGCGCCGCCTACGAGCGGCCTTTGGCTCCGGCCGATCGGGAGCGTTGGAGTCCCGAGCTCGACGAAGCGGTACGGGCGCTCGTCGTCAGCGATCAACTCGTGGTGCGCGAGGGGCTGGTCACCTTCGCGGGACGAGGCTTCCCGGCCTCGGCCGTCGGGCTGCGCTCCGGGAGCGGGGTCGAATATCGGATCGTCAATGACGACGGACGCCTGGTCGGGACGATCGACGAGGGTCGGGCCTTCGAGGCGGTGCACCCGGGCGCCGTCTACCTTCATCAGGGGCAGCAGTATGAGGTCGCCCGACTTGATGTCGCCGACCGCTGCGCTTGGGTCGCGGCGTCGACCGGGGACGCGTGGACGGAGTCGCGCACCGTTACCGAGCTGACCATCGCCACCGAGGACCGGTCGGTGCGAGTAGGTCGGGCCCGCCTCTCGATCGGCCGCGTCGATGTCAGCCAACAAGTCGTCGGGTATCAAGTGTTGGCCGCCGGCAGTCGCGAGGTGCTGGGCCGCTTCGACTTGGACCTACCGCCGACGCGGCTGGCAACGCGGGCGTTGTGGTACACGATCCACGACGCCGTGCTCGACGACGCCGGGCTCGCCATCAGTCAAGTGCCTGGAGCGCTCCACGCCACCGAACATGGAGCGATAGGGATGCTCCCGCTCTTCACGATCTGCGACCGCTGGGATGTCGGCGGCGTGTCGACGGCGATCCACGCCCAGACAGGTGAGGCGACCATCTTCATCTACGACGGGTATGTCGGTGGTGCCGGCATCGCTGAGCTCGGATTCGACGCCGCTGGGGCCCACCTGGATGCGACGCTGGCCGCCATCGCCGGCTGCGCATGCGAAGACGGGTGCCCGTCGTGCGTCCAGTCACCCAAGTGCGGCAACTGGAACGAGCCGCTCGACAAGGCCGCCGCCGTCGCCCTGCTCAAAGAGATCCTCAGCTGATCCTGTCGGGAGGCTGGCGCCGAGGGGCGCTGACCGCCGTCGCCTAGCGCCAGGGGCTTTGCAGCGGACGCTCGCGCCCACGGCGGACAGGAGGCGCCGTCTCGGTGGGGTGGCCGGCTCCAGCCGTCACCAACTCGTCCCGATGGTCGACGCGGTCCCCCTCGGGATCGGACGCGGCGGCGACCGGGGACACCGTCTCGGATTGGGTCTGCGGCGCACGTGAGAAGACCAACGGAGTCGTCTCGTCGGAGGCGTCCGTCGGTTGCCAGTTGTCGTCGGTGACCTCCCAGGGGGCCTCGGAACGCTCCTGCGCGCGGGCCCGAGCTCGTTCGCGAGACCTGGCCGACCAGCCGCCGCCAGCTGTCTCGGGGCTGGATGGAACCGTGACCGCTTCCTCGAACTGCTCGTCCGCGAGGGGCGGCGCAAACATGGCCGCCTCGGGCTCGCCCGCGTGCCCTCGTCGAGACTTGCTCGACCAACCTCGTCGACGAGGACCGTCATTGGCTGCCACGACCGCCGCAGGGGCCACCTCGGGAAGCGCCCTGGTCGTCTCGGCCCGCTCTGCTGTCTCGGCTGTCCGAGCTTCGGCGTCACGGGGCGACGGCGGGTCGGCCGCCAACGCCGCCGCCAGCGCCGATGCCCGCTTGGCCCACTTCGACTTCTTGGGCGGGACATCGGCCCGCTCAGCGGCCGAGATCGGCGCCGCCGGCCCGATCGGCTCCGCGAGCTCCATGGCCGCGGCCAACCGCGCCGCAGGTGCCCACTCGGGGCCGGGTGCCGCCGTGACGGTTGACGCGATGACGGTCGGGGTCGGCGCATCCTCATCGACAGCCACCGCCGACTCGCCAGGCACCGCCGACTCGACAGGCACCGCGGACTCGACAGGCACCGCCGACTCCGACGATGCAGAGGTCGACTCGACCGCCTCGGGCGCAGCGGCCGGCTCCAACCCGGCCGGCTCCAACCCAGCCGCCTCCGCCGCGGCGCGCTCCGGCAACGGCGGGCGATGGAGCGGCGGCGTCGCCGCGGCAAGCGCGGTGACCCCGACGCCGACGCCGTCAACCTCGCCAGCCGCGACGGCGTCCGCCCCATCAACGGCGTCGGTCTCGCTTTGGGCTTCGATGTCAAACAAGGCCGGCGTGCTGACGGTCGTCACTGCGTTGATGCGGGTCCCGCTCGACAGCACTTTGACTGAGGAGCGGAGCGGCCCGTCTTCTGGCTCCGGCGACGCCGAGAACGCAGCGCCCGCCCCGACCGATCCCAGGTCGGGAAGGAGGGCTTCGAGCTCGGCCGCCTGGTCCGCCGAGCGCTTGAGTATCAGCGCGAACAGCGCAAGCACGGCGCAGATGGCCGCGACGGCGACGAACTCGATGGTCCGATGACCTGACCCGCCCCCGCCCTCCTTGCCTCCGCCGAGGATGCCGGCGGTCGGCAGGTTGATCTCACTTGGAACGGTTTGGGCTTTGTAGGGCAGGTGGGCGTTGTACCCGGAGGCCGCCGGGGCCGTCGGCGCCGTGGACCCACTGACCCCGCCACCGTTGCCTAGGGCGCCGCCGTCGTAGGGGACGGAGCTTTGGGCGGCCGGCAAGACAAAGGCGCTCCGGCCGGGCGTCCCAAAGTTGAAGCCGGCCCCTCCGCCGCTCCCGGTGCCGGTGCCAGTGCCGCCCGCCCCACCCTTCCCGCCGGCCGAGGATGTCGACGAGGGAGCGACGGCGAGCGGCGCCGACGTGAAGGAGACCTCGGCGTTGGCTTCAGCCGCGGAGTCGACGGCGGGCGAGGGAGATGACAGGTCGACGTAATTTTGGGCACCGTTGGGACGGATGGCGACGACCTGGTAGAGGTACGTCCCCGGCGGCTTCGTGGCCACACTGGTGTCGGTGTAGGACGGGCTGGCCGAGGGCTGAACCTTGGCGATGAACGCAGGCGCGTCGCCATAGGCCGGGCCGCCCCGCAGTACCTCGTAGCCGATCAGGTCGGGCTCAGGGTTGGCCTCCCAGGTGATGGTGGCATCCCGCTGCGCCCCGTTGACCGTGGCGGTCACCTCGGCCGGCGGTACAGGATTGATGTTGACGACGATCGACGTGGCGTCGGTCGTCGCTTGCTGCGGTGAGCCCGGCGTGCTGCCGGCGGTGTGAGCCACAGCCGTGACCGTGTAGGGACCGTTGTAGGCAACCGATGGCGTCCATGACCAGTTGAAGCCCGGGCCGGATATGGCCGGGCTGGCGCTGTAGCTCTGAGCCGTCGCGCTGGGCGGGATGATGGCCTTCCCGGTCCATGTGACGGTGACGGCGACCGACGAGACGTACCCTCCGGGCTGCTCGACCTCACCGCTGAGCACGACCGGTGCCTGGGTGACGGTCTGGCCCGGGCTGGACGGGTCCGTGTACGTCATAGTCGTGGAGCCCGAGGAGCCCGTAGAGCCCGCGGTACCGGATGTGCCAGACGCCCCAGAGCTCGGGGCCGTCTGCATGGCGGGCTGAGCCGCGTACGCGGCCGTCCCAACGCCCAGCCCGCCGGCGATACCCAGCACGCCGGCGATACCAAGTATGCCGGCGATACCAAGTACACCGACGACACTACGAGCGGAGACGCCCCGGCGGGGTGCACGCAAGGCGGAGGCGGAGGACGCGGCCCTCATGTGGTGCTCACGTCGCCGCTGACATACGTGGCGCGGATGACGATGCGCTGGGCGGCCGACCCCTTGGGATTGCAGGAGGTGAGCGTCAGCCAGCGGGCGGACGGGTCGGGCGGCGGCGCGACCACCGAGAAGTCGTCGGGCTGCACGATGAACGGATCCTTGGCGACCTGGTAGGTGCACGTCCCGATGGGCGTGTCCAAGAAGATCAGATCGCCAGGCTTGAGCTCATCGATCTCGTTGAACGGCTTGCCGTAGGTCGTCCGGTGACCGGCGATGCCGACATTGCCGATGGAGCAGGGCAGCGGTGTCTGCACGTAGTGGCCGGCGCCAGCACGCAGGGCGTCGTCGGACGTACCTTGTACGACGACAACATTGACGCCGAGCTTGGGGATCCGAATCCGGGTCAAGCTGTCGCCAACCGCGACCGTGTGGGTCAGGTAAGCCTGCCGCAAGCTGGCGCTCGCCAACTCCTTGCGAAGTTGGCTCTGGCGGTAGTCCTGGTAGAGGTTGGTGTAGAAGGGGTAACCCAGAAGACCGACGGCGCCCATCAGCAACAACACCGAGACCGTCGTCAGTCCTCGGCGCACCCATGGGGAACGGCGGATCAGACGGAGGGCGGGGTTGTTGATGTTGATCGGTGCTGCCATGGTGACTCCCAACCGGTCCAAACGTGACCACTGATTAGCCTAGCGAGACGCACTAGCGGGCCTGGGTGCACTACCCACCGAGGAGGTTTCGCCCACGTCGCGCCGGTTCCTGCCGGGTGTGACGAATCGGACGGGCGCCTGGGCCGCGGCGCCTGCGCTCTGAGGCTCACCCCTAAGCTCGATGCCCATGGAGGCGGCCTTTTTTGATCTCGACAAGACGGTTATCGCCAAGGCTTCCGTCGTCGCCTTCGGTACTCCGTTGTACAAAGAGGGATTGATCTCTCGTCGTACGGTCTTGCGTGGTCTCTGGGGACAGTTGGTGTACCTGCACCTGGGCGCAGACGAAGAGAAGATCGCCCGGATGCGCTCCTCCGTGCTCGCTCTCACCAAGGGGTGGGATCAGGCGCGCGTCCGCGCCATCGTCGAGGAGGCGCTCGAGGCGGTCGTCGACCCCATCATCTACAGCGAGGCCCTCGAGTTGATGGCCCACCATCGAGCCGCCGGCCGCCTGATCGTGATCGTGTCGGCGTCGCCCGAGGAGATCGTGCTCCCGCTCGCCCGCTATCTCGATGTCGACGAAGCCATAGCCAGCCGGGCGTCCATCGATGCCGAGGGGGCGTACACAGGCGAGATGGAGTTTGACGCCTTCGGGCCGGCGAAGGTCGTGGCCATGCGCCGGCTGGCAATGCGGCATCACCTGGACTTGGCCGCCAGCTACGCCTACTCGGACTCGGCGACGGACCTGCCGATGCTGGAGGCCGTCGGCCATCCCGTGGTCGTCAACGCCGATCGTGAGCTAGCGAGGGTCGCCGCTGAGCGCAGTTGGGAGACGCTCGCCTTCAGCCGACCGGTACCGCTACGGCCGCGTGCGACTCGGGTCGCCCCGGTCGCCGCCGGAGGGGCGGCGCTGGCCGCCGCTGGTGGGGCGGCGTGGTGGTGGTGGTCTCGGCGCCAGCCGCTTCAGTCGACCTTGAGCTTGCGGGCGGCGACAACGCCGAGGGCGACGAGGATGGCGAGGAGGAGGAGCTTCTTCATGAGCGCAGGGTAGTGCGCTCAGGGGTCACCCGGCCACGGGGCGGACGGCCGACGACGCGACGGCTCAGACGGTCAGCAGATCTCGGGCGCCGGTGTCGCTGGAGGGGTGACGCAGCTTGGACATGGCCCGGGCTTCGATCTGGCGGATCCGCTCACGCGTCAGATTGAAGTGCTCGCCGACCTCCTCCAAGGTGCGGGGCTCGCCCCGATCCAGACCGAAGCGCAGTCGGAGGATCTCGCGCTCCCGCTCGTCGAGCGGTCCGAGCAAGCGGGCGATCTCCTCCGGAAGCAGGGCGGTGGCCGCCATCTCGAAGGGTGACTCGGCCGAGCGGTCCTCAACGACGTCACCCAACTCGGCGTCGCCGTCCTCTCGCAATGGCTCCGACAGTGACAGCGGCTCGGCGGCGAATCGCAGGGCCTCGATCACCTTGTCTTCGGGCATCTCGACCTCGAGGGATAGCTCGATGGTCGTCGCCGGCCGGCCGAGCTTGAGCTCGAGACGCGAGCGGGCCTTCTGGAGACGGGCCAGCGTGTCGCCGGCATGCACCGGCAGCCGGATCGTCCGCCCGGTGTTGGCGATGCCCCGCGTGATCGCCTGGCGGATCCACCACGTCGCGTACGTCGAGAACTTGAAGCCCTTGCGCCAGTCGAACTTCTCGACGGCGTGCATCAGGCCGAGGTTGCCTTCCTGGATGAGATCCAGCAGCGGCAGTCCCGACGCCTGGTACTTCTTGGCGATGGAGACGACCAGGCGCAAGTTGGACTGGACGAACGTGCGCTCGGCGTCGTCGCCCTCCCGGATGCGGCGTCTGATCTCGCGTCGCTTGGTCGGCGTGAGGTCCTTGGCCCCTTTGACGAGCTGCACTCTCGCCTCGTTGCCGGCCTCGATGGCCTTCGCCAGTCGCACCTCATCATCTTTGGTGAGCAGCGGGTACTGACCGATGTCGGTGAGGTACAGACGAACGAGGTCTTCCTCGTCTCGCTCTACTCGAGCCTTGGGCAACGTTCGACCCTTCGTCCTACGAGAGCAAACACCGCTTGTATCAACGCCCTCGGGCGGGGGGATGTTCCAAGCCGGAGCGAGGACTGACCCGCCGAGGTAGTCCCCACGCTACTTGCCGCGTCAAGAGGTCCGTGCACGGTTGCCGCCACCGTTTGAGCTGATGCCCATGACCTCATGCTCAACATCATCGGCTCCACGACCCGACAGAGTTAGGGATGCTGCGGCACAGCGCGGCCGGTAGGGTCGCGAAGGGTGAGTGCCGACGAGTCAGCGAGTGCCGAGCCGGTCATCGTCACCATGGTGTGGGAGGACGTGAGCGACGCCTTGTTGGCCCACCTCGCCCGCTACGTGGTGCTCGCTCGGGGCGAGCCCGGATGTCGCAACGTCGACCTGTGCGCGTCCCTCGGCAATCCCGGGCGCGTCGTCGTCATCGAAAAGTGGGGGACGGGCGCCGACCAGCGAGCCCACTTCGATGCCGCGCCGATGGTCGACTTGGCGACCGCGGCCCGCCAATTGGGAGCGAGCCCGCCGGCGGTCGACCTGTTGGACGGCATCAGCGCCCACGACCTGGCCTGAGCGCCGCGGGGTCCGTTAGCTGGCCGCTGCCAGCCGCGCCGCGGCCGTCTCCGCGCAAGCAGCCCGGAGGTCCTCCCACGTGAGGTCTGAGGCCGCCCAGAGTCGGTCGAACACTCGGTCGGCCGTGTCGGTGAAGCCGTGCCGATTACGAAAGCGGTAACGCCATCGAGGCTGGGCGACCGCCAACCCTCGCGCCGCCGCCCTACCGAGCGCCCACGCGTCCCACGCGTCGGTTTGGTCGACCGTCAAGTCGCCCTCGGCCGGCGCGTCACCGAACCCGTCGCGCCGTCGATCGCCGATGCGGGCGAGGATGCGAACGGCGACCGTCTGCACGCTCACCTCGCTCAGCTTGCGCGGACGTTTGAGGTCCTCAAACGCGCCCCCCTCAACGGCGAGCACCAGCGGTTGGACGGAAACGATGCTGACCTGGCTCGTCGGCATCTGCTCGGCGATCTCCATGCGGATCTCGTCCGCCTCGTCGAAACCGACCCAACCGGCGGCTTCGGAGACGAGCGCAGCGATGCGCTCGGCGTCGTAGTCCACCAAGGTGAATGTGGCCGGTGTGACCACGACCGTCGGACCACTCACAGCGTCGGCTCGGCTTCATCCATCGACGGACCGATCGATCCGGGTCCGGCTATCCCCCCAGCAGCGATGGCGAGAGCCTCGAGCCGCGCGAACCGGTCGGCCGCTCGCTTGGCGTCAGCGTCGGACGAGATCAACGATTGGAGGAGCATCTCGCCTTCCCGCCAGTCCTCGATCTCGTCGGCGAGCGCGAACCGCAACGATCTGATCGTCGGCGCGTCTGTGACCGTCGAGGTGTTGTTGAGGTGGTACGTGTAGGCGGCGATCTTGCGAGGGATCAGGACGCGGTACACCCCGACCAACTTCTCGATGGTCTCCCCCGGCGCGTCGGGCTCCGTGACGGCGTTGAGCAGAGCGACGACACCGTCGTTGGCGGGAACGGTGAGACGGTCCGGGTTCATCTCCCGGAGCTCCGGAAGGCGCTTGTGCCACAGCTCGGCGTGCCAGGCGTGCTGGTAGCAGTGGGTCCCCAGCTTGAGCTTGACGTCGAGCTCGGGCACTGTCGCCACCCAGCCGCCGAGAGCCTCAAACAAACGCATCTCCACCCACTTGTAGTTGCCCACGCGCCGAGCTGTCTCTTCGACGGTGAACATGCCGGGTAGCTCGCGGCGGTCCCACGGAGCAAAGGGGGCGCGGGCGGTTTTGGGATCAGCCATGACGCGGACTGTATGTGAACTCCGACACACACGAGTCGTCCGGCCCCCGCCGATGCTGGCTTCTGGCCAGCCGAGATGGGCGACGTGACGCACGTCATGTTGTCAACGAGGTCGACCGGGCGGACGATCGGCGACGAGGGCAAGCCCGACGGGGGCTCCCAAAAGGAGGGTGTCATGTTCAAGCTCAAGTTCGCAGGTGCGGTGGCAGCAGCCGTTGTTTCAGTCGGGATGTTGGCCGGCGCCATGTCGTCGGCGAGGGCGGCCGTGCTCCCCCTGCTCAGCACGAGCACGGCGCTGTCCACGACAACGTCCACGTCCACGATCACCCTGGATGCGACCGTCACCTTGGAGCTCGTCAAGGGCGCCCTCATCACGCCGTCTGGGACGGTGGCTCTCTCCGACGTGACCGGCGCCGGGACCACCTTGCTGGCGTCGCCCAAGCTGTCCTCGTGCCTGCTGGGTCTGCCGGGCCTCCTCGGGCTGACCACCGAGACCTGCTCCGTCAGCTACACCCTGACCAGCGCGGACTGGGCCAACACGGTGGCGTGCGACAACTACTTCACCGCCGTCTACTCCGGCGGCACGGACCTCGTGGCGGAGCCCAGCCCCCAATCGAGCGCCGATGTCATGGAGCCCAGCTACTGCTGATCGACGATCAAGGGACGGGGCGGGCGGCGCGGCCGCACTCGACGATCACAGTCGGGTGCGGCCGCTTCGCGTCCCCTCAGCGGTACCGATTCGTGATCGGGAGCCGCCGGTCTCTCCCGAACGCTTTGGCGGTGACCCTGACTCCCGGGGGTGACTGGCGACGCTTCCATTCCGCACGGTCGACCAGACGGAGGATGGGTTGGACGACCGCCGCATCCATCCCGGCGGCGACCAGCTCCTCGAAGGTGAGGTCACGTTCGACGTAGGCCTCCAAGATCGGATCAAGGATGTCGTACGGAGGGAGCGACTGATCGTCGCGCTGGCCCGGTCGAAGCTCGGCGGACGGTGGCTTGGTGAGGACCGACTCCGGGATGACGGCGCCGAGGGTGTTGCGGTAGCGCGCCAGCTCAAACACCCGCGTCTTGAAGACATCCTTGATGACGGCAAACCCGCCGGCCATGTCCACGCCATAGATCGTCGTGTAGCCGACGGCCAGCTCGCTCTTATTGCCGCAGATGAGCACGAGCCAGCCGAACTTGTTGTTGAGGGACATGAGCATGGACATCCGGATGCGGCCCTGGAGATTTTCCTCCGTCACGTCAGGCGCCCGGCCCTCGAAGGCCGGCTCGAGAATGCCGAGGGCCGCCGTGTAGGCGGGCTCGATCGAGAGCGTCCGTAGCTCGATGCCAAGGTTGGCACTCAACGCGGCGGCGTCGGAGTTGGAGAGGTCGCTGGTGTAGCGCGAAGGCAGCGCAACCGCATGTACATGCTCCGGCCCGAGGGCGTCAGCCGCGACGCAAGCGACGAGCGAGGAGTCGATCCCGCCGGAGAGACCGAGGACGACATCGGCGAACCCGTTTTTGCGGGCGTAGTCGCGGGTCCCGAGAACGAGCGCGGCATAGATCTCCGCCACCGGGCTCAACGGCGCGGCGACAGTCGGATCGGGGACCGGCGAGACGGCGAGCAACGAGGGAGCGGGCGAGACGGCCAGGACGGGGAGCGGTGGCGAAGTGACGCGACCGCGGGGATCGAGCAGTCGCTTGCGGAAGACGTCGCGCAGCTCGAGGTCGACGACGAGGACGTCCTCCTCGAATTGCGGAGCGGCAGCCACCAGCTGACCGTCAGCGTCGAAGACCATCGAGCCGCCGTCGAACACCAGCTCGTCCTGACCCCCGACCTGGTTGGCGTACACGAGCGCGCAGCTGGCATCGGCGGCGCGGGTGCCGAGCATGCGCTCGCGCTCGACGCGCCGGCCGACGCTGAAGGGGCTGGCGTTGAGATTGACGACAAGCTCCGCGCCGCCCGCAGCCTGGCTGGCCATCGGGCCCGTCGGGCTCCAGACGTCCTCGCAGATGGTGACCGCCAGCCGCACACCGGCCACCTCGTAGAGCACGAGGGGCTCGGTCCCGGGCGTGAAGTGGCGCAGCTCGTCGAAGACCCCATAGTTGGGCAGGAGTCGTTTGTGATACATCCCGAGCACCGACCCGTTAGCGCAGACGGCCGCGGCGTTGTAGAGATCCTGGCCGGCGTCGACGCACCCGATGACAGCGACGCAGGGGCCGGTCGCCGTGGCCAGCTTGGCGAGGATCTCTTGGCTGGCGCGAACGAACCCGGGCTTCAGGAGCAGATCTTCCGGCGGATAACCGGTGATGCACAGCTCGCCAAACACAGCCAGGTCGGCGCCGGCCGCCTCCGCTTGACGGTAGGCCTCGAGGATCCGGGCTGCGTTGCCCTCGAGGTCGCCGACGACGACATCGAGCTGACACGAGGCGACGCGGACGCGCGGCATGCAGTCCAGCCTACGGGCGATGACGCTGCCATTGCGCGGAGCCGCTGCGACACTTGAGTCGTGGTTGCTGTGACGCCTCCCGTTGATGTGGCCGAGCTGGTCGAGCACTCGGCGGCGCCGGCCACGGTGGCAACCCGCCTGACCCGCTTGTCGGAGGAGCATGCCGACCTCGCCGACCGCCTGGCTGACGACACCGATCTGCTGCGAACCCTCATCGCCGTACTGGGCGCCAGCCGATCGCTGAGCCAGTTGTGCCAGACCGACCCGCAAGCCATCGAGGTGTTGGCCAACCTTTCGGACCGGCTACCCTGCGATCCGGCCGACGTCGACGGCCTGGTGCGATGGAAGCGGTTGGAGTACCTGCGCATCGCCGCCCGGGACCTGAGCGGGCACGACAGCTTGGAGGTCGTCGGGGCCGGACTGGCGCGCATGGCCGACGACGTCCTGGCCGCCGCTTGGCGCCTGACGGGGACGGCAGCCATCGAGGGCATCGCCGTCATCGCCATGGGCAAGTACGGAGGGCGCGAGCTCAACTACGCGAGCGACGTCGACCTTCTCTTTGTCGGCGAGGGTGACGTCCGCCCTGTCCTGGCCATCGCCGGCCGGTGCTTTCGAGTCGACGCCGACTTGCGCCCCGAAGGCCGCGACGGACCTCTCGTCAGGAGTCTGCCGGCCTACACCGCCTATTGGGCCCGATGGGCTCGCACCTGGGAGTTCCAGGCCCTGCTCAAGGCCCGGCCCGCGGCCGGCGACCCAACCTTGGGTGAGGCCTTCGCGACAGCCGCCGACGCCGCCGTGTGGGGCCGCCCGTTTGGCTCCGACGAGTTGCGCGAGGTGCGCGCCATGAAGGCGGCGGCCGAAGGAGAGATGGCCAGGCTCGGGCTGACCGACCGCGAGTTGAAGCGCGGGCGAGGCGGAATCCGCGACATCGAGTTCGCCGTCCAGCTCTTGCAACTGGTCCACGGGCCGGCCGACCGGTCGATCCGCTCGGCGGCGACTCTCACGGCCCTCGACCAATTGGCCGCCGCGGGCTTCGTCGGCGGCGACGATGCCCGCCGTCTCGCCCAGTCCTACCGCTTCCTGCGCACCGTCGAGCATCGACTGCAACTGCGGGACGAAGCGCAGGTCCACGCCGTGCCGGCAGGTGGCGAAGATCTCGAACACCTCGCCCGGGTGTGCGGCTACCACTCGACTCCCGCAAGCGACGCCATCGGCTTGTTCGTCGACGACCTCCGCCAGCATCAGGCGACGGCGCGCTCGCTCCATGAGCGTCTCTTCTTCCGCCCGCTGCTCGAAGCCTTTGCCGACGTCGCCGCCATGTCCCCCGTCATGGGCACGCCGGCGGCGATCGAGCGGCTCTCCGCGTTCGGCTTCGCCGACGCCCAACGCACCCGCTCGGCCCTCATCGAGCTCACCCGCGGCCTGACGCGACGGTCGCGTCTCATGCGACAGGTGCTTCCCCTCATCCTCGATTGGTTGTCCGAGTCGCCCGACCCCGACAGCGGCTTGCTCGGCCTCCGGACTCTGGCCGACGAGCCCCACCGCGCCGAGGCGCTGATCCGGCTTTCGCGCGATACGCCCGACGGCACCCGGCGGCTCTGCCTCCTCCTCGGCAGCAGTCGGTTGATCACGGGCGGTCTCCAACGCCACCCCGAGTTGATGGCCGACTTGGCCGATCCGCTCCTGCCGTCGTCCATCTCGGCGACGGAACTGCGCACGACGATGGCCACCTCGCTGGCGTGGAGGGACACCGAGCAACGCACCTCGGCCCTGCGCCGCCTCGTCGACGGTGAGCAGACGCGCATCGGGATGCGCGACCTTCTCGGCACCGACGACACACCCGCCGTCGCCGCCTCGCTCACCACACTGGCCGAGGCCGTGCTGGAGGAGTCCCTCCGCATCGTCGTCGACTCGACCGGGGCGACGGTCCCGATCGCGCTCATCGCCATGGGACGCTTCGGCGGCGACGAGCTCTCCTACGCGAGCGATCTCGACGTCATGGTCGTCCACGGCGGGACCGATGACCGCGCCGCGGCCGCAGCCGAGCACGTCGCAGCCGAGCTGCTGCGGCTCGTCAACGGGCGGACACCCGCTGAGCGCCTCTACCCCCTCGATCTTGACCTGCGCCCTGAGGGCAAGCGGGGACCGCTGGCGCGCACCCTCGCCGGGTACCAGCAGTACTACGAGCGCTGGGCGGCGCCGTGGGAACGCCAAGCCCTCCTCCGCAGCCGCTTCGCGGTCGGCGACCCCGAGGTCGGTGCCCGGTTCGCGGCCATCGGCCGGGCCTTTGTCGCCCACCTGGTCACCAGCGACGACGAGCGCGAGATCCGACGCATGAAGGCCCGGATCGAACGCGAGCGACTTCCGACCACCGACGACCGGGACTTCCATCTCAAGCTCGGTCGAGGAGGTCTCGCTGACGTCGAATGGACCGTCCAACTCCTCCAGCTCCGCCACGACATCACCGCGGTGCCAGGGACCATGGCCGCCCTCCGGGCGTTGAGCCAGGCCGGCCACATCGAAACCCGCGACGCCGCCATCCTCGCCGCGGCCTACGAGTTCTGCGAACGCACCCGCAACCGTCTCTACCTGGTACGCGGCTCGCCGGGCAACGCCCTCCCGATGAAACCCGACCAACTCGGGAAGCTGGCCCGCAGCCTCAACACGACCGGGCCCGAGCTGCGCGACGAATACCGCCGAATCACCCGCCGTTGCCGGGAGGTCGTCGAACGCCTCTTCTACGGCGACGAGGGCAGCCCCGCTCCCCGTCGGCCCTACCGTCTTGACATGTAGATCGTTTGCTTGCTAATAGTTAGGTCCGTATGTATCGCCTGACCGCCGACGCCCCGATGACCAAACGCATCGTGTTTCTCGGCAAAGCGCTGCGGGAAGTCTTCCAAGCAATGTTGGCCGAGCAGGGGTGCACCATGCCGACGTGGCAAGTGCTCGACAGCGCCCAGCGGTCCCCCGGTCTGAGCCAGGTCCACCTCGCCGCCCAGATCGGCATCGAGGGCCCGACGTTGGCGCGCCATCTCGACCGCCTCTGCGCGGAAGGCTTGGTCGAGCGTCAGCGCGACGTGCAGGACCGCCGGATCGTCCGCATCGCCCTCACCCCCAGCGGCCACGAGCGCTGGGCCGAGCTCAAACATCTCGCCGACGACATGGACGATCGGCTCCTGCGCTGCCTGAGCGCCCAACAGCAGGCGACCCTCGACATCGTCATCGATTCCATCCACCGTGCCCTGGAGGACACCAATGTCCCTATCAACTCAGCCGGCTGAAACAGCCACCCCCACCGGCGATGCGGTCATCCGCACCGTCGACCTCACCAAGACCTACCCCGGCACCGACTTCACCGCCGTCGATCGCCTCAACCTCTCGGTCTACAGCGGCGAGATCTTCGGTCTGCTCGGACCCAATGGCGCCGGCAAGACCACGACAGCCGGGATGCTGACGACCAAGGTCATCCCCTCCTCGGGGCAAGCTTTCGTGGGCGGCGTCGACGTCATCAAGCATCCCTCGGTCGCCAAGCAGCTCATCGGTACCGTCTCGCAGACCAACACCCTCGACCGTCAGCTAAGCGTCTGGGAAAACCTGTACTTCCACGGCCGCATGTTCGGCATGCCGGGCAAAGAGTGCAAGGTCATCGCCGACGAGATGCTGGAGAAGTTCCACCTCACCAAGTGGGGCAAGGTGTCGGTCTACGCCCTGTCCGGCGGTATGGCGCAACGGGTGATGGTCGCCCGTTCGATCTTCCACCGCCCGGCCGTTCTCTTCATGGACGAGCCCACGGCCGGCCTCGACCCCCAGAGCAGGCTGGCGCTGTGGGACATCCTGCAAGAGCTCAACGCGGACGGCCAGACGATCCTGCTCACGACCCACTACATGGAGGAAGCGGACCAGCTCTGCGACCGGGTGGCCATCATGGACCACGGCCAGATCCTGTCGCTCGATACGCCGGCGGCCCTCAAGCAGTCGGTGGGCGCCGACACCATCGTGACGGTGAAGACCAGCGGCGACACGGCCAAATTCTCCAAAGTTCTGGAGAAGGAGCTGGCGGGCGTCACTCGCGTCCGCCTGGTCGACGACGGCGTCGAGGCCCACGTCAAGGGAGCCACCGGCCTGCTGCCCCACATCATCCGCATCGCGGAGGGCAAGAAGTTTGAAGTCCTCGACCTATCCATGACCGAGCCGACGCTCGAGACCGTCTTCATCAACCTGACCGGGAAGGACCTGCGCGACTGATGGCCGCCACCACGACAACCGCAACGCCGGAGGCAACCGCCCCGGCTCCGGCACGACGTCACATCGTCGCTGAGACCAGATCGACGAGCCTGGCGAGCCGCCAAGCCTTCGTCGCTCTTCTGCAACGTGACCTCACCGTCCTCAAGAAAAACCTGGGCGAGTTCGTCACCCGGACGCTGGTCCAGCCCTTCCTGCTGGTCTTCGTCTTCCTCTACGTGTTCCCCACGATCGGTCAGGGTGTCGGTGCCACGTCGACCGCCGGTCTCCACGGGCTGGCGCTCACCCTCGCCCGCAAGGGAGAGTCCAACTTCGCCTCGGTCCTGGTGCCGGGCGTCGTCGGGATCTCCATCATGTTCCAGGGGATCCAGGCCGTTGCCATGCAGCTGTCCCAGGAGTTCGGCTTCACCCGGGAGATCGAAGACCGCGTACAGGCACCCTGCCCCGTCTGGCTCGTTGCCGTCGCCAAGGTGGTGTCCGGCGCCATCCAGGGGGTCATCGCCGCCGCCATCGTCTTCCCGATTGCGGCCGTGATCCACGCCCCCGGCGTCCACGCCAACCTCCAGTTCCACTGGCTCGTCCTCGTCACGATCCTGCCTCCGGCCTGCATCGCCTTCTCGGCCCTCGGCCTCTTCCTCGGGACCAAGTTCGAGCCCCGCAACCTCGGCCTGATGTTTGGCTTCGTCGTGCTGCCGATCACCTTCCTGGGCGGCACCTACTACTCGTGGACGAAGTTGCAGCCCGTCCACATCGGCGCCTTCCACTGGCTCCAGACCCTGGTGCTGGTCAACCCGTTGATCTACGCCAACGAGGGCCTGCGGGCCGCCGTCACCGGTCTGCCCCACATGCACCTCTACGTCGTCTACCCGGCGTTGCTCGGCGCGTGCGCGCTCTTCCTCTACCTGGGCATCAAAGGCTTCCGCAAGCGAGTCTTGGCCTAGTCGCTACCCTCGATCGGGCCACAGGCCACAGGCTCCGGCGCCTGTTGGACGCACTGCTCCGCGACACCGGGCGGCGTCACCCTTCGGATCTCACGGAGGGTGACGTCGTTGGGTGGTCGACCGGTGGCGGAGGGGGCAACCACAGCACCCGCCCAGAAGGCCAGCACCGCCCGCACCTTTCCCCGCTGGTACCAACGTGAAGGCCACGTCACCCGCGATGTCGCCGACCATCCGACCTGCTCAGACGGCCCGCTCCGCAACCACCGCGATGTCTACGGCACGGCCCACGCACGCAACCCCGGCCGGTGGCTCACCAAAGACGCGCCAGTACTGACTTAGCCCGCGTGTCGACGTAAAGAGCCCGAAATGTGACTCCACTTCCCGAACCAACTCCTACGAGTCCTACGTCGGCCTTTCGGTTGATCACTGCTGACTGGACGTCGGGGGTAATAAGGACGTGAAGGGGAAGGGCACGGATCCCGGCCGGCTGAGCATCAGTGGGGAGGTCGATCGCCACGGTCAGCGAACTTTTCGCAAGCTGCGAGGCAGAGTGAGCAGCCAACGCATAAGGCAGCAGCATAAATAACGGAAAGAGCAGGAAGGGCTGAACGACAAGCGTGGCCCAAAGGCGCGGTTGTCGGCGAAGCTGCGTTATTTCGCGTGCAAAGGTCGCTGCGATACCGGCGAACCTGCGAGGGACTATGGACGTCACGAGAGTTGATGTTCGCGAGATTTGGAAATCGCCCCCAACACCATGGCTCGGACGTCAACTTCGTCTCGGCGGCCGCGCCCACCGTTGAGATCAACCAGAGACTCTGTGAGGACCACACGACCTGAGTCGATGACGATCAAGTCATCTGATATGCGAGCAGCTTGATCTAGGCCATGGGTTGACACGATGGCGTACAGTTGCTCATGTTGAATGTATTCGAGAATCAGGATCTCTGTAGCATCAGTAGCCTCAATGTCGAGGTTCGCAGTGGGCTCATCGAGGATCACAATATCCGGCTCATGGATCAGGGCCTGGGCAAGGCTCACCTTCTGCCGAGTTCCTTTGGACAGCGTTGATTGACGCTGGTCCACATACTCGGTGAACTGGAAGTCGTGGGCCAGATGGACGATCCGATCGTCGATGACATCCCGCTGCAATCCCATGAGCTCCGAAGAACCGAAGCTGCTGTCGAGGGGACAACTCTGCGTACAGAGCCGGACTCTCGGTTGCCAAGCCCACCCGGAGTTTGTAATCCCTCCGGTCGAACGGGATGGGTTCCTCGTCGACTACGACGCCACCGGCGTCTGGCCGTAACAGCAGCGATAGGACACGAAGCGTGGTGGATTTGCCGGCGCCGTTGGGGCCGAGCAAACCCGTTATGGCACCCTTTCGAAGTCGGAAGGAGACGTCATCAAGAATCAATCGATCTTCGAGTCGAACGGTGACTCCCTGAAGACCGACACTCACGACGACATGAGTTGAGTCGTCAGGACACGGCCGGTCGTCGGTGGGTCCAGGGTTGGGCCTGCTCGAGTTGGGACGAGAGGCGGATGAGGGTCGCCTCATCCGCCGGTCGTCCCACCAGCTGGATGCCGACCGGCACGCCGTCGTCGTCGAGAAGGGCGGGCACAGACGCGGCCGGCTGTCCGGTGATGCTCCACTGACCGGT
>Ga0302325_10004184_pt1 | contig 33443 bp, 29 predicted proteins | sample Palsa_T0_2_FD_201948 | JGI IMG/M metagenome (GOLD analysis project Ga0302325, IMG submission 201948) | Peat permafrost microbial communities from Stordalen Mire near Abisko, Sweden - Palsa_T0_2 | ecosystem: Environmental > Terrestrial > Soil > Palsa > Peat permafrost | place: Sweden: Abisko... | reverse complement strand
CCTCTCTTCTCTCCATGTGGTCCTGTCCGGGAACCCACTTCAGAGTAACTGGGGATCAGCCTCTTCAAACATTTCTCGGAACAAACAGATAGCCGCTATTTTGGACAGCAATGCTCCGCAGGGGGATAACCAAGTAGTACTCCCCCATAGGGGGGTGGGGGGCAGGGGGGGTACCCGTCCCATTCACCCGGCCTTACCGCGCCTGGAGTTGCACCTAGTTCATTGTGCACGGAAGCGACTTAATTCTGCGCAAGGACTGGGCGCCCAGGGGACTGGACGTCCGGGCAACGCGCGGCGAAACCTATGCGACGACGCGGCTTTTCGGGCGGAGCCATCAACTCCCGAATTGCGTCGAACACCACTCTGAACTGCGCGTCGTATTTGCTTTCCATCTCGCCGAGCCGCCGAGCCAGGTCCCGATGTGTCGCCAGGATCTCCCGCAGCTTGACGAACGCGCGCACGATGGCAATCGGCGCGGGGGCTGCGCAGGACGCTGGAGAGCATGGCGACGCCCTGCTCGGTGAATGCGTAGGGGGTAGCCCGTCGGGCGCCTCACCAACTTGAAGTCACAAATTGTGACTTCAAGTGCGCGTACTCCGTACGGGTCAGCTGAAACATAAAGTCCGCGGGGAATCGCTCCCGGTTGCGCTTGACGGCCTGCACCAATACCTTGGGGGCCACCTTGTAAAGCTCAGCCAAATCGGTACTGAGCATCACCTTCTGCGCACGAATCGACAGGATGAGCCGCTCCACCCGCTCTGGCGGAAGGACGGAATTTGAAGTCACAATTTGTGACTTCAAACGGCTCAGCGAACGCGTGGTCATGGATACACGGTAGCGCACGGAGAGCACGATAGAAGTGTCTGAAGTCACGGGCTCTGTCAGACGCGTCGGCAGGTGCAGAGGAGAAGCAGATCCTTCGCCCCGCTTACCCCACTGCGTGGGGCCCCAGGCACGCGGGTTCTCAGGATGACACGGCTGTGGGGATTGAGGATTCATGGGCCGAAAGGCGAAGCCGGGGATTGTAGGGAATGATCGAGATTGAATCGTTTCGGACTGGCTGGGAGCGGGAACAGCGTGGTCGCGTCTGAAAGTGCCCGTCGTCGGATGGTTGAGGTTCGTGCTGATGATGTTCCTGGAACCTGGACCACACGCCCGCTCTCCATCAAAGACGGGTTGACCCAAAATCGGAACAATGCTACCTTGCTCAAGGAAAGGAGACATCATGCGCCTGAATCAGCGATTGCGTAATTGTGTATTTGGCACGGTGCAGGATGGCTCTGTTCCCACCTTCCTCGCTCGCGCCTAAACGGCAACCCCAAAAAACTAGAAGGGAAAGTATGACGACCCAGGAGTATCTGTGTCGGCAGTTCGCCCGCATGGGTGCGCGTGTTGTTGTGCGCGGACCAAGCGTGAGACAGCGGGTGAGGATTGCTATTGACGTAGGCAGGGACCGTTCCGGTGAATTGTTCGACATTCGGTGTGAGGAAGGCGTTGTACCCGAGGTTTTGGATGTACAACCTGACTCTCATCACCTCGTGTTGATGGTTCGCGACGGAAGCGACAAAAGCAAGTTCCTGCTTGGGCGCGATGAACGCCATTGGTTTGCTGCAGCGGTACCCGGAGACGCCGTTCGCGATGTGCGGACGGCGATTGAAAACCTTCGACCCACTGAGATCGAGGGCCGCAAGGCGATTCGTCAGGGCGAGTGGTTCTTCGTTCCGGAACCCGGCGTGAACGACAAGAACGCCGTGATCCATCGCAACGAACCTCTCAGTCGCGGGGGCGGAAGCAAGCCTCACATCTGTGCGCAGATGATGAGGCGCGGTGGCGAAACCGTGATGGTGAGCAGCGAATACCCAACGGGCATCAGCCTGGGAGGGTATCAGCAACTCGTCGCAACCAACGCGAAGGCGCGTGGCTTTATGTGGCGCAGGATGACCCGCGACGCAGAAGTTTACGCACGAGGCGAGGTCCGCCATCTAGATCACAAGACCATCGATCTCTATGGCTGGCATCGCGTGTACATGAACCGAGAACGCTTTGCGCGACATGCGCCGCAGATTGCGTTTCTCGACTAACTAGGCGGTATCCCAGGTCTCAGAAGCGAGACCTGGGGCACCCATAGTCGTGCTGATTGTTTCATCGAGAAGACGTGCCCCCCACGCGGGAAGACAGTGACTGATGAGGATTCGGGCTTGCAGTCTAATAGCTTATGACAATTGGTTGACACCGCATCGCACCAGATACTCGGCTGTCGCATTAAACTCCTCGGGCGAATTGGTGGGATCATTTGCGTTTCCTCTCGGAACAAAAATCACCATGCCCTTCCGCGCCCGAGTTAGCAATACACGATATGCATTTCTCCGATAGATCTTCTTTTCTTCGTTCTTAATGGCGGTCCATTTGGTCTGATTGCCATGTCTCAATGCGCGCAATTGCCAACCGCGTAATGGATCCCAAACGAAATCTCCACCCCAACAGAGCCCGATCCAATCTAATTCCAGACCTTGAATTTCGAATTCAGTCGCGAAAACCTCGCATCGATGACTCGATCTCACGTCGGATTCTTCAGCCAAATACCAGTGCTCCCATGGATAGTCCGCGTGAAACGACGAGTTGGGTTCCAGCCCCTCAGCTCGTAAACGTGCCGCTCCGGAAGAGCCAACCAAGCCGCAACGTTCGATCCCGATTCCCTGTTGTTGCAGCTTCAGCCTTGTTTCGTCGAGGCTCCGTGCAAGAAACATGGGAAACCGTTCGGAAATTCGGAGAGAAGCTGCCTCGTCCGATTTGCCATCAAGCAATAGATTCACCCACGTTGCAAGTTGATCGGCACGTAGACTCCGGTTTGAAGTTCGGAGATGCAACGCAGAACTCGTCTGAACCTCTTTTTGCCTTAATGTATCGCTGAACAGCCGGTGACCCGCTGTCGACTGACCTCCCTCCAAAACTTCCGGTGAGGCGTAAATGAGCCAATCCTTGGATAGGTCCAACAGCGCTCGCCCCCATTCCTCAAGTCCGGCCTCCCCATCATTTATTTCCTGTCCTCCTCCAACTAAGGCAATTACCATCGCCCAATCTTCGTGTCGCTCCATGATGCGCAGTAACATCTCAGGCTCAGAATAGTCGCGTCGGAATTTTCTTAGGTTTTGCGCGCGGTTCCAGGCGCGCTGCGCTTCATCAAAGATGATGGCGTGATTTGATGGCGGTCCTTGATCGTCGTCCGTGTAATTTCGCGCAAAAATATGGACATTTTCGATTAGTGTTTTCGCCTCGGCACGCGCTTGTGGTGCGTATGCCCCTTTACGCATACTTTCTTGCGTAAACAGATGTTGCAGGACTTGCACCAGCGGGCCATTGCCGCTCATGAAATGAATTGCATTCCCCTTGTTCTCGTCAGAATGCGCAAGACTCAAACCGACCAGAGTCTTGCCTGAGCCAGGAACACCGGTTAGAAAGCAAATCGCATGGCGGCTCTCAGTGCGGGCGCGATCCAGGCATTCCTGCACTGTGAGGCGCACATTCTCAATCTCACTCTCGGACGCTTCAGAGTGCGCAATCTCGCGGATCGAGAGCCCGGTCTTAAGGGCCAACGCAGCCTCGAGAATGCTTGGAATTGGGAAATATGAACTCTCATCCCAAACCTCAAGGACTATCTGTTCCCTTGAAGGATCTTCGGCTGCAACCAGGACACTGAACAGTTCATCCCATGAACTCCGAATGACGCGTGCTATCCAATAAGTGGCCAATTGTGGAAATAGCTCACGCTGATTTAATAATGAAATATCCGCTTCAACCGCGGTAGTTGAGACGGCGATTGGCACAATCCTGCGATTAGATGACTCTTTATGGAAGTAGTGTAAGAGTAGCGCGTACTCTTCAATTTGGCGTTTTGCCTGTGATGCAGCAGTACCCGTCTTCGCTTCGATAATAGCTATCGAATCTCGAATCAAGAGAACCGTGTCAATTCGCATTTCCTTTCGCGGAATCGAAAACTCAAGTAGTAAGCCCCATAATCGAGCTGAATCTGATTTATCGACACAACGCTTCAGGCAGGTTCGGAGCGACTTGAGATCGCGTTCCCATGTAAGAGTCTGGTCCGAATATTGACTCGTAAAACCGCGATTGGCGTATGCGATCCCCAAATGAGCTATTACGTACTCATCGGTTTGTGCAAGGAACTCGTCGACGCTTGATCGATAGAAACAGGTCATGTCTTTGGGCCAATCGACTCGCTGCCCAGGCTATCACCTCAGTGGGTCTATCCCACCAACACAGGCTTGGCAAGCATTTGCTTGATGCCGCGCAGCGCCTGCTGCGCGCACTCTTCGTTCTCGATCCGTGAGAAGGGAGCGCTGCGGGGGCGTGTTTCAATGTTGGGAATGGATGACCGGTCTTACTTTACCTACATTGTGGCGAGCCGGAGCCTGACACTCTACGTCGGGATGACAGGAGACCTGAACAAACGGGTGTTTGAGCACAAACGGAAGCTGCATGAGGGATTCTCTGCGATCTACAACTGCAACCGGCTGGTGTGGTTCGAAGAGTTTAGCGAGGTTGGGGATGCGATTGCTCGGGAGAAACAGCTGAAAAGCTGGAGGCGGGAGAAGAAGATAACGCTGATCAAGCAGAGCAATCCGACTTGGATTGATTTAGCGGAAGCATGGTATACGCGCGGGCAGTTGGAGGGGCCGGTGCAGTGAGTTCGTGCCGGACGATGCATCCCACAATGCAGGTTCCTCGGCTCCGCTTACCCCATGAACAGCTGGCGCCGTTCACGGGGCCCCAAACGCGCTCCGCTCGGAATGACACGGCTGTAGGGGTTGAGGATGCATGGGCCGAAAAGCGAGAGTCCCTTCGCCCTCGAGTTACGCGGTCACGAGGGCCTTGGCGGCGGGGTTCTTGGCGAACATCTGTTTGATCCCTCTGATCGCCTGGCGGGTGCGCCCTTCGTTCTCGATCAGGCTGAATCTTACGTGGCCGTCGCCGTAGTCGCCGAAGCCTATGCCGGGGCTTACGGCTACCTTGGCTTCCGTCAGTAATAACTTCGAAAACTCCAGAGAGCCTAAGTGCCGGTAGGGTTCGGGGATCTGCGCCCAGACGAACATGGTGGCCTTGGGGCTGGGGACGTGCCAGCCGGCTTTGTTGAGTCCTTCGATCAACACATCGCGGCGGCTTTGGTAATTTTCGCGAATCTCCCGGACGCATTCCTGCGGGCCTTCGAGGGCGAGAATGCTCGCGACCTGAATGGGCGTGAAGGTGCCGTAGTCGAAGTAACTCTTTAAGCGCGCGAGGGCGTTGACGAGCACCGGATTGCCGACCATGAAGCCGACGCGCCAGCCGGGCATGTTGTAGCTCTTCGACAAGGTGAAAAACTCGACAGCGACGTCTTTGGCTCCGGGGACTTCGAGGACGCTGGGGGGCTTGTAGCCATCGAAGCCGAGGTCGGCGTAGGCGAGGTCGTGGATGAGATGGAAGCCGTATTGGCGGGCCAGTTCGACGAGGCGCGCAAGGAAGGGCAGGTCGACGCACTGCGTGGTGGGGTTCGAGGGGAAGTTGACGATGAGGGCCTTGGGGCGCGGGACCATGCGCGGGATCAGGTCCTCGAGCTGAGCGAGGAACGAGTCGCAATCGACGATGGGGACGCTGACGACGTGCGCTCCCGCGATGACGGGGCCGTAGATGTGAATGGGGTAGCTGGGGTTGGGCACGAGCACGGTGTCGCGCGAGTCGAGGATGGCGAGGCAGAGGTGGGCGATGCCTTCCTTCGATCCAATCGTGACAATCGCTTCGGTGTCGGGGTCGAGCGAGACCGCGTAGCGCGCCTGGTACCAGTTGCAGATGGCCTTGCGCAGGCGGGGCAGGCCGCGCGAGACGGAGTAGCGATGGGTGACCGGCTTCTGCACTGCCTCAATCATCTTGTCGACGATGTGTTTGGGCGTGGCCCCGTCGGGGTTGCCCATGCCGAAGTCGATGATGTCTTCTCCGCGGCGGCGCGCGGTGACTTTCATCTCGCCGGTGATGTTGAAGACGTAAGGGGGGAGGCGCTGGATGCGGCTGAACTCTTCCATGATGAAGACAGTTTACAGGGAACAGGGATCAGGGATCAGTGTCGAACGGCCGCCTGGTGACTGGCGAGTGAACAGCGGAACAGAGAAGCAGAGAGACAGTGATACAGAGAAGCAGAGATGCAGAAAAACAGAGAGGCAGTGAAGTGGGTCAACAGACTGAGAGGATCAACTTTTGCCACAGTGGTTCTTTTTGAACTGCGCTTTTATGCGGCGGTGGGAGAATGGATGTGGGACTAGTCCGCCGCTGCGAGCATGGCCGCATTGCTTCCACTATGGGGAACACGGCCTGACCCTCTCGATTTGAGCCCGGCAACGGCGGCTCGCCCTGGCGGAGAGGCCGATGAACGCCCTCTTGATTTACCCGCAGTTTCCCGATACCTACTGGAGTTTCAAACATGCGCTGCGCTTTGTGGGCAAGCGGGCGGCGCAGCCCCCGCTGGGACTGATGACGGTGGCGGCACTGCTGCCGGCGGCGTGGAACAAGTGCCTGGTCGACACCAACGTGGAACGGCTGCGCGACCGCGATCTGGAGTGGGCCGATGTGGTGCTGCTGAGCGGCATGCATATTCAACGCGAGCCGCTGATGGAGATTGTGGAGCGCTGCCGGGTGCGCGGGTTGCGAACGGTGGTGGGTGGGCCGATTGCGAGCAGCTTGCCGGCTGCCGAACTCAAGGCGGACCACGTGGTGATTGGCGAGGCTGAGAGCCTGATTGCCGACCTGGCGCGCGATCTGGAGCAAGGCACGGCGAAGCCCATGTATCAGGCGACCGAGCGGCCGGAGATGAGCACCAGCCCGCTGCCGGATCTGAGCCTGCTGAAGATGCGGCGCTACTCGACGATGGCGGTGCAATACTCGCGCGGCTGCCCATTCAACTGCGAGTTCTGCGACATTATCGAAATCTACGGGCGGCGGCCGCGGACGAAAGCTGTGGCACAGGTGCTGGCCGAACTGGACCAACTGCGCGCGGCTGGGTGGCGCGAGGCGGTGTTTATTGTCGACGATAACTTCATCGGCAATAAGGCACGCGCCAAGGAGTTATGCGCGGCGCTGGCGGAGTGGCGCAACCAATACAGGACTAACTTCGACTTCAGTACTGAGGCGTCCCTAAACCTAGCCGACGATCCGGAACTTATGCAACTCATGAGAGACGCGGGGTTCAAGTCAGTGTTTCTTGGAATCGAGACGCCCGATGAATCTGGACTTATCGCGACGAATAAGTTGCAGAACACGCGGCGCAGCTTGGTGGATAGCGTTGCTACGATCCAGAGTTATGGCATGCAGGTGATGGGAGGCTTCATTCTGGGCTTCGACACGGATCGCGAGGATATCTTCGACCGTATGGTGGAGTTTATTCAGAAAAGCGGCATTCCGATTGCCATGGTGGGGCTATTGCAGGCTATGCCGGGGACGCAGCTCTTCCGGCGGTTATGGCGGGAGGGGCGCATTCTGGATGTGGGCGCGGGCGACAACACGGGCGACAAGCTGAATTTTCTCCCTAAGATGGACGCGGCGCAGTTAGTCGAGGGTTATCGCTCAGTGCTGAAGCGGATTTATAGTTGCGAGGCCTACTACGAGCGCGTGAAGCTCTACCTGAGCAGGACACAGCCCAAGCGTGGCGAACAGAAATTCAAACAGAGATGGCTTACGCGCGGCAATGCGCAGGCCATCGTTACTTCGATCGTCCGGCAGGGCATCTTTGGCCGGAGTCAGTGGAGTTACTGGAAGTTCGTGGCGGCGGCGGCCACACGCTATCGGCGGTGTTTTCCCGTAGCGATGACATTGGTCGTGATGGGCTATCACTTCCAGGTGATCACGCGCAGGCTTTCGAAGAAGCTAAACGCTGCGGTTGTGCCTGAGTTGCCGGATACAACCGAAGGGGCCCCGTCCTCCTAAGTGGACGACAGGCCCAGTAACTTCGGCAAGCGCCTGGCTTATTTGCCGGTGGTGAGCACCGCGCGGAAACGCGCTTTGCCGCTCATCATGCGGTCGTAGGCTTCCTCAGCCTTTTCGAGTGGGTAGGTTTCGATCATGGGCTTGACACCTGTGAGCGCGCTGAAGTTGAGTGTGTCTTCCGAATCCATGCCCGTGCCTGAGGGCCAGCCGGCGAAGGTACGGCGCCCCAGAAGCAGCGGGAAGGGATTGATGACGACGGGGCCGTCGGGTGCGCCGACGAGGATGAACTTGCCGGCGGGCGCCAGTCCATCGATGACCCACTCGAGAGCCTTGGCGCTGGTGACGGTGGAGAGGATGATGTTGGCTCCGCCGATTTTCTGCAGCTCCTTGGCTGGATCCTGCGCGGTGGAGTCGATGTAGATGTGCGCGCCGAGTTGCTTCGCGAGCGGGCCCTTGTCCTGACCACGCGCGACGGCGACGGTGCGATAGCCGGCCTTGGCTGCGTACTGGACAGCGAGATGGCCGAGGCCGCCGATGCCGAGGATAGCCACGGTGTCGCCGGTGCGCGCTCCGCTATTGCGCAGCGCATTGAAGGTAGTGACTCCGGCACAAAGCAGGGGACCCGCGTCGGCGTCTTTCAGCTCATCGGGGACGAGTGCGATCGCGTTGGCCGGAGCGACGACGTAGTCGGCGTAGCCGCCGTCGTAGTTGATACCGCTGATCTGCTGATTCTCACAGAGCATGAAATCGCCGCGTCGACAGGGCGTGCAGTAATTGCAGTGGCCTCCATGCCAGCCGAGGCCGACGCGCTGGCCGACCTTGAAAACGGGGACGTCAGGGCCGATGGCGTCGAGCACCCCGGCAACCTCGTGTCCGGGCACCCGCGGGAATTGGAGGCCAGGCCACATGCCTTCCTTAGTAAGCGAGTCGCTGTGACAAACGCCGCAGGCCTGTACGCGGATGCGGACGTGGCCGGGGCCGGGGTCGGGGAATTGCTTCTCGACAAGTTGAAACGCTCCGCCCGCGGCGGGAACCTGCATGGCACGGCCTGTGACTGTGGACATAGGGTTGGCTCTCCTGGGGGTTGGATGGAAGTGGGGCTTGTGGAAGTCGCAGAAGAATGGTGAATGTTTGGTGAGAGGCGGGCTCCCAGCTTGTTGGCCGTCGTCTCTTTTCGATAGAGAGAATTTTATTCGAAGGAGCCGAGCTTGACGCAAGAGCTATCGTCGATATATCGTAAGATATATCTTGATAGATCGGAGAAAACACATGTTTGAACATTTTCGAGAAGCACACAGAGAACACGGACCCGGGGAGTGCCGTCATCGCGGCCGCCACGGATGGTGGGGCGAGCGGGGCGAACGCTGGGAGGGATTTGAGCGAGGATTTGGCGGCGGGGGGCGCGAGCGGTTCTTCGACAACGGCCATTTGAGGCTGGTGATCCTGCAACTGATCGCCGATAAGCCCAGCTACGGGTACGAACTTATGAAAGCCATTGAGGAGCGGCTTTCGGGCGGTTACGCGCCGAGCCCTGGCGTCGTTTATCCAACGCTGACGCTGCTGGAAGAAGAGGGATTCGCAACCGTGTCGTCGACGGACGGAAGCAAAAAGATGTATGCGGCGACGGAACAGGGGAAGGAGTATCTGAAGGCGAATCGGGTGGTGTTGAAGGCGATTTTCGGGCGCATGCAGGAGGCCGGAAAGGCCTTTGGCCGCGGGCGTTCCCCGCAGGTCAAGCGGGCAATTACGAACCTGTTCAGCGCGTTCGCGATGAAGATGCGTTCGGAGCAAGGCAATCTGAGCCCGGAGCAGGTGAGCAAAATTGTCGAGGCAATTGACGCAGCGGCGCGGGCGATTGATGAGGCTTGAGCGTGGTAACGATGGAGCAGATTGCTTTGCACGAAACCATCAAGAGCCCTGAGGAGCTGCATGCGGTCGAGGCGCGCCAGCAGCAGTTGCTGACGCTGGTTGGCGAATTGTTGCAGACCAACCAGGAGCTGCGATTTAAAGTGGCGGAGTTGGAGCGACGTGCCGACGCTGCGGAAGACGCGCTGGATGCATCGAGCTGGTGGTCCGTGTTCCTGCTGCCGTAGAGAGCGGACCTTATACTGAAAGACGGCATGAGTACGTTTCTTCCTATACTGAAAGACGGCATGAGTACGTTTCTTCCTGTAGATGAGCAGCTGGATTTATTGCAAAAGGGCGCGGCGGAGATCATTCGCGTCAGCGATTTGCGCGAACGTCTTGAAGAGAGTCGCAAAACGGGCCGCCCGCTGCGCGTGAAGGCTGGGTTTGATCCGACCGCGCCTGATCTGCATCTGGGCCACACCGTATTGATGCGCAAGCTGCGGCACTTTCAGCAGCTCGGGCATACGGTGATCTTCATGATCGGCGACTTCACCTCGCTGATTGGTGATCCGACCGGGCGCAATGTCACGCGGAAGCCGCTGACCCTCGAGCAGATTGAGAAGAATGCGGAGACTTATAAAGAGCAGGTCTTCAAGATTCTTGACGAGAAGGTCACGGAGGTGCGCTACAACTCCGAGTGGCTGGGCAAGCTCGGGTACGAGCAGACGATCCGGCTTACCTCGCATTTCACGGTTTCGCAGATGCTGGAGCGCGATGAGTTTCACAAGCGCTTTCAGGCGGAGCAGCCGATCAGCCTGCACGAGCTGCTGTATCCGGTGATGCAGGGGTACGACTCGGTGGCGCTGGAGTGCGATGTGGAGTTGGGCGGCACCGATCAGAAATTCAACCTGATGTGCGGGCGCGAGCTGCAGCGTCACTATGGGCAGAAGCCGCAGATCGTGCTGATGACGCCGATTCTCGAGGGGCTGGATGGCGTGCAGAAGATGTCGAAGTCGCTCGGAAATGCAATCGGCATCAATGAGCCTGCGCAGGAGATGTATGGCAAGCTCATGTCGATTTCCGATGAGCTGATGTGGAAGTATTTTTTCTTGTTGACTGATCTTCGCGGGTCCGAGGTCGAGGCGTTGAAGGCGGATGTCGCTGCGGGCCGTGCGCATCCGATGGATGAGAAGAAGCGGCTGGCGCGGACAATTGCTGCGGGGTTTCATGGCGAGGCCGCGGCCGTGAGCGCGGATAAAAATTGGGCGCGGATGTTTCAGCAGAAGGAGGCGGTTGAGGACCTCGAAGAGGTTGCAGTTCCCTTTGCCGACGTCGCGGGATCAGAGGTGCATCAGGTTCGGCTGCCGAAACTGCTGGTGCATCTGGGACTGGCGGCAAGCGGAGCCGAGGCGAATCGCAAGATTGCCGAGAGGGCAGTGAAGCTCGACGGCGAAACTGCGACGAGTAATCTGGTTCACCTTGCGGCGCTGCCAGCGCGAGTTGTGGTGCGATTGGGCAAGCGAGCAAAGATCGCCATCGTCGCGTAGCCGCTACAATTCCGGCTCCATATCGGCAACGTGCAGACTGCATGCGGGCGCTAAGGTGCTGTGCGCCTCAGATCGAACGGAAGGCAAATCAGTGGATCGCAGAAGCTTCTTGGTTCGTGCAGGGGCAGTCGTTGCGTCGTCGACCATGGCGCGCTCTGCTTCCGCGGATACTTCGCCGGAGGTTGTCCTCGAAGTGACGCTGCACGACGATGCAGCCGCAGCGCAAATTCCGCTGACCTATGTGGGATTGAGCTATGAGCTGGCGCAACTCAGCGATCCAACGTCCTTCTCCGCTGCAGATCGCGATCTGGTCAGCTACTTCCGGCTTTTAAGCGCGAACGGGGTGCTGCGGCTGGGCGGCAATACGAGCGAGTTCTGCTGGTTGCGCGTGAATGCGTCCACTCCGGAGCCGAAGCTGCACGTTCCACCGGGAAATCTCGACGCCAACTGGATGCCGCATCGCTTGTTTGCGGTCGACACCGAGGCCATTGATGCGCTGGCCGGATTTCTGCAGGCCACTGGATGGCGGCTGATCTACGGGGTGAACTTCGGCAACAGCACGCCGCAGAGGGCTGCCGACGAAGCGGCCTACGTTGCGCAAAGAATCGGAAACCGGATCGAGTTTTTTCAAATCGGCAACGAACCCGATCTCTACATCAAGGCGAGCAACGGAACGCGCCCCCCTGGATGGAGCTTCGCCGATTATGTACGCGAGTGGACCAGCTTTGCCGAGGCTATCGTCGCACGCGTACCCAATGCGCGATTTGGCGGGCCGGATGTTGCAGCTTCTTCCGATCGGGTCACCCAATTCAGCGAGCAGGTTCCGGCCTCGATTGCGCCGCGGCTGGTCGCGCTGACCGGGCACTATTATGCCGAGGGTCCTCCAGACGATCCAAAGGTCACAATTGAGCGGCTTCTTGCCGGCAATCCGAAGATCGCCGTTGAAACCAAGGCGATTGTGGCATCGGCACGACAGCACGCGCGGATTTACCGGATGACGGAGGGCAACTCGTGCTATCGAGGCGGCAAGCCCGGCATGAGCGACGCTTTCGCGGCCGCGCTGTGGGCGGGGGACTACCTGCTGGAATTGGCCAGCCTGGGATGCGCAGGTGTAAATCTGCACGGTGGACGAAGTGAGTTCCTCACCGCAGGGCTGGGAGGACATACGCCTGGCATGAACGTTGCGAAGACGCCGCAGGCTGTGCCCAGCGGATTTTATAGCCCGATTCAAAGCGAGCCAGGGCGCGAACCGAAAGCGATGCCCGTGTTCTATGGCATGATGCTGGCGAACCAGTTTGCGGGCCATGCGATGCTGCGCGCAGAATGCGATCTGAAAGGCGTGAATGCGACGGTCTACGCCGCGCGTCGGGGGGAATCAGCCAAGGTCGCGATCTTTAACAAAGATGAGCATGCCGCCGCTTTGTTGGCGATACGCAGCGAGCGCTTGGTTCGAACCGCAACTGCCTGGCGCATGCAGGCGCCGAGCCTCGATTCCACCGTGGACGTGACGCTGGCCGGTGCGGAAGTTCAAGCGCAGGCGCATTGGAGTCCGGGCGCCGAGCCTCTTGAGGTGCGGAACGGCGTGACTCATCTGATTGTTCCGGCAGGCAGCGCCGCGCTTCTATTCCTTGACTAAGCGAATTGAGACGGCAATCTACGCTTGGAAATCCAGTTCGATGGGATCGATAAGCGGCAGCAGCCACTTGAGCAGCGCCTGGTGCATGGGGTGGGTTGTGTAGGCATCGGCTGCGGCTTTGTCGGTGAAAGTCATGAGGCCCGCAAAGGTGTAGCCTTGGCCGCGCGGAGAGAGATTCAGCCCAACGTGCACGTCGATCAATCCAACGATGTGATCACGAAAGGCAACAATGTCGTGCGCGGCGCGGGCTTTGTCGGCCTCGGTGGCCCCGGGCTTCCAACGAAATCCGAAGATGTGGATGAACATGGGCTCCTCCGGAAAGGGAACAGGGATTAGGGAACAGGGATTAGTCTCCAGATCACAATTATCCCTCTGACTATTTCGATAGCGAGAAAGCACGGCCCGATTCGAGCAGCTTCGCGACGGCCTCTCTTGACGTGGACTCGGTGTAGATACGCATCAGCGGCTCGGTGCCACTAGCGCGGAAGAGAATCCACGTTTCGGCGGCATTGGGCTTGGTCTTGGCTTCTGGGTTGTCGAGGTAGAACTTTACGCCGTCGAGATTCTCCTGGCGCAGGATCGGCATACCTGCGATCACTGGATCTCCGGTCTTGAGTGCTTTGGCCCGCGCAATGGCCGCGCTTTTCACGTCGTCGGGAATGTGCAGATCGATGCGACCGTATTGGTGCTCGCCGTATTCGGCTTGCAGATCGGCTACGAGTTGTCCCAGAGTTTTGCCTTCCTGCGCCATGACATTCGCGAGGAGCAGCGCGTTGAGCAGGCCGTCGCGCTCGGGCAGGTGGTGCTGGAAGCCGATGCCGCCTGATTCTTCTCCGCCCATCACGATCTCGCGCTCCAGCATGTAATCGCAGACAAACTTGAATCCGATGCCGTGCTCGATCAGTTCACGACCGTGCTTTTTGCAGATGCGGTCGAGCATTTTGGTGGTGTTGAAGGCGCGCGTGACGGCTCCCGGCCAGCCCTTGCGTTTGAGGACCCAGCTCAGCAGGACGGAGAAGATCTTGTGCGGATCGACAAATTCGCCGTGCTCGTCGGTGGCGCCGATGCGGTCCGCATCGCCGTCGGTGCAGAGTCCGGCTTGGCACTTGTTCGCGACGACCGCTTCGCCAAGAGCCCGAATGTGCGGCTCAATGGGTTCGGGATTGATCTTGGGAAACAGCGGGTTGACGCTGCCGCGAATCTGCACGTGGTCGACGCCGATGCGCGTGAAGATGTCGGAGATGATCGTGCCTCCGGCGCCGTACATGGAATCGATGGCGAATTTCATGCCGGAGTGGGAGATGAGATCGAGATCGGCGAAGACTTCGATGGCCTGCAAGTACGGAGGCAGAAAATCAATCTCCGTGATCGGCGCAGGCTGCGCGGGCCGCGCGACGGGCTTGCCCAGATACGTTTCGATTGCCGCGATGATCGAGGGCTTGCCCGAGCCGCCGTACCACGCCTTGTACTTCACGCCATTCCACTGCGCGGGGTTGTGCGAGGAAGTGATCATGATGCCGCCGGCAGCGCCGCGCTCGCGCACACCGTAGCTCAGTGCCGGGGTCGGCGTGATGTTGTTGGCGAGGGCAACGGGAATGCCAGTGGCAGCGACGACCTCGGCGCAGGCGTGGGCAAAGGCTTTTGAGCCGAAGCGCGTATCGTAGCCGATGCAGAGGCCTTTCGCGGGATTCTCTTCGGCTGAATCGAGGCGGCCATGCACGTAAGCGGCAATGGCCTCGGCTGCGGTGCGAACGTTAGCGAAGGTGAAATCGTCGGCAATGATTCCGCGCCAACCGTCGGTGCCAAACTTGATTTGTGGATGGGGCATCGTTGGGTAAGACGTTCTCCTTGAAAGAGTCTAACGAATGAGGCCTGGACCTCGATGTCATCGACGATGCGTCAGCGAAGAAATATGGAGCCCACGCGAAGACTTGACCATCGCTCGCCCCGGCGGCCAGAAGCGTTGATTTCACTTCGCTGATTGTTTGGCCGCGCGTCTACGGGGAGGAACATAGTGAAAGCGGATGAGGTAGATTCTGTCGCCGCTGCCGTGCTTGGCAATTTTGAGCAGATCCAATACACCAGTGAATCCAGACTCGCGCGCCAACTCAGGCGTAATGTCAGGAAAGCCGATTGGTGTAATCGAATCCACCTCGATCTCGCCTTCATCCATCCGATAACGGCCGCCCACGCTCACATGGAGACGCTTCCAGATGCGAACGGTACATGTGATTTGACCGGAGCGCACACCCTCGCGGAGACGTTTGGTAAAAACCATGGCATCGTTCCACGCCCAAGTTAGATCAGTTCGCTGCGGCCGGAGAGGCCGAGTTCCTTCACGATTTTGCCCACATCTTGGGAGTGGTCGCGGTGAGCGATCAGCAGAGCGTCTTCGGTGTCGACAACGACGAGGTTTTCGACGCCGACCAGCGCGACAAACTTCTTGGGGCAATAGACGTAGTTGTTCCCTGCCTCAATGGCCAGGTGTCCCTCGGTCTCCGCCACGTTGCCGTCGCCGTCGCCGCGCAGGCGCGCTTCCAACTGATACTCGTAGAGCGAGGCCCAGGAGCCGAGATCGTTCCAGCTGAACTCCGCGGGCAGGCAGTAGAGGCGCGACAGATGTTCGCCCTTGGCCGAACGCGGTTCCAGCACTGCATAATCGACGGAGATGTTTTCGCACTTGGCGTAGAGCTTGTGAAACACCTGTTCGAAGTCGGGCGTTCCATAGGCCGCCGCGATGGCTTCGAGCAACGGAGCGGTCTCCGGCAGATGCTCACGCACGGCATTGGCCAGAGTGCGCGCCGTCCACAGAAACATGCCGGAGTTCCAGAAGTAATTGCCGGCCGAGACGAAATCTTCAGCACGGTTCAGGTTCGGTTTCTCAGTAAAGCGGCGCACATGCAGGGCGATGTCGTCGCCCGTGTAGTCGCCGGTTTCAATATAGCCGTAGCCTGTCTCTGGGCGTGTGGGCTCAATGCCCAGCACTACAATGTTTTCTCCGCTTGCCGCCAGCGTAATGCCTTTACTCAGAGCCTTCAAAAAGCGCGGCTCATCGGCAATCACATGATCGGAAGGAAAAACGCCGAGCACGGCATCGGGGTTCTGGCGCTCAATGAGAAATGCAGCCAAGCCGCATGCGGGGGCCGTATTGCGGGCACAGGGCTCCTGAATGATCTGCTTGACCGGTACGCCAGACAGCTGCTCGGCGATCTCCTGCGCGAGGTATTCGTTGGTGATGACCCAGGTCTTCTCGGCCTTTACCAGCGGCTTCAGGCGCTCCACCGTCTGCTGAATCATGGAACGCTCGCCGTCCAGCGCCAAAACCTGCTTGGCGTGGGCACGGCGTGACCGCGGCCAGAAGCGGGTACCGCTGCCGCCGGCAAGAATAACGGGGCGAAAATCGATCGTGGTCGGCATGGAAGACCCATCCTACTCGACTTGATACAGGTTTGCCCAGCCCTTGCCGGGATTTCCGGCAGAGTGGTGAGCGGCGTCACCCCATGCGATCAGGGTTTACTAGTGTTTCTGCTGCGAGCGGTCTGTTTCTGGCCTTCCTAAGCGAGTTTGCCCAGGAATTCGCCCATCCGGCGGGTGCCCTCATCGATATTTTCTTTGGTCACCGGATAGGAGATGCGCACATGCTCGCTGGTGCCGAAAGCTTCACCGGGAACGGTCACCACATGCGCTTCGTGGAGCAGCCGCGTGGCCAGCTCGGTTGCGGTGCGAATGCCGCCTTTGCCGAGGAACGCGGAGATGTTGGGATACACATAGAATGCTCCCTGGGGCTTGGTGCACGTGACGCCGGGGATCTCGGCAAGTTTGGCTAGCATGTAGTCGCGCAGATCGATGAACTCGGCACGAAACTGGGCGACGCAATCCTGTGGACCCGACACAGCAGCGATCGCGGCCTTCTGCACGAAGCTGGTCGCGTTCGATGTGGACTGCGATTGCAGCTTGCTCAGGTTGGCGACGACCGACTTCGAGGCAAGCGCATAGCCCGCGCGCCATCCTGTCATGGAGTAGGTCTTCGACAGCGAGCCGAGGATGACGATGTGGTCCTTGGCCCAGGTGAAGGAGCCTCCGGAGACGGGCTTGCCGGCGTAATTCAAGTACACATAACATTCATCCAAGAGCAGAAAAATGCCGCGCTCATGCGCGAGGTGAACGATGCGCTCGAGATCATCGGCGGAGACCACGGAGCCTGCCGGGTTCGACGGCGAATTGAGAATGATGGCCTTGGTGCGCGGCGTGATTGCCGCTTCAATCGCATCGGCGGTGATGCGGAAATTCTCAGCTTCGCTGGTCTCGAGAAAGACGACCTTGCCGCCGGCGTATTGAATGATGTCTTTGAAGCTGACCCAATAGGGCACGGGCAGGATGACTTCGTCGCCGTGATCGACTAGCACCTGAATCGTATTGAAGAGCGCCAGCTTGCCGCCGGTGGTGAAGATGGCTTCATCGATCCCGTAGTCGGAGCCGAAGTCGCAGGCATGGCGCTCGACGATGGCCTTGCGCACATCGGGGATGCCGGGAACGACGGTGTAGCGGGTGAAGTTGGCCTCAATGGCAACGATGGCGGCGTCCTTGATGTGGCGCGGCGTGGGGAAATGCGGCTCGCCTGCGCCGAAATCGACCAGCTTGGCGCCCTGAGCGCGGAGCTTGGCGGCCTCGGCAGCAACGGCCATGGTGGCGGAGACTTCAATGCGGCCGATGCGGTCGGCGAAGGTCTTGGTGGGGGCAGCAACGGTCATGATGTTTCTATTTTTGCAGATTTCCCGCGATGGCGAAACCGGGGCGCTGAATTGAGTTCTTTTTAAGCGGCAGAGTTCACTTATCCAACGAACGAGAGAAAGGCCTTGACGATGCAATCGGGCAGGTCAGCACGGTTGCGCGTGCTGATGAGTTCATGGCCAGCGTTGGGGATGGACAAGAGCTCTGTGCGAGCGGGGACCAGCTCGAGGGCGCCTTCAATTTCGGCGTGCGTGGCGAAGCCGTCGCGTGCGCCGTGGACGAAGAGGGCCGGGGTCTTGAGATCGGGAAAATGGTTGGTGCGCAGTTCGGCCGGGCGCTTGGGCGGATGAAGCGGATAGGAGAGCAGAAGGAGTGCTTCAACGAGGGCGGGGTTGGAGGCGGCGAGCATCGATGCCTGGCGGCCGCCGTAGGAGTGGCCCCCGAGAAAGATGCGGCCTCTGGTTTCGCGGCGCATGGAGGCCACGGCTGCGCGGAGGCCAGCTTGATCGCGCTCAGCGCTGCCGCGAGGCGGCGGGCCACTGGGGCGGGATTGGCGGAAGGCCAGATCGCAGCGAAGAACAGTGAGGCCGGCGGCGCAGAATGCTTCGGCCAATGCGGCGAGCAGTGGGGCCTGGCAGTTCGATCCTGCGCCATGGGTGAGTACGAGGCCGTCCGCGAGGGGATTCGACGCGCGATGAAGGAAGCCGCGCACGGGGAGATCGGCGGTTGAGGTGTCGTGGAAGGGTTCAGAGGATGCCATCGTCTCGATTTCGCGGGCTTCTGGGCGGCGGTCCAACCTCGTCCTTGGAATGAGCCGGTAGATTCAGGCAAATTCTTCGAGGTTGAAGCCGAGTTGATAGGTTTCACCGTGGCCAAGCAGTTCTTCCCAGGTGGTCTCCGTTTGTTTCAATCCCGCCATGCGGCCCAGCATGCAACTCAGGGCGGTTTCGACGCCGGCGGCAATCTGGTTGTGCGCCGGGCCGGAGGTGATGCTGTCGATGAATGTTCTCTCCTTGTCGCGATCGGCAAACTCCAGATTGTCAAGAAAACTGCCGTTGGCCGCGAATTGCCCCGATCCGGAAGCCGACGCATTGGAGTCCTTCCATTCCCAGGCGTGCGCGCCGGTGATCGCAATGGGACCCGAGTAGGGAACGGTAGCCGAACCAGCAGCGCCGAAGAACTTGAGACCCGCATCGAATTTTCCGTCGGTCCCGAACTGGGTGGACGAAAAGGAGAAGTGGACGTCGTTGGGGTAGCTGAAGTCGACCTGGTAGTTGTCCCAACAGTCGCCGAAGTGGGTGAGCACCGTGCGGCCGCCACTTGCGGTTGCCTTGAGCGGGTGGGCGCCCACGATCCAGTTGCAGAGGTCGATAATGTGGATGTTTTGCTCGACAAGGATGTCCCCGGAGAGGGCGCGATCCCAGAGCCAATTGCGCAGGCGATATTCGTCGGGCGAGATGCGGGGATGCGTGACCTCAACGGAAGCGGGTGCGTTGTAGTTGCCCGCGACGGTGGCGATTTTGCCGAGAGCTCCTGACTGGATGCGCTCTGCAATGGCGGCGATAGGAGGCGCGTTACGGCACTGGAATCCGACGTCGACACTTTGAGTGGATTTGACCCGCTTGGCAATTTCAAGTGCCTGGTGCGCCTGGCGGACGTCTATGCCCACGGGCTTTTCGCAGTAGACATGTTTGTCCGAAGCGACCGCAGCCTCAAGATGCTGGACGTGAAAGAACGGGGGCGTGGAGATCTGGATCAGGTCGACGTCGTGGGAGGCGGCCAGTTGCTCGAAGGCGTGCGGCCCGCGAAAGAGGAGGCTGCTGTCGATGGGTGAGCGGCCAAGTTCGGCGTTGAGCTTGTTGAAGATTTCGTGCCGGGCCTCAAGGCGATCGGCGAAGAGATCGGCAAGCGCGACGACCTGTGCGGATGTGTTGCGGGAGAACGAAGTGGCGACGGCAGTGCCACGGTTGCCGCAACCCAGCAGACCCAGCCGTACAGCTGAGTTCGCCTGGTAACCAAATGCGGTGTTGGCTTTGAGCAGCATGATTCCAGAGATTGCTTGCGACCCTTTCAGAAGAAATGCACGGCGGTCCATACGGGATGATGTCCTTGTCTGCGCGTCTTCGCGTCTGGTGTTGCGTGGAACCTGGCCAATCAGGCGAGGACTTCGCGCAGGATGTTTTCAAGATAGAGCTTCTCCTGGCGCACGTCCTCAATTTGTTGGGGGCCCGAGGTCTCGCGTTCGATGGTCACGGCTCCTGTATAGCCGATGCGATGAAGCTTGGTAAACACGGCCTTGAAGTCCACCAGCCCTTTGCCGATCAACACTTCTTCTCCCAGTTGGCTGGGGTCGGTGGGCCAGCGGCCGTCTTTGGCATGAATGCTGCGGACACGCGGCCCGAGGATGTCGACGGCGTCGACCGGATTGGCTTTGCCGTAAAGGATCAGGTTGGCGGTATCGAGACCGACGGCGAGGTTGGGCATCGCAACATCGCGAATCATGCGCGACATGGTGGTCGGCGTCTCCTGACCGGTTTCCATGAGGAAGTGTTGGCCGTTGCTGTGACAATGTTGGGCGACAGTGCGAATGGCTTCAACCGCTCCTGGATATTTCGGGTCGGCTGGATCTTCGGGAATGAAACCGCAATGCGTTTGCACCTGGCCGATGTCGAGCAACCGGGCGAAGTCCGAGACCTGGCGAAGTGCATCCATACGGGCAGCGCGTGTGGCGGAAGGAACAAGGCCAATGGTCGAAGGGCCGCGAAGGAAGTTCCACTCGAGCGGAGGCGGGCCGACGACTTCGACGGTGGTGGCGACGACGTTGTATTTCGCAAGCAGGTCCTTGAATTGATCGGCGAGTTGCGGCGTGAAACCACCGCAGATATATCCGTCAAGGGAGAGAAAGCAGTTGGAGAAGCCGAGATCGTGAACGCGGCGAATCGTGGCTTCGGGCGCTTTGAACGGACTGACGAGCAACCCCAAGGCCATCGGCTTGAGGCTGGCTGAGTTCATCTCGGCCTGCGATGGAGATGGAAGAAGAGCATTGGCGACGATCGCGGAAGAAGAAGCATACAGAAATGCTCGGCGGTCCATCAAGATTCCTTTCTTCAGGCTGCGACGCGTGGGAGTATCACGGGATTCATCCTCCGTTGATGCGGCTGCGCAGGCGCTTGAGCACATTGGGTGGGACGAGGCCGGTGACGTCGCCGCCGAAGCCGAAGACTTCCTTGACCATGCGCGAGCTGACGAAAGAATAGCGGCCTGCGGGCTGCAGAAATACCGTCTCGATTTCGGGGGCGAGTCGGCGATTCATGAGAGCCATTTGGAATTCGTGCTCGTAGTCGGAGATGGCGCGGATGCCGCGCAGCGCCGCAGTTGCGCCGAGCTGTCGGGCAAAGTCCACCATCATGCCATCGAATGTTGCGACAGACACGTTGCCGAGGACAGCCGTCGATTCACGCAGCATTTCCACGCGCTCTTCCAAAGTGAAGAGGGGATTTTTGACCGGGTTGGTGAGGATGCCGACGGTGAGGTGCTCGAACAGCTTCGCCCCGCGCTGAATCAAGTCGATGTGCCCGTTGGTGGGCGGGTCGAAGGTCCCGGGATAGAGGGCTTTCACGCTCATGAAGAGGCTCAGGTGTGATTCTACGGCATGGCCGGAAAGACAGGGATCAGGGAACAGGGATCAGGGGTCAGCTTGTTTGTAGAGCCTGTTCGCTTTTCCGTTCGGCCGCGCGCGAAGCCACATACAGCGATACAACTGTAATGTCGTCGGTCTGGCCGAAATGCTTTGCGGTTTGCGCGATGTAGCGTGCGGGTTCGTTGCTCACCTGCTGTGTGCGCTCAAAACCGAAGAGTTCGCCTTCCGAATTCTGGGCCTCAACCACGCCATCGGAGAGAAAGACCAGCCTGTCGCCGCGATTGAGCAGGAATGTGGTCTGCTCGTAGTGCGAATCGGCGATGACGCCGAGGGGAAGGCCGGGAGGCAGCTCGAGTTCGCGGCCATCGCGATAGGGGCTCAAGTGGCCTGCATTGGCGACGGTGAGCGTGCCGTCGGGATAGATGCGGGCGCAGAGGCAGGTGGCAAAGCAAGGCGCGGCATCGAGCTCCGGTACGGCGCCGGGTGAGGAGACCGCGCCGAGCAGGACATGATTCAGGTGATCGAGCACGGTGCCGGGATCGTGTGAAAGCTCGTTGCGCAGGGCGCCCACCAGGGTGCTCGAGTTCATGGCCGCCTGCAGACCCTTGCCACTCACATCTCCGACCACAATGAGCAGCGAGTCGTCTTTCAAAGGCAACACCTGGAAGAAGTCGCCTCCGACGCCATTGACCGGCAGGTAGGCGCTCTCGAGCATGAAGTTCTTGTTGGAGGGAAGCTGTGTAGGAATCAGCAGCGCCTGCACGCTGCGTGCGGCTGCGATCTCCGCGGTGGAACGCTGTTCGACCTCACTGATGCGAATGAAGCGGAAGAGAATGACCGCAACCAGACTGGCAAGAAACACCGTATAGGAAATTGTGCCGGTGCCGAATTCAATGGGGCCGAGATGGAAGCGGTGCGAGGCGAATTGCTGTGGCAGCCAGTGTTTGCTGGCCGCGAAATCAAGAATGGTGTCGGCCGAATCGGCCGTTGCGCCAAGAAGAAATGGCAGCAGCATGACGCCGGCTTCCTGTTTGCCGCGGCGCCAGGCTCGATAGAGCAATACGGAGACCATGGCGCAGAAAACAATTTCGGCTGCGACCGAGAGAACTTCGTACACCTGCTGCAGGGGCGTCATTGCCACGATGGGCAGCAGAAGCACGGCGACCTGCATGATGCGCACCGTTCTTCGCTCCTCGGTGGCAGTAAAGCGAAGCACAAATTCCAGTGTGACGGCCATGAAGATGCGGCCCATCCAGGAACTAAAAATGCGATAGGCGTCCACGGGCATCGCGGCCAGGCCGAATGCCACGTCGGCCGCTCCGCCGGCAGCGACCGAAAGGCAGAGAAGCGCGAGCCACAGGTATTCGGCATGATGGCGCTGCCAGGTATAGAGCGCCGCTCCCAGGACCGTCACGCATAGGAACAGGAAGGTGACCCCCAGCGCCGCGGTGACGTGTTCATTCCACTGCCTGCCGATTGCCATGGACAGCCGATCGGCAATATCGTCATCGGCGCCGAGCTCGATTTTCTCGATAAGGCCGCGCCCAACCGTGTACGGCGGACCAGCCCAGCTTCGAATGGCAACAACGGCTGTGCCTGCGGCGTCCGTGCTGGAGATCCGCACCACAAAGGGAGGCGACTGGTACATCGCTTGGCGTTCCGTCATGCCGCGCGTATGCCCTGCCTCCAGGCCGTTCACGAAGACATCGAGCTGCCCAACTCCTTCGCTGGAGACAAGCAGTTCCAGCGGTGCATTCGCGGACGCTGTTTTGAACTGCGCAAGCTGTTCCGATCCGAGACGCATGCGATACCAGGCGTAGCCGGTGTAGGAGTCGACGCCCTGCGCGGTGAGCGGCTCGCTGAGGATGACTGTTTGCCAATGGGAGTCATCGAAGCCGGGCTCGGCCCACTCCAAATCGTCCCCTTGCTGAAAGCGCCATGGGCCGTTGAGATTGAGAACCGTGCGGATGGATGAGGGCTCGGTGGGTGCTTGGGCTGCGGCGGAGGCTGCGGGCGCTGCTGTAGTGGCGGGCGTGTTTTTGGGTGGAGCCGTTGCGGTTTGGGCCGGGCATGCGCAGGCCATCGCAAGCCCGCCAAGGATCAAGCGTGGGAACACCAACGATGTCGTTCGCCCGACAATCTTCATGCGTGTTTCAAGTTTAGTGCAGGCGCGGAATGACCGCGGAACGCCTAACAAGCCGAGACCCACCGACGCACGTGCGGGCAGGCTCCTGAGGAACTACGCTTTGGGCGCTATCGCGGTTCTCAGCCTTTGCGAACCCGGACAGCTTCTTTGGCCTCGGCCGGCCCTGCGACGGGAACCTCGGGGACCTCGGCAACAGCAGCGGCGCCTATTCCCAGCTTCTTGCGCACTTCGGCATCCATCTTGACGAAGATGTCCTTGTTTTCCTTGAGGAAATTGCGCGTGTTCTCCCGGCCCTGCCCAATGCGCTCGCCCGAGTAGCTATACCAGGCACCCGACTTCTCCACGATGTTGTGGGTCACGGCCAGGTCGAGCACGTCGCCCTCGCGACTAATGCCTTCGCCGTAAAGAATGTCGAACTCCGCTTCGCGGAACGGCGCGGCCACTTTATTCTTGACGATCTTGACCTTGGTGCGCGAACCGACCACCGTGTCGCCTTCCTTGACGGCAGCAATGCGGCGGATATCCACACGCACAGACGAATAAAACTTCAGCGCGCGGCCACCGGTGGTGGTTTCGGGGTTGCCGAACATGACACCGATCTTCTCGCGGATTTGGTTGATGAAGATCAGCGCGGTGCGCGATTTGGAAACTGTGCCGGTGAGCTTGCGCAGGGCCTGCGACATGAGCCGGGCCTGCAAGCCCATGTGGGAGTCGCCCATCTCTCCGTCGAGTTCCGCCTTGGGAACAAGTGCGGCGACTGAGTCGACCACCAACACGTCGATTGCGCCGGAGCGGACCAGCGCCTCAGTGATTTCCAGAGCCTGCTCCCCCGAATCGGGCTGCGAGACTAGAAGGTTGTCGATATCCACACCCAGTTTGCGCGCGTACGCTGGATCGAGAGCGTGCTCCGCGTCAACAAAAGCCGCCAAACCGCCCAACCGCTGCGCCTCGGCGATGACTTGAAGGGTGATGGTCGTTTTGCCCGAAGACTCAGGCCCGAAGACCTCAGTCACACGACCGCGCGGAAGCCCGCCCACGCCGAGAGCCGCATCGAAGCTGATGGATCCCGTTGAAATGACGGCGATTGGCAGGAGGGCTTCTTTCGAGCCGAGCCGCACAATGGACCCCTTGCCGAACTGTTTTTCAATTTGCGCAAGTGCAAGATCTACAGCTTTTGCACGTTCGTCGACTACGGCCATGGCGGAAACTCCTCAAAAGATGCTCGCCTGGCGCGACCCTGATTGTGGAATGAAAACACGCGGCGGCTTGGAATAGATTCGAGGGGATTGTAGCAGGATGAGACAGTGAAAAACAGGGAAAAAGCGAAGAAAAGGGGAATAATTTCGAAGGGTGTAGTCGTTGTCACACGGAGGGAACCTGCAACATTCCGGCGCCGCATACATCTCAACTATGGGGGGAGCTCATGGACTCTTCTTGCCGCTTGAACCGCGCAGCACTTATTGGCCTTTCGGTGATCGTGGGAGTTCTAACCGCCGGGGCGGGGTCCGCGCGCGCTGCCGCGCAAAATCCTGTACCGGCCGCACAAACGCAGTCGAGCCCCAGCGCCGGCCCCGCGTCCAGCCTGGGCGCGCCTGCAGAGCAAGCCGCGGCGAGCGGACGTATCTCGATCAATGTCGTTGTCTCCGACAAGCTGGGCCATCCTGTGCCGGGATTGCAGGAAGGCGACTTCACTTTGCTCGATAACAAACAGCCGCAAAAGCTGGTCGGATTTCGCGCTGTCGAAAACAAGGACAGCCCGGTGCACGTGATCGTCGTGGTCGACATGATCAATACTGCATTTGACGTGGTTGCGCGCGAACGCGAAGAGCTGGGCCAGTTTCTGAAGGAGGACGGCGGCGAACTCGCGAATCCAACCAGCATAGGCGTGTTTGCCGATAGCGGCCTGAAGGTGGGGACTGGTTCTACCCGAGACGGTAACGCCTTGCTCGCCAGCTTTAACAAGACTCAATCGGAACTGCGGATCATTGGCCGTGGCACGGGCTTCTACGGAGCGGCAGACATGTTGCAGATGTCGCTCAGCCAACTCGGCCAGCTCGCCGCCTATGAGGCGACGCAGCCAGGGCGCAAATTGATTCTCGTCATCAGTCCAGGCTGGCCGCTGCTCCCCATGGCGGGAGACGAATCGGATTTAAAACAGCGGACCTGGGTATTCAATTCCATCGTTCAATTCACCAACGGATTGCGCGAGGCGAACGTCGCACTCTACTGCCTTGATCCGTTCGACCTGGGCAGAACGAATCCGTTTTACTATCGGGGCTACCTGAAAGGCGTCCCCGCTGCAAAAAACGCCGAGTATGCCGATCTCGCGCTACAGGTCCTGGCCGAACATTCCGGAGGACAGGTGATTATTAACGGAAGAGATATTTCCGGCGCGTTGAACACGGCGGTTCGCGATGCGAGCGCGAGCTACGAGCTCACCTTCGAGGCTGCTCCCGGCGATCGGGCCAACGAGTACCACGCGCTGCAGGTGCAGGTGGACAAGCCGAACGTGAAGGTACGCACCACTTCGAGCTACTACGCGCGAACGCCCGCGCAGATGCAGCTGAATGCCCATTAGAGCGGGTGGAATGAATGCGCCGCGTAGCATTCCCGCGCGAGCGCGTCTTAAGTGGGATGCAGCGCAGTCTGAACGGCTGATCGGTGATTGCGGGCTGGGGATCGGTCAGGTGGTATACGCACCGATGCGTGTCTCGCGGCTGGTGAGTTCATCGCAGGCGCGGTCCAGAGTCTCGTACTCGGCATCGTGCTGCTTGCGGAACGCGCGGAAGGCCTGTTCACTCGTCCAGCGATCGATGGTCAGGTATTTTCCCGAATCGAAGGCATCGTGGAGTAATTCAGTTCCCTTGTAGTCCTCCGAGTTGCGGAAAAGCCGCGCCCAAGTACCCTCTGAACCGTAGGCCGCTTCAAACGTGGCAATCTTTTCCTCGGCAATTTCAAACTGCCAGACAACGACAAACATGCGCGCCCCAATGCTACGACTCGATTGGTGAAACTTCATGGTAGCGCAGCCGACTTGCACCCCCGTGCCAGCATTTCCACGAAGTGCAGTGCTTGCCTATGCCCAAGCTGGCTGATCTGCTCGCGGCAACTGAAGCCGTCGGAGACGATGATGGTTTCGGGAGTAGCGGATTGGATCGCGGGAAGCAGTTCGTCCTGCGCAATCGTCTTCGAAACTTCGAATTTCTCCGCCTCGAATCCAAAGGGGCCGGCCATTCCACAGCAGCCTGCATGGATGGGTTCGACGGTCGCGCCTGCACGGCGAAGGACGGCAATCTCGTTGCCTGCTCCGCCAAAAACGGCCTTGTGGTGGCAATGGCCGTGGACCAGGATGTGCAATCCCGCGAGCGTGCCTGCTGCGAAATCGGGCGGCGCGTTGGGGGCTAGCCAGTCAGCGAGAAGCCAGACCTGTTCGCGCAGACGATGTGCACGAGCGTCGTTTGGGAACAGTTCGTGGAGTTCGTCCTTGAAGACGCTGGCGCAGCTTGGCTCCAGAAAAATGAATGGCAGACCGGCGTCGATTTGCGGATTCATACGATCCAATACGCGCCCCAGATAGCGGCGCGCCGCGTCCAGAAAACCGAAATCGTACAGCGGCCGCCCACAGCAGATGTGACCCTTCGGGCTTGTGACTGCGAAACCCGCAGCGGTCAGGACGGATTCAGCCGCGGCGAGGGTTTGCGGGTGGTAGTAGTTATTCCACGTATCCGCCCACAGCACCACCTGCGGTGGGGCCGATCGCGCTTCGCGCCCTTGCGCCACCTGCGGTGGGGCCAACTGCGCTTCGCGCCCTTGCGAATCCGGCGCAGGCGCTTTGGTCGATGCTTCTGGCAGAGCTAGGTGCGCTGTGCTCTCCCAGAGGTTCTTGCGGACTGCAGTCCGAGATTTCAGATAGCTGACGGGCGCGAGTCTTGGCAATTCCCTTGCCTGCGCGATGCCCACGATGCGTTTGATCAGCGGACTCGTGATGGGTCCGTGGAGAATCGAGTTGGTGAGCGCCGGAGTGAGCGAACCGAAGCGGGCCATTTTGTCAGCGAATCCGAAGACATAGTGGTGCAGTGGATGCAATCGGCCCTTGTAATGCTGGGCCAGAAACTCCGATTTGTAGGCCGCCATATCCACCTGCACAGGGCACTCCGTCTTGCAGGCTTTGCAGCTCAGGCACAGGTCCAGCGCCTCATGCACGGCTTCGCTTCGAAATCCTTCTTCGCGCAGCGCTCCCTCGAGCATCTCCCAGAGCAGGTGCGCCCGTCCGCGTGTGGAGTGCTGCTCCTGGCCCGTCGCGCGGTAGCTGGGACACATCACCCCGCCTTCCGTTTTGCGACAGGCGCCCACTCCCACGCACCGCTCGGTTGCGTGCGCCAACGACCCGCCATCGTTGGCAAAGACGAAATGCGTTTTGTGTGCGGCTTCCTCCTCTCGATGCACCATTTCGGTTTTCGAATCGGGCTTCTCGATCTCGGTTCCCGCGCCTTCTTCCTGGCGCGGGCCACCCGAAGGCAGTTGGCCCCACCGCAGGTGGTGGCCACCCCGCAGGGGTTGTTTCAAGTTCTCGACGGGGTCATAAACACGCACCGCATCGATCAGTTTGCCGGGATTCATGCGGTTGTCGGGATCCCACAGCGCCTTGAATTCGCGAAAGGCCTGCATCAACTCCGGCCCGAACATCTTGGGCAGAAGCGCGGCGCGTGCCTGGCCGTCGCCGTGCTCGCCGCTCAGCGATCCGCCGAAGTGCAGCACAACATCGGTCGCGCGATCAAGAAACTCGCGGAAGTTGCGAAGACCTTGCTCCGACCTGAAGTCGAAATTAATGCGCATGTGAACGCAGCCCTGGCCGTAGTGCCCGTAGAGCGGACTGCGATAGCCATATTCGTTCATCAGCGCCGTGATGCTGCGCAAGTAGGCTCCTAGCTTGGCCGGCGGCACCGCAGCATCTTCCCAGCCTTCCCATCGGTCGGGCTCGCCGGGCACAAACACCACCGCGCCCAGTGCGGATTCGCGCACGTACCAGACGCTCGCAGCTTCCTCAGGCGTGCAGATATGCGCGGCCGGCGGGCAAGGCCAGTCGCGGCAATCGTGGATGAGCGCTTCTGCTTTGAAGCGCGCCTCTTCGGCACTCCATGCGCCCATCTCTACCAGCAGAAATCCCACGCCGGCGGGAAGTTGATCGAGTTCTCTGAGAGCGAGGCCTTTGCGGCGCATGAATTCGACCAGCAGATGGTCGAACCCTTCGAGTCCGATGGGGCCGTGTTCGAGCGCGAGCGGAACCGCATCGGCGGCCAGGAATCCGTCGGGGAAACCCAGCACAGTGAGGACGCGAAACGGCGGACTCGCCGTCAGATTGAGCTTCGCCGAGATCACAGTGGCGCAGGTGCCTTCGCTGCCCACCAGCGATCGAGCCACATGGAAGCCGTTTTCGGGAAGGAGCTCGTCCAGGTTATAGCCCGAGACGCGGCGCGGAATGCGGGGAAACTTTTCGCGGACAAGATCGGCGTAGCGATCGCGAATATGCGCGAGGCCGGCGTAAATTGCGCCCACGCGGCCACCCGCGCGAATCAGGCTGTCGAGTTGGTCGAGGCTGGTGCGGCCCACGGTCATGCGCGTGCCGTCGTAGAGCACGATGTCCAGGGATTCCACGTTGTCGGCGACCTTGCCGCCCAGCAGGCCGTGCACGCCGCAACTGTTGTTGCCGATCATGCCACCGAGAGTACAGCGTGAGTGAGTGGCGGGGTCGGGCGCGTAAGTGAGGTGATGCTGCTCCGCCGCGTCGCGCAAGCGGTCGAGCACGATGCCGGGCTCGACGGTGGCAAGCTTCGCGGTTGCGTCGATCATGCCCAGTGCGTTCATGTAACGGGAAAAATCGAAGACGACGGCGACATTCGCACACTGGCCGGCGAGGCTGGTGCCCGCGCCACGCGGCAGCACGGCTGCGCCCAGCACGCGACATGCGGCGAGCGCGGATTCCACGTCGGCCGCATCGCGCGGATAAACAACGCCGATGGGCAGCTGCCGATAATTCGAAGCATCGCTTGCGTAGAGGGCGCGGGAACCGAGGTCAAACAGCACGTCGCCGCGGACAGTGGCCTTGAGGCGGGATTCAAGTTCGCGATGAGCCGCGAAGCGCTCGTGATCAAGCGGTGTGAAGTTGTTGAGGATGGGCAGCGAGGAAATGCTCACTCGGGAATAGTAGCGCGTCGATCTCCGCACCGCTATACGGGATGAGAGTTCAACTTCTTGCCGACAGCAGGCAGTTTGCGCCACGCGGTCCAAGTGCCCTGTCAAATGTCACTAAGACTCCTCCCGCCGCTTGAGCAAAGGCAAGCAGCCAGGCATCGGCCCACACCTTGGGCGATACAGTGCGACCTGTCGCCTTTTCACGGAACCTCTTTTCCACCTCGGGTGGCTCCGAGACGAATACCACGCGGTCATCCTCAAAAAAACGGTCATAAACTCGCCAAGCCTCGACTATTGTCAACGGGCTGCCATCCATAACAGCCGCCGTGGTCATCAAACGAAGCAATCCAAGCTGAGTCAGGCGAGAGAATGCGATGGTTCCGGTCTCCTTCTCCCACCAGCGCCTCGCAAGGCCGGAATGAACATGTTCTGGCGCTGCCATCGCGAGCCAAACGTTCATGTCAGGGAAGCTCAATGAGTTCATACGCCTCTTCGTTGCTGATGCCAATCCGCCGTCCGGCCGGGCGGATCAAAGGTGGATCGAGCTTAAGCCGGCGTTTTGGCCGAGTCGATTGAGTCTCTTCCACGGCACGCTCAATCCCCGCAAGAATAAGCTTGCGGGCAGAACAACCCTTGCGCGCCGCAGCCTCATGCAACCGGCGGTGGAGATCGCGAGGCAGGTCGATCGAGGTACGAACGGCGGAGGGCTTCATACGGCTATTATTGAGCCGACGACTTAAATAAGTCAAAGTTTAACCGAGTCGCGGACTAACAGCCCCGTGCTGAAAGTCGAAACGGCCGAAAACCATCCCTCGGTGGCTAAAGCCCATCGTTTTTTATCAACCAGTTGCGGCACGGCTGAAGCCCCGCCCTTTCAAAACTTGACTTTCACCACAGACTGTTAAGGAAGAAAAGGAGACTGCAACGCAGGAAAGCTGTGTCTCAACCTACCGCGTGGGCCACTCTTCCACGAGGATGCCGAGGTCATTAAGCTGCTGAATTGCGCCTTCTACGTTGCGGCGTATTTTGGCGCGGTCTTTGGGACTGGCCCCAGGAGCTTCGGCCACAGCAATGACGCGGCCGTAGCGCCAAGCACTGGGTGGAAGCGCCACGATGGCCACAGCCAGGTCCGTCGGCCTCAGTTGTAGTTCCTGGCGACGGGCAGCTGCGGGGCGCAGCATGGTTCCCTCACCCACGGGGCTGGGGTTGGCATCGGCCAGGTTGACACGCAGGTCCAGAGAGTCCGCTTCCACCGATAGGAAAGGGTTGGCCCAGGCTCCGGGCTCGCGAATGTCGACGTAGAGACTTTTGGTGGGTAACGGAATGCTGGCTAATTGGGCCCGCTGCTGGTCGCGGACTGTGGCTGTGGCCTGGGCCTGGCGCTCGGCGTTGGCCGCCTTCTGGGCCACGCCTTCCACGGCCTGCTCTTCCTTGTGGCACGCAGTGAGGGCCACCAGCAAAAGCAGGCCCATTGTTGCCAATCCCCTCACCCGCACAGCATAAATCACGCTTCAAGAATACCAGCCGGGTGCAATCTTATCTGCCCGTCCATGTGGCGGGCCGCTTGGCGAGAAAAGCCTGTGTCCCTTCCGTCTTGTCGGCGGTTCCACAGAGATGACCAAAACCCGCAGCCTCGCGTTCAAGAGCGGCTTCGAGGGGCAGGTCGATCCCTTCGTCCACGACTCGCAACGTCTCGGCGATGGCGAGGGGTGCATTGGCGGCGATCTCGAGAGACAGCGCCTCGGCCCGCTGCATCAACTGGCCAGCGGGGACGACTTCATCGACGAGGCCGATGCGGAGCGCCTCGTCGGCATCGATGATCGCGCCAGTGAGCAGGAGCTTGAGCGCGGCGCCACGGCCGACCAGCCGAGGCAGCCTCTGTGTTCCGCCGTAGCCACAGATGACGCCGAGTTTTACTTCTGGCTGGCCCAGGCGCGCATCGTCCGCAGCTAGGCGCAGGGTACAGGCCATGGCGAGTTCGCATCCGCCGCCGAGGGCGAATCCCTGAATGCAGGCGATGACCGGCTTGCCGAGCGTCTCAATCTTGCGAAAGATGGCCTGGCCGCGCAACGCAAACGACCGGCCCTCCTCGGGAGTGAGCGGGGCCAATTCCCGGATGTCGGCGCCGGCGGCGAAGGCGCGGCCCCCTGTACCGGCAAGCAGGATCACGCGAATGTCGGCGTCGCCGGCGAGGTCGTTGAACGCTGCTTCCAGTTCCGTCAGCGTTGCGGCGTCGAGAGCGTTCAGGACTTTAGGGCGGTCAATGGTGACGATGGCGAGAGGAGGGCGCTTTTCGAGACGGAGGTTTGAGGTTTCCATGCGAAGAGAAGCCTAGCAGAGATGCCGGGGGCATTCACGCAGGGCTAAAGCTTCGGGCGATTTTTTTAACTTAGACATCTATCGCTGGGTGGTGCTCTCCTCACGCATTTGGAGGCTGTGATTTCCCTGGGACTGGCTACTGCAGCAGGCTCGGCTCGATCATGCCGTAGATCTCGTCCGACGCGTTCCTTACCTGGTTCACGATTTCGCGCAGTTCGGCGGCGTCCATGACGCGCACGCTCCCGTCGATGCGAACCGACAGGTCCCCTTCCCGGTCATACCCTACCTTCACACGGTCCAGCTCGTGGTTCTGTACGAGCAGGGTGCGCATGAAGTCGGTGGTCACCGGCAGGTGCTGGTTGTCGGCAACTGTCACAAAGACCACCATGGTTGAATCCTTTACGGTCACGACGACCTTGATGTCCTTGAGGTGGTCGCCGGCGAAGCGAATCATCCAGACCGTGGGCGACTTCGTGTTTTGGAAGTGATAGCTATCGGCCTGCATCAGGTTGACGATTTTTTGGGCGCTATCGTCAGTGGTGGAAATCGTGACATGCAGCGCGATTGGATTGTTGCCGGTGACGGTCGCCGCGCGCGCGCCCAATGGCAAGAGGACCAAGGCAACAAGCCAAGAGCACGCTGAGCGTGCAACGAAGTGACATCCCATAGGAACCACCCCTTTGCCGGGTAACGTGCACAGAGTAACCGGGGGTGGAAACCACGGGAATGCCCCAAACAGGTCAGAGCAACCCGAAGGTCACGCTTCCGTTCCAAATTAGGAACGATTCTGGCTGGCAAGTGGTTCAGGAGAAAGGGAGCAAAAGAATCGGGTGGCACCCCGCGAGAGGCGGCCACCCGGAATTGACACGCAAGTGATGTAAAGGAAATTCAGGAGACAACCACAGGCTAAAGGGCTGCTCGCATCCTGTCTTGAGTCCTTCGAATGACCCCGGACTCCTCCCTACCAGTGATTCCGCGCTCCTCCCAAAGGTGGAGTTTGACCGAGCCGCGTGTGCATTCCCCGCCCCACCCAATTACTGTGGATATGCGCGTTGACGCTCATGCAATGGATCCGCAGGCGTAATCCGCGCGAACCTTTGATCGACACATTGGCCAAGACGGAATTGCACGAACGGCGCGAAGGCGAGCGGAGACAAGGCGCCTATGGTGCGATTTGGATCCTCGTTGGTGCACTGTCGGTGACTGGCGCTCTGACATCTTCGGCGCTTGAGCCGACAACGCCGCTGGCTGAATTCGGGCGCCAATCGTGGGCGATGGAAAACGGGTTGCCACAGAACAGCGTGCATGCCCTGGTGCAGACGCGCGACGGATTTATTTGGCTTGGCACGGAAGCGGGATTGGTCCGGTTCGATGGAATTTCCTTCCTGGTTTTGGACCAGAATTCGAGGCCGGCGATCC
>Ga0302325_10004183_pt1 | contig 33444 bp, 34 predicted proteins | sample Palsa_T0_2_FD_201948 | JGI IMG/M metagenome (GOLD analysis project Ga0302325, IMG submission 201948) | Peat permafrost microbial communities from Stordalen Mire near Abisko, Sweden - Palsa_T0_2 | ecosystem: Environmental > Terrestrial > Soil > Palsa > Peat permafrost | place: Sweden: Abisko... | reverse complement strand
TCTCACCATGAGGAGCGTCCGGTCTCCGCGACGGACTCCGCGCGTAGCGAGCCGTCGAGCCCAGGCGTCGGCCTCGGCCCTCAGCTCGGCAAAGCTGAGCGCGAGGTAATCGATCTCGCCTGAGCGAAAGCGGCCTCGCGGAATTTTCAACGCCGCGGTATTCGGCTGCGTTGCCGCCATCCGATCGAGATGCCGGGCGATATTGGCGTTCACGCGGGTGCCTGCCCGAGTCGCATCACTTCGATGCGTTCTTGATGGAGGGGGTCTCGTTCAGCAGGCCGGTCTGCCAGGGAAGCAGCACTTCCGCCACATTGCGTGGCGCGCGTGCGATCTGTGAGAGCTGCGAACGGTTCGCGATCAGCGTTGGCTCGATCGCGAGCTTGGTGGCGATTCGGTCGCGATCCTCCTTGATCCGATCCAGAAGCGCCAGTTCGGCCTGGGTGAGCGGCTGATGATTGGGATCCCGTCCGGGACGGCGCGGCAAGGTCTTCGGATCGCGCGCAAGCCCCGCCTTGACCGCTGCGGCGAGCGATCCAATGAGGCGTTCGTGCCGCTTGCCGAGTTGAACTTCCGCCAGGATGGCTTCGATCGATCCGCCGGTCTCCGCCCCATGGGCGATCCTTAGAAGGAGGTCGTTTGAGCAGACTTTGAAAGGCGGGGTGTCGAGGCGACGGGCCTGATCTTCCCGCCAGTGCCAGACCGCGTGCAAGACCCCGAGCGCGGCGCCTCGCAATCGTTCGGACTTGCCAATCCTCCAATCGTTCTCCTCGGGCGGGGCAAAACCTTCGGAGCCTGCGTCGATTTGGGCGCGGCACTGCTGCTCCATCCAGCCGAGGCGTCCAGCGCGCACAAGCTCACGCTTGAGGAGCTCGCGAAGGGCGGGAAGGTACCAAACGTCGAGGGCCGCATAGTCGAGGAGCTTCTTGGTGAGCGGGCGCTTGGACCAATTTGCACGCTGGCCGTCCTTGTCCAGTTGCACCTTGAAGTTGTCGCTGATCAGCGACGCCAGTCCGACGCGCGGCTTGCCCAGGAGCTGGGCGGCGAGCACGGTGTCGAAGAGGCTCTTGGCCCTGAATCCGCAGAGATCGTGCAGCAATCGGAGGTCAAAGTCGCTCCCGTGCATCACCAAATGCTTGCCGGCCAAAAGGGGCCACAGCCGAGAGAGAACCACGGGCGACAGCACATCCACCAGGTAAACCTCCTGGCCCACCAGGAACTGTAGGAGGCACACGCGCACCTTGTAGTGGTACATATTGTCCGCCTCGGTATCGAGGGTGACTTCATCGGCTCGCTCGATCGCTTCCAACAACGGAGCCAGCTGGCCGGGTTGGTCGATCAGGCAGTAGGTCGGCAGCGTTGGATGGGCGGCGTCGGTTACGCCAAGCATGCGCCGGACCGTGTGCGGCAGAAAACGGGCAATCATCTCAATCAGAGGGAGCATGACGAGGCGGGGCTCGAAGAGCCATCCCTAAAACCGGCCCCATCGCCGATGCGATCCTCCCTCCCGCCCTAGCCATTCCACGCATTGAGGAAGGCATCGATGAGTTCGGGCAGATCCGGGCTGTAACCGCCTTCGAGGACGGCGGCTGCGGGAATGGCGGCCTCGCGAAGCCAGGCCCCCAAGGTGGCGAAGTCCTCATTCTCGAGTGTCATCGCGGTGATCGGATCGCGGACATAGGCATCGAAGCCGGCGGAGACGAGGATTAGATCGGGCTGAAAGTTGAGAACGGCATCGAACGATTCGCGGAGCGCGCCCATGTGGCGGATTCTCGGGGTGTGCGGGGGCAGCGGCCAGTTCCGGCAATTGGAGACATCCTCCAGACCCGTGCCCGGATATCCCGGCGATTGATGGACCGAGGTGAACAGACACCCTGGCCGACCGAGCACAAGAGCTTCCGTCCCATTGCCATGGTGGGCATCGAAATCCCATACGGCGACCCGGGCAATGGCGGATTGAGTGAGGGCATGGAGGGCGGCGATGGCCACGTGATTGAGGTAGCAGAAGCCCATGGCTTCGTGAGCGGTCGCATGATGGCCGGGAGGGCGCATGAGGGAAAAAGCGGGTTCGCTGCGGCGCAACGCATGATCCGCCGCCGCGACCGCGGAGGCCGCGGCACGGCGTGCGTGCGTGGCGATATTCGGAAAATAGGCCGTATCCGGATCAAAATCGCTCGGTTCCTCCAACCGCTTCAGGTGCGCCCGGGTATGGGCGAGGAGCAAGGTCTCGTCGGAAACGGACTCGGGCGGAGTCTGCCACCTCCAATCGGGATGCGTCTCGCGGAGAAATGGGACGGTCTTCGTTATACGGACCGGCTGCTCCGGATGACCGGACGCGCCATAATCGGCGCACCGCGGATCATGGAGCATGAGCATGGCGGTAAAAAAAGAACGCTGATCGGCAAAGGTCGAACGAGTTCGGCTAAGAATTGGGGGCTTCGAGCGGGGTGCCGGAAAGAAAGCGGTGGCCGATGGGGCGTTGCCTCCACACGCGCGCCTCGCCAAGCTTTGGGCAATGAGCTCATCGGCCTCGACCTTAACCCATTCGGACATTGACCGCCGGATCCGGCGGCTCGTGGAAGCCTGTGTGAGGAAGATTGAAGGCGACCCGACGCTCCTTTTGCGGGCGCGAGCGCAGTGGGAGCGGTGGGCGGAGAGTCGCCTGAAAAAGGATTGGGAGGGGCTTTTGGCAATGCCCTGGCCGGAATTGCGTTCCATTCTACTCGAGTCCTCAGAGCGCGGAGATCGCATTCGACAAAGCGTCCCCTTCGGAGGTTTTCTCGGCAACGAGGAGCGGATGAGAATCCTAAAGGTAACGTGACACGGCTGCAATTGGAACACATCCTTAGGGCTGCAGGCTCTGTCACCGACGAGAAGGTTATTCTCGTTCTCGGCAGCCAGTCGATTCACGGATCCGTCGATCCAGTTCCGGCGGAATTACTTCATTCGATGGAAGCTGACGTCTTTCCGCTGAAGGCTCCAGCGAAGGTGGATGTGATCAACGGGTCGATCGGCGAAATCACCCATTTTCAAGAGACCTTTGGCTATTATGCATACGGGATACCTCCTGATGCGTGCCCCCTGCCGCGGAACTGGGAACTCCGCCTGCATACGATCAAGAATGAAAATACCGGCGGGGTGTTGGGCCTTTGTCTCGATGTGGCGGATCTCGCCTGCTCAAAGATCGCTGCTGGAAGGGAAAAGGATTTGGAATTTGTGATGGAAATGCTTCGACATCGATTTGTGAGCATCGACCGATTAAAGGCTCTTTCCGAGGAATTGCCGGATGCGGCCCATAGAGTTTCGGCCTTCCGTTCACTCGAAATTCTCGAAGGCCGTCAGCGATCCATCGGTTCCATGGAGAAGGGCGGTGATGACCTCGGCGCCAAGCCGGCCCCGCGGCTAGACCGGGGGTTGGAGCTTTGAGGCGGAATCGTTCAATTCGCGGACCTTCGCGCGCAGTTGCTCGGAGGCGCACCCACAGCCGCCGCCGCATCCCGGCTGCCGCCGTTTGGCCAGCGCGCGGAGAACGAGAGCCGAGGCTGCCACGGCCACCACGGCAAAGGCGATCAGGGTCTGGAGGGGAGCGGACATCTCGAAGGGAGGGGGTGCACGAATAGGGTTGGGAACCGTCGAAGAATGGGGCGGCTCTTGTTCAGAATCCAAGGCTGCGGCCCGATTGATAGACAATAAACGACAAAACCCACGCGGCGCCAGTCATGTAGACGGTTTGGAAGATGGGCCAACGCCAGGTATTGGTCTCGCGGCGCACCACGGCGATCGTGCTCATGCACTGCATGGCGAAAACATAGTAGATCATGAGTGTGATGCAGGTCAGGGGGGTGAAGAGCGGACGACCATCCGGCCACCGGGCATCGCGCAGCGCCTTGCGCAGCGGTGTGACGTCGGCGCCCTTGCCGGCATTGAAGTTCTCCACGCTGAAGACAACGGCGGTCGAGCTGACAAAAACCTCGCGGGCGGCAAAGGAGCTGATGAGACCGATGCCAATGCGCCAGTCGAATCCGAGTGGGCGGATCAGCGGTTCGATGGCCTTCCCCGCCCTTCCGGCGAAGCTGTAGTTGACCCGCTCGGTTGCGGTCGGATTGCCCGGAGGCTTTGGGTAGGCCGCGAGGAACCAGAGCACGATGCTGATTCCCAGGATCACGGTTCCCGCGCGCTTGAGGAAGATCCCCGCCCTCTCAGCCATATGAAGGAGCACATCCTTGAGCCGCGGGAGGCGGTAGGGAGGCAGTTCCATGATCATCAGGGGCGGTTCGCCCTTCAGGAGCGTTCGTTTGAAGAGCCACGCGAAACCGAAGGCGCCAAACGTACCCAGGCCGTACATCAGAAGCATGATCCCCACCTTGGTCGGCAAGGGAACGCGGTCGCCGGGCACCAGGGCCGCGATCATGAGCAGATAGACTGGGAGGCGCGCCGAGCAGCTCATGAGCGGGGCCACCAGGATGGTCACGAGGCGGTCCTTGGGATCCTCGATGGTCCGCGTCGCCATGATTCCCGGAATGGCGCAAGCGTACGAGCTGAGCAGCGGAATGAAGCTTTTTCCGTTGAGGCCGACCTTACTCATCAGGCGGTCCATGATGAAGGCGGCCCGTGCCATGTAGCCTGTGCTTTCGAGGAGTCCGATGAAGAAGAAAAGGATCAGTATCTGGGGAAGAAACGTGACCAGCGTGCCGACGCCGGCAATGGCGCCGTCCGTCAGCAGGTCGCGAAAATCGCCCGCCGGCATGACCCCTTTGAGCCAGTCGGCCAGCCCGTCGAAACGGTCGCCGATCCAGTCCATAGGATATTCGGCGAGTGAGAAGATGCTCAGGAAAATCACCGTCATCACCACGCCGAGGACCAGCCAGCCCCATACCGGATGCGTGGCGACCGCGTCGATGCGGTCGCTCGTCGTGGCCACGGCGGGATGCTCCCTTTGGGCGGCTTCGGCGGCGAGCGGAGCGATCGCCTCATAGCGGGAATTGACCAGCGAGCCGGCCCAATCGGTGCCTTCCGCGGCCCACTTCTCCTGCCAATGCCGGAGGATTTCTCCGGTCCGGACGCCGAGGGGTGTGGATCCGGCGACGCGGACGGAGTCTTGGTCGGTGAGCAGAAGGAGCGCCTCGGCGCGGGCGATGAGCGGAGCCTTGCCATCGTTGGCGGCGAGGGAGGCCTGCAGGTCGGTGACCGCAGGAGCGATGGCCGCGGGAACGTCCCAGGCGTGCCGGGACAGCGGAAGATCGGACCTGCTCATCGCGAGCTTCAATTCGATCAGGCCGCGTCCGTTGACCGCTTCGCAGGGAATGACCGGAATTCCCAGCTTTTGCTCGAGGCGCGCGGCCCGGATTGTGAGACCGGTTTCGGCGGCCAAGTCCATCATGTTCAATACGAGGATCACAGGGCGGCCCAGATCCAGGACCTGGTGGACCAGGTACAGGTTTCGCTCCAGGTTGGTGGCGTCGACGATGCAGAGGATCCGATCGGGCTGCGGGGTATCGGCGCGCCGGCCGAGCAACACATCGCGGGTGACCGCCTCGTCAGGAGAGCGGGCGGCCAGGGAATAGGCGCCGGGAAGATCGATGACAGTGATCGGCTGGCCGTGCTGCGAGTACGCTGTGCCGACCTTCTTTTCGACGGTGACTCCCGGGTAGTTTCCAACCTTCTGTTTGAGGCCGGTCAGCGCGTTAAAGAGCGTGCTCTTTCCGCAATTGGGATTGCCCACCAAGGCATAAATCGGGACGCGTGCGGCCGGACGTCCGTTGTTGGGTCCGGTCTTCACGCAGGTTCGGGTTCTACCAGCACGTGCTCGGCTTCGGACTTGCGGAGGCTCAGATGGTAGCCGCGCAGAACGATCTCGATTGGATCGCCCAACGGGGCGATGCGCACAAGTTTAAGAGGCGTGCCGGAGACCAGCCCCATTTCGCGCAGCCGAACGAAGGCGCCCCCGGTTCTCGGGGATTCGCGGACGACGGCGGAGGCGCCGATTGGAAGCTCCGACAATTTGATCGTTGCGGCCATGGCGCGCGTTCCGCGATTAAGCGCGCACCCGCACCACCTCGACCATGATGTGCGCGGCGGCGCGTTCGCTGAGTGCTATGCGCGTTTGGTACAGCTGGCACAGCAGGGTCTTCGCGCCTCCGATCTTCTCGATGAGGGCGGATTCTCCGAATCCCATCTCCCTGAGGCGCGCGCAAAACCCGGCTTCACCGCACAGCTCGCAGACCCGCCCCACGGCTCCATTTGGGAGCTCGGTGAGACGCATGCGTCTCGGCCGAAAGGGATCGATGGAAGAAGGCATGATAGGGCGTCACCGGGAAGACGTGCAGGAATGAGACTCAGTTTCAAGAGTAGACTCGAAAAGGCGGTCGGCAAGCGATTTTAGGCGTTGGGCGTGACCTTTCGGAGCGTCGAACCCAACGTGGGACGCTTTTATTGCATCGAAGCGTTCCCAATCCCCATGCCGCGTGGTTTCAGCACAGAGTCGGAAGGTCGGCTCACGAACCGTGTCCCGGCGGTGGGCGGATTTCGTCGAATAGCCGCAATGGTCGCCGCTTTGAGCGCCTTTCCAGCCAACCGCGGGATCTCAGCACAGCCGCCGCCCGCCGTAAGTGTGGCTCCCCCTGCGGCGCCCAAAGCCGCTTCAGACGATCCGACCGGCGACCTTCTGGAGGCCGCCAAGCAGCTGTTTGACGCAAATGCGCCTCCGGAGATCAAACAGCAGTTTGAGTTTCCTTCGCGCGCTCAGCTGGACGCTTTTTTGGTGCGGCTTCAAGCGGTGCTCGACGGGAATTCCTTTGAGGATGTCGCGGCCTTCGAACCGCAGGCGCGAGCTGCCCTCGCGGTCCTTGAATCGACGCCGGAGCTCGCCGACGACGCCGATTGGCTGCGGTCCAAGCTCGATGATATGGACGCGGCAAGGGCGATCGCCTCCCAGCTGCGGCGTGAGCCGAAACCTCCGGCATCGCCGGCGCCGCCCCCGCGGACGCCGGGAGTCCCGGCTGGAGAAAAGATTCCGTACCTTGCTTCGTGGATCCAGCGGATCCGCAGCCGTCCCCCGCCCGCCCGCGCGGGCGCTCTGATTCCGGAACTTAGGCGGGCCTTCGCGCGAGAAGGGGTGCCCCCCGAGCTCGCTTGGATCGCCGAGGCGGAGTCGTCCTTCAACCCGAACGCGAGCAATCCTTCGGGTGCCCGCGGCCTGTTCCAACTGCGGCCGGCGACGGCGCGCGAACTCGGGTTGAGCACATTCCTCCCCGACCAAAGGCTCGACCCGGAGCCATCGGCCTTGGCTGCAGCCCGCCAGCTTCGCGGACTTCGCGAGCGGCTCGGTTCCTGGCCGCTGGCCCTCGCCGCTTACAACGCGGGAGAGGGCCGGGTGCGGCGGGCGCTTGCGGCGCGGGGCGCGACCGACTTTGCTGGAGCGTCCCCCGCTTTGAGCGTCGAAACCCGCATGTATGTTCCCAAAGTCCTTGCCTTGGTCGACGTCAGGGGCGGTGTCGCCCCTGGCAGCCTCCCCCCTCCCCGATGACCGCCTCTGACCCGATTGCCCCTCCACGTTCATTGAATTGTATTCGCTGCGCGTCGGTGGTCCGGTGCCTGCGGCTCGTGGCTGCGATTGCCGCCCTGGCGGCGGCTTCCGCCGGTTCCGCGATGGCAACGGAAGCGTCTCCTCCCCCGCCGCCTCCTCCCTCAACCCCCAACCCCGCGCCGGCTCCCATCCGGCCGGCGCCGGCCATCCCAGCGTGGATTGTCGTGGACGCCGCTCGCCCGGCAGGCCAATGGGGCCTTTCACCTAAAATTTAATCTGCAGCGGCAGGCGGTGGGCTTGCCGGAGGTGAATTACCCAATCAACTCGGCTGTCCCGATTTAAGCTCGTATACCATACGCCAGATCCGGTCGGTTTCCCCGCGTTCAATTACCTGGAGAGGCGTGGAGCCCTCAAAAGCAGGATTCGAAGCACGGAACCAAGGCCCTATGTGGCGGGGATCTACGAGGCGGCGGAGCGCTATGAATAGGCGCGTGATTTCGGCGAGCCGCCGGCGCGTGGAGGCACTCGGCTTTCGCCCCATGGCCCAAAGACTGACCGCTCTTGGTGAGAATCCAGCGGACTTGCCTGTGAAATTCTCTGCGGGCTTATGCGCCAATCCTCTCGGCGCTTGCCGCGGGCCGTCCCCGGAGCCTCGCCTGGGCCGTTGGCCGCGGTCCGATGGCGCGGGTACGAAAAATCTTCTTCGATCAGTCCGACAAAAGCGCAGCCAGCCTAAAGAAGGATGCCGGGCAGCGGTCCGAAGCCGAAAAGCCTCTCAGCGCCGGCGGCGGCGGACGTTGAGCTGGGTGACCGCGAAGCGGACGATGCCTTCGAGGCGCTCGATCTCGGCTGGTTCCATCCCGGCCCTGCCCTTGAGCGCGTCCTCGGCGCGCTTCATCGCATTTTCCGCCGCGTGCTCGTCGATCTTCTCCTCCTCGATCGCACTCTCCGCGAGCACCGAAACTTTATCGCCGGAAATTTGGGCGAAGCCTCCGGCGATCACGAGCCGGAGTGTCGCGCCCGATTTGGTCACGAGCAGCTCGCCATGCTCGACCTGCGTGAGCAGCGGGATGTGGCCCGGAAGGATTCCGATCTCACCCTCGACCGTGGGAATGACCACCGTGTCGATCGTGTCTGAATACACCTGCGCCTGCGGCGTGACGATTTCGAGCATGAGCGGCATGGCGGTGGTTCGAGTCGGCTAGAGATGCGGGTCCGCGGACGGCCGTTACTTCTTTGGCGCGACGACTTCGTCGATGCCGCCCTTCATGTAAAAGTCGCCCTCGGGGACGTCATCGAGCTGCCCGTCGAGGATCATCTTGAAGCCGCGGACCGTTTCCTTGACCGGAACGTACTTGCCCGGCGAGCCGGTAAAAACCTCCGCGACGTGGAACGGCTGCGAGAGGAAGCGCTGGATCTTGCGAGCGCGGTAAACGGTCTGCTTGTCCTCCGGCGAAAGCTCGTCGAGGCCGAGAATTGCGATGATATCCTGGAGGTCCTTGTACCGTTGCAGCACCCGCTGCACCTCCCGGGCGACGCGGTAGTGTTCCTCGCCGACGATGTCGGCCTGGAGGGCCTTCGAAACCGAGGAGAGCGGATCGACCGCTGGATAGATGCCCAACTCCGCGATCGAGCGTTCGAGCACAATGGTGGAATCGAGGTGGGCGAAGGTGTTGGCCGGGGCCGGATCGGTGAGATCATCCGCGGGGACGTAGACCGCCTGGAAGGATGTGATCGATCCTTTCTTGGTGGAGGTGATGCGCTCCTGAAGGAGCCCCATCTCGTTGGCCAGCGTGGGCTGGTAGCCGACGGCCGAGGGTGAGCGACCAAGGAGCGCCGAGACCTCAGAGCCCGCCTGAGAGAAGCGGAAGATATTGTCGATGAAGAGCAGCACGTCCTGATTCTTCTCGTCGCGGAAGTATTCGGTCATCGCCAGGGCCGACAGGGCGACGCGCATGCGGGCGCCCGGCGGTTCGTTCATTTGGCCGTAAACCAGGGCGACCTTGGACTTCGACAAGTCCTTCTGGTCGATGACCCCCGCCTCGGACATTTCGTGGTAAAGATCGTTGCCTTCGCGGGACCGCTCGCCGACACCGGCAAAGACGGAGTACCCGCCATGCGCCTTGGCGATATTGTTGATCAGCTCCATGATCACGACGGTCTTGCCGACGCCTGCGCCGCCAAAGGCGCCCACCTTGCCGCCCTTGGTGAAGGGGGCGATCAGATCGATGACCTTGATGCCGGTCTCCAGGATCTCCGCGCTGGTGTTCTGGTCGACGAGGGCGGGAGCCGCGCGATGGATCGGATACTTCTTGTCGAAGGAGACCGGCCCTTTGCCGTCCACGGGACTTCCGGTGACATCGAAGATGCGCCCGAGAACGCCCGCGCCGACGGGCACGGAGATCGGGGCGCCGCTGTCGGTGACGGCCATGCCGCGGACCAGGCCCTCGGAGGACGACATCGCGATCGTGCGCGCCACGCCGGCGCCGAGATGCTGCTGGATCTCGAGCGTCAGCGTCTCATTGCGGCCGCCCACGGTAAAGTCGACGGTCAGCGCCTGGTAGATGGGCGGAATCAGATGCTCCCCGAATTGGACGTCGACCACCGGGCCGATGACTTGGACGATTTTACCGGTATTGCTCATGGCTTGTAGAGAGTGCGGGTTCAGGCGGATGCGAACTGCGCAGCCGCGATTTCGAGAATTTCCTGCGTGATGGCCGCTTGGCGGACCTTGTTGTACTCGAGCGTCAGATCACCGAGCAGGCTGGTCGCGTTGTCCTTGGCGGTTTTCATGGCGACCATGCGCGCGCTGTGTTCCGAGGCCTTGGCCGATAGGACCAGCTGGTGGATCTGGTGGTGGACGTAGAAGGGAAGGAGGGCGTCGAGCACCTCGCGCACTCCCGGCTCGAAAAGCATTTCACGGTCATCCTCGGCCGGAGGCCCGGCATGCCCCGCCTCATCGGCGGACTTGGCCAGAAATTCGCGCAGCCCGCTCAGCGGAAGAACGGGGCGGACCATCGGTTCCTGAACCAACGTGTTCTTGAAGCGTGGATACACGACCTCGATCGTGTCGATCACCCCTTCCAGGAACTGCTTGATCATGAAATCCGCGATTGCGCGGACCTCGCCGAAGGGAACGCTGTCGTGGACCTGGAAGTCGGCGACCAAGTCGCGCCGGGTCCGCGCCAGAAACTGGGCTCCCTTGCGCCCGATGACGCAGAACTTCGCGGGCGTGCGGATATCGATCACCAGCTTGAAGAGGTTGGCGTTGAGCGGCCCGCAAAGGCCCTTGTCGGTCGTGACCAGGAGGATGCCGCGGGTCCGAACTTCGCGCCGCACCAGGAACGGGTGGTCGGTCTCGTCGACCTTGGCTGCGAGGGCCGCGAGCATCGAGGCCATGAGGCGCGAGTACGGCCGCCCTGCCGTCGCCGCCTGCTGGGCCTTCTTCATCTTCGAGGCAGCGACCAGCTCCAGCGCCCGCGTGAGCTGGCGGGTGTTCTTGACAGAGCGGATGCGCCTGCGGATTTCCCGGGTTGAGGCCATGGTTCAGCTTCTGATGCGCGGGTGTCTCTGGGGAAAAATCAGGCCTTGTACCCGGATTTCCACTGCTCGCACGCCGACTGGAGCCGCGCCTCAATGTCCTTGTCCAAGGCGGCCTTGGTCCGGATATCCGTGAGAATTTCGGACTGCCGCGTCGTGAAGAATTCCTTGAGCGCCGAGGCGGCGGCCACGATGTGCTTCACCTCGATCGCGTCGAAGAAGCCTTTTTGCATGGCGAACAGGACCGAGACTTGGAGCTCGATGGGAAGCGGGTTGAAGGCGGGCTGTTTGAAGAGTTCGACGATTCGGGCGCCGCGCTCCAGCTGCGCCTTGGTCTTGGCGTCCAGGTCGGAGCCGAACTGCGCAAAGGCCGCCAGTTCGCGAAACTGGGCGAGTTCTCCCTTCAATTTGCCGCCCACCTGCTTGGTCGCCTTGATCTGCGCGGCCGAGCCGACGCGCGACACGGAAAGGCCGACGGACACGGCCGGGCGGATGCCCTGATTGAATAGGTCGGTCTCCAGGAAGATCTGGCCGTCGGTGATCGAGATGACGTTGGTCGGGATGTAGGCCGACACGTCGCCCGCGAGCGTCTCGATGATGGGCAGCGCCGTGAGCGAACCCTTTCCATCTAGGCGGGCGGACCGTTCGAGGAGGCGGCTGTGGAGATAGAACACGTCGCCCGGATACGCTTCGCGGCCGGAGGGGCGCTTGAGGATCAGCGAAATCTGGCGATACGCGACGGCGTGCTTGGAGAGATCGTCATAGACGATCAGCGCATCCATGCCGTTTTCCATGAACCATTCGCCCATGGCGGCGCCAGAATAGGGAGCCAAATACTGATTGGCCGGGTTGTCCGCGGCGGGGGCTGCGACGAGGATCGTGTACTCAAGGGCGCCCGCGGCCTCGAGCGCCGCGATGGTGCGGACGATATTGGAATTCTTCTGACCGACTGCCACGTAGATCGAATACACCGGGCGGAACTTCGGATCCTTGGAAGCGAGTCCGACCTGGTTGATCTTCGCTTGGTTGATGATCGTATCGATCGCGATGGTCGTCTTGCCCGTCCCGCGGTCGCCGATGATCAGCTCACGCTGTCCGCGTCCGATCGGTATCATCGAATCGATGGCCATGATGCCGGTGAACAGCGGCTGGGAAACCGACTTGCGGACGATGATTCCAGGGGCGATTTTCTCGACTGGATAGGTTTCCTTGGTCTCGATCGGGCCCTTGCCATCAACGGGCTGGCCGAGCGCGTCGACGGTGCGTCCGAGGAGCGCCTTGCCGACGGGGACGGAAAGGAGCCGCCCGGTCGTTGTGACCTCGTCACCTTCCTTGAGCTGTGAGACGTCGCCAAGGACGACACACCCGACCTCGTCTTCTTCAAGGTTGAGGGCGATCCCGATGACTCCGTTCGGGAACTGAACCATTTCGTTGTACATCACCGCGGACAGGCCGTCGACCTTGGCCACGCCATCGGCGACGCTCCGGATGTTTCCGGTGTTCTTCTTGACCGCCTTGCTTGAGAGGGAGGCGATCTGTTGTTCGATTTGTTCGAGGACGGTGCTCATTGCGGAGCCGGGTGCAGCGGGTTTGGAGTTGTGAGTTCGGAAATTCTTGTGGAACAGGGCTCGGTGGCGCGCAGGTCGTGCGGCGAGCTCAGACGGCGGCGGCGAGGGCGCTGAGTTGTCCCGCCACAGAAGCCTCGTAGGTGTCATCGCCCACGTGGACGCGAAGCCCGGCGAGGAGGGCGGGATTGGGGCGGGCGATCGCGGTGACCCGCCTTCCATACTTGCGGCTCAGGTCGGAAGCGATCGCATCCAGGGCCTGGGAAGTCACAGGACCGGCGTGCTCGACGATCGCCTCGGATTTGGCGATTTCAACGGCGATGAGGCGCCGGTAGGCCTTGAGCACCGGCACCTGATTGGCCGGGCGGCTCTTCTCGAGGTAGGCGAGAACCCCGGCGACCCGTTCAGGCGACACCACTCCGTCCACAACGGAAAGTTTGAGCAGCTGGCGCGCGAGGGCGCGGATCGGTTTGACGCGGGAGGCCATTTCCGGGTCTAGGCGCCGCTGAGCTCGCGCGCGGCGGACTCGTTGTATCGGCTGCGATCGGCATCGCTGAGCTCTTTTGAGAGCACGCGCTGAGCCGTGGCGACGACGAGGCGGGCGATCTCCGTGCGGGCTTCGGCGAGCATCTTGCGTTTCTCGAGCTCGATGGATTCGAGCGCGCGGGACGTGACGGCGGCGGCTCTGTCGCCGGCCTCCTTCAGTTGTTTATCATACAGATCTTTTGCGGCCTTCTGCGCTTCTGCGATGATCTGCTGGGACTTTTGCTGCGCCTCGCGCATCTGGGCTTCGTACGCCTGCTGGGCGGCCTCCAGCTTGGCCTTCATCTCCTCGGCGTATTTCAGGCCGGACTCGATTTTCGTGGCACGCTCGTCCATCTGTGCGAGCACGGGCTTGATGGCGAACTGGTAGAGCACGCCGAACAGGACGAGGAAACCCACGGCCTGGATCAGGACGTAATGCCATTCGAGCCCGAATTTTTCGGGCATGCTCTGTGTGCTCTGGGCGAATAGAAGGGGCAGATGCATGGGCGGGGGAAAGGGTGGCTACGCGGGAGACATGCCCCCGCGCGCCATGGGAAGCATCCGGCTCAGTGCGCGAGAAACAGGGCGAGAATGCCCAAGCCTTCGGCGAGCGCCATTCCAAGAATGGCCTGCACAAGGATTTTGCCGGAGGCGGCGGGATTGCGGCCGACCGCTTCGGCGGCTTTGAGGCCGATGAGGCCGACGCCGAGTGCGGCTCCCAGGAGGCCGAAGGCGCTGGCGATGTTGCCGGTGAGTTCAGCAAGGATGTTCATGGTGCTGTCTTTTTGTTTGTTTGTGGGTTATCCGCCGCCCGCGCGCTTGGCACGGTCCCGGCGGCAAAGGGTTCAGGGGTGCGTCTCGGCGCTGGGGGCGCCGGTTCCGTGGCCGTCTTCGGCGTGCTCATCGCCGTGGTTGCACAGCAGACCGATATAAACGGCGGAAAGGAGGGTGAAGACAAAGGCCTGGATGACGCCCACCAGCGCTTCCATAAAATAAAAAACGAAAAGAAAATGCGTTCCGTGGAGGAGATTCTCGCCGCCGAACACATTTCCAAACAAGCGCACCGACAGCGTGAAGGGACGGATCATGATCGAGAAAACCTCGATAAATCCGACGAGAACAAAAATCACCGAGAGGCCGAGGTACAGCCACGCCGGGGTCTCGGACTTGACCGCCTTATTTCCGAACAGGTCGTAGAGGATCGCTTTTGGGCCGGCGTACTTGAACACCAGAATCAACCACGCTCCGAATGATATGAGGGCCAAGGCAATCGTGCCGTTGAAATCCGCCGTATGGGGCCGGATTAACGGGCGGATCACTTCGAAACGGCCGTCGACCTCGTTCCCCCACCCGATTGTTCCCACGCCCGGTATCAGTCCGGACCAATTGTTGATGAGGATGAAGACAAAGAAGCAGACCAGCAGCGGGAAGGCCATCGGGAAGGCCCGCTTGCCCACAATCGGCTCAAAAACGTCCCGGAGCGCCTCCAGCAGCGCTTCAACAACCGCTTGGCCCCGAGTGGGCAACATGCGGGGGCGCCCGGCCATGATCACGAAGGCTGCGATGATCAGAAGGGAGATCGCCCAGCCGGTCATCATGCTGTTGGTGATGCGCCAACCGTTTCCAAAATCCAGAAGGACGCTTGCGCGAGGGGCCACACCCGTATCCTCGGCGCCGAAAACGGGCATGGCTCCGGCAAGGAAGGCCAGGCTTAGGGCGAGTTTTGATACTCGGGACATCGTCTTGGGAAGGCGGCTTTGGGTTCGGAAAAGTTCAAGGCGTGGCAAACGGCGCGAGCTCCGTCAATGCTCGAATCGGTTTGGAACGGCCTTATAACGACGCCGGGGGGGCCTCGTTGGTGGCGCTTCTCACAGACACTGTCAAAGGCATATGGCCCGAGGGCCTGCAGGGTGGCCCGATTCCGGCCTGAATTCGCGCAAACAGGCCCGCGCCGCTGGGTGGCAGGGCTTGGCGTAAGATGCCGCCGGATCGTGCGATGCCGACAGGATCCATGCCCAGAAGCATAGGAAAGCCACGAGGACGCTGACGACCCACGCCCCTTCAAGTTCGGGGAAGTCCGCACGAGGGCGGCCCGTTTCGCGGGGTCCGAGGCGCTTCATGACGCCAAGCTCATGAGCCAGCCTCGCTCGACCGGGTCTTTTGCACCGTGATCAACGCAACCGCCCCGACGATGATGGCCGCCGCCACGGTCATCCGGAGCGTCAGTGGCTCATTTAGAATAGCCCATCCGAGAATAACAGCGATCACCGGATTCACATAGGCGAAGGTCGACACCTTGGCTGGCGTGCTGTTCTCAAGCAGCCATCCATAGACCGGAAATGCCAAAAGGGAGCCGACGACCACAAGGTACGAGAAAGCGGCCCACGACGGACCGCTGATGGCGGCTACTTGCAGCCGACTCCCCTCGCCCACCCATAGTCCTGTGACCAGGACGGCGACACCCCCCAACAGCATCTGCATGGCCGATGCGGGCAGCGTGGCGGTCTGCGTGGGCGCATGCTTGCTATAAATGGAGCCAATCCACCAGCTGACGCTGGCGAGCAGAAGGGCGAGGACACATGCGGCGGGCGGACGGTTGCCTGCCGGGATGGCGTCCCTTCCGAGGAGGAGGCAGAGACCGGCGATTCCAATACCCAGGCCGGCGAGCAGGCCGATCGTGGGTCGGCGGCCTCCCGGGCGCAGCCACTCAAGAACGACCATACTCAGCGGCGAAGCGCCGAGGATGAGCGTCGTGACTCCCGAGGGCACCCGTTGTTCCGACCAGGAGACGACCGCGTTGCCTCCGAGCAGGAGAAAAATGCCCACCACGGCCTGGTCGCGCCATTGGCGGGCGCTCGGCCAGGGGAATCCCCGGGCTCTGACAAAGGCAAACAGCGCGGTTCCGGCGATCAGAAAGCGAAATGCCGCCATCATGAAGGGCGGAAAGGTCTCCACAGCGACCCGGATCGCCAGGTACGTGCTGCCCCAAATCAGATAGATCGCGGCAAAGGCAAGGAGCAGCTTGAACCGATGCGCGGGGTGGGTGGGTCCTCCCTCGTTCATGGGAGGCGAGACGGGACAGAGCCGATCGATTCAACGAGCTGGCTCGCCGCGAGCCTTCCGACGGTTCGCACCGCTTCGGCAACCGTTTCGGTCCAAGGCACGCCGCAGTTGATCCGGAGGCAATTCCGGTACCGGTCCTTGACGGAGAAGAGGGGTCCGGGGGCGAGATTGATCTTACGAGCGAGGGCCGCGCGGCGCAGCCTGATCGCGTCAATCCCTCCTGGCATCTCCACCCACAGCACAAAACCGCCCTGGGGCCGGCTCAGGCGGGTTCCGGCGGGAAAATGGCGCAGGATCGATTCGGAGAATACATCCAACTGGGTCCGGTAGGCCTTTCGAATGGAACGCAGATGATGATCGTATCCACCACCGCGCAGGAATGCGGTGATCGCTTTTTGAAGGACGACCGGTGTCCCGACCGTGGTGGTGAACTTAAGCCGGCGGACCCGTTCGAGGTATCGGCCGGGGGCGCACCATCCCACCCGAAATCCGGGTGCGAGGGTCTTGCTGAACGAGCCGCAGAGGATGACCCGTCCGTCGGTGTCCCAGGCTTTGAGGGGTTTCGGCCGCCGGCCCTCAAAGTGAAGATCGCCGTAGATATCGTCCTCGATCGCCGGGATGTCGAATTCGGTCAGGAGCGCATAAAGGCGTTCTTTGGTCTGGTCGGACATTCTCGTTCCCAAGGGATTGTGGAAGCTGGGCATGACCAGCATGGCCTTGACCTTGTGTCCGCTCAGCGCGTCGCGAGCAGCCTCGAGGCAAATGCCCGAACGCGGATCCACGGGGATCTCGAGGGCCTTCAGTCCGAGGCTTTGGATCGTCGACAGGAAGCCGTAGTAGGCTGGGCTTTCCAGGGCAATGGTGTCCCCCGGATGAGCCACCGCCCTCAGGCCGAGGTGAATCGCTTCGGCGCAGCCAACGGTGACGACGAGCTCGTCGTGGTCGAGCGCGGCCCCGGCATGGAGGTAGCGCCGGGCGATCTCCCGGGCGAGGGGCGGATGGGCGGGGTCGAGGCAATAGCGCCCGATCAGGGCCGGGTCGTCGCGGCAAACACCCGAAAGCAGGCGGGCGAGGCGCTGCGTGGGAAACAGCGAAGGGTCGGGACAGGCCGCTCCAAATTGGACGTAAGTGGGATCCGAGGCCGAGGCGAGGATCTCTCCGGCGAGGTCCCCCACCCCGACGAAACTCGGCCGGGCCATCGGCTTGGCTTGGCGCGGCTCCGGCGCCAGGTCGAGGAGGCGTGGGCGGACGTAGTATCCCGACTGCGGCCGGGCCTCGAGGTAGCCGCTGTCCTCCAGGCGCGTGTACGCCTGGAGCACGGTGGAAACGCTCACGCCCTTCTGGGCGGCCATGCGGCGCACCGAGGGAACGCGGTGGCCCGGCCTGAGTGTTGAGCGCTCGATCAAGCGCGCCACCGAATCGGCCAGGTCCGCGTAGAGATGCGGAGCCCGGTTGAGCGGCGCCGGGATGGCGGTGGCTGCGTTCACGGATTTCATTCTAGCCGAGGATTCGCGCCGGCGGCAGAGGCAGGCTTGCGCGAATGCGACCAGCACAGTTGATAAAAAAGGCCGCGCAAACCAGCACAATTGGGCGCGAAGCGCCCCTCGCCTGCCGATCCTCAGGCCGCTCGGACGCTTTCGGCGACCAGCGAGTGGAACGAAGGAGCCTTTGCCTGGAAGACGGTCTGAAGCTCGAAGGGCCAGGGCGCGTCCGCCATTGGGCGCCAGGCCGGATGCGCGGCGACGGCTGCGAGCGCGGAGCGATGATACGGCTCGTAGTCAGTTCTCAAATACAGGCGCGTTCCCGGCCGGCACCAGGTGCCCGCTTCCGTCAGGAATTCGGCCTGGACGAGCCGGTTGTGCTCGTGGCGGCGCTTCGGCCACGGATCTGGGAAGAGAACGAAGATCGAGGCGATCTCGGCGTTCTTCGGCAGTCCTTTGAGAAAGTCCGCGGCATCCGCATGGATGAAGTGGAGATTCGCAAGGCCGGCGCGCGCGCGCTTCCGTTCGGCGCGGGCGACGCGGTCCCGCGCGATATCGATTCCGATGCAGCGCTCGTTGGGATGGGCGGCCGCGTAGCCTGTCAGAAAGTGCCCGTGACCGCATCCGACCTCCCAGACGAAGGGCTCTTTCTTCTGAAGGAGGGGAGCAAGCATTTCGCGCAAATTCGCTCGGCGGGAGTCCAGACGGGCCTGGTATTCCGGAGAAATCTTGCCGGCCGTTGAGTTCAAGCGGCGGGTGCCTCAGGAGGTCGTGGATCAGGGCGCTCCCCTGCCCCGGCGGCCAACGCGATCATGAGGACGCCAATATCGGTCGGATTTACACCGCTGATGCGGCTGGCTTGGCCTAGGTTGATCGGTTGAATGTCGGTGAGTTTCAGAGCGCTTTCGCGCCGAAGGCCGCGAAGGCGGAGGTAATCGAAGGGCACGGGGATGCGCACTTTTTCCACGTGCCTCATCTTTTCGACCTGCCGCAATTCGCGTTCCATATAGCCTTGGTAAACAATCTTATAGATAACCTCCTCGCGCACTCCATGAGCTTCGGTTTGAAAGTCGGCTGGGAGCGGCACGGTCAGTTCCCCGCGGCACAGTATTTTGGCCCACGATAAACCATCTAAATGATTTTGGTGGAAGAAGTTGACCCACTTTTCGACACGGCTTCGTTTCTGATTAACCCGCTCGAGGCGTTGGGCTGAAATCAATCCGTGGTCGCGGGCGTGGGTTGCGAGCCGAAACTCCGCGCTCCCATGATTTAGGAGCAGGCGGTGTTCGGCGCGGCTGGTGAACATCCGGTAGGGTTCGTCGGTCCCCTTGGTGACAAGATCGTCGATCAGAACGCCGATATAGGCTTCGTGGCGTCCCAGGACTAAGGGTGGAGCGCCCTTCACCTTATTGGCTGCATTTAGACCGGCGAGGAGCCCCTGCCCTGCAGCTTCCTCATATCCGGAGGTTCCGTTGATCTGGCCAGCGAAGAATAGATTGCCGACGCGCTTCGACTCGAGGCTTGGGAAGAGCTGCGTGGGCGGAGCGAAATCATATTCGACTGCATAGGCGGGCCGCAGCAGCTGGGCCTTTTGAAGCCCCGGGATGCTGTGAACCATTTGGAGTTGCACGTCGAATGGCAACGAGGTCGAGAGACCGTTTACGTAGTATTCGTTGGTTGACCGACCCTCGGGCTCGAGAAAGAGAAGATGGCGCGGTTTGTCTGCGAATCGGACGAATTTATCTTCGATACTGGGGCAATAGCGTGGACCTATGCCGCGGATTTCGCCGCTGTACATCGCTGACTTGTGCAGATTGGCCCGTACGAGTTCGGCGGTTTCTGGAGTCGTATGGGTCATCCAGCAAGAGACCTGATTGCTGCCAGGAGCCCAGCCGAGCCGATCTTCGGCCGTATGTTCCACGTGGAACAATTCGGCTGAATCGCGGGTGTCGTGGAACGCAAAGAATGTCGGATTCGCATCTCCACGCTGTTCCCGCATCTGGCTAAAGTCCAAACTACGGCCAAGGAGTCGGGGAGGGGTCCCTGTCTTCAAGCGGCGCAGTTCGATTCCCATGCTCATGAGGCTCCCCGAGAGTGTCTTGGCGCTAAAATCACCCAACCGCCCTCCCTCATTTTTGTTTTGGCCGATATGCATCAAGCCCCGTAGAAAGGTTCCGGTGGTCACGACGACCGCGCGCGCCTGGAAATCGATGTCAAGATTGGTTCGGCAGCCGACCACGGCGCCCTGCTCGTAAATAAGCTCGGTCACGGTTGCCTGGAAAAGCGTCAGATTTTGCTGAAGCTCCAGGGTGTGCTTCAAACGAAACTGATAGGCCTTTTTATCGCATTGGGCTCGTGGCGATTGGACCGCCGCCCCCTTGGATTCATTGAGCAGCCGAAACTGAATTCCAGTGACGTCCGTATTGATGGCCATCTCTCCGCCGAGCGCGTCGATCTCCCGGACAATCTGACCTTTGGCTAACCCGCCGATTGCAGGGTTGCAGCTCATTTGGGCGACTGAATCGATATTGCCGGTGAGAAGAAGGGTGGAGGCTCCCGAACGTGCGGCGGCCAGAGCCGCTTCTACGCCCGCATGACCGGCGCCGCAGACGAGGACGTCAAAATTTATCCTATTAATATCCAATGGTTTAAGCCGAATACGATCCCGGGCGATTACTCAGGCAATTCCCGTTCAGCAGCAACATGAATACGCGATCCGCACCTCGCCGCCAAGCCACAACCGGACACACCGCCCGGGCGGTGTGTCCGACCGTTCACTTACCTATGCAGAAGGTGGCGAAGAGTACGTCGAGGACCCGCTCGTGATCGATTCTTCCGGAGATCTCGCCTAAAGCATCCAACAGGCCGCGCAAATCACTGGCAATTAGCTCGGATGGCTCACCGTTCCGAAACTTGGCCAAAGCGGACTGCCCACACATGAGTGCTTCGTCGAGACTGCGCGCGTGCCGTGCATTGACCACGACCCCATCCTCCTCGGTTTGGGGAGCGAGCCTGCGGGCGTAGTCGCCGAGCGCCTCCTTCAGCCGCTCAATCCCGGCGCCCGTAAGCGCTGAAACCGTCACCGACGCGAAACCGGCCGGAGGCCTTGCGGCCACTGGTTCAAGAAGCAGGTCCGCTTTGTTGAGGACAGCGAGTGTCGATTCCGGGCGGAGCAGGGGGCCAAGCGCCGGCGGGATCCCGGAGGCGGGCCGGGATGCGTCCAGAACAAGAACAAGAAGATCGGCGTCCGCGGCTCGCTCGAGCGAGCGAGCCATTCCAAGGCTCTCGATGCCGGCAGGGGAGGGGTTGAGTCCAGCCGTATCGATAAGACGGATACCATATCCGGAGGCCGTGATGCTCTCCTCTATATAGTCGCGCGTCGTCCCGGGCTCCGGACTCACCAGGGCGCGCTCCGAGCCGACGAGCCGGTTGAGGAGCGAGCTCTTCCCCGCGTTCGGCTCTCCCACGATCACGGCGGTCATGCCCTGGCGCAGGAGATCGCCCTCGCGCCGAGTCGCCGCGAGCGCGCGGATTTCGCAGATCGCGTTCTCGATCACGGCGATCGCTGCGGCTGCGTCCTCCGGGGGAATGTCCTCCTCTGGAAAATCGATCGCGGCCTCGACGGTGGCGGCCAAACGGAGCAGGGGTGTGATCAGCCCCTGCATGCGCTTGCCAAGGGCTCCGCGCAGCTGGCGCTGCGCCGCCTGCAGCGCTTTTTCCCCGCGAGCGTGGATCAAGTCCATCACCGCCTCCGCCTGGCTCAGGTCCATGCGCCCGTTTAGGAAGGCACGTTGGGTGAATTCGCCGGGTCCCGCGGGCCGGCAACCGCGTGCATGGAGGTCTTCGAGGATTCGCCGCACGATGAACGGGCTGCCATGGCACGAAATTTCCAGGAGATCTTCGCCAGTATATGAATTCGGTCCCGCAAAGAAAGTCGCCAGCACATCGTCGATGAGCGCCCCAGCGGCGTCCCGGTAGTCGGCTCGATGCACCGTTCGAACAGCCGGTTTCGCGCCCCAGATGGCCGTGGCGATCGTGGAGGCTTCCGGTCCGCTGACCCGCAGGATCGCCAGGGCCGAGATCCCAGCCGGGGTGGCGAGGGCGGCGATTGAGTCCGAAGGGTGGGGCATTGCGGAAGAGAACGCCCGGTACTGGCGCGTTTCAAGCGTGGGTCGGGAAGAGAGGGACCCCGAGCAAGGGCCGGCCATTTAGGGAAAAGCGGCGCCGGAATGAGCTGGTAGCGAATTATTTGACATCATGATGTCAATAAATGACATCATGCAATCGTGATTCGCACCCAAATTCAGTTGACCGTGGAGCAGTACGAACGCCTGAGGAAGATTGGCGCGGCCGAAGACAAGGGCTTGGCGGAGCAGGTGCGTGAAGCAGTGGCGCTCTATCTCGCAAAGCGCCCGGGGAGGCATCCGCCTCTTGACGAGCTGGGCGGTGGATTTCGACCGCTGGCACCGGAAGAGGCTGGAGACTTGGCGCCGCACGATCGCCAGTGGGCCGAGGCCATACTGAGGTCGAAACGGAAATGAAGACCGTCTTTGTCGACACTTCGGCCTTCTATGCCGCGATGGACGCAACGGAATCCAATCACGCCCCCTCGTTGGACTGGTTTCGTCGCGCCGATCAGGAGGAGTGGTCGCTCCTCACGCATAACTATGTCGCGCATGAGACATGGGCGCTTCTTCAGGCCCGCCTTGGATGCTCGGCTGTGGAGCGGTGGGAGCGGGTTCTATTGGCGCGATGCGAAATTGTCTGGGTGGACGCGATGCTCCATTCGCTCGGGGCGAGCCGCTGCCGTCAGGCCAAGGCACGGCGGCTCAGCCTGACCGACTGCGTATCCATCGAATTGATGCGCAGAGAGGGCGTTCGGTTCGCGCTCGCCTACGACGACCATTTCAGGAGTGAAGGAATCGACCTCCCTCCGGGCTCTCAATAGGGCCGCGGCTATTCCGCCGCGTCGCCGCCGGTCACCACGGAGCCGCCCGTCACCGTCACTTTGGCGAGAATCGCTTTGGTCAGCTGTTCGGCCAGGGCCGGCTTCTCTTTCAGCGTCTGCTTGGCCGCATCGCGTCCTTGGCCCACCAGTTCGCCCTGATAGGCAATCCACGCGCCCTTCTTCTCGAGAATCTTATGCTCGATGCCCAAATCGATGATCGAACCGGTCCTCGAAATGCCCTCATCGTACATGATATCGAATTCGCACTCGGTGAACGGCGGAGCGACCTTGTTCTTGACCACTTTGATCTTGGTGCGATTGCCGATCACCCGGCCCTCGGGCGTCTTGATCTGGTCCTTGCGCCGGATGTCGATGCGGATGCTCGAGAAGAACTTTAGGGCGCGGCCGCCGGAGGTCGTCTCAGGGCTTCCGAACATGACTCCGATCTTTTCGCGAATCTGATTGGTGAAAAGGCAGATGCATTTGGTCTTGCTCACCACTGCGGTGAGGCGGCGCATCGCCTGGCTCATGAGGCGGGCCTGCGAGCCCACGGTCGCATCACCCATTTGCCCGTCGAGCTCCTGCTTGGAAATGAGCGCGGCGACCGAGTCGATCACGATCACATCGATCGCGTTGGACCGGATCAGAGCCTCCGTGATGTTGAGGGCGTCCTCGCCGCTGTCCGGTTGCGACACCAGCAGGTCGTCGAGATTCACTCCGACCACGCGGGCATACTTGGGGTCGAGAGCGTGTTCGACGTCGATGAATGCGGCCAAGCCGCCATTCTTCTGAGCTTCCGCGATGACGCTGAGACAGAACGTCGTTTTGCCCGAGGACTCGGGCCCATAAATCTCCATGATACGGCCCCTGGGCAGCCCGCCGACGCCGAGCGCGAGGTCGATGGCGAGGGAACCGGTCGACAGGGTCTCGACCTTCATCTTGTGCGCATCACCCAGGCGCATGATCGAGCCTTCGCCGTATTGTTTGGTGATGGCGCTCATGGCGAGCTCCACATTTTTGCGAGCTGTGGGATCCATTGTGCCTGGAGCCTTGCTCTTCTCGGCGGGTTCCTGGCGGGGTGTGGCTGTGGCGGCGGCTTTGGACATGAAAATAGGGGAGGGCGATCAGTTTTGACGAGGAACCGGGCTCGGCGATTCAAAATTGCGCCGAGAGGTTCCTTTTTTGTCCGACTCTGCCAGCCGGCCGGGCCAGCTGGAGCGGAATGCGGACACAGACGCGGGCATGGGCCGCTTCCCGGTTCGAGAGCACGACGCCGGCACGCGCGGCGATCTGCCGCAAGACGAAGCGGTTGGGAAGGGGCACGACCTCAATCCCGACAGCCCGGCCGCGGCGGTCGACATCCACGGCCACAAGTGGCCACGTCTGCCGGACCAGCGTTCGGAAGGGGCGTTTGCCCGGGCGCAGACGGATGTACAGTCCGGTCTCGGTGATGAAGACCGCAGTCCCTCGCGATGGCGCGGCCCTTCCTCTAGCGTGCGCCCCAAGGTTGCTTCGGGTGCCGCTCATCGCGCGCCGGCCTCCCGTCGGGCAAAGGCTGTGAGCGCAACGCATCCCCTTGGGGTGCGTTCGCAAAAAACGACGATACGGGTGGCCGCTGTTCCCTCAGAGGGCCGGCTTGTGGCATGGGAGGCCTCGAAGCGGCTGATGCGGCCCCCGCGATGCCCACGTGCCGGCAAAGGATATTCCGCTCCATTCACAATCGCGTCGCAGATCCAAGCATCGGGCAGACCGCGTCCGTCTTCACGGCAGCGATCTCTGGCCTGGCGGCTGAACTCGATTTCCTGGATCGGGTAGTCGGGGGGCACGGCAGAGCCGGCAGTCCGCGCCCACGCAAACGGAAAGTCAACACTATTGGGACATGTCTAATCAGGTGATGTTCACATTAACGCTCGAAAATCGATGCCGGCGCGTCCATTCCGGGGACCCACGGTGAACTTCGCCCAATGGCAGGAACTGACCCCAGACCTGGCGGCCCGCGAGGTGCGGCGAAGGGCGGCCTCTTTGCTCTCGCAGGCACAGGCGCGCGCCGTGCTCGCCCACCTTCCTGACGAAAGCGTGCTCGCCGCGGAGTTTGCGGCCTCCCCGAAGGGAAGCCCGCTTCGCGGCGTGCCTTATGCGCTCAAGGATCTGTTCGATGTGGCGGGAATGCCCACCCGCGCCGGGTCATCGTTCCTTGCCGAGGTGCGGCCGGAACCGACGCGCGACGGCGCATTGGTCCGCGAACTTCGGACCCTCGGCGCCGTCCACGCTGCAAAAACGCACCTATTCGAATTCGCCTGGGGCCTAACGGGTGAAAACGCGCATTACGGGCCCTGCGAGCGCCCTGGATCTCCGGGACGGACATCGGGTGGGTCGAGCAGCGGCGCGGCAGCCGCGGTCGCTGCGGGCATCGTGCCATTCGCGATCGGAACGGATACCGGGGGATCCATCCGTGTGCCCGCGGCATTCTGCGGTTTGTTCGGCTACCGAGGCATGCCGCACCATCCCTGGATAGCGGACGCATTTCCGCTGGCGCGCAGCTTCGATACGGCGGGGTGGTTTACGCGCACCGCAGCCGACATGGCGACGGCGATGGATGCCCTCGTGGGCTTGCGACGAAGCGATCGGGCGCTTCGCGGGGTATTTATCGAGCCCGCGGGGGTCGATCGCGATGTCGCTGACGCTTGCCGGCCGCTTGCCGAAGCGCTCGCCGCGCCCGCGGACGCCGCGACCCGGGACGAAATCGCCGAGGGGCTCGCGCCGGCGCCGGACATCTATGGGGTGTTGGGCGGCCGGGAAGGCTGGGAGGTGCACCGTCTCTGGGCCGATCCGTTTCGTGAACGTTACGGCCCGTTGGTGCGCGCCCGCCTGGATCGCGCCCGGGCGCTTTCGGAGCCGGAGATCGCCGCAGCGGAGGCGGGCGCCGCGGCGATTCGCCTGTTTTGGACGCGATTTTTCCTCACCCACGATTTCCTGGTGATGCCGGCCGCTCCGTGCGCGGCCTTCACCGAGGCCGAGTGCACGCCGGCAAACCGCGTTCGTATCTTGGCCCTGACCGCTCCCGCCAGCCTCGGTGGACTCCCCGTACTCGTCCTACCCGTCGTTCTGCCCTCCGGGTTGTCCGCGGCGCTCCAAGTGATTGTGAACCATCCTCAAAGCCCAGCCGTGTCCTGGGCACTTGAACAGATGGCGGCCTTCGAGGCGCGCCAATCGGTCGGCTGATATCCGGGGAGCCGGTATTATTTCGACAGCAGCTTCACAAACATCGCGAAGAATTTCGCCTGATCGATCTCCATATAGAGAGTCGCCAGGCTTTCGCCCAAACCGGGCTCGCCGCCTGGGGGCCAGCTTAGCGTGTCGCCGTACCCGGATCCGCGGTCGAGATCGACATCGATGAAGCATTTCTCGGTTGCGGTCGCCAGGTTCGGATCGAGCCAAAGGGCCGCGGCAATTTCGTCCCATAGCGGCCGATTCCGTTTACCCCAACGGTCGAAATAGGCCGCCGTGGGCGTCCGGCTCTGTGCGATCGCGGCGAAGTGCTCGGCGCGCGATTTAACTTCCTGGGAGACATCGATCGGCGCGCAGCCGACGTGCGCCCAGCCTCCGCGCAGGACGATCTGCGCCGCTTCTGGATCGAACCGGAAGTTGAATTCCCGGCGCGGGCTGTGACGAAATTCCCGGTCGTTGGTGCGAGGGTGGAATGAACCCCCCATCAGATGCAGCTCCTTGAAGAGCGAAGGCAAATGCGGCTCGAGCCGGCAGGCGAGGGCGACATTGGTCAGCGGCGCCGCGCACCACAGCGAAATTTCACCCGGGTGCGCTCGGGCCTGCCGCACGATAAAATTGGCCGCATGTTCTTCCGACGGCCGGATCTTCGGGTTTCCCTCCGGCAAATCGGGCGTCGCATAGGGATCGGCGTACTTTCCCGGACGGCGCAAGTCCCAGGCCCCCTTGTAGACCAACGGGCCATGCAACCGCTCCCAGGCCGCGAGGGCGACCGGATGGTTGACCAAGGGATAGACTGCTCCCGGAAGCACGGGCACCTCCGTGCGGCCCATGACTTCCAACAGGCGCAGGGCGTGGCGCACCTGCAGATCGCGCCAGTGATCACCGGTGGGGACGCAGATACCGAGCACCTCGACATCCGGCGCGTTGAGAAGCATGGCGACTGACTGCAGATTGCTCGAAGCCGGGCCGAGCATATCCTGATCGATGATCACTTTCCGGGTCGCCGGCTTGGGGTTCCGTTTCGAGGGCATGGCTCGGCGATCGAAGGGCATGGCTCGGTTTTTGTCGATGGCGGTTCGGCTTCGGAGAAGCCCCAAGCGGGGGGAGGCGGGTTCTGCCGAGGCAAGATGCCAAGGCCCAGATCCGCCACCAATGCCGGCCGCCCAAGACCGCGGGCTCCTTGCGCGCGCCAGAGGGCGGCCCAGAGAGGCGGAATACGGCATCAACGCCTCGGCAGAACCCGCCTCCCCTCGCTTGGGGCTCTGTCTTTGGAAAAATATTAATTCCGTTGATGAGATTCCCTTTCTTTCTCGGCCACGCGCTGATTTGCGCAGGCCGTGCTCGCGCAGTGGCGTTGCAGGCCTCCGCGGCGGCTCTTGGACGGCCCGGAGAGCCGCCGGAGATGCGCCACAGAGTTCCCGGCGGTCGATGGGCGTCCGGATTGCCGTCGCTCCGGGTATTGGCCCGCTCAGCCACTCCGCGAGCACGGCCGGCGCAAATCAGCGCACAGCCACGCTGCTCATGGATCGAAAATCGCCTCCGGCAGGTACGCGGTGATCGTCGTGATCGGGGCGTTGACCAGCTGGCTGATTTTCAGATCCAACACGACGCTGCAAAGGACGAGCGCCTGCTGTGGGGACAGCCCAATTCGGGCCTGGAGGTAGGCCATCGCCCGCCGGACCGCCGACCGGCATGCTTCTCTCGGATCCTCATGCGACTCGATGAAGGCGTGGAAGGGCTTGGTCAGATAGCGCGGAGGGACCAGCTGGGGGGTCACGAGCGCTTGCGGCCCCGCTAATGCCCTCCGCTTGTGCAGATGTATCCGAAGGGTCACGGTCATTGGGGCCTCCATGCCATTGATCGAAACCTCGCCGTCGCCTTGGGCCGCGTGCGCGTCTCCGGCGCACAGACCGGCGCCGGGCGTGAAGACGGGGAGCAGAAGCCGCGATCCGGCGCCGAGATGACGCACGTCCATATTGCCCCCGAAGGGCCCGGGCGCCCGCGTTCGATATTCGCCCGCCTCCGCCCGCTGGACGCCGATAATGCCGCAGAACGGATGCAGATCGAGCGTCACCCCCGCCATGCTCCGAGTGTGCGATTTTTCGAGTTTCCACGTGTGCAGGAAAGGGTCGGGGAAGACATCCCCGAGGAGGCCCATCCCTGGGATGACGCTCGTCCACGCCCATCCCTCGTGCCGGAACTCCAGAATATCGATTTCAAGGCAATCGCCCGGCTCCGCCCCTTCGACGAAGATGGGGCCGGTCAGGGCATGGATTCGCGTCCGATCGATCGCCGCAAACGCCTCGAGGGCCATGTCCGGCCGGACCTGGCCGTCGCTCGCGTCCTTCATCTCAATCGCAACGGTGTCCCCGGGTCGGATTGCGAGCACGGGTGCCAGGTCGCGGTTCCAGCGATTGCACGTCTGGGACCGGTCGAGCGTGTGGTGACGTCCCGGAGCCGTTTCGTTCAAGCGCCGCCCTCTCTCATTTCCGCGCAGAGACGGCCGACCGCCTCGGCGTAGCCCTGCGCTTGAAGCTCCATCCAGCGGGTGCCTTTCTCGACGGTCGCAGCGGTGGCATCGCCCATGATGCCGTGCCTGGATAGATCCTGCGAGGTCCACGAGACGATGGCCGGCGCCTGCTCCGGCCTCAGCTCTCCCGGATCCTCGAGGCGCGCGGGAAATTCGCATTTTGCGCGGTGCTGGTGGACATACTGGCCCGCGCACGCGAGCATCCATGAAGTCTCGACCTCTCCCGCATGGTACCCGTACGTGCGCTCCTGGATGGAAACGCCGAGGTCCGCCTTGGCCATCAGGAATTCGGTGCGCAGGCCGAGGGTCGCCCGGATCTCTCGCAGCGTGTAGACGATCACCGCGGTGTTCCCCCCATGTGTATTGAGAATGGCCATACTCCGAAATCCCCAGGCATGGATCTGCCTTGCGGAGGCCAGGAGGAGCGCGCGCAGTGTGGTCTTTGAGATCATCAGGGTGCCCGGAAACCCGGTGTGCTCATTGCTCTTGCCAATCGTGATCGGGGGAGCCGCATAGAATGAAGCGCCCGCCGGCAGCCTTTCCGGAAGGAGATTCAGCCACATCTGGCCCAAGAGGGCGTCGACCGCAACCGGGAGATGGGGGCCGTGCTGCTCGATCGCTCCGGTCGCGACGATCACGGGAGCCCATGCCTTGTCTGGCAGCGCCGCGATCTGCGACTGCGTCATGGCGGGCAGGTACCGCGATCGGTAGGAAGGGCAGGCGGTAGTCATGTTGTGGATACGATTCTCAGGACTCCTCCGTTGGCGAGCGGCGGCCGCGAGCGAATCTCGCCGAAGAGCGAGACCAGGCGTCCGGCCGCCGCCGCCAGCGCCTCGGCGCCCGGTCCGCCTAGGCCGCGGTCCCCTGGATTGGCGGAGATCTCCCCTGAGGCGATTTCATCGAGGATCGCCTTGACGGCGTCCCGGGTTCCTCCGCGGATGGGATGAAAATCGAGCCCAATGCCGCTTAGGCTGATGCAGAACATCTGCAGTCCCCGCGCGATTCGGATGTCGCGCCCGGCGGCCCGGCAGAGCTCCTCATTCCAGGGGCTGGAATTGAACAGCACGATCCGCCGGAACCCGGCGGCCCCCACAGACCCAGCCACTTCATCGATCAGGCCGTGCAGGACCTCGGGCTCGACCGCGAAGGCGCATCCCGGCTCGGGCCCAAGCGCGAATCGCAACGGTGGCACGACGAGCATTCGCAGATCCGCCTCGCGGCGTCTCACGGCTGCCCGGAGCACGTGGGTGAGGAGCGCCTCCTCGGCGTCCAATGGATGGCCCAATCCCCAATCGGCGAATCCCGTCAGCGGGATCACCACCACCGTGTCGTCCTTGTTGGACCATTCGGAAAAATCCGGCCACGTGAACCACGGCCAGAACGTGGCATCGTCGGCGATGCAGAGAAAGGGGGGCGGTAGGTTCATGACGGAAAGAAATCCTGGCGGCGGTACAGTTCCCTGCCGTGGCGATAGGTGGCAAGCACGTCGTCCGGAGTGACGCGCGTCACGATGGAGGCCGGCAGATGACGCGTCGAGCGAAGGTGCGGCTGGCGGAAGTCGAGCACGGCGAAGGTGGCGGGCAGGCCTTTTTCGAGGCATCCCGGATGGGCGGGTCCGAGCGCCGCGCGAATGTTTGAGGTCGCCATCCGGAGAATGGCCAGCGGGTCAGGCCGCAGGGCATCGCCATACTGGCTCTTCGCCAGCTTGTAGGTAAAATCGAGCTCTGCGAAAAGATTGGGGCTGTTCAGCATCCCGTTGTCCGTCCCGAGCATGAGGTTCACGCCGGCCTCGAGAAGCGCCCGCACCGGCGGGAGGGGAAGTCCCAGATTTGCGTTCGCCCGCGGGTTGAGCACTCCGGTCTTCCCACTGGCGGCCATTCGCCCAATCTCGGATGCGTCGGCGACGGTGAGATGGACGATCAGATGCGGGTCGTAAACCTCGATCGCGCGTTCCAGGTCGCCGCGGCCTGTCCGCTCCATGCTGACCTCGCGGTACGCCGAATTCTCGAGGCAATGGATCGCCCTCAGTCGGCCGCGGCGGGATGTGAGCTCACGGATCTCCCACCACGCCGCGTCCGTCAGATCATTCATCGTGCTTTCGCTAAAACCGTCCGCGGCCTCGAGAATCGCTTCGAGCTCTCCGCGCGCCTCGGCGGGCAGCGGCTGCCGATTCGCCCGAAGCGCCTCGGCGCCGAAGGGAACCCCGGTGAACTGACCGAGGATCACCGATTCGACGCCCGTGATGCGCGAAGCCTCCCGCAGAAGCTCGCTTCCCGCCGCTCCCTGTTCGCGAAAATCCACGTGGCACACCGTCCCGCTGCGCGCCATGTAACGGAGATGATTCACCACATGCGGCAGGTGCTGTTCGCGCGCAATCTTGGAGAGTTCGCGGTACTTGAAGCCGTCGGGGCGGAAAAATCCCTGTTCAAGTGTGAGACCGGTGGCTCCGTCGGGCAGGCACGAATCCCCCATATGGGTGTGTCCGTTGCACAATCCGGGGATGACGACGAGGGCGCCTTGGTCGAGCTCAAGCACCCGCTGCTCGCGTTCGATCGCCGTCACGGCTTCCTCCTTCCATGCGAAGCGTGCGCACCGCCACGGCGCGAGTTCGGGTCCGGCGAGCACGATGCAGTCGCGCAGTTCGCCTGAAGTCACTGGAAGCTCCTGCGGCGGTGCGTGCGCGTCAGGCATCGAGTCGGACACCGCTCGGAGAACCGCGGCCCTCAGTCATCCCCAAGGAGAAGAAAGAGCAGGCTTATGCCCATGATCGTGAACATCCGGAAAGCGGCATCCTGGCCGTTCCATGTCTTGGACTGCCACATGAGGAACCATTCGCCGCCCACGGTCACAAAGCCGAAGTACCACTGCAGGAGGCTCGCGGTGAAGCCGACGAGCGCCGGCGCTTTCGCTTTCCTCCATTCGGCCAGGGAGGCATGCCGCGCTTTCCACAACCGCAAAGTGCCCCAGCCGATGAGCAGGCCGGTCATCGCTTCCCAGAGGATGATGAGCGCGTAGGAGACGACCCAGATCGGCTTGCTCGGCAGGGCGCGCCACAACCCGGAATTACCCGGGAAGGTCGTATCCATGCTGAGAACATGCCGCACGAACTGATAGTTCGAATTGTAGTCGGTGAGATTGTTGAACACGACCGTCAGCAGGAACAGAAACGAGACGGATGTGAGGGCGATCTTACAGAGGCGGAGGGGCATGGGATTGGCCTGGGGCGGTGAACGCTGCGGGAGTCGCCGCGCGCAACCGGGACGGAAGGTTTAAGAGCAGGATTGAAGCCAGGGGCGCCTGCGATCCAAGCATTCTTCGAGTCACAACCTTCCCGAGAATCTCACAGACGGTAGGTTTCGCTGGTCACCGCGGCATGCTTTGCGTAGAGCGGCCTTAGCCAATGGTGGTAAGCGCCTCCTCCGGATATCGCTCCGATCACTGGAGCAAGGACATAGACCGTGAGCCAGCCGGAGCTATTGACAGTAAAGGGGATGCTGCCCCAACCAGCCATGGCGCTGAATAGTCTCGGGGCCAAATCACGCGCCGGGTTAAAGGCGGCCATCGTGACCGGGCTCAACAGGGAAATCAGAATCGTCACCGTTAGGCCGATCGTGAGCGGGGTGAGTATTTGTGGACGTGATGTGTTCCGCCCGTCAACGGACGCCAGGATCACAAGCATCAGAATGGCTGAACCGAGCCATTCGGTAAAAAGCGCTATCGGCAGCGTCACGGTTGCCCGGGCCTCGGGAGTCAACGCATGGCCGCCTGGATTGGGAAAAAACTCACCGAATATCATCGCCGTCGCCTCGCTGCCTGGTCCGCCTCGCACAATATGGTGGCCTGCCTCGAAAGCCTCGAGCAATCCGTGAAACGCTCCATAGAGGGCGGCACTTGCGAGGAATGCTCCGATAAACTGGGCGGCGACGTACCTTGGAACCTGGTTCCAGGGGAATTCCGTCCACACGGCAAAACCGATAGTTACCGCTGGATTGAGGTGCGCGCCGCTGAGGCAGCCGGTCAGATAAATCGCGGTGCTGATGCCCATTCCCCAGACAATGGCGACCTGGAAGGTTCCCACCAGCGTGCCCGTAAGGACCGCGGTGGCGACGCTTCCGCAGCCAAAGAAGACCAAAATAAATGTGCCGAGCGCTTCGCCAACCAACCACGTTGGAAAGAGTATCGTGCGCTTCGCCATTCCTACCGGGCCATTTGGCTTTTACCCTCAGCCTCGAACTGCGCACCGATCGCCTGGACATGGAGGGAATTGAGCGACTCCTCCGGCAGTGCGCAAAGCAGGTCCAGGCGTCTGGATATTTGAGACGCGACCTCAACGAAGAATTGTTTCTTCTGTTCTTCTGTCCCGGCGAGGGCCGCGGGATCGGGCGACCCGAAATGGGCGGAGATCGGATGCCCCGGAAATATCGGGCATGATTCCTTCGCGTGGTCGCAAACGGTGATGACGAGATCGAATGTGCGATCCTTAAACTCGTCCCATGCCTTGCTCCGTGCGTCGCTGGCGTCGATGCCGTACCGCTCCTTAAGCACCCATGTTGCCAGGGGATTTACTTTGCCGGTCGGATGCGATCCGGCGCTGTACGTTTCGAAACGTCCTTGGCCTTTATGTCGCAGCAGGTATTCCCCGATAATCGAACGGGCGGAGTTTCCTGTGCAAAGAATAAGAACTTTGTGGGCTGGCTTGCTCATGCATGGCTCCGGGTCCCGGCCCGTTGTTTGGCGCCCTTTGGCACGCAGCACACGGGGTTGCCGTCTCCCAGCCTTGACTCCAGTTTGCGCCGGCTATCGGCGTCGCGGCGAAAAACGGCCTTTTCGTTCACGCAGTCCTGCAGGCACGCGAGATTGGCCGTCAATTCACGCGAGGGTCGCGAAGGCAGGCGATAGATCATCCAATTCGCCTCCTTCCGAGATTCGACGAGGTTTCTTTTACGCAGATAGGCGAGGTGTTTCGAAATCTTTACCTGCGATTCATCGAGAATTTCTTGGAAGTGGCAGACGCACAGTTCACCGCCGCTCAACAGATTCAG